>Ga0316613_10000469_pt1 | contig 33083 bp, 30 predicted proteins | sample OWC_soil_day10_C_2_FD_207647 | JGI IMG/M metagenome (GOLD analysis project Ga0316613, IMG submission 207647) | Wetland soil microbial communities from Old Woman Creek delta, Ohio, United States - OWC_soil_day10_CT_b | ecosystem: Environmental > Terrestrial > Soil > Wetlands | place: USA: Ohio...
CGCCCCCGTCCTTTTTGCAACGTCTCCGATCTTCATCCGCCCTCCTGCTGCATCTCGTAACCCCTGACATCAATGTCAGGGTCAAGAGCCAATTGATCAAGGAGCAATCGGCTTCGATTTGTGCCGACCGGTCTCAAGGCGAATACGGGATTCCGCCGATCACCGCCGTTTCTTCGCCGGGGCCACACGTCATCAAATCCTTGTTGAATCAGCCCAATTTCCGGCTCTTTTAATCGACCCCGTCTGGGGACTGTCTGACTTCTCCCCGGCGAGATCGGGGATCAGATGGCGGTTTCGCATTACAACACGGAAGGCTTGGCTCGTGGCGCGCGGATGCAGCGCACGGCGCTTGGCCCCGCCATCGCCCGGCTTCTGGAAGATGCGTCTGTCGTCGAGGTGATGCTGAACCCGGACGGGCGCATCTGGATTGATCGGCTTTCCGAGGGGCTGTCCGACACTGGCGAGGTGCTGTCACCCGCCGATGGCGAGCGCATCGTGCGCCTGGTCGCCCATCATGTCGGCGCCGAGGTTCATGCAGGTTGCCCGCGCGTTTCGGCCGAACTGCCCGAGACGGGCGAACGGTTCGAGGGGCTGTTGCCGCCCGTGGTCGCAGCGCCCGCTTTCGCCATCCGCAAACCCGCTGTCGCCGTGTTCACGCTAGACGATTACGTCGCCGCTAGGATCATGACGGCCGCCCAGGCCGACGCACTGCTGACGGCTGTCTCCTCCCGTGCCAACATCCTCGTCGCCGGCGGCACCTCGACCGGCAAGACGACGCTGACCAACGCGCTGCTGGCGGAGGTCGCGAAGACTTCCGATCGCGTCGTCATCATCGAGGATACGCGCGAACCGCAATGCGCTGCGCCCAACCTCGTCGCGATGCGGACAAAGGATGGCGTCGCCTCACTCTCCGATCTCGTCCGCTCATCGCTGCGCCTGCGTCCGGACCGCATTCCGATCGGCGAAGTGCGCGGCGCGGAAGCGCTGGATCTGCTCAAAGCCTGGGGCACCGGCCATCCCGGCGGCATCGCCACAATCCACGCCGGCAGCGCCATCGGCGCGCTGAGAAGGATGGAACAGCTCATCCAGGAAGCCGTCGTCACCGTCCCGCGCGCGCTGATCGCCGAGACGATTGATCTCGTGGCCGTGCTTTCCGGCCGTGGTGCCGCGCGCCAGCTCGCCGAACTCGCCCGTGTCAAGGGCCTTGGTCCGGACGGCGATTACCGCGTCGTGCCCGCCGTCGACGGCGCATCGAACGCGATCAGCACCACCCCGCAAGGAGAAACTCCGTGATCCGAACTCCACGCTTCGCGCGCCAACGTTTCGCCATGACCGTATCCATTGTCGCACTCAGCGTGGCGTTGACGGCACCCGCCTATGCCTCCGGCTCGTCGATGCCGTGGGAACAGCCGCTGCAGCAGATCCTGCAGTCGATCGAAGGCCCGGTCGCCAAGATCATCGCCGTCATCATCATCACGACGGGCTTGGCGCTCGCGTTCGGCGACACCTCGGGTGGCTTCCGCCGCCTGATCCAGATCGTGTTCGGCCTGTCGATCGCGTTTGCCGCCAGCTCATTTTTCCTCAGTTTCTTCTCGTTTGGCGGCGGAGCGCTGGTCTGATGTCGGGCGTCGGCGACCAGAGCGGCGAAGTGCCGGGTTTCACCGTGCCGGTTCACCGGGCGCTGACCGAGCCGATCCTGCTCGGCGGCGCGCCGCATGCCATCGCCATCATGAACGGCACGCTCGCCGGCGCGGTCGGCCTCGGCCTTCGCCTCTGGCTGGTCGGCATTGCCATCTGGGCGATCGGGCATTTCGCGGCGGTGTGGGCTGCCAAGCGCGACCCGCTCTTTGTCGAGGTCGGACGCCGCCATCTGCGCATCCCAGTGCATCTTTCGGTCTGAGGGGACACGGCCATGATGAACCTCGCCGAATATCGCAACCGCAATCGCCGGCTCGCCGATTTTCTCCCCTGGGTCGCATTGGTCGGCACCGGCATCGTGCTCAACAAGGATGGCAGTTTCCAACGCACCGCGAGCTTCCGTGGTCCCGATCTGGACTCGGCTGTGCCCGCCGAACTAGTCGCCGTTGCTGGCCGCCTCAACAACGCCTTCCGTCGTCTCGGTAGCGGATGGGCAATCTTCGTCGAAGCACAACGCCATGCGGCGGGTGTCTATCCTGCGAACCGCTTCCCTGATGCCGCCTCGGCCTCGGCATCTTCGGTCCCGGCATCGCCAACGGCCTCGTCTCCGGAGGGCCGCAACTCGGTGTCGGCGCGGCGATCGGAACAGGTCTTGCCGCTGGCGGCATGGCGATGCGGGTGCTGCGGCGGTCGGTGCTGTCGCCTCTGGTGGCGGCGGCATTGGCGGGAGGTGCCGCCGCCGCAGCGCGCGGCGGAGCGGCACCGCAGGCGGAGCATCGTCTGCCTACAGCCTCGGCGCGGCCGGACATACTGGCGCGACAGGCGTCGCCTCTGGCGTCGGCAATGTCGCCAGCACCAGCGCCTCCAAACTCGACGCCGCCATCGGTAGCCCGTTCAAGCGCGCCGCTGCGTCGATGAAGGAGAGCTTCGGATCTGGTGGCCAGTCGGCCACCGGCGAAGGCGGCGCAACGGATGCAGCCGTATCTTCTTCCGCAACCACGGGCGGCCCGGCGCCGCTTCCTGCCGGTCGGCCTGTAGCCGTTCGCGCACGGGGGCTCCGGCCAGGCCGCGCTCAAATACCGTCAGATCGAGTCCGATGTGCCGAGCGGTCTCCATGATGGTTTCGGGATCGGCGATGTCGCGATTCTCGGTTAGTTGCTTGACCTGGAGTGCATCAAACATCCGCTCGTGCCCCTCGACGTTGGTCTGTAATTCCGCTGCCTGACAGGCCAGTGCCGCGAGCCAGCCATTTGGATATTCGAACGACGCGGCGCGCATCCCCTCGACGTTGATCGAGGTGGGATCGTCCGCGGCAGCGCGGCATTGCTCCCAATGGCGCAGGATTTCCGCCTTGGCCGCCGGCATCGAGCCAAAGACCGCGATCATCCGCTCGCGACTGTCCTGAAGAACGAAGCTGCGGTGGCGAATGTCGAGGTCGAACTCGCGCGCCACGAGCTTGATGCGGGGCGCAAGGACAAAGCACCACCCGCATACGGCGTCGTGATAGAAGTCGAGTGCGGTCTTGTCGTCGGTCATGGGACACCCTCCTTCAGAGCTTGCCGCGAAGCGCGTGCGCGATGCGGGCGACATGCGCGCCCTGGAAGCGCGCGGCGGCGAGATCGGCCTCGGTCGGCCTGAGCGTGCCGTCTCCGCCGGCGATTGTGCTTGCGCCATAGGGCGATCCGCCAAGCACTTGGTCGACACCCATTTGCGGCTTGAAGCTGTAGGGCAGGCCGACCAGGATCATTCCGAAATGCAAGAGCGGCACATGGGTCGCCAGGATGGTGCTCTCCTGTCCGCCATGCTGGGTCGCGGCGGAGGTGAAGACCGAACCGACCTTGCCGACGAGCTTGTCCTGCACCCACAGCCCGCCCATCCGGTCCATGAACTGCTTCATCTGTGCGGCCATGTTGCCAAAGCGGGTCGGTGTGCCGAAGAGGATGCCATCATAGTCGGGCAGTTCCTCGATCTCGGCGATCGGAGTACCGAGGTCGGTTCGATAGCCTGACTTGATCGCAAGTTCATGCGGAACCAGTTCGGGCACACGCTTCAACGCTACTTCGGCGCCGGTGGACGCGGCACCCTCGAATGCGGCTGTCGCCAGATCGTGAATATGTCCGTAGCTTGAATAATAGAGCACCAAAATCCGTGTCATCGCACGCCTCCCATCGCCTGATCGCCGCGCGGCTCGATCCGCCGTCGCACCCATGGGAGGGAGATAGATTATTTCCTATTTGGCGGTAATAATGTTCTCGGTTCATATACTCATAGCTGCTGGTGAATAATATCATGGATCGCATGACGGCATTCTCGGTGTTCCGCGAGGTGGCGGAGGGAGGAAACTTCGCCGCGGCGGGGCGGCGGCTTGGTCTGTCGCCACCGGCGATTAGCAAGAATATCAAGGAGCTCGAAGCGCATCTTGGCACGCGTCTCATCGACCGGACGACGCGGCAGATGCACCTCACCGAAGCTGGCAACCTCTATCTTGAGCATGTCGTGCGCGCGCTCGACGAGCTCGACGAAGCCGGGCGCGCGCTAGGCGCATTGCAGGCGGCGCCGAGCGGCAAGCTCAGGGTCAGCGCGCCCGTTACCTTCACGCTGACCTGTCTTTCGGGCGCCATGACGCGATTTCTGGAGGCATTTCCGGCGGTCACCCTCGAGCTGGACCTTAATGACCGTCGCGTGGACTTGATCGGCGAAGGCTATGACATCGCCATTCGCGGTGCCGACGCGCTCAATGACTCAACCCTGGTAGCCACCCGATTGATGACGATGCGCCATGTCGTCTGCGCGGCGCCTGCCTATCTGGAGGCCTATGGCCGCCCGGAGGCGCCGCAGGATCTCACCCAGTACGATTGCGTGAAATATAGCCTTTCGAGCCATGCCGACCGCTGGGAATTCCGCAAAGGTCGGCAGTCGGCGACGGTTGCTGTCAAAGGCCGCTATATCATCACATCGAGCCTTGGTGTCCGGGACGCACTGCTCGCCGGCTTCGGCATCGGCCTCATTCCCTATCCCTATGTGCGCGACGACATTCGTGCAGGCCGCCTGACCGTCCTTCTTGACGACTGGGCGGGCATCGAGGCCACGCTCCACGCCGTTTTTCTGTCGCGACGGCATATTTTGCCCAAAGTCCGCGCCTTCATCGACTTCATCGCGGCGCAGTTGAAAACGGTGCAGGACTGACCGCGAGACGACGGGGTTTGGACAGGCGGTCGAGAAATACTGCCTAGATCGCCGTTTGGCCTGCTGCTTCCGGAAGCCACCACTATTTCTGACCACGCGTGACGGGGTGGACCTCGACATGGCTCTGCCGGTCAAGATGGTTGCGAGGTTGGGGTAACAATCTAGCGTCAGCGGGAAACTTCCCGGCTATGCCGGGGTGGCAGTAGCAGTTTGACGTTTCAGGCAAGCCTTTTGGTCTTGACTTTTCTCCGGGGCACTCTGCAAACAGAGGCTGCTTCTCCGGGAAAAGTACAGGAATTTGGCTGAAAATAGCATCAGGGTGGCTGGCATTCCATCCCTCCGCCGGCATGACCCGGATCAGGTTTGAAGGGTTCGGGTTGTCGCCTCGGTGACAGCCAATTCAATTCTCAAGTCTTGCACCAGACAGACTTCATCAGTTGGACGGCCGATGGTGGCAGCATGGTGTGATTTAGCCCGGTACCGTCACAAATGCAGCTCTCCTCGAAATTCCGGTCGGCCATTGATGGCCCGACCATTCTGAACAACGCCGTCATGTCCCGGTTCGGCGTAGCAAAGCGGGTACTGCGGGCGTACCTGTCATCGGGGTGTTGCCAATAATGGGCGCTCTCTTTGCAACCCTTGTCCGTCTCGTCGAACGCGATGGCTCGGCCGCGCTCGTGACGGTGTCGGCGACACATGGATCTGCGCCACGCGAAGCCGGGGCGCGCCTCGTTGTGGCCTGTGGTGGTTCCATCTCCGGCACGATAGGCGGTGGGCGGCTGGAGCATGAAGCTATCCAGCGCGCTCTGGCACTGATCGAGGTGGGGCGAGACACTACCGAACTGATGCGCATGGCCCTTGGCCCCTCATTGGGCCAATGCTGTGGCGGTGACGTGACCCTCATCCTCGAAGTGTTCGGGCGGAACCGGCTCGACGAACTTGGACACTTGGCCACAGCCGAGACGGAAGGCCCGTTTCAAACAACAGCCAAGCTTGTCGATGGCAGCCCGACGGCGCGGACGTTCAACGGCGCCACCGTTAGTCCGCCATCGGTACTTCTCAGCGGAGACGGTATACTCTTCGAGAGCTTTGGTAGTCCGTTGCGCGACCTTTTGCTGTTCGGCGCAGGCCATGTCGGCCGAGCCTTGGTTCTGGCGCTTGCACCCTTGCCATTCAATGTCCGCTGGATCGACAGCCGACCGGAGATGTTCCCGAACCTGCCCTTCGCCAATCTTCATTGTGTGACGAGCGACCGGCCTGCTGTCGAAGCGGCGCGCGCGCCTGTCGGGGCGTTCGTGGTCATCATGACGCATGACCACGGCCTTGATCTCGAGATCCTCGACGCTGCGCTCCGCGTGAACCGGCTGCCTTATGTCGGTCTCATCGGCAGCGCCACCAAACGTGCCCGCTTCGAGCATCGGCTGAAGGCTCTCGGCCACCCGCAGACGCTGGCCACCTCGTTCGTCTGCCCGATTGGCATTCCCGGCATCTTGTCGAAAGAGCCGGCGGTGATCGCCGCCAGCGTTGCCGCAGATTTGCTGCTCCAGGATCAGAAGGCCAAGACATTGGCAGAGGCCGGTTTGCCTTGACGCGCCAAGGATAGGTGACTGAAGGGTCGGTCCCCAGCTATTGCGGCCGGTCAAACCGCCCGGCCGGATCGGCCGCGGGAGATCGCCTCGATATGCTCAGGTCCGATACCGCAACAACCGCCGACGATGGTGGCTCCATCGCCGATCCAGCGGTTGATCCACTTCAGGTAATTGGGTGGATCGAGATCTGGCCGGAGTTCGGATATGCCGGCATAAGGCTCGTCGGACGGTGGCTCCGGCAGAAAGGCATTGGCATAGACGCCGAGGCCGATGCCAGGTTTGCCGAAGGCGTCGATCGCATTACGCGCTGCCACGAGGGCCGCGCTCATCACTTCCGGCTGCGAGCAGTTGAACAGGATGGCCGAAGCGCCGGCTTCAAGGGTGGCCGTCACCGCTCCAGCCACCGGCTCCCAGGAGCGCAGTTCGGCCGGGCCGGTACGCCCGCGCTCGTCGCGCAGCGTGTAGGAAACATATACAGGCTTGCCGGTCGATCGCGCCGCCTCGAGCGCCGTCAGCGCCTCGGCTGTCGAACTCTGTGTCTCTATCAACCAGACGTCGACATGCGGAGCGAGGCCGGCCACAAGCTCGGCTAGGATCGGTGGAGCCTGCTCCTCGATGAACTTGTCTGGTCGGTAGCTTTCGAAGATCGGCGGCAACGAGCCGGCCACCGTCACCTTGTGCGGCGCGGCGTCCGCCACGGCACGGGCGATCGCACCGGCCCGGTCGGCAAGCGTGCGGCCCTCCACCTTGAAACGCTGCTCGCCGATCATGTGTGGCACGAGGCCGTAGGAATTGGTGGTGATGATCTCGGCACCGGCATCGACATACGCCTGATGGGCGCGGCGCACATAATCTGGCGCTTCGATCAGCGACAGCGCCGACCATTCCGGCAAACGGAACGGGGCGCCCAGCCTCTCGAGCAGGCGGCCCATGCCGCCGTCGAGGATGGTGAATGTGGTTTGAACGGTCATGTGTACATTCTCTTGTGTTGGTGCAGGAGGCGACGGGTCACTGACGATGGGCGCCATAGGCGCGGCCGAAGCGTACCTCCAGCCGATGCTGGACGATCTCTAGCAGGATGGACAGCAGCCAATAGATGAAGGCAGCTGTCAGCAGCATTTCCATGTAGTGGTAGGTCGATCGACCGTAGGATTGCGCGAGGAAGTTAAGCTCCCACAGTCCCATCAGCGACACCAGCGACGAATCCTTCAGCATCGATACGAACTGGGCACCGGCTGGTGGAATGATGACCCGTGCCGCCTGCGGAGCGACGATCTTGATGGCAATCAACAGAGGCGGCAGGCCAAGAGTCATCGCCGCCTCGCGCTGGCCGCGTGGCACCGCCGTGATGCCGGCACGGATGGTCTCGGCCAGATAGGCGCCGTAGTTGAGCGACAGAGCCATCACGCCAGACGTCAGCGCCGACAGGATGATGCCGAACTGGGGCAGGGCGAGATAGATCAGCAGAACCTGAACGAGAAGTGGCGTGCCGCGAAAGAACGAGGCGTAGAACGTGGCCAGAGCGAAAGCTATTGGGTTGCGCGAGAGCCGTCCGAGCGCCGTCAGCACGGCAAGACCGACGGCGAACACCATTGACAGCGACGTGACCAGCAGCGTCAGCACCACGCCCTGAACGAAGCCGTTGGGCGACAGGTGCAGGCCGAGCATGAACGGTAGCTTCGATCGGATCAGCGCGAAGTCGAGGCCGAGCTGGTTGAGGGCGCCGAGAAGGATGACCAGCAGCAGCGCCCAAGTGATCCAGACCTGTACCCGGAAATCCAGACGCAGCCGGTGTCTTTTCACCGGCTGCGCAACGATCGACGGCATTGAACTGGAGATGTCACTTGGCATCTTTGGTGATGTCCGTGTGGAACCACTTCTCTGAAATCTTGGCGATCGTGCCGTCGGCCTTGAGTCCCGTGACAATGCGGGCGACCTCGGCGTCCCACTCGGGGTCGCCCTTATCGGTGACGACGGCATTGGGCTCCGCGAACAGTGGTTTGCCAACTACCTTCAGCTTGCCGGTCGCTTCGATCTGGCCCTGCGCTGTGCCCGCCGAAGCGACGATGGCGTCGAGTCGGACGCCGGGTCCGAGGGCGAGGTTCTGGAAGTTGACCGTTTCGTCGCCGGGCACCGCCTCGACCGTGTCGAAGGGGAATTCGATGGCTGGCTGACCGGGGATGGCGAAGTTGCGATTGACATAAGCTTCGTAGGACGAGCCGGTACCGACGCCCACTTTCTTGCCGGAGATGTCCTTGGCCGACTGGATGGCCGCCTCGTCCTTATTGACCACCAGCACCGCCGGAAGGCTGTAGTAGATCGCAGGGAAATTAACGACCGTGGCGCGTTCTTCGGTTGGCGTCGCCGAGGAGATGGCAACGTCCCACCGGCCAGCCCACTTGCCACCGATGATAGCTTCCCAGCCGGGCGTTTCCAGCTTCAGCTTGACGCCGAGCTTTTCAGCAAATGCCTTGGCGACGTCAACGTCAAAGCCGTCGAGTTCGTTCTTGTCGTTGATGAAGCCAAAGGGTGGATAGTCGTTGACCAGCACGTCGACGACTTCGCCTTTCGACTTGACGCGATCGAATGTTTCGCCAGCGAAGGCCGTAGCAGGAAGCGCGATGGCGAGAGCGGCGAGGGTGGCGATGTACTGGCGTCTCATGACTGGCAAGCCCCGATGGTTTCGATGTCACCATCATGCGGCTTTCCATCGGCGCTGCCGACCATGCGTCAACCAATTGCTGTTCGATGCGGGGAATATCTTGCCCGCCGATGTGGATGGTTTGGTTGTTGTTTTCGCCCGCCATGGCGGACGGCAACGGTCATTGCCTTCAGGGAAGGACGACGCGTCGCGGCCTCCCGGAAATATTTGGCTGACGGTCGATCGACAGGTCGGGAAGCGGCTTCGTCCACCGTTCGATCGATACCAATGCCGTGTGGGCGATATTGCCCTGCGACAGGCCAGAGGTGCCCTTGTCGATGGTCAGCGTATTGGGATTGCCGTGCACGTCGATCCATTCGCCGTCCGCCTCCTGCGGGTCATACCAGGCGCCGGTGGCCATCCAGGCGACGTCCTCGCGGATGCCGTCGGTGACGACGACGGCGCCCAGCGCCTTGCCGCGTGCGTTCGATAGCAGGACGATGTCGCCCGCCGACACCCCGAGACGGGCGGCCGTGGCCGGATGCAGATAGACCGGCTCGCGGCCGTCGATCTTGGTCGCCCTGGCGACTGGGCCGTTATCGAGTTGGCCGTGCAGGCGGGTGATCGACTGGCCTGACGTGAGGTGCAGTCGATCACCGACATCCGCCGCGCCCAGCCATTCGGCCGGCTCGATCCAGGTCGGGTGGCCAAGGCAATCGGGAAGATCTAGGTTGGCCAGCCAGTCGCTGTAAAGTTCGATGCGGCCACTCGGCGTGTTGAGTGGAAACGCTTCGGGATCGGCAATGAAGTCGCCGAACTGGATCACCTCGCCGGCCGGATCGGGGCGGTCGAAGCGGCCGACCTGCCGGAAAGCGCCGAAATCGGGCAGTGCCACCCCGTGCTGCGCGGCGACGGCGGCCGAGTCCTGCCATAGTCGCTTCAGCCAGCCGGCTTCGTCGAGGCCTTCGGTGAAGGCGTCAACAACGCCGAAACGCTCAGCCAATCCCCGGAAGATGGCATGGTCGTCACGCGCTTCGCCCTGGGGCGGCAGCACCTTGTCCATGAACACCAGCGATCCGTCGCGTCGGTTGATCATGATGTCCTCGCGCTCCAGTGGCGAGGTGGCGGGGAAGACGATGTCGGCGCGACGGGCGGTCGCCGTCCACCAAATGTCGTTGACGATCACCGTTTCCGGCCGCTTCCACGCCTCGGCGAGGCGATTGAGGTCCTGGTGGGCATGGAAGGGATTGCCGCCGGTCCAGTAGACGAGGCGGATGTCGGGATAGATGAGCGTTTCGCCGTTGTAGGTGCAGCTACCGCCGGGCTCGAGCAGCAGATCGGCGATACGTGCCACCGGGATATGGTCGGCCACGGCGTTGCGCCCCTGCGGCAGCGACGGCCAGGGCAGCGGCCGGATGGGACGGCCGACCGGCGTCGTCGAACCGTAGCCGAAGCCGAAGCCGCCGCCCTTGCTGCCGATTTGTCCCAACATGGTCGCCAGCGCCAGGCCCATCCACAGCGGCTGCTCGCCGTGGTCGGCGCGCTGGATGCCCCAGGCGAGCGAGATCATGGTGCGCCGCGCCGCCATCTCGCGGGCAAGATCGCGGAAGCGGTCGGCGTCGATGCCGGTGATGGCCGCCGCCCAGTCGGCCGACTTCGCCGTGCCGTCGACCTTGCCGGTCAGATAGGCCTCAAGTTGCGGCCAGCCATGGGTGTAGCGATCGAGGAAGGCGCGGTTCACCAGCCCTTCTTCTATCAACACATGCGCAAGACCCATCATCAACGCCGTGTCAGTGTTGGGGCGTGGCGCAATCCATTCCGCTTCGAGCGCGTCGGGTACATCGGCCCGGCGTGGTGAGATGTTGACGACGCGGGCACCCGCCCGGTGAATGCGGCCGAGCCAGCTCTCCACCTCGTGGCCGGTGGTGCCGCTCGACATCACCTGCGCCGTGCGGCCGGAGATGCCGCCGAAGCAGACCAGCAACTCGGTGTTGCCCTCGAGCAGCGACCAGGAGGTCATGCGGTCCTGGAACAGACCGTTGCTCATGCCGGTGATGTGCGGCAGCAGCACTTCGCCGGTGGCATGCGAATAGGTATCCACCGAGCGCGTGTAGCCGCCGATCAGATTCAGAAAGCGCCTCAGTTGAGACTGGGCATGGTGGAAGCGGCCGGCGCTGGCCCAGCCGTAGGAGCCGCCAAAGATTGCCCGGTTGCCATGAGTGTCGACGACGCGGCGGAGTTCACCGGCGGCGAGATCCAGCGCCTCGTCCCACGGCAGTTCGACGAAGTCATCACGGCCGCTGCGGTTGCGATCGCGCTTTTCCAACCAGGCGCGCCGTACCGAGGGACGACGGATGCGCGTTGCCTCGTCACGCACTGCCCCAAGCCAGCCGCGACCGATCACCGACGGCTGCGGATCGTCGGCGAGCGGCGCCAGATCGGGGGCGTCCGCCTTGCCGGTAACGGTATAGGTCCCCCAGTGGGCAGCGGTGTAGCGCATGGCGTCGGTTCCCTGTCGTCAGGTAAGGCGGGCTCGCATTTCCTTGATGGTTTCGCCGATGCGGTCAAGATGCCTGAGCAGGCTGCCGCCTAGAAGATAGACGACATCGTCGCCATACATCCCGCGCATGTCCGAGGCGCGATCGACGCTCATGCCGCCACCCGGACTGGGGAAGATCGGCCGACCGATGCCGGTCGGCGCCCGGCAGGCGTCGGCGATGGACAGGCATTCGTCGGCCGAGAAGCCGAAACGGCCGCCTACGTTTGGGAAGATCGAAATGTCGGCGCCAGAAAGGCGCTGCAGCACGCCAAACATCATGGCATGCGTGAAGCCGAGCGTATCCGACAGCACGTGACTGCCGAGGAAGGTCGGGTGCGCCATCAGTGGCAGGTCGAACCAGTCGGCGGTGGCGAGACGGCGGGTGAGATCGAAGCCGAACAGACCCGGCATCACCAGCGCGCCACCGGCACCCGCGTCCTTAGCAAAGCGGGCAAAGTCTATCAGGTCTTCGCTGCGGCCGGCAATGTTGGGGAAATAGAGGCTGTGGCCGCCGGTCTCCCGATTGGCGCGGGCGACGGCCGCGGCGACTTTTTCGACACGCTGCTTGAACGGCGCGGACGCCTGATCGGTCAAACCGTGGTCGTCCTTGATGATGTCGGCGCCGCCAAGAGCGGCGGCATAGGCGATGGCGGCCAGCGTATCGGCGTCGCTGCCCTGCGGCTTGATCACCGGGGCGATCAGACCGCCGGTCGGCCGCTTCACCCGTTCGCGAACACCGGCGATGCCGAAGCGGGCGCCGGTGAAATCGGCAGACAGGCGTTTCCCGGGTTCGAAGCCGACGACCTTGATGCCTTTCTGGATCGATGAGTTGCCGAAGATGACGTTGAGCAACTGCGGCAGCTCGGCGCCGGTGCTGTCGGGACTGTAGCTGAGATGGGCGACGAAAGCGCCGTCCGTTTCGGCGGTGACGCTTTCCACCTTGCCGAGGATGACATCCTCGACATAGCCCTTCGGCACTACGTCGCGCGGCACCTCGACGGTTTGTTCGAGAGCAATGCCGTCGGCGCGGGCGGCTGCTTCGTCGAGGCTGGATGCGAAGATGCGGTAATGGACAGAAAAACGTGACATCACAGCGCCTCCGCCTTGGCGGCCGAATGGACGGCGTCGATACGCACTGCGTCGAGATCGGCCTCGGTGATGCCGAACGCTTCGCCGGTTAGTTTCTCGATGGCTGCGACCAGCGCCGGGGCGTCGAGGCCGTAGGTGCGCATCAGGTAAGGCCGCGAGCCGCCGTGGGCGTAGGTGTCTTTCAGGCCGAGCCGGATCAGTCGCTTGGCAATGCCGGCGTCGGCGATGGTTTCGGCCACCAGCGAGCCGATGCCGCCTTCGGTGACGTGGTTCTCGAGCGTGACGACGCCGTGCCGCACCGACTGCAGGTGATCGAGCAGATAGCGCGCGTCGAACGGCTTGATGGTGCTGAGGTGGATGTGGCGGATTGACACGCCGGCCTTCTTCAGCGCGGCACGGGCGCGCAACGCCTCCTCGGTGGTGATGCCGGCAGTAATCACCAGCACGTCGGTGCCGAGCGATAGTTCACGCGCCTTGCCGACGACGATCGGCGTGTCGAACAGGCGTGGCACCGATCCCCTGAGCACACGGGCATAGACCGGACCATCGACGCTGTCGGCCGCCTCGACGATCGATTCCACCTCGGTCGCATCGCCGGTCTCCAGAATGGTCATGTTGGGGATCGAGCGCATCACCGAGATGTCCTCGATCGCCTGATGCGTCATGCCGCCCGGCGTGGTGACGCCGGGCAGGAAGCCCATCAGGCGTACCTTGCGACGTGGATAGGCGACCGAGGCGACCAACTGGTCGTAAGGGCGGCGGTAGAGGAAGACGCCGAAGGTGTGCAGAAAGGGGCGGAAACCGGCGAGACCGAGGCCGCCGGCAAAGCTCATCATGTTCTGCTCGGCCATGCCGAGCGACAGGAATTGGTCGGGGTGGCGGTCGCGGAAGCCGTCGATCTCGCAGGACGAGGTCAGGTCGGCCGATAGACACAGCACTTCCGGATGGGTGACGGCATAGGCCTCGAAGGCGCCGGCATAGGGACGGTTGACGAGTTCGACCATGACGGAACCTCAGTGAGCGTAGTCAACGGGAGAAACGCCGAGTTCGGCGGCGATGGCGGCATTGGTGGCGGCGCGATCGGCCTCGTCCTTGAAGCGGACGTAGTGCAGGCGCGGGAAGCGGCGCTCGAGATAGCTCATGCTCTGAAAGGGGCTGGTCTTGGCCAGGATGATCAGCGGCTGGCCGGGATGGGAAATTCTGGCGGCATCGCGCATCTCGGTGAGGTCGTGACCGTCGATTTCGGCGACGACGGCGCCGAACGCCTCAAACTTGGCGCGGATGTCGCGCACGTCCATCACCGAGTCCATGGCGCCGTCGCACTGCTGGGCATTGACGTCGACGATGGCGTTGAGCGTGTCGATGCCGTGGTAGGCAGCCGCCTGCACCGCTTCCCAAGTCTGGCCTTCCTCGACCTCACCGTCCGACATGAACACCCAGACCCGGCCGGTCTCGCCCTTGCGGCGGCGCCCCCAGGCAAGGCCGGCCGCCGTCGACAGGCCAATGCCGAGCGTGCCGTTGTGCATTTCCATGCCCGGCGAGTGCTCGGCGCCGATCATCTCCACCGACGAGCCATCCTTGTTGAACTGGCCGAGCGCTTCCGGTGCCAGACGGCCGACCTCGATCAGCGTTGCATAGGCGACAAGCGCATAGTGGGCGGGCGCGAAGATCAGCCGGTCAAAATGCGGTAGCGCCGGGCCGTTGTAGCCGGCGCCGGTGTGGTAGTCGGCGTTGGTTGCCGACGGCACGCCGCCGAACGGCTCGGGCACCGGCGGCGGCGTCGGCTCGCCGATATGGAGTTCCTCGTTATAGAGCCAGGCGAGCTGTTCAGCCGCCGAGCAGGCCTGACTGAGATAGCCGCCGTTGTTGCGGATCGTATGCTCGAACACCCGGCGGCGGATGCCGAGGGCGATTTCCTCGGTCGATCGGGCGTTGGCCTGCGGGGGCGATTTTTTGGGCTTGGAGGTGCGGGGGGCACGGACCATCAGGTTCTCCGACGATGTTGGGTGATGGAAAGAGCGAGGGCGGCGACGAGGATCAACCCCGACAGCGCGTCTTTCAGGTTGAAATCGAGGCCCATCAGGTTGAGGCCGTTGGCGACCATCGACAGGAACAGCACGCCGGTCAGCGTGCCGAGCACATTGGGCCGGCCGTCGCGATGCATCGAGGCGCCGATGAACACCGCGGTAATGGCGTCCATCAGGTAGGCGTTGCCGGCGAGCGGGGTGAACATGCGCAGATTGGCTGAGGCGACGAGGCCACCGACCGCCGCTGTCGCCCCGGCCAGAACGAAGCCGATGGCGACCAGCTTGCCGACCGGCAAGCCGGCGCCCCGCGCCGCCCGGCTCTGCAATCCGACGGCATGGATCTTCTTTCCGAAGGTCGAGCGTTCGAGCAGCAGGAAATAGGCGATCAGCAGGGCGGTGGCGATCAGGAGGCGAACGGGAATGCCGAACACCTCGCCGACGGCGATGTCATAGTATTCCGGCGGCAGGCGACGGTAGGAGATCGGTCCGCCGCCATGGGTGAAGATGCGCTGTAGGCTGCCGCCGATGAAGAAGGTGCCGAGTGTAGCGAGGAACGGGCTGATCCTGAGCCGGACGATCAGGATGGCATTGGCGAGCCCGACCAGCGCCCCGCCGGCAATGCCGACCAGCACGGCGAGGTACCAGGGGGCGCCATAGTCCTTCAGAATGACGATGGCGAAGGCCGAGCCGAAGTCGAGGGCGATGCCGACCGATAGGTCGATGGCGCCGAGCGCCACCACCAGCGTCATGCCGAGACCGACGACCAGCGGGATCACCGCGCCCGACAGGATGTTGACGAGATTGGCGGCGCCAACAAAGCTCGGGTTCGCCACAGCAAAACCGATAAAGCACAGGGCGATGATGGCGAGAAAGCCATGACGGGCAAGCCCCCGCCGGCTCAACGCCGGCAGCGAAGCGACGAACGCGCTCATGTTCCGCTCCTCCGGGCCAGCGCCGAAGCGGCGACGACGATCAGGATCAGGCCGCCCTTGATGCAGCCGGTCCAGAACACGTCGACGCCGACTGAACCGAAGCCGATGGACAGTGCCGACACCAGGATCGCCCCGAGCACGGCGCCCCAGACGGTCACCACCCGGCGCGGCGAAAAGGCGGCGCCGAGGAAGGTGGCGAGCACCGTCTCCATCAGCAGCGTCTCGGCCACCCCCGGCGTGCTGCCGGAACCGCGGGCCAACACGAACAGCGAAGCAGCACCGCCGAAGGCGCCGGCGATCAGGAAGGACTGGGCGAGAAAGCGACGGACCTTGAGACCGGCGATCTCGGCGGCGTCGCGATTGCCGCCGACCGCCTGCAGACGCAGACCCCAGCGACTGCGGTGGACGGCGAAGTGGGCGGTCACCGCCAGCCCGGTGGCGATGGCGAGGCCGAGCGGCAGGCCGAGGATGCTGCCATCGCGCAAGGTGACGATCAGCGGATCGGAGAGGTCAATGCGGCGGTTGGCGGTGACCACCTTGGACAGGCCGATATAGGCCGTCGAGGTGGCGAGCGTGGCGAGCAGCGGCGTCATGCCGACGCGCGTGACCAACAGCGCGTTGGCTGCGCCGGCCGCGATGGCGGCGGCGAACCCCAGGGCGACGGCCGTTACCGCAGCACTGCCATGGTTGGCGAGCTGGTCGGCGATAATCGCCGCCGACAATACGGCGATCGACGGCACCGAGAGATCGATGCCGCCGGCCACCACGTCGTCGCCGCCGGCAATCACCACGATGGACAGGCCGAGGCCGAGCACGGCGGTGGGGATCGCCTGCTTGAGGATCAGGATCAGCGTTGCCGGTTCCAGAAATCCAGGGGCGCGCAGGCCGAAATAGCCGAGCAGCGCCAGAAATATGGCGAGCGGCACCACGGAGGCGAAAGCGGATTTCAGCTGTGGCCGGCCGATGGCGAGGATGGCGCTCATGCGGCAATTCCTCCCGCTGCGTCACCGCCGGTGGTCAGCGCCACCAGACGGTCGAGGTCGGTTGTCTCCGGCGTCACCTCGGCGACGATCCGGCCGCGCAGCAGCACCAGGATGCGGTCGCAAAGGCCGAGTAGTTCGGCCGGGTCGGACGAGGACACCAGAACCGCCGCGCCCTCGGCCGCCAGGCGCTCGATCAGCGCGTAGATTTCCGCCTTGGCGCCGACGTCGACGCCGATGGTCGGTTCGTCGAGCACGAACAGGCTGGCGCCGGTGGCAAGGCCGCGCGCCAGCACCACCTTCTGCTGGTTGCCGCCCGACAGCAGACGCGCGGCGGTACTCACCGTCTTCGGTCGGATGTCGAGCGCTTCGGCGCTTTGTTGCGCCCGTGTAGTCGCTGCACCACGACGGACGAAACCGCCGGTCGAGACGGCCTCAAGCGAAGCGAGGTTGATGTTGTCGGCAACGTTCATCGCCAGCACCAGACCGTCGTTGCGGCGGTCGCGCGGTACGTGAGCAAGGCCGCGACCGGCGGCGGCTGCCGTCGAGCCGCTGCGCAGCGGTCGGCCATCAATGCTGATGCTGCCGGAGGCAGGACGAGCGAGACCAACGATGGTGTCGACCAATTCTTCGCGTCCCGAGCCGATGAGGCCGGCAAGACCGACGATCTCGCCACGCCGCAGCTCCAGGTCGACGTCGGCGTAATGCGGGGACTGCGACAGGCTCGTCAGCTTCAGCCAGGGGGCCGCCGCCGCGTGGTTGCGCTTCGGGTAGAGATCGCCGATATCGCGCCCGACCATCAGCGAAATCAGCCGGTCGGCATCGTCCGGCCCGACCGGATCGACCAGCCCGACGTTGCGACCGTTGCGCAGCACACTGACCCGGTGGCAGATGCGGGTGATCTCCGACAGGTAGTGCGACACGTAGATCATGGCGATGCCACGCCGGGCGAGCGCGTCGATTGCCCGGAACAGATGTTCGATCTCGGTGTGGCTGAGCGGTGCCGTCGGCTCGTCGAACACGACGACGCGCGCCTTGCCGTCGATCAGCGCCCGGGCGATCTGTACCAGCTTGCGCTCGGCGATGCCGAGGTCGGCGATCAGCCGGTTGCCGGCGATGGCGGCGTCGAGGGAATCTTTGAGAAAGGCCTCGGCGGCGCGGCGCATGGCGCCGGTCCTGAGGCCAAACGGCCCTGAGAGCTCCTGCCCAAGGAAGATGGTCTCGGCCACCGTGAAGTGCGGCACAAGGTTGAGTTCCTGGTGGATGAAGCGGACGCCGGCGGCCTGCACCGCATCGGGCGAGCCCGTCTCGATCTCGGCCCCGTTGAGCAGGATGCGGCCGGCATCGGGCCGGTAGACGCCGGCCAATACCTTGATCAGCGTCGACTTGCCGGCGCCGTTCTCGCCGACGACGCCATGGATTTCGCCGGCCCGCACACCGAGTCCGGCGCCATCGAGCGCCTGCACGCCGGGAAAGCCCTTGCTGATCGCTTCGAGGACGAGAAAGTCGGATGCCCCGGCGGGGGGCGAAACAGGCGTGAGGGGTAGGACCGGCGCGGTCATCGCGGCTTCCTCGGCACGGTGGCGGGACAACGAAATGGCAGAGACCGGCCGCCCCGCAGGGCGACCGGCGATTGTTCGCATGGCGGGATGTCCGATCAGTTGAGCTTGCCGTAACCGAGCTCGGCGTAGACTTTCTTGGCCTCCTCGGCGCCCTTCACCGGGATGACGTCGACGAAGGTCTGCGGCAACAGCTTCTGACCGGCAAAATACTTGGCGACGTTCTCGGCCGAGGTGGAGCCGATCTTGCGCGGCTGCTGGGCGATGTTGGCGACGAACGGGCTGTCCTTCTCGGCGATGATTTCGAGCGTATCCGGACCGGCGTCGACCGCGGTCACCTTGATTTCGGTGCGGCCGGTCTCTTCGAGCGCCTGCACGACGCCGATGGCCGGCTGGTCCCAACAGGCGACGTGAATGGCATCGAGCGTGCCCTTCGGATACTGCGTCAACAGGTCGAGCGTCTTCTTGCGAGCATCCTCGGGGGCGTTGGCGAAGGCCTCCGCCAGTTCCGGCTGGACAATCTCGATGCCCGGATAGTCCTTGAGGACGTATTTGGCGAGCTGGGCGCGAATGCCGCAGATGCGCAGTGAACCCTCGAAGGCATTGAAGAAGGCGACCTTGCCCTTGCCGCCCAGCGAGTCGGCGAGATAGCGGCCGATCGTCGTGCCGATGTAGTAGTTGTCGGACGTGGTGTTGTTGATGGCGTAGGGCGATAGGTGGTCGACGGTGAACACCGGGATGCCCTTTTCCTGTAGCGCCTTGAACTTCGGCTCGACGGCGGCGTCACCGAGGATCGAGATGACGGCGTCGACCTTGTTGGTCAGGAAGATGTCGTGATTGTCGGCGTGCACCTGGTTGTCGCGGCCGCCATCGACCGGCAGCACTTCGCCGCCGAGTTCCTTGACCTTGTCGACGGCGCCGTTGAAGGCCTCGCGGTCCCAGAAATGCTGCGTGCCGACCACGGCGATGCCGATCTTCTTGCCTTTCAGCGACAGTGCGGCGTCGTCGGCCTGCGCCGCGCCAGCCAGCAACAACGCGGTCACGGCAGCGGCGGTGGCCAGGGTGTGACGCCAGGCGGAGGCGCCCCTGGCGCGGCGGGTTTCGAGTGACATGCGGAATTTCTCCAGGATATGTTGTATCGATCGTCTTGTGGAGATCGGGGCAGCGCCCGCGATAATTTTAATATACTATCGTTATAGGATATTTTGAGCGTTGATCATGCCGGAATTGGGCAGATTTGCGGAAAATCCATCTGCGGTATCGACGAGGCAAAAAACTTCATTTCCAAGGTCACTCGGACCTGCACCATATTGAATTGGCTAAAATGATTATTTTTATCAATACATTGGTGCATGTACGCGTGCATTCTACCCGAAGGTGCCGTTCGGTTTCCGGTCGATCTGTCTTATGGTAGAGTAAAAATATTCGTCTCCGTTCCTGGCGGATACGAAGTTGTTTCAAGTAAATGTGGTCGGACGCGCCTAGGTTGACTTCATCCGCAGCAATTCCTCCCCTGTCGATTTGTCGGTGACGAGATAGCGGGCATACCCACCCTTGAGCGTCGCCCGCATCGCCCCGACCTTGTCGCGGCCGGACGACACCAGGATGCCGGCGCCGACGGCGCGGATCTGAGCCAGCGTCATGCCGATGATGCGCTGGTCGAGGTCGCCCTCGACCGGGTTGCCGTCGACGTCGATGAAACGGGCCGACAGCACGCCGATGGCGCCGCGCCGCACATAGGCGCGCACCTCCTCGGCGGTGGCGATGCCGGACTGAACGAGTTGAGTATCGTCCGCACAGTTGCCGACCGAAAACAGCGTCTTGGTCAGAAAGCGCAGCTTGTCGAGCTGGGCGGCGATTACCGGCTCGCGGCGAAGTGCGTCGGCGATGTCGCGGTTGGACAGGACGGCCGGCGCATGCAGCGTGAAGCATTCGGCGTTGAGGTTGTTGGCGACGCGGATCGCCAGCATTTCGGCGGCCGGCAGATGCTGCGACGTCATCGAGCCGATCATCTGGTAGACCGAAAGGCCTGGCACGGTGCCGCGCGGCATCTCCTCGGCCAGCCAATGGATGGTCTGGCCCCAGGCGACGCCGAGCGCATCGCCCGGTTCGAGCAGATCGAAGGTGGCCATGGCGCCGACGCGGGCCAGTTGGCGACGGGCGCGGCGGGCCGCTTCCTCGGGGTCGACGGCCGGCTCCGGCACCTCGTCGATGATGAATACATCGGCAAGACCGTAGGCGGCGCGCAGGTCGCGCGATAGTTTCGACATGGAAAACGACAGGCCATCGATGCGGATGTCGACGATGCCGAGTTCGCGTGCCTGCTTGAGATAGGCGACCACCGTTGGCCGCGATACGCCGAGCCGACGGGCGATGTCGCCCTGCGTCAGGCCTTCCTTGTAGTAGAGGAGGGCGACGTTGGCGAGCAGTGCGTCATGGGGGCGGCGATGGTCGCCAATGATCTCTGTCACGGGCGGGTTTCCGTCGTGGCGATGAAGCGGAGCACCTGATCGTGGTCGATGACGCCGGCATCCGAGCCGAGCCCGGTGGCGACAAGGGCGGCGGTGGCCGAGCCGAGCCGGCAGGCCTCTTCGAGGTCGAGCCCCTTGGCAAGGCCGGCGATGAAGCCGCCGCAATAGGCATCGCCGCAGCCGGTAGTATCCGATACCTCGACCTTGAAGGCGGGCGTGCGGAACGAGCGGCCGTCGGCGGTGAACGTGTAGGACCCCTCGCTCCCCAGCTTGAAGACGGCGGCCCGGGCGCCACGGGCAATGAAGAAGCGGGCGGCCGCTTCGGGATCGCTCTCGCCGGACAGATAGGCGGCCTCCTCGATCGACGGCATGAAATAGTCGACATGCGGCAGCAGGTCATCGAGTAGTGCCAGCGTGCCTGGATTGGGGGCGATCAGATCGAAGGTGGTGACGAGGCCGCGCGCCTTGGCGTGGGCGAGCAGCTTGGCGCTCTGACCGCCGTCCATGGCAGCGAGCAGGCCGGTGCCGCCGAGATGCAGGAAGCGGGCGTCGGTGACGGCGTCGAATTCGGCCTCGGTGACGAACAGATGGTCGGAGGCGCCACGGCAATGCAACGCCGGCCGCTCGCCGTTCGGTCGGATGGTCAGCATGGTGGCCGAGGTCGCCGCCGTGTCGGTGCGCTGGATCAGGCGGAGGTCGATGCCGAGCCGAGCGTAGGTGGCGAGGATGAAATCGGCCTTCTCGTCTTGGCCGAGGCAGGCTGACGTCGCCGTGCGAAGGCCGAGCTTGGCGGCGTTCATCAGCGCGCCGGCCGCCGTGCCGGCCGGATTGAGGTGGATCTCGTCGATGAAAGTGACGCCACCGCCGGCCGGGATGGTTTCCACCGGGCGGCCGGCCACGTCGAGGATGGTCAGGCCGATGAAGATCGCATCGAATTTTGCCATCGTCCCCTCCGAAATCACGAATTGACGGGCTTGCTACCGCTCTGGCCGTAGTGGCGGCGGAACCAGGCGTAGCAGCGGTCGATTTCCTCCTGAGGCATTTCCTCGACCGGTCCGCGCAGCATCGCCAGATGGGTGGTCTTGGCGGCTTCCTCGAGATAGAGGGCGGTCGACGTCGCTTCGGTCGCCGACTTGCCGAAGGTGAAGACGCCGTGCGCCCGCACCAGCGCGGCAAGGCCGCCATCGGCCGCCTTCACCACCGCCTCGCCGGTCTCCACTTCGCCGGGCGTTGCGTAGGGTGCACAGGGTACGTCGCGACCGAGGATGTGGGTGATTGGCGTCAGCACCGCCGGAATGCGCTCGCCGCGTGCCGCAAAACTGGTGGCATAGGGTGAATGGGTGTGGGTGATGCCGAACACGTCCGGCCGCCGCTTGTAGATGTAAAGGTGAATGCCGGTGTCGACCGATGGCTTGAGGTCGCCCTCGACAATGGCGCCGTCCGGATCGATCACCACCAGCTTGTCGGGCGTCAACTTGGCGAATTTGACGCCGCTCGGCTTGATGACGATCAGCCCGGTGGCCGGATCGCGACCGGAGACGTTGCCGCCCGAGCCGACCACAAGGCCGGCCAGGGGCAGCTCGAGGTTCTGTTCGCAGACTTCCTCGCGTAGGGCTTCAAGCATGAACTGACTCCTCGGCACCGATGCGCCGTGCCGGCCGGCCGTTGGGATAGACGACGATTTTCAGCGACTCCTGCGCCGCTACCAGCGTGCGGAAGGCCTCGGCCGAGTCTTCGAGATCGAAGTGATGGGTGATTGCCGCTTCCGGCCGGACGCGGCCGGCCGCGAGCAGGCGCAGGTAGGCGTAGGTGTCGGTGTGGTCGCCGGAGTATTTGGACGTGACGGTGATCTCGTCGAAATAGGCGCGGTTGCCGTCGCGCACCCAGGGCGTGTCGGGCGGCAACGGGGCGCCGAGATGCAGGGTGCCGCCGACCTCGACCAGCCGGCCGGCCAGATCCCAGGCCGGGGCAACCGGCGCGATCGCCACCACGACATCGGCGAGCAGGCCGCCGTTGACGGCGCGCAGTGCCTCGACCGCGTCGCCCTCGCCGGGATTGATGACGTGGGTCGCGCCGAGTTCCAACGCCTTCTTGAGGCGCCAGGGCGAGAAGTCGAGGGCAATCACCTTGCCGGCGCCGAACAGCGGCGCCATGTGGACGAAGCCCTGGCCCATGAAACCGGCGCCGACCACCGCCACCGTGTCGCCGGGCTGGATACCGCAAACCTTGAGGCCACCGATGACGCAGGACCACGGCTCGATGGTCACCGCCGCCACGTCGGAAATGCTGTCCGGCAGAACATGGGCGTCGGTGGCAAGATGAGCAGCGCTGACCCGATAATACTGACAGAGCGCGCCGGGATCGAGCCGGGTGGTCGAATAGTAGGGATCGCGGGTAAAATGGCCGCGCAGCGACCAGTGCGAGTGGATGCGACCGACGTGGTGGTTGACGAACAGCCGGTCACCAGGCTTGAACCCCGTGACCTCGCCACCAACCTCGACCACTTCGCCGACCGGTTCGTGACCGAGCACCTTCGGCTCCGCCTTCTTGTACCAGGGCATGGCCTCACCGCCGCACAGGCCCGAAGCCAGCGTTCTCAGCAGAACGTCGCCGGGGCCGATCTTGGGGATCGGGCGATCCTCGACACGAATGTCGTCGTGGGCATAGTAGACGGCGGCGCGCATCGATCGGCTCATGGCTGGTCTCCTGACGATCGGAGGGTGGCACGACGGGCGTTCCAGATCGGCGCCGACAGGCCGGCGATCGCGGCGTGAAGCTCGAACAACAGCGCGTAGCGCGCAGCATCGGCCGGATCGGGCGTGTGGCGACGCAGCCGTTCTCTCCGGCGTGGCGTTGCCTCGATATCGACATGCCCGACGGCGGCGGCGGCGATCAGCGCGGCGCCCCATAGGCCGTGGTCGCTGTCGTCAGAGGCGACGATGGTGGTGCCCAGCACGCTGGCAAGAATGTCGCACCACAAGGCGTTGCGGCCGCCACCGCCAGTCAGGATCACCTCGGCCGGCTGGTCGAGGCCGGTCGAACGGAAGCAGTGCTTCATCGAATAGGAGACGCCCTCGAGCACCGCGCGCGCCAGATCGGCGCGGGTGGTGGCGGTTGTGAGGCCGTGGAAGGCACCAGTCGCCTGCGGCGCCACGAAGGGTGCGCGCTCGCCGGCAAGGTAAGGCAGGAGCTGCACACCATGGCTTCCCACCGGAGCCGTAGCGGCAAGGCGACCATAGGCGGAAGCGATGGCAGCGGTATCGCCGGCTGCGGTGATGTCGGGATGGAGAGACACGAACCAGTCGTAGGCCTGGGTGCCGGTCAGCGGCGCGATCACCCGGATGAAGCGGTCGGCGTAGGAATGGGCGAGGGTGGCACCGATCGGCTCACCGGCAAAGGCTTCCGGTTCGGTCACCACGTTGAGCATGGCCGTGGTGCCGAGCACGAGATAAACGTCGCCGGGACGACCGAGCCCCATGCCGGCCATCTGGGCGCCAAGGTCAATGGTGCCGGTGGCGACCGGCGTGCACGCCTTGAGCCCAAGTGCGGTGGCCGCCTCTGGCGTCAGTCCGCCTTTGATGCCGATAGAGCGAGCCGGTGGCGGCAGCGCGCCGGCGAATTCGCCGACACCGAGGAGGTCGAGAGTGGCGGTGTCGTAGACGCGACGCTCGATGTCGAGGAAGGGAATCGAAGCATCGGAATAGTCGGTGGAGAGGACGCCGGTGAGGCGGAGGTTGACCCAGTCTTTGCAAAACAACAGATGGGCAATGCGCTTTGCCCTGTCCGGTTCGTTGTCCTTGACCCAGCGCAGCAACGTGCCGGCTGTGCCGGCCCAGTTGGCGGTGCGGCTATAGCGCGACAACCTTGCCGACGTCCCGTCGGCGATCCAGTCGAGGATCAGGTCGTCGGCACGGCTGTCATTCCACAGGATGGCGTTGCGCACCGGTCGGAGGTCGGCATCGAGGGGCCACAGGCCGTCGCCCTGACCGGAGACGCCGATGGCGGCGATATCGACGTCGCCAGTGTCGGAAAGGGCGGTGCGCATGGCGGCAACAGCCGTCGCCCACACCTCGTCCATGTCCTGTTCCGACCAACCTGGCTGGAGGCGGATCGACCGGCTTGGCCGTGACGCCGCGCCGAGCCGCCGGCCGCCGGCGGTGAACACCGCCGCCTTCACTGACGTCGAGCCGACATCGACCCCAAGATAGGCCGTCTCAGCCATCTTCGTCCTCGCTTTACAGATGATGTCTGAATTTACATATGTCCTATCTGCGAACTAGGAAATTTCTGCCAAACCCGTGGCCCAAAAGGAAAAACTCTCCCGCGAGACGACGGTGCCGGCAGAGTCCGGTGACAACAAAAAAACCGACCCCAGCGGGAGACGCCGGAGCCGGTTCTGGTTGTGACGGGCTGGTCTTTTGCGAGATCGGCCTACTTGACCGTGGGAATCCACGGGGCCGTGGCGACATCGCTTTCGTTGAACGCCGGCACCTTGGTCGCCAGTTCCTCGATGGTGGTGACGCCGGCCGAGCGCAGTCCGGCCTGGGTCAGCAAGGTCGGCTTGATGATCAGATTGTGGTCGACGGCTTCACCGGCCACCAACTTGGCGGCGGTCCGGATGGCGGCGGCCCCGACAACGGCCGGGTTGGTGGCGACGGTGGCGACCCACGGGCTGCCCTCGGCAACGATCTCCTGGATGTCGGCGGTCGACACGTCGGCCGAATAGATCTTCACCTTGTCGGCGACGCCGAGTTCGGTCGCCGCGAGCTTCACGCCGCGGGCGAACTCGTCATAGGGCGCGAAGACAACGGAGATGTCGGAATTCGCGCGCAGCACTGCTTTCGCCTGGTCGGAGGTGGAGAGCGCCGTCGTGGCGTTGACGGCACCGAACTGCGCCTTCTCGACGACGCCGGGATTGGCCTTTTTGAAGCCCTGCCAAACCTCGTTGCGCCGGTCGAGCGGCGCGAAGCCGGCGACATAAGCATAGCCGGCGTTGAAGCTGGTGCCGTTGTCCTTCACCGCCAGATCGAGGGCGAGACGGGCGAGTTCGTGATCGCTCTGCTCGACCTGCGGCACGGCGGGATTGTCGATGTTGACGTCGAAGGCCACCACCTTGATGCCGGCGTCGAGCGCTTTCTGCACCACGTCGCGCAGCGCTTCCGGCTCGCCGTGATCGACGACGATCGCCTTGACGCCGAGATTGATCGCCTGCTCGATCTGCAGGCGCTGTTCAGCGCTGTCCTGGCGACCGGGGAACACCTGCAGAGCGACGCCGAGCGCCGCCGACTGTGCCTTGGCGCCGGCCTGAACCGCCGAGAAGAAGTCGCCGGCCGAGATGAAGCCGACCAGGGCGAACTTGACGCCTCCTTTGTCGAAGGGCGCCGGCGCGCCGGCCAGACCACCTGCGAAAGCCGCGGTGGTGATCAGAAGGGAGGCGACAAGCGCGCCGGACGACGCGGCGGCCTTTCCGAAAAAGGTCATCTTGAAAAATCCTGCTGCGGCCGGAAGGCCTGATGAATGATGGCGACGGTCCCGCATGATCGGCTGTAACGCGCGTGCGGCCATCTCAAGGATATTAATCTATAGATAAAATAGTCAAAGGATGGTCTGATCGCTTTCGCCGGCAGCGGCGACGATCGGTTTCCTTTGACGCATCGTGAGGGAAAACTATTCCTTCCGATGTTGAATTTGCTTAGATCGGCGGCAGGATCTTGTCGGGGTTGAGAATGCCCTGGGGGTCGATGGCGGATTTCAGCGCCCGCATCAGCGCGATGGCGGCGTTGCCGAACTCTTCGCGCATGTACTCGATCTTGCCCGAGCCGATGCCGTGTTCGCCGGTCGAGGTGCCGCCGACGGCGATGGCGTGATGGATCAGTTCGGCGTTGACGGCGCGGACGCGGGACAGCTCGGCCGGGTCATCGGGATCGACGGCGAACATCACGTGGAAATTGCCGTCGCCGACATGGCCAAGGATGGCGGCTGTGGCGTCCGCTTTCTCGACGAGGTCGCGGGCGAGTGCCACCGAGCCGGCCAGTTCGGAGATTGGCACGCAGATATCGGTCGCCCAGCCCTTGGCGCCGGGGCGGGCGGCGAGCACGGCGTAAAAGGCGTTGTGGCGGGCCTTCCACAGGCGTGAGCGCTCCTCCGGCGTCGTCGCCCAGGAAAATTCGTCGGCGACGATGCCGCGCACCGTTTCCACCTGCTCGGCGACGCCCTTTTCCGAGCCGTGAAACTCAAACAGCAGCGTGTCGGCGCTGCCAAGATCCAGCTGGGAATAGGCGTTGGTATAGTCGACGAGCCGCTTCTCCATCAGCTCGACGCGGGCGATCGGCACGCCATACTGGATGACGGCGATGGCCGCCTGCGCCGCGCTGGCGAGATCGGGGAAACGGCAGGTCGCCGCCGCCGTCGCCTCGGGGATGCCGTGCAGGCGCAGCGTCACTTCGGTGATGATGCCGAGCGTGCCCTCCGAGCCGACGAACAGCCGCGTCAGGTCGTAGCCGGCCGCCGACTTGCGGGCACGGCTCGACGTGCGGATCACTTCGCCGTTGGCCAGCACCACGGTCAGCGACAGCACATTGTCACGCATGGTGCCGTAACGCACGGCATTGGTGCCGGACGCCCGTGTCGCCGCCATGCCGCCGAGCGTGGCGTTGGCACCGGGATCGACCGGGAAGAACAGGCCCTGATCGCGCAGATAGACGTTGAGCGCCTCGCGCGTGACGCCGGCCTCGACGGTGCAGTCGAGGTCCTCGGGACTGATGCGCAGCACCTTGTTCATGTGGGTGAGATCGAGCGACAGGCCGCCGCGACTCGCGGCGAGATGTCCTTCGAGCGAGGTACCGGCGCCGAAGGCGATGATCGGTATGCCGTCGCCGGCGCAGAGCTTCACGACATCCGCCACCTCGCCGGTGGTTTCAGCGAAGAAAACGGCGTCGGGCGCGGCGATGGCGTGATAGGTCTCGCCGCCACCGTGCTGCTCTCGCAGCGCCTGCGAACGGGAAAAGCGGCTGCCGTAGCGAGCGGCCAGAGCGGCAAAGGCCTCAGACTGTTCATACATTTCGCGGGTCTTTCCGATCAGCCGCCGTATTCGATGATTTCGAGGCCGGCGTTGTAGTCGGTCGCATAGATCAGGCCGGTGGCATCGACGAAGACGTCGGCCGACTGGATCACCTGTGATCGCCCAGGCCGGCGATCGGTCATCACACGTGGCGCCGCCGGCACCAGCGCGCCGGTCTCGCGCGGCCGGTAGGGGTCGGAGATGTCGAAGGCGCGGATGCCGGCATTCTGCCAGGTGGCGAAGATCAGGGTGTCCGAAACGAAGCTGCCGGGACGGTTCTCATGCAGATTGTGCGGGCCGAAATGGCCTCCCTTGTTCGGATAGTCCGCCTCGTCCGGCACCGGCAGCGTCGAGATAGAGATCGGGTTCTGGGGGGCGCGGATATCGAACAGCCAGGTCAGCTTGCGGCCGTCTTCCTCGTTGTCGAGCACCGCCTCGTCGGCGACGACCAGCAGGTCGCGGCCGGGCAGGGGCAGTGCCGAATGGGTGCCGCCGCCGTACGGTGGGCACCAGTTGCGATGAACGATGAGCTTCGGCGCGGAACGATCTGAAATATCGAGCAAAGTCAGTCCACCGTCGCGCCAGCAGGCATAGGCGGTGTCACCGGAAACGAGGGCGTGATGCAGCGCCCAGCGCTTGCCGTCAGGGGCGGCGAGCTGTTCGCCGGCTGCCGTGTTCATGCCCGGCAGCCACCATTTGCCGACGATCACCGGTTTGGTCGGATCGGCAAGATCGATGGTGACGAAGATGTAGTCGGTGAAGCCAGCGAGCAGCGCCGAGGCATAGGCCCAGCGGCCGCCGACATACCACAGGCGATGAAAGCCGATGCCGCCGGACTCGAGTTGGCCGATCTTCCTCGGGCGGTCGGGCTTGGAAATGTCGTAGACGGTCATGCCGGCCGCCCAGGCTTGCTTGCTGGCGGCGACACCGAACGTCTCGCCGACCGATTTCGTGTAATAGACCCTCTCGTCGGTGGCGACGTCGACATCGGCGAACAGGTCGAGGGCGTTGATCACCAGCAGCAAGTCGCCATGCGCCTGCAGATGGATGTTCCAGGTGTTGTCCGGCGCCGGCACGTAGGTGACCTCGCCGGGGCGCTTCGGATCGCGCACGTCGATGATGGAGAAGCCGCGCGACCAGGGATGGCCGACATAGGCAAAGCCCCGATGCACCATCAGTTGCAAGCCGTCGCCGCGGCCGCCGATATCGGAGTGCCCGATCAGCTTCATGTTGCGGGCAAAATCGGGGGGCGTCAGATCGAGGCTCATCGTGGCTCCGGAACTCATTCACGCAGAGGGCGCCGCCGACGGCGACGCCCGTGTTCAGGTCAGAAGATCAATCAGTTCACGGCTTGGGCGCCGGTATCCAGCTCGCCGTGGCGGCGTCGGAGGCGCTGAACGCCGGGAACTTCTGCTGCAGGTCTTCGATGGTCTCGATCTTGTTGTTGACGAGATCGTCGCGGGTGACCAGCGTCGGCTGCAACAGCACGGATGCGCCGGGATTCTGACCAGCAATCGACAGCGACACGGCGCGCACCGCCACCTCGCCGACGACGGCGGCATTGGTGGCGGCGGTTGCCACCCAGGTGCTGCCCGGCTCGTTGATCAGCTGAATGTCGGCGGTGGAGATATCGACGCCGTAGATCTTGGTCTTGTCGGCGACGCCGAGTTCGTCAATGGCCAGCTTGACGCCCTTGGCGAACTCATCCCACGGCGTGAAGATCACCGATATTTCCGGATTGGCGCGCAGCACCGCCTTGGTCTGGTCGGCGACCGAGGCCGGCACGGTGTCGTTGACGACGCCCCAGACAGCCTTTTCGGTCAGGTTGTGCTTGGCGACGAAGTCCTTGAACACGGCATAGCGGCGGTCGAGCGGCGCGAAGCCGGCGACATAGACGGCGCTGGCGACGAAGCCATCACCCTTGTCCTTCACCGCCTGCTCCAGCACCAGACGCGCCATGTCCTTGTCGGACTGCTCGATCTGTGGGATGGCGGGATTGTCGAGATTGACGTCGTAGGCGACCACCTTGATGCCGGCATCGAGCGCCTTTTGGGCAACGTCCTTCAGCACTTCCGGACGGCCGTTGTTGATGACGATGCCCTTGACGCCACGATTGATCGCCTGCTCGACGAGGGTGCGTTCGGTGTCGTTATCGTTGCGGGCCTGCGACAGCGTCAGCGTGACGCCGAGCGCCTCGGCCTGCCGTTTGGTGCCGGCTTCGAAGGCCTGCAGCCAGTCTCCGCTGCCGAGGAAGCTGACGACGGCGATTTCAACACCGCTCTTGTCGAAGGGAGCCGGCGCACCGGCCAGGCCTTCGGCCTGTGCCGAGGAGACGAGAAGAGCGGTGCCGGCGGCGAAGCCGGCGAGGGAGGAGATGAGCTTCATCGTGGTTCCGTGAGTTGGGGGGCGAAGTGGTCGGGTTGGCCTTGTCAGCTTCGGGCGCGGCCAAAGCCGTACGTCATGGCGAGTGCTCCGACGAGCACGGCGCCCTTGACGAAATCCTGCGTGTAGTAGGGGGCGTTCAGCATGGTGAGACCATTGAGGAGAACGCCGACGAAGACGGCGCCGACGGCGGTGCCGAACACGTTGGGACGCCTCAGGCCCAGCACTGTGAAGCCGATCAGTGAGGCGGCCACTGCGTCCATCATCAGCGACGACCCGGAGGAGACGTCGCCGCGTCCGACGCGGGCGGCGACGACGATGCCGCCGAGTGAGGCGAGCGTCGCCGACAGCACATAGGCGATCACCTTGAGGCGGGCGGTCGAGGCCCCGGCCAGGCGGGTGGCCAGTTCGTTACCGCCGGTGGCAAACAGCAGACGACCAATGCGGGTGTGCTCAGTCAGCACATAGAGCAGGGCGGCGACGATCAGCGTCAGGATCACCGGCACCGGCACCAGCCCGCCGATCGACGAGCGGCCGATGGTGAGGAACAGCGGATCGTACTTGCCGAGCGCCGTCGAGCCGTCGGCGAGGATCAGCCCGGTCGAGATCGAGCGGCCGGCGGTCGGGATCAGCTGCAGGCCGGTGAGCAGGAACATCATGGCCAGCGTCGCCAGCATGTCGGGGATACGCAGGCGGACGATCAGAAACGAGTTGATGATGCCGATCGTCGCGCCGAAGGCCAGCACCAGCGGCACGGTGAGCAGGGCGTCAAGCCGCCAGACGATCATGGCGTAGCTCGCCGCCATCACCGACGATGCCGCGACGGCGCCGACCGACAGATCGAAGCCACCGACCGCCATGGAAATGGTGACGCCGGCGCCGAGGATGGCCACCACGGCCACCGCCTGCAGGATGCTCATCAGGTTGTTGATGCCGATGAAGGCCGGCTGGGCCAGCGTGAAGCCGATCATCAGCAGCACGAGCAGGATGAAGATCGCGCCGTTGCGGACGAGATCTGCAAGCTGGGAAAGTGAATTTCCGCCGGCCGCCGGGGCTGAAACGGCGTTGCTGTCGGATGTCATGATGCAAGGTCCTGTATGGCGTCCGTGCTGGCGGGCGCGGAAGGAATGGCGCTGTGACCGTCCAGCACCACGACGCGGTCGGCGACTTCGGCCGCCTCCTCCGGGTCGGATGTGGCGATCAGCGTGGCGCGTTCGGTGTTGGCACGGATGGCGGCGATGATGTCCTGACGGGCGCCGAGGTCGACGCCCTGGAATGGTTCGTCGAGCAGCAGCACGCGGCTCGGCTCGGCCTCCCAGCGGGCGATCACCGTCTTTTGCTGGTTGCCGCCGGACAAAGACCAGATCGAAGCGGCCGGCGAGGCGGCACGAATGCCAAGACGGGAGATCGCCCGGGCGCCTTCCACAGTCTCGCGGTTGCCCAGAAGAAAGCCGGACGGGAACCAGCGTGGCAGATGCGGTAGGCTGATGGTCGAGCGGACCGCCTCTCCAGGCCAGCCGGCCGGCATCAGCGACGAGCGATGACGGTCCTCACCAGCCATCACCACGCCAGCGGCGATCGCATCAGTGGGGTGGCGCGGCGCATAGGGTTTGCCGTCGACGCGCATCTCGCCCGAGGCGAAGCGGCCGTGGCCGAAGATACCCGTCAGCAGGCGAGACTTGCCGGCGCCGAGCACACCGGTCACCGCCACCACTTCACCAGCGTAAAGGTCGAGATCGAACGGCCGGCTGTGCGGTAGCAGGCGAATGTTGCGCAAGCTGAGGACCGCCGCTCCGCTGGCGTGGCGGGCGTCGGGGTGGGCGGCGGCCAGCGGTCGGCCGATCATCGTCTCGACGGCGGCGTCGAAGTCGATCGGTCGCCGGAAGCTGCCCGCGACACGGCCACCGCGCAGCACTTCCACCCGGTTGGCCAGCGCTTCGAGGTCGGCGAGGCGATGGGAGATGTAGAGGATGGCGATGCCGCGCGCCGCCAGACCCTTCAGGATGCCGTAGAGACGGGCCGCTTCGCTGCCGGACAGACTGGCCGTCGGCTCGTCGAGAATGATCAGCTCGGCCCGATGGCCGATGGCGCGGGCGATGGCCACCAGTTGCCGGTCGGCGGCGGAGAGATCGCCGAAATCGCGCTCGAGCGGTAGGTCGAAGCCTGCCTCGGCGACGATGACACGGGCCTGTTCGCGCACGCTGCGGCGCGAGAGAAACAGCGGCACCGCCTTGTCGGCGTAGCGGTCGAGCAGCAGCGAATCGGCCACCGTCAGTCCGGGAATGCCGACGACGCCGGTCGACTGGTGCACCGTAACGACACCGGCGGCGGCAGCCTCGGCCGGCGTGCGCGGCGCGAAGGAGCGTCCCTTGAAGCGAATATCACCGGCGTCCGCCTCGATCACACCCGAGAGAATCTTCACCAGCGTCGACTTGCCCGCGCCATTCGAGCCCATCAGCGCGACGATCTCGCCGGCATCGATGTCCAGCGAGGCGCTGGCAAGCGCTTGCGTTGACCCGAAGGCCTTGGCGACATTGCGGAAAGACAGGAGCGACATCGGCGGGGGACCACGAAAACTGGATGACCGCTCGATAGTAATGATGGGCACCGAAGGCACAAAGCATGCGTGGTGAATTACCGGCGCCTAGAGGGAATTTTGTTCCGTATTTGGGCGATCGATTTGAAATCCGATGCCCATCGTTCTCACATTCCGCAGGAATATGGAGGATCGGTTAGGCAATTCCAGAAGTTGCGATGGGACATATCACCGTACACGACAGTTAGGGTGAGAGCGGGATGAAGGGGTAAGATTGAAGATTCTTCGCCAAAAGGATCTTCAGAGATGACCGCCGTTCAAACCGCTCTCATGATGACGCTATCGGCGCACTTTGCGTTGAGCAAGAGCCGGCTTTTGAGCCTTGCCGCTCTGATTGCGGGACTTGCTCAGTCGCGCACGGTAAACCTGTCGCATCTTGCTATCCATCTGCCTG
>Ga0316613_10000470_pt1 | contig 33071 bp, 25 predicted proteins | sample OWC_soil_day10_C_2_FD_207647 | JGI IMG/M metagenome (GOLD analysis project Ga0316613, IMG submission 207647) | Wetland soil microbial communities from Old Woman Creek delta, Ohio, United States - OWC_soil_day10_CT_b | ecosystem: Environmental > Terrestrial > Soil > Wetlands | place: USA: Ohio...
CAGGACGGCAAAAACCGCAAATACACTTTCGGCTACGACGGTTTGTCACGTCTGAAGCAGGCCGGCTACACCGGAGACGGTGCTTACGGCACTGCGTATGCTTACGATAAGATGGGAAATATCACCGGCCTTCAACGATACGACGGCACGATGATAGACAATCTCAGCATGACTTATCAGGGCAACCGTTTGATAAAGACCGACGATGCCACAAACGACACCAAAGGCTTTACAGACGGGGTCAAGGCAGCCAAAGAGTATTTTTATGATGCAAACGGCAATCTCACTGAAGATTTAAACAAAAATATTACCACTATTCAGTATAATTATTTAAATTTGCCGAGCAAGATAACCTTTGGTGACGGAAGTACAATCGCTTACCTGTATGGTGCAGACGGAGCAAAACTCCGCACTACGCATACTATTAACGGTACTGTCACTACAACGGATTATTGCGACAATGTGATCTATGAAAACGGTACGGCTACACGCCTGCTTACCGAAGCCGGATATGTTTCCTTAAGTGATAACAAATATCATTATTATTTACAGGATCATCAGGGGAATAACCGTGTGGTTGTTAATCAGTCAGGAACGGTAGAAGAAACGAATCACTACTATCCGTTCGGTAGCGTATTTGCCAATACAAATAATGTACAGCCCTACAAGTATAACGGCAAAGAGCTGGATACAAAGAAAGGTCTGAATTGGTATGATTACGGAGCAAGGTTCTATGATGCGGCATTGGGACGCTGGCATGTCGTAGATCCATTGAATGAGACTAATTACACGAGTGGTTATTCATATTGTTTGAACAATCCCTCGCGCTATATAGATGTTATGGGATTAGACACTATCAGCGTAAATAATCTACCGGAACGGAATGCCAGATTTAATCCCCAAAAAGACGTAATAGCATTGAATGAAGTGGTAATCACAGGAAACAGATCAAGTTCATCAATTGGTTCATCATTTGGAATGGATGCTCTGAATTTCGGCTTAAACTTTGGTGGTACTGCGGTTTCTACAGCCGCAAGTTTAAGATATACCAAGAGAGCCTGGGGAAACGGATATTTTACAACACAAGGTGGTAAGACATATCCGATGTCTATACTGAGCAAGCAGACTAACGGAAAATATATACGCGGGGTACAAGGACTAAGGATTGGTGCAAAAGCAGCAGAAAAATCAATTAGGTTGCCTAGGGCAATAGGAAATGCAACTGGACATATTAGTACTGCATGGGGATTATACAATTTTTGGAAAGAACCAAATTTGATAAACGCATCCGATCTCGGAATAGGCATTGCAAGTTATTTCTTGTGGGAAATAGGAGCAGTATATACTACTTCACTTATTTATTACGACTGTGTTGTAAAACCCAATATAGAACAAATTCAAGAAAATATTACTAATGGACTCCCGCCTACGAGAAATGTTTATAATCCCCAAACAGGAATGTATGATTATTAAATTTAATAAATATGAGAACACTTGATTATTTTTGGTATATGCATTATCGTTTTATTCACTATAAAATAAAAAGAAATGATTATAACTCAAAATGGGCTGCTACAGCAGGAGTTGCCTTTGATTTACTTCTGTACATCAACCTATGTGTAGAACTATACTTATACTTCTTTAATTATGAGCGCTATATCAAATATTGTAAAAGTGATATGTTTCTCATAATGGCTGTATTACTATTTGTTGCTAGTACGATTTATTTTCTTATAATAAGAAAAAATATAGTTGCAAATTTTGAAGATAAATATAGTAAACTTTCTAATAATAAGAAGAAGAGAGATTGGATTGTTTTCACTCTTGCCGCCACCATTCCATTGATTCTATTTATTATATTGGTACCTCTTTTGCACCCGTAGAATAATAGAGTACTTTAATATAAAAATCAATAGCCAAGAATTGCGCTAACATACTATTTGAGTATAAGGCAAATCCTTCTTTTTGCCCTGACATGAGATGACTAATCTCCCATGTCAGGGCATTATACTTAATATAAAGATGGAAACTTCCCTGAATAATTCGCATACCCAAAATATGTCAGCAAACTAAAGCGCAGCAAGCCTTAACCAATAGACCTTTCAGTACAAAGACTACGGATGTAACCTCTGTGTCCGAAAAGAGCAACAGTGGAGATTCGAGCTATTATAAAGACGGTAACATCTTGGAGTTACACCGTTATGGACAGATGCAAATGCTTGCGGATTGATTGACGATCTGACTTTCACTTTATCTAGGAATCAGTTGAGTCGCGTGGATGACGCTGCAACCACTTTCGCCTGCAACGAAAATTTGAGTTCAAGAATGCTGTGGAGCAGGCAAACGAATACGCTTATGATGCAAATGGCAATCTCACTGAAGATTTGAACAAAAATATTACCACTATTCAGTATAATTATTTAAATTTGCCGAGCAAGATAACTTTTGGCGACGGAAGTACAATCGTTTACCTATATGGCGCAGACGGAACAAAACTCTGCACTACGCATACCATCGGCGGTACTGTCACCACAACGGATTATTGCGACAATGTGATCTATGAAAACGGCACAGCTACACGTCTGCTTACCGAAGCCGGATATGTTTCCTTAAATGATAACAAGTATCATTACTATTTGGAGGATCATCTGGGGAATAACCGCGTGGTTATCAATCAGTCAGGAACGGTAGAAGAAACGAATCATTACTACCCGTTCGGCGACGTATTTGCCAATACGAATAATGTACAGCCTTACAAATACAACGGCAAGGAGTTCGACAGCAAGAAAGGCTTAAATTGGCATGATTACGGAGCAAGGTTCTATGATGCGGCATTGGGACGCTGGCATGTCGTAGATCCATTGAATGAGACTAATTACACGAGTGGTTATTCATATTGTTTGAACAATCCCTCGCGCTATATAGATGTTATGGGATTAGACACTATCAGCGTAAATAATCTACCGGAACGGAATGCCAGATTTAATCCCCAAAAAGACGTAATAGCATTGAATGAAGTGGTAATCACAGGAAACAGATCAAGTTCATCAATTGGTTCATCATTTGGAATGGATGCTCTGAATTTCGGCTTAAACTTTGGTGGTACTGCGGTTTCTACAGCCGCAAGTTTAAGATATACCAAGAGAGCCTGGGGAAACGGATATTTTACAACACAAGGTGGTAAGACATATCCGATGTCTATACTGAGCAAGCAGACTAACGGAAAATATGTACGTGGAGTACAGGGATATAGAAATGCGATGAATGCAGCAAAGAATGCAACAAAATTGCTAAAAAGGATGGGAAATAACATTGGATATTTGCAGTTGGCATTGCAATTTAGAGATAATATAATAACTCCAAACATAGAGAATAAACTGAATTTTGGTCTTGGAGTAGCAAGTCTCTTTTATTGGGAAATTGGAGCCATTGATGTTTCAACATCTCTTTATTATGATTGTGTTGTACGGCCAAATGTGGAACAAATTCAAGAAAATATTGCTAATGGACTCCCGCCTACGAGAAATGTTTATAATCCGCAAACAGGAATGCTTGATTATTAATAAATTAATATGCTATGAAGATATTTGATTATTGGTGGTATTTATATTATCGTTTTTCACACTATACGTGCAAAAGAGATAGCGGTGATGCAAAATGGATTGCAACATTAGCCATTTCAGCTAATTTCTGCATAATTATTGATACGATTATAAGACTATTTCTGTACACTAATTCCTATGATCTATTTGTTAAATATTGGAATAGTAATATATTCCTCTCATATATACTAGCAATGCCTATTTTGAGTAGCATATATTTTTTAAGACTTAGATTGAATAGAATGGAAGAATTAGAAAAAGAATATATGAATTTTAGCTCTAAAAAAAGAAAAACAATTATTTATGCCTTTGCTTTTTTAGTCATAATCCCTATACTTCTGATCATATTCTTTATTCCCTACATACGTCCCACATAATCATTCTGTTTGAATTATTCATATTACCTTGATATATAGTAATAAATTTACTTATATCAAGGTCTCTTTAGTAGTGGCTTAAGCCTATTTAATTACTTATATACATTATTGCTTTATTCACAATTAATTCTGATAGTAAGACTTCAAAAACAAATTGAAGCAGTCGTAATCAGACAAAAAGGAATTATGAAGATGAAAAAGAAAGAGAAATTATTCAGTTGCTTAGTGCTGTTATTTTTGTTTAGCTCATGTCTAAAAGCTCAATCATATGCATAGTAATAGATATTGTAATGTTAGGAAATATGTGTGCTATTAATCTTTATATTGTTTGAACAATCCTTCACCCTATATATGAATGTACTAGACACTTTTTGGTATTTATATTATCGCTTTGCATTCTATACTTGCAAGAGAGAGATGAGCAATGCCAAGTGGGTTGCGACATTAGCAACATCCGTTTCTTTCGCTTGTATAATAGATTCTTTTATAGAAGTATATTTATATCTATCCCATTATCAATTTCTTATAAAATATTGGTATAGTGGAGCAATAACAATCACTGTTATTTTGATGAGTCTCATTTCAATCGCATATTTTTATGGTATAAAGAAAGTGTCTATTAATAAACAAGAAAAAGCTTATTCTACTTATTCACTATACAAGCGTAAATGGATATGGCTCATTTTTGTTTGTTTTTCAGTAGGACCTATTTTATTAAATATTGCTTTATTATTTCTGATTGCCCCTAAAAATACTCCATAGTTTTTTCTACGATTAATTATGACTACTATCCTAACATCAAAGATGAAAGATTCTGTATGTTAGGATAGTTTTAGGACTCAAAATACCCCTCGTACCATATTTCTTACGAATTCTTATGAGTTCTAGCAACTTACTACACAATGTCAACATAAAGAATTTTACTCCGATATAGATTGATTCTCTATCAGACTGTATCAAGGTACTTTTCTATTTTAATATCTTATTCATTCACTTAAAATTAAATGCAGAGAATTTAAATGGGAATCAATTGAAGCGTGCAAACGGCAATCTTACTGAAGATTTAAACAAAAATATTACCACCATTCAGTATAATTATTTAAATTTGCCGAGCAAGATAACCTTTGGTGACGGAAGTACAATCGCTTACCTGTATGGTGCAGACGGAACAAAATTCCGCACTACGCATACTATTAACGGTACTGTCACTACAACGGATTATTGCGACAATGTGATCTATGAAAACGGTACGGCTACACGTCTGCTTACCGAAGCAGGATATGTTTCCTTAAATGACAACAAGTATAACAGCGGCAAAGAGTTGGATACTTTATTGACCCGGATGGAGCAGGAAAGTATATTCTTTCCAAAGCTTATTCTTTGGTTAATTCGCCAAAAGTTATGTTAACAGGAACAGGACGTACGTTATCCAGAAAATATAAAGAAAATGTAAAAGGGAATAAGACTTTTCAAAAGATTAATGGGCTAACAGAAGAAGGCTCTTATATCTACAATCAAAATAAAAGAGAGGAGGAATAATGGAACCGCAATTTTGGGGGGCATTAGCAAAATGGCTTTTAAAGGGATGCAAGACAAATTTCTTTAAAGATGAATGGGAAGATAATAACCCATGGAATAATAATAAAGACAATCAAAACTTCTTTATCGGGATAATCGTTATTCTATTATTAATAGGTTTAGGACTATTCTTAGTAAAATATAATTTGCTTTAGTAACATCCTGTTACTTGGAAACCACCTGCCATTTCAAAAGAATAACATAACCCATTGCCCTGACACAAAAAATGAATATTCTTGTAGTCAGGGCAATATGGTTACTATGTAAGACAAATAAATACCACCAAAAATATTGATCTTTTATTATCCACTATTCAGTATAATTATTTAAATTTGCCAAGCAAGATAACCTTTGGCGACGGAAGTACAATCGTTTACCTGTATGGTGCAGACGGAACAAAACTCCGCACTACGCATAACATCGACGGCACTGTCACCACAACGGATTATTGCGACAATGTGATCTATGAAAACGGTACGGCTACACGTCTGCTTACTGAAGCCGGATATGTTTCCTTAAATGATAACAAGTATCATTACTATTTGCAGGATCATCAGGGGAATAACCGCGTGGTTATCAATCAGTCAGGAACGGTAGAAGAAACGAATCACTACTACCCGTTTGGTAGCGTATTTGCCAATACAAACAACGTACAGCCTTACAAATACAACGGCAAAGAGCTGGATACAAAGAAAGGTCTGAATTGGTATGACTACGGAGCAAGGCATTATGATGCGGCACTGGGAAGATTTGTGACAGTGGATCCATTGGCGGAGAAGTATTATGGAATTAGTCCTTATGGATATTGTGCGAATAATCCTGTGAAGTATATAGATCCAACGGGGATGTTTTACGATGATTACTTTAATCAATGGGGGAAATATTTGGGAACAGATAATTCAAGCACAGATTATGTAAGGGTGATGGATGATTCACAATGGAGTATGCATAGTAATGGTGATGGAACGATTGATCCGGAGATCGGAGTTTTGGCTGGTGTTTTGCATTCTGGATCAGATATAAGTACTGAAGCTTCTTTGGAAATATATCAGCACTATAATTCTACTGGTATGCCTTTGGCTAACACGGTTCGCGGTGCTTTTAAAAATGGTAGCACGGGTATGATAACCCAAAGTATAAAAGGAAATCCTATTCGTGTTGATGTGGATGTAGCTGGTTTTAAGGAAGCAAAGTTCTCAGATCATTCAAATGAAATTAAAAATTTCTTTGTTCATGAGGGGCAGCATGTTGGTGATATGAAGGTAATGGGATACAATTTGAAAGACTCGCCTTCCCACGAGATGGGCGAGGCGAGAGCAATACAGACTCAAATGTCGCATCCTACTTATTCCGGGACAGGATCTGGTTTTAAGGTTGGAATTAATGGATATGTGAAGGCCTTGAGATTGCAACCTATCGTTCTTCCGAGTATTCAAAAACCATTTAAATACCGATAATTTGAAGTCATGCTTATAATCAAGATGAAAAAATATGAAAGTCTTATTAGTTTCGTTGTTTCTTGTGATAGGAACTGCTGTTCAGGCGCAAGTTCTGAATCTTGACACCGTAAAGGTTGCAGAAGTAATTTATTATGATGATCACATTCATTATGGTATGGGAGATCATGATGGACCCGGAATTTCTTTGCACTTTAGTGTAGTCAATACGACAGATAGTGTCTTTTATTTGTATCCGTCAACATCAAACTTCTCTATAGAATTTTCTTATAATGGGAAAGGCTATGTAAGTAGAGAGTATCCTTTCTTTTTAGTGACTTTTTTTGGAATTGATAGTTTGGCTATACAGCCGGGAGAAAGTTACCATTTGCATTTCGGAACGAGTATCTTTTGGAAAACTGATATATTGTATGAGTATAAAGAGACAAGGGACGTATATGACTACTCCCTTCAGATACTACAGGCTTTACCAACCTTACGGCTTATTTACAGAGATAAAGTTTCAGAACTATCCTCAAAAGGAATAGACCATGTTAAAATTGTGCGATATGAATATACTTCTAGTATTAATATGGAGAATCTACCCAAATTGAAGCAAAAAGCAGGAAAAGCAAGGAATAATAAGTAAAGTGTACCTGCAAAATAATTAATTGAAGTCAATTTGTATTTTGGTTTGCAGACCCTCTTAAATGATCCCGATAATCTGTCAAAAGTTTATCGGGATCTACTCTTAGACTTATTGTGCGAATAATCCGGTGAGGTTTATTGATCCTAATGCCAGAAGAGGCGACCAGTTAATCCAACCTATAATGGATATGGAAGAAGACACGAGAATAATTTTGGAGCAGCAAGACCTAATGGAAGAGCGCATAAATGTGTAGACATAAATCACACTGGAGGAGGAAATGCAGATAAATAGAGAAGTATTCTATCTATTACTTTAATTTAGATAGAGTAGATAATAGCGAAAGGATATTCTTTAGTCTCAGTTTATGTATGCCTGAATCTGATATTTGTTACTGGTTTGAATTATCGGTGTCAAATAAAGGTAATATTGAAATAAAAGATACAACTTCAGATGACGATGAAGATATGTAAACACATATTTTACAAAACAATGAAAAGTTTTAGTTAGGGTAGATTTTAGTCTATAAAAGCAGGGTTATTAACGGTAGGAAGTTTTGATTTTTCCTACCGTTTCTTTGTTTTCGTCCCACAAAATTATCCTTTTCTAAAAAAAGTGGATTAGATATAAAATTAGTGGATGTTGCTGTTAGCGATCGAGCTCTTAGATAATTCAAACAAAAGAACAGCAGCTCATGAGTTGGGGCATACCGGAGGTTTACCTCATCAGACCAGTGAGGACAAACGAGATAATTTGATGATGCAAGCTGTCAGAGTTCAAAGATTTAAAGGAGACTACTCTAAATCAACTAACCTAAAACTGCTACGCTCTTGATGGAAGACAAACAGGAGTTAAATAAGCTGCTTTAAGTCTATTTGTCAAGTCTCTGAGTTCACTTTCTTATTTCTTTTTAGCCAACCTGTTCTGTTTTTAAGAAATAATTTGTTTTCTTTGTATTGTTGTTAAATTCAATTGATTTTCATGAGACGGAAATGGGTCAAAAGGGTAATTGCTATATTGCTTACTCCTATATTGCTATTTGCAGTGTTGATGCTGTTGCTTTACATTCCGCCAGTACAAAACTTTCTGCGTAAGGAAGCTCTGGGATATGCCTCTGAAGCAACAGGTATGCAAATAAGTGCCCGCCGCATAGATCTTCGCTTTCCTCTCAATCTTTTAGTAAGTGATTTAGGAGTGGTTCATTCTTCCGATACCCTCTTGTCGATGGAAAGTCTCAACGTTCGGGTGCAACTTCTTCCGCTTTTTAGTGGCAGGATAGAAATAGACGACTTCACGTTAAAGAGTGTGGCGTTCAATTCGGCTGACTTGATACATGGGATAGAACTACGTGGGGTGTTGGGCTACTTTGCTTTTAGAAGTCGTGGCGTGAACTTATCAAATCAAACAGCGATTATTGATGCGGCAGAACTGAACAACACGCATCTTCGGCTGATATTGAAAAACGACACGACCAAGACACCGGAAGACTCCACTGCTTCACCTCGTTGGAAGATAGACCTGCATAATTTGAAATTAAAGAATGTATCCTTTAGCATGCTGATACCCGAAGATTCTGTTCGGATGGGAGCTCATGTGGCGGAAGCAACCATTAATGGTGCTCAGGTGGATTTGGGACGTGAACTGTATGGATTGAAACATCTGCATGCCAGTGGAACTTCTTTGAATTATGATATAGGTTCGGCTAAACCGACGAAAGGATTTGATCTGTCGCACATTGCTATTCGTGAACTCAATATGGGGCTTGATTCTGTGCTGTATCGAGGTAGAAATATTAATGCTGCTATTCGTGAGTTTTCATTGAACGAACGTTCGGGGTTGAGCATCACTTCCATGACCGGACGCTTGTTTGCCAATGACACTGCTATAAAGGTCTCGTCTTTAAAATTAAAAACAGCTCATTCTGAGATTGATTTTACGGGCCGTACAACGTGGAAACTGATTGATCTACCTGGCCAGCAAGGACATTTATCGATGAAACTGGATGCGCTTATAGGCAAGCAAGATCTATTGTTGTTTGCAGGGAAGTTGCCTGATGCTTTTAAGAAAGAATATCCTTTCCGTCCACTCACGATACATGCCGCAGCAGAAGGAAACCTGACTAACCTGAAATTATCCCGTTTCAAAATTGATCTACCCGGTGCTTTTTCTGCCACAGGAGGGGGAGAACTGCTAAATTTCACTGATTCCTTAAAGCGTTTCGCCTCAGTCGACTTGCAAGCGATCACTCATAATCTGAATTTCTTAGCAACCTTTTTCGGCACTCCTGCCGACGGATCGATTGTGTTTCCACAGGGAATGACATTTATTGCTAAGGCCGAGATGCGTGGTTCACGTTTTAGAACCCTTCTCAGGGCCAAAGATGGTGAAGGTGCTTTATCGCTCACGGCCGATTATGATCGTCGTACAGAAGTATATAACGCCGATTTCACAGTAGATGCTTTGCAAATGAAGCACTTTCTTCCTAAAGATTCCATCTATTCACTTTCGGCTTCAGGTAGTCTAAAAGGCCGAGGAGTAGATGTGGCTTCATCACGTTCTTCGGCTCAATTTGAAGCGCTGCTCAATGATTTGCATTATGGACGTTTCCACGTTTCGGACGTGACACTTACAGGACAGATGAAAAATGCTTTAATCAAGGCGCACTTGGCGAGTAATAATCAATTATTAAAGTTGGTTGCCGATGGAGAATATCAGTTGAATCGCAAATATACCGAAGGGAAACTTGATCTTAATGTAGAGCAGATTGACTGGTATAAATTGGGTTATTACCCTACTCCTATGAAGAGGGCGTTCGCCTTTACGCTTGCTGCCCAAACCCGGCGTGACTCGGTGAATCTTTCTTTGCAAGCGGGTGATTTAAATTGTCGTTTCCGGGGACGTAGTACGCTGGAGCAATTAATAAAGCAATCAACCGACTTCTCTACCATACTAATAAAGCAAATAAAGGGGAAACGTTTAGATCATGCAGCTCTGCGTCGTGCGCTACCTTCGGCCGGATTGGTTTTTACAGCAGGTAAGGACAATCCGCTTAGCCGCTTTTTGGCAGCAAAAGAAATCGCTTATGATAAAGTATCGTTTAGATTTGGAACAACTCCTACCCGTGGTATAAACGGCAGGGCGTTTATACATGGGCTGAGAGTAGATTCCACACTACTTGATACGCTCTTCCTGACAATCAGACAGGATACTGCTCGGATGAATATTCGAGGAGGAGCGATTAATGCTCCGAACAACCCTCAATTTGTGTTCAAATCCTATCTCACCGGAGAGATTCGCACAGAAGATGCGGAATTGATGCTAGAGTATCAGAATGCTAAGGGAGAAACAGGTGTTTTGCTTGGTGTGAATGTGCGTCCCCGTAACAATGGTTTGTCATTCAAATTTATTCCCGAAGAGCCGATTGTGGCATTTAGGAAGTTTCGGTTCAATGATGATAATAGGGTTTACTTACGGAAAGATCGGCATATCTTTGCCAATGTAGAAATGCTTGATAAAGACGGAATGGGTGTGCGTGTGCATTCTTTGCGAGATACGACTTTTCTGCAGAACATGGATATTGAACTACGCCGCATTCGTTTGGCTGAAATAAGTGAAGCATTTCCTTACCTGCCTCAATTCTCCGGCCTTTTTTCTGCTGAGGCGCACTATGTGCAGACGGCAACTTCCTTGCAGGTATCTACCGAAGCTACCATAAATGAATTGGTTTATGAGCATCAATCGGTGGGCAATATAGGTTTGGGAGCAACGTGGTTGCCCGGAGAAAGAGGTAAGCACTACGTCAACAGCTACTTAACTCATGAAGGCACAGAAGTGATGACGGTAAATGGTGAATATAGGTCGGGAGTGAAAGATAGCATGGATATAAATAGTACGTTGGAGCACTTTCCATTGCGTATAGCCAACATGTTTGTTCCTGATCAGGTGGTTGCTTTTTCAGGAGATTTGGATGGCAATCTTCATTTATCCGGTCAATCGGCCAAACCTTTGATGAACGGAGAACTGATGCTTGATAGTGTTTCGGTGTTTGCCCGACAAGCAGGTGCTCGTTATTGGTTGGATAATCGTCCGGTGAAAATAGTGAATAGCCGTATGGAGTTTGATAAATTTGCGATCTCTGCTACGAGTAAGAATCCGTTTACCATAGATGGTTATGTCGACTTTAAAGAATTGAGTACTCCAACTGCCAAGCTTTCGATGAAAGCTAATAATTATACTTTGCTTGATGCCCCGCGTACAAATGAAAGTTTGATTTATGGCAAACTGTTTGTTGATTTGGATGCGACGATCAGGGGGCCTTTGAATGCTCTTGTGATGAGAGGAAATATGAATGTTCGGGGCAATACGAATGTCACGTATGTCTTGAGGGATTCTCCACTTACTGTGCAGGATCGTTTGGGAGACTTGGTAACCTTTACTTCATTTAACGATACGCTTTCGCAAAAGAAAGAAGAGGAACCGACGATTTCTTTGGGAGGGCTTGATATGCTGGTGACATTACATATTGATCCGGCAGTTCGTCTAAAGGCTGATTTGAGCCCGGATCGTAGTAGTCGTGTGGAGTTAGAGGGAGGCGGAGATCTATCTTTGCAGTATTCTCCGCATGGAGATTTGAGACTTTCAGGACGCTATACACTTTCCGGAGGAATTCTGAAATATGCCTTACCCGTCATTCCCTTAAAGGAATTTGCTGTTAATGATGGCAGTTATGTGGAATGGACGGGAAACCCCATGGATCCTAATCTTAGCTTGAAGGCGACAGAGCGTGTGCGGGCTTCCGTATCGGGAAGTGATGGTTCATCTCGCATGGTGAATTTTGATATTTCGATTGCTGTGAAGAATCAAATGGAAAATTTATCGTTAGTATTTGATTTGGAAGCACCTGAAGATGCAGATGCCCAAACTGAGATCTCAGCCATGTCGGCCGAAGAACGAAGTAAACAAGCAATAGCGATGTTGGCTACGGGCATTTATCTGGCCAATTCGGGGACAGATAAAAATGGGGGACTTAATATGGGCGCTGCATTAAATAACGTTCTGCAAAATCAGATAGCCAATGTGGCCGGTGCTGCTCTGAAAACGGTGAATATTTCTTTCGCCATGGAAAACTATGACAATACAGATGTGGGAGGAAAGCGTACGGATTACAATTTCCGGTATGCTCAAAGATTCTTTAATGACCGTTTTCAAGTTGTGTTAGGGGGGACAATCTCTACCGGAGAGAATGCAGACGAAACCCAATCATTCATTGATAATGTATCGTTGGAATATCGCTTGGATGCTTCCGGGACACGCTATGTACGTATTTTCCATGATAAAAATTACGAGAGTGTTTTTGAAGGTGAAATAACGGAAACAGGCGTGGGTATCGTGTTGCGTAAAAAAATGAATCGTCTCGGAGAACTCTTTATTTTCAGACGGAAGAAATAGCCTTTAAATAATTGTTTGATGAATATTGAAATGATAAATAAACATATCGATTTGCAAATGAAAAGCTGGAGGCTGAGTGGGAAGAAGAAGTGGACATTGCTTGTTCACTGCATCTCTCTGTTGTGCCTGTTGACTGCTTGCTCCACCACTCGCAATTTGCCTAAAGGCGAGATGCTGTACACAGGACAAAAGAAAATGAAAATTAAGAATGAAGCTAAAGATAGAGCCGGTGAGGAAACTATGACTGAACTGAGCGCAGCACTTTCCACTCCACCCAATAATTCAATTCTAGGTAGCTCAACTTTGCGCTTTCCATTGCCTTATGGGTTGTGGATATACAATGCTTTTGTGAATCACCAAAAGGGGATGGGCAAATGGATTTTTAAAGCTCTTGCAGGCAAGCCGGTTTTAATTTCAACTGTTAATCCGGCTATTCATGCAAAAGCAGGCACAAACTTGTTGCACGACTATGGCTTTTTCAATGGCACTGTGGGTTATAAGATACTTCCTGATACAAAGAACCCCAAAAAGGCGAAGATCCAATATTTGGTAGACATGAAGAATCCGTATCTGATTGATACGATTATGTATGAACGCTTTTCTGCTGATTTGCTTAAGACTCTGCAAGCAGGGGAACAAAGAACTCTCTTGCATAAAGACAAACAATTCAATGTAATAACACTCGACGAGGAGCGTACCAGATTAAGCACTTTACTTCGCAATAGAGGATATTACTATTATCGTCCCGATTATTTTAGCTTTTTAGCGGATACTACATTGGTTTCGGGTAAGGTTGCGATGAAAATCGTTCCTAAATCCGGCCTGCCTAAAGAGGCTTTGAGGCGTTGGAGCATTGGTAATGTTTCTGTTCGATTGTATGGGGTCAATGGCGAAGTACCCGACGATTCGCTGGTGTATAAGGGCTTATCAATCTATTATCGTGACAAGTTACAGGTTCGGCCTGCTGTGCTTTATAAGCAACTTCGATTTCAACCAGCTCAGACATACTCTTATATCAGGCATACTCGTACGCAGGAAAGAATGACTCAGCTTGGCATGTTTCGGTATGTGGAGATGAACTATGCGCCTCGGGATAGCACCGATACTTGCGATGTGATGAATGTGGAAATCAAAACAGCTTACGATTTACCGCTTGACGGAGAGTTGAACTTGAATGTTACAACTAAAAGTAATGATCAGACGGGTCCCGGAGCTTCATTAAGCGTAACGAAACGTAATCTGTTTGGTGGTGGCGAAAATCTTACGTTAGGGGTGAGGGGATCGTATGAATGGCAAACGGGTTCACAAGCCGGGCAAAACAGTTCACTTATGAACTCTTATGAATTGGGCGTTTCGGCATCTTTGGCTATTCCGAAAATCCTTTTTCCCAGACTCGGTAAGAAGGATTATGACTTTCCGGCAAGTACTACATTCAATGTTTATGCAACTCAGCTGAATCGGGCGAAGTATTTTAATATATTGTCTTTTGGCGGGGATGTAACTTATGTATTTAAACCGACAAGAGTTAGCAAACATACGGTTGTGCCGTTTAAGTTAACATTTAATGTTTTGAGAGATACGACTGCTCTGTTTAATACTATTGCTAGTGAGAATCGTGCTTTATATTTGAGTTTGAGCAATCAGTTCATCCCATCGATGAGTTACACCTATACGTATGATAATATTGCTCGGAGAAATATGAGGAATAGGCTCTGGTGGGAGACAACAGTCACATCTGCCGGAAATATAACGTCTTGTATTTATCGACTCTTTGGACGAGATTTTGGAGAACAAAAAGACTTGTTGGGAGCATCTTTTGCTCAGTTCCTTAAGCTAAACTCTGAAGTGAGGTATACCTGGAAAATTGACAAAAACCAATCATTGGCTACTCGTTTGGCCGGAGGAGTCATCTATTCATACGGTAATTCAGACGTAGCGCCTTACAGTGAACAATTTTATGTGGGAGGTGCAAATAGCATTCGTGCTTTTACTGTTCGCAGTATAGGCCCGGGTAGTTATCAGCCTGCCAGTGATAGCAAATATTCTTATATTGATCAAACCGGAGATATTAAGTTTGAGGCAAATGTAGAATATAGATTCAGAATAATACAGGATTTGCATGGAGCGATTTTCCTTGATGCCGGCAATGTGTGGTTGCTGAGAGATGATGCCGATCGTCCCGGAGCAAAGTTTGGATTGAAAGGGTTGACAGATGAAATAGCGTTGGGTACAGGAGCCGGTCTGCGATACGATCTGTCGTTCTTGGTTATTCGTTTAGATTGCGGAGTGGGCATCCATGTACCTTATCAGACATCGCGTAAAGGATATTATAATATTCCGAACTTCAAAGATGGACTTGGTTGGCACCTTGCCATAGGCTATCCGTTCTAAATATGTATTAGCGGAAATAAATGAGCTAAAATTAGACTTCTAAAGAAACTTATTTTTGTACTTTTGCGGACAATTGGAATCTAAACAATTAATCTTTAATATAATAAGGTACGTATGAAACCAACATTATTTGTGCTTGCTGCCGGCATGGGCAGTCGTTATGGGGGACTCAAACAACTTGATGGGCTTGGTCCTAACGGTGAAACTATTATGGATTACTCTATTTTTGATGCTATCCGTGGGGGATTTGGTAAAGTCGTTTTTGTTATCCGCAAAGACTTTGAACAAGATTTTAGAAATAAGATTTTGAGTAAATATGAAAATCACATACCGGTAGAATTGGTGTTTCAGGCATTGGACTCTCTTCCTTCGGGCTTTGCTTGTCCGGCTGACCGGGTAAAACCTTGGGGAACCAATCATGCGGTACTCATGGGTAAAGATGTTATTCAAGAACCCTTTGCAGTGATCAATGCGGATGACTTCTATGGCCGTGATAGCTTTGCTGTTCTTGGAAAGGCTTTAGCTGAGATGAATGGCAAAGTGAATGATTATTGCATGGTTGGTTATCGTGTGGGTAATACTCTTTCTGAGAGCGGTTCGGTGGCTCGTGGTGTTTGTGAAACAAATGCCGAAGGTTATCTTACTACGGTTGTGGAGCGTACTGCGATAGAGCGTATAGACGGTAAAGTTTCGTTTACGGATGAAAATGCTCAACTGGTTACTATTGCTGATAACACACCGGTATCAATGAATATGTGGGGTTTTACTCCCGATTATTTTAAGTATTCAGAAGACTACTTTGTAGAATTCTTGAAAGAAAACATGGGAAATCTAAAATCTGAATATTTTATTCCGCTTATGGTGAACAAGCTTATAAATGACGGTACAGCTCGTGTTAAGGTTCTTGACACCACATCTAAATGGTTTGGTGTTACGTATGCTGAAGATCGCCAAGGAGTGGTAGATAAGATACAGTCGCTGGTGGACGCAGGAGATTATCCGGCTAAGTTATTTTGATTGGATGGAATTAATACAAAGAAGGTTGGCTGATGAAGCTGACCTTTTTTGTTTCTTCAGTTGAAATAATATTCTTTACCCTTAATTCATTATCTTTGCCGCACGAAAAAAGTATAAATCAATGATTTCAATTGAAGGATTAAAAGTGGAATTTAATGCCACACCACTGTTTGACAATGTCACTTATGTTATAAATAAGAAAGATCGCATAGCCTTAGTCGGCAAAAACGGAGCGGGGAAATCGACCATGCTGAAAATCTTGGCAGGTCTGCAGAACCCTACGGCAGGAATTATTGCTGTGCCTAAAGATGTGACTATTGGCTATTTGCCTCAGGTGATGATTCTTTCGGACAATCATACGGTAATGGAAGAGGCCGAACAGGCATTTGAACATATATTTGAATTACAAGCCGGCTTGGAACGAATGAATCAGGAGTTGGCTGATCGCACGGATTACGAATCAGAGAGCTATCATAAATTGATTGATCGGTTTACGCATGATAATGAACGCTTTCTAATGATGGGTGGAACTAATTTTCAGGCGGAGATAGAGCGGACATTAATGGGGTTAGGCTTTAGTCGTGATGATTTTAGTCGGCCGACTTCAGAATTTAGCGGTGGTTGGCGTATGCGTATAGAGTTGGCGAAGCTGTTGTTGCGTAGACCGGATGTGCTATTACTCGATGAACCGACAAATCACCTTGATATAGAATCAATTCAATGGCTTGAGTCTTTTCTTTCTACCAGAGCCAATGCAGTTGTACTTGTTAGTCATGACCGTGCCTTTATAAATAATGTAACCACTCGGACTATTGAAATATCGTGTGGACAAATATACGATTATAAAGTTTGTTACGACGACTTTGTCGTATTGCGCAAAGAACGTAGGGAACAACAACAACGCGCTTATGAAAATCAGCAGAAGCAAATACAAGACACGGAGGATTTTATCGAGCGTTTTCGCTATAAAGCAACCAAATCGGTGCAGGTTCAGAGTCGCATCAAGCAACTTCAAAAAGTAGAACGAATAGAAATAGATGAAGAAGATAACTCTTCGTTGAGGCTTAAGTTTCCTCCTGCATCCCGATCGGGCAGCTACCCGATTATCTGCGAAGATGTGAAGAAGCAGTATGGGCAACGTGTGGTGTTCCATGATGTGAATCTTACGATCAATCGTGGTGAAAAAGTGGCTTTTGTAGGTAAGAATGGTGAAGGTAAATCTACTCTGGTAAAATGTATTATGAGTGAGATTGATTTTGAAGGCAAATTGACTATTGGCCATAATGTGCAGATAGGCTACTTTGCACAAAACCAGGCACAGATGCTTGATGAGACCTGCACGGTTTTCGATACCATTGATAATGTGGCGGTAGGTGATATCCGCACTAAAATACGTGATATACTGGGTGCTTTTATGTTTGGAGGTGAAGCCTCGGATAAAAAAGTGAAGGTGCTTTCGGGTGGTGAACGAAGTAGGTTGGCTATGATAAAACTATTGCTACAGCCGGTCAACTTCCTTATTCTTGACGAGCCGACGAACCATTTGGATATGCGCTCGAAGGATGTACTGAAAGATGCTATTCGAGAATTTGATGGCACAGTAATATTAGTGAGCCATGACCGTGATTTTCTTGATGGTCTTGCGACTAAAGTATATGAGTTCGGCGGAGGCTTGGTGAAAGAACATCTGGGCGGTATTTATGATTTCTTGCAGAGGAAAAAGATGGAGAGTCTGAACGAATTGCAAAAAGCTCCAATGTTGTCTTCGTCTGCAGCGGCAACGGTTGCTGAACCGACCGCGGCATCAGAAAACAAGCTTTCTTATGAAGCTCAAAAAGAACTTGCTAAGAAATTGAAAAAACAAGAACGGTTAGTTGCCGATTGTGAAGCAGAAATAGACCAGATAGAATCGGCCGTTGCTATTTTGGAATCCAGGATGGCGACAACTGTAGGAGCGTCGGATATGGCTCTTTATGAACAACATCAAAAATTGAAGCAACAGCTTGAACAAACTGTGGAAGAGTGGGAAAAGAGAACTCTGGAGTTGGAAGAAATGAGAACAAACTAAGGACTGAAACTGTTTTTTATCAAAATGAATTATTAACTATAACGAAAGCTAAGGTTTTAGATGTCACTCATAGGCATTGAGGCGTTGGCGCTATTAGAAAAATGAAAGCGAAAAATTATTTACCAATTCTTGCATTATGCCTTATGACTACAGGATGCAGCAGCAATAAAGAAGCCACGCTAACGACTGGCATTGATCTTGCTAACCTTGACACAACGGCTCTTCCGGGAGCTAGTTTTTATCATTTCGCCAATGGAGGATGGATGAAAAAGCATCCACTCACAGATGAATATTCACGTTTTGGCTCATTTGATATGCTCGCAGAGAATAATCGTAAGCAATTGCGTGAACTTATCGAAGGACTTGCAAAGCAGAAACATGATGCGGGCACTATTGCGCAGAAAATCGGAGACTTGTACAACATGGCTCTTGATAGTGTGAGACTAAACAAAGAGGGAATTCTACCGATAAAGGCTGAACTAGAGAAAATTGCATCTTTAAAGAGCAAAGCTGAGATATACCCGATGATTGCCGAAATGGAGAAGAAAGGGATCTCTCCTTATTTCAATGTATACGTGGGTGCGGATGATATGAACAGTTCTATGAATATGGTTCACACTTACCAAGGAGGAATAGGCATGGGCGAGCGTGACTATTATTTAGAAAATGATGCGAAGACGAAAGAAATTCGTGAGAAGTATCAAGCTCATATAGCTAAGATGTTTCAGCTTGCGGGATACAATGAAGCTGCATCTCAAAAGGCGGTTAAAGCGGTTATGAATATCGAGACTCGTTTAGCCAAATCATCTCGCTCTCAAGTAGAACTACGTGATCCACATGCAAACTACAATAAGAAATCAATGGAAGAACTTAAAAAAGAGTTTGCTCCTTTTGCTTGGGATGAGTTCTTTTCGACTGCTGGTTTGAATAACCTCAAAGAGGTGAATATTGGGCAACCGGGTGCTATAAAAGAGGTGAGTGAGGTGATCAACTCTGTTGCTTTGGAGGATCAGATCGCTTATTTACAGTGGAATCTGATTAATTCTTCTGCGTCGTATTTGAGTGATGCCTTAGCAAAACAGGATTTTGATTTCTTCGGCAAAACGATGTCGGGAAAGCAAGAACAACAACCTCGTTGGAAACGTGGCGTGAATACCATTAATGGTTCCTTAGGTGAAGCCGTGGGGCAGATGTATGTGGAGAAGTATTTTCCTGCAGCTGCTAAAGAACGTATGGTGGCTTTAGTGAAGAACTTGCAAACTTCTTTAGGCGAACGTATTAAAGGATTAAGTTGGATGAGCGATGCTACGAAGAAGAAAGCGCTTGAAAAGCTCGCTGCTTTTCACGTAAAAATTGGATATCCGGACAAATGGAAAGATTATTCTTCTCTTGAAATAAAGAATGATTCTTATTGGGCAAACATAGAGAGGGCAAACGGATGGGAACACGCTGAAATGGTCGCTAAAGCCGGGAAGCCTGTAGATAAAGATGAGTGGTTGATGACTCCTCAGACGGTAAATGCTTATTATAATCCGACTACTAATGAAATTTGTTTTCCGGCAGGAATTTTGCAATATCCTTTCTTTGATATGAAAGCCGATGATGCATTTAATTATGGTGCTATTGGTGTTGTAATCGGACATGAGATGACTCATGGATTTGATGATCAGGGACGTCAATATGATAAAGATGGTAATTTGAAAGATTGGTGGACTGAAGCAGATGCTAAGAACTTTGAAGCTCGTACTGCCGTTATGGCTAATTTCTTTGACAGCATTCAAGTTGCTCCGGGTGTGCATGCAAATGGAAAGTTTACGTTAGGTGAAAATATTGCAGATCATGGTGGCCTGCAAGTTTCTTATCAGGCATTTGAACATGTTACTGCAAGTGCTCCACTAAAGAAGGAAAACGGATTTACACCTGAACAGCGTTTCTTCTTAGCTTATGCAAATGTTTGGGCTGGCAATATCAGGCCGGAAGAAATCCTTCGCTTAACTAAAATAGACCCGCATTCATTGGGGCAATGGCGCGTTGATGGAGCCTTGCCTCATATTGCTGCTTGGTACGATGCATTCGGCATTACAGAGAAAGATTCTTTATTCCTTCCTGTCGAAAAACGAGTGTCTATATGGTAATGTTTTGATGTGATATATAGCTAAATACAGTAAGCGTCGGTCAACACCTTGTAGACCGACGCTTTTTTAGTATTAATTCACACCTTGTTTATAATGCGTGATAAAAGTTTATTTTGTAACTTTGCACGTCAAATACTTAATACGCAGTTAAATGTCTGGATTAAAGAGGATTAAAACCGCACTTGTGTCGGTTTATCATAAAGAAGGGTTAGATGAAATCATAACCAAGCTCCACGAAGATGGAGTTGAATTTCTTTCTACGGGTGGAACTCGCCAATTTATTGAATCATTGGGATTTCCATGCAAGGCGGTAGAAGATTTAACACTATATCCATCTATTTTGGGTGGGAGGGTGAAAACATTGCATCCTAAAATTTTTGGAGGCATTCTTTGTCGTCGTGATTTGGAGCAAGATAAACAGCAGATTGAAGAATATCAAATACCTGAGATCGATCTCGTTATTGTCGATTTATATCCTTTCGAAGCTACTGTTGCTTCGGGAGCGGATGATGCTTCGGTGATTGAGAAGATTGATATAGGCGGTATTTCTCTTATTCGTGCAGCTGCTAAAAATTATAATGATGTGGTTATCGTTGCTTCCCAATTGCAATACAAACCATTGCTTGACATGCTTATGGAGCATGGAGCAAATTCTTCTCTCGAAGAACGCCGTTGGATGGCTAAAGAAGCATTTGCGGTATCTTCTCACTATGACTCAGCTATCTTTAATTATTTTGATAAAGAAGAAGGCTCTGCTTTCCGCTGTTCAGCAAATGATCAGAAAATGCTTCGATATGGGGAAAATCCTCATCAAAAGGGCTATTTCTATGGAGATCTTGACGCTGTCTTCGATCAGATTCATGGGAAAGAAATCTCTTATAACAACTTGCTTGATATCAATGCTGCAGTTGAATTGATTGATGAATTTGAGGACGTGACTTTTGCTGTGTTGAAACATAATAATGCATGCGGTTTGTCTTCACGCCCTACTGTGTTGGAGGCATGGAAAGATGCACTTGCCGGTGATCCGGTATCGGCTTATGGAGGAGTGCTGATAACCAATGCAGTGATTGATAAAGAAGCGGCTGAGGAGATCAATAAGATATTTTTTGAAGTAATCATTGCACCCGATTATGATGTAGATGCTCTTGAAATTCTAGGGCAAAAGAAAAATCGTATCATTCTTGTACGCAAAGAAACTAAATTGCTAAAGAAACAATTCCGCTCTTTGCTCAATGGCGTTTTAGTTCAGGAAAAAGACCTGAATATTGAAACGACTGCTGATTTGAAAACGGTGACTCATAAAGCTCCGACACAAGACGAAGTGGCAGATATGCTCTTTGCAAATAAAATTGTGAAAAACAGCAAATCGAATGCAATTGTATTGGCTAAAGGTAGGCAACTTTTAGCGAGTGGAGTAGGGCAAACTTCTCGAGTAGATGCGTTGAAGCAAGCTATAGATAAAGCGAAATTGTTTGGCTTTGACCTTAAAGGGGCTGTGATGGCTTCTGATGCTTTTTTCCCATTTCCCGATTGCGTGGAAATAGCCAACAAAGAAGGAGTAACTGCTGTTATTCAACCGGGTGGTTCTGTGAAGGACCAATTATCATTTGATTATTGCAATGAACATGGCGTAGCAATGGTTACAACAGGTATCCGCCACTTTAAACATTAATAAACAGGAATTCATTATGGGATTATTTTCTTTCACACAAGAAATTGCAATGGACCTTGGTACTGCCAATACAATCATTATTACTAATGGTAAGATTGTGGTAGATGAGCCTTCGGTAGTGGCACTCGATCGTCGTACGGATAAGATGATTGCTGTTGGCGAAAAGGCTAAATTAATGCACGAAAAAACTCACGAAAATATACGTACTATCCGTCCGTTACGCGATGGAGTGATTGCTGACTTCTATGCTTGTGAGCAAATGATGCGTGGCTTGATAAAAATGGTAAATACAGGTAATCACTTATTCTCACCTTCACTTCGGATGGTTATCGGTGTTCCTTCAGGAAGTACTGAAGTTGAACTTCGTGCTGTTCGTGACTCGGCTGAGCATGCTGGTGGACGTGATGTTTATCTTATCTTTGAGCCGATGGCCGCAGCTATAGGAATCGGTATTGATGTTGAGGCTCCTGAAGGGAATATGATTGTTGATATAGGTGGAGGTTCTACTGAAATTGCCGTAATATCTTTAGGTGGAATTGTTTCCAACAACTCTATTCGTATAGCAGGTGATGATTTGACAACTGATATACAAGAGTATATGAGCCGTCAACACAATGTGAAGGTGAGTGAGCGTATGGCTGAACGTATCAAAATTAATGTTGGAGCTGCTTTAACAGAGCTGGGTGATGATGCGCCTGAAGATTACATTGTTCATGGACCTAATAGAATCACAGCATTACCAATGGAAGTGCCTGTTTGCTATCAAGAGGTGGCTCATTGTCTTGAAAAGTCGATTTCAAAACTTGAAACGGCTATTTTAAGTGCATTGGAAAATACTCCTCCTGAACTGTATGCGGACATTGTGCATAATGGAATTTATTTGGCCGGAGGTGGTGCGCTGCTTCGTGGATTAGACAAGCGTCTTACCGATAAAATCAACATTCCTTTTCATATTGCAGAAGATCCTCTTCATGCAGTGGCTAAAGGAACAGGTGTTGCGTTGAAGAATGTAGACCGTTTCTCGTTCTTGATGAGATAAGATTTTATAACTTGTCAGTAGAAGTAATTATGCCAATGTGCTGATGACTGAGGATTATTCCGGCCATTGGTGCGTTGGCAGATTCGTATATTGACATCTTGATACGTTAGAAGAGTTATGCGAAATTTACTGAATTTTCTCATAAGATATAACTATTGGTTTCTCTTTGTTTTATTAGAAACTGCTAGTTTCGTGTTGTTGTTCCGCTTTAATCATTACCAGCAAAGCGTTTATTTTACTTCAGCAAATGTTGTTGCGGGCAAGGTTTATGAAATATCCGGAGGTATCTCTTCTTATTTTTATTTGAAATCGACAAATCAAGATTTATTGGATCGTAACATATACCTAGAGAGGCAGGTGTCAACCTTAAAAAAGGCATTAAAAGAAAATCAAGTAGATTCATTAGAAATTGATCGTATTGCAAATGCTTTGGGTGACAACAACAAGATATTTAAGGCTCATGTGATAAATAATAGTTTGAATCAGGTTGATAATTATATTACTCTGGACAAAGGTTCTTCTGATGGTATTCGCCCTGAAATGGGAGTTGTTGGAGGAGGTGGGGTTGTTGGTATTGTATATATGACTTCTCCTAAATATTCAGTCGTTATTTCTGTCTTAAACACAAAGTCAAGTATTAGCTGTAAAATCAAAGGAAGTGAGTATTTTGGTTATTTGAAATGGGAGCATGGTGATTCAAGATATGCTTATTTAAAGGACCTGCCTCGGCATGCGGAATTTAATTTAGGTGATACTGTTATTACTAGTGGATATTCTAATGTTTTTCCGGAGGGAATCATGGTTGGTACGGTAGATGATATGTCTGATTCGAATGATGGGCTATCTTATTTATTAAAAATAAAATTGGCAACAAATTTTGGAAGGATCAGTGATGTTAGAGTTATCTCGGCTTTAGGTCGTGAAGAACAGACAGAATTAGAGGGAAGGAGTGTTAAGTAATGGTGACGACTTATATTCATAAATTTTTCTGGTTTTCTGGTTTGGTGCTTCTTCAAGTACTGATACTCAACAATGTTCATATCGGAGGATATGCTACTCCTTTTTTATATGTTTATTTCATTCTTAAATTTGAGTCGGGAGTTTCTCGTAATGAATTAATGTTGTGGGGGTTCTTGTTAGGATTTGTGATTGATACATTTTCTAATACGCCAGGAATGAACGCTGCTGCTGCTGTGTTATTGGCTTTTGTGCGGCCACTTTTTTTAGGTTTGTTTGCTCCGCGAGATGGTTTGGAGAATGTTTCTCCTTCATTTAAGAGTATGGGAAATTCTTCCTTCATTAAGTATTTGATTGCGTGTGTTTTTATTCACCACATGGCGCTGTTGACCATCGAGTTTTTTTCGTTCACGAGCGCATCGGCTTTATTGCTCAGAATGGTTTTTAGTACGCTGTTGACTGTTACATGTATTATGGCTGTGGAAGGAGTTAAAAAATAGAATGGCTAAAGATTACACTTTAGAAAAGCGGAAATTTACTATTGGCGGTATAGCCGTAGTGGTTGTACTTATTTATGTTTTGCGTCTTTTTGTGCTTCAGGTAATGACTGATGACTATAAGAAGAATGCGGATAGCAATGCCTTTTTAAATAAAACTCAGTATCCGGCTCGTGGTGCTATTTATGATCGCAATGGAAAACTTTTAGTTTTTAATCAACCAGCTTATGATATAACCATCGTGCCTAAAGAAATAGAGCATTTAGATACTCTTGATCTTTGTCAGACGTTGAATATCACTCGTTCCTATTTTCTGAAGAAAATGATTGATATGAAAGACCGAACGATAAACCCTGGTTATTCTAAGTATACGCATCAACTGTTTATGACGCAGCTTTCTGCAGAAGAATGTGGCGTTTTCCAAGAGAAGTTATTTAAGTTTCCGGGTTTTTATATTCAGCGGCGCACTATACGGCAATATTCATATAATTCGGCAGCTCACGCTCTTGGTGATATTGGCGAAGTATCTATGAAAGATATCGAAGCTGATGATTATTATGTGAGGGGAGATTATATCGGAAAACAAGGCGTTGAGAAGTCATATGAAAAATATCTTCGTGGCGAAAAAGGGGTGGAGATTCTTTTAAGAGACGCGCATGGGCGTATTCAAGGCCATTATATGAATGGAGCGTTTGATAAAAAGCCTGTCCCGGGTAAAGATCTTACACTGGGACTTGATATTGACCTTCAGATGCTTGCTGAGAAATTGATGCAAGGAAAGACAGGAAGCATTGTGGCGATAGATCCCAGGACTGGTGAGATTCTTTGTTTTGTTTCTGCACCTTCTTACAATCCTATTACGATGGTGGGCAGACAACGAGGTAAGAATCATCATGAATTGGAAAAAGATCCTTTAAAACCATTGTTCAATCGTCCTTTAATGGCAGCTTATCCTCCGGGTTCTACCTTTAAAACAGCACAAGGAATGGTCTTTCTTCAAGAAAAAATAGTGGATAGAAATACTCAGTTTCCTTGCCATAATGGTTTTGTAATTCCCGGACTGCGCGTAGGGTGTCACTCGCACCCGTCACCGATTTCATTTACATCTGCTATATCAACATCTTGTAACTCTTATTTCTGTTGGGGGTTATATCGTATGATTGATAATAAAAAATTTGGTTCATCGGCTAAAGCGTTGACTGTATGGAAAGATCATATGGTGTCTATGGGCTTCGGCTATAAACTTGGAGTTGATCTACCTGGTGAAAAACGAGGTTTAATACCTAATGCCGAATTTTATGATAAGATCTACGGGCATGGACGTTGGGGCGGATTGAGGATGATTCATACTGCAATAGGGCAGGGAGAAATTTTGTTGACTCCGGTTCAAATGGCAAATCTTGCTGCTACGATAGCCAATAGAGGACACTTTATTACGCCACATATTGTTAAGAGAATAGAGGATCATTTATTGGATAGCATTTATCGATTTCCACACTATACTTCCATTGACCCCAAATATTACGATCTTGTTGTTGAAGGAATGAGAGGTGCGGTGGTGGGAACTCCTTACGGGGGAACTTGTCGGGGCGCTAACTTGCCGGGAATTGAAGTTTGTGGAAAAACGGGCACGGCCCAAAACCGGGGGAAAGACCATTCTATATTTATGGGATTTGCTCCCATGAATAAGCCAAAGATAGCGCTGTCGGTATATGTTGAGAATGCAGGGTTTGGTGCAACTTGGGCAGTACCCATTGCAGCTCTGTTGATTGAGAAGTATATTAATGGTTCTGTTGCTCCGGAACGAATACCTCGTATTGATGAAATTAGTAATACAAACTTAATTGAGTATGATGTCCAGAAATACTAGCCTTTGGAAAGCAGTAGATTGGGTTACAATCTGTGTATACTTACTCCTCATTATTTGTGGCTGGTTTAGTGTTTGTGGTGCCAGTTATGATTATGGTGATAGAGATTTTTTTGATTTTTCTACTCGGGCAGGTAAGCAATTGGTTTGGATTGTATGTTCGTTTGGGTTAGGATTTGTATTGCTCATGCTTGAAGATAAACTTTTTGATATGTTTTCATACTTTATTTATATAGGTATGATACTATTATTGGTTGTTACTATTTTCATTGCTCCCGATGTAAAAGGTTCCAGATCGTGGCTCCAACTTGGACCCGTAAGTCTGCAACCAGCGGAGTTTGCTAAATTTGCGACTGCTTTGGCTCTGGCCAAATTTATGAACTCTTATTCATTTAATATGAATAAAGGAAAGTTTGCTGCAGGTTTACTCGCAATTATATTGCTTCCTATGGCGTTAATTATACTTCAAAAGGAAACCGGATCTGCATTGGTCTATTTGGCTTTTTTCTTTGTGCTCTATCGCGAAGGAATGCCAGGTGTTGTTTTGTTTTCAGGTGTGTGCGCTGTTGTTTATTTTATCGTAGGAATACGTTTTGACCAAGAATATCTTGGAAATACTCCCACTCCTATAGGAGCGTTTTCTGTTTTGTCGATGGTCTTGTTATTTGCCGGTAGCATGGTGTGGGTTTATTTGAAAAAGTGGGCTCCATCCAGGAATATCATTGGTGGAAGTTTTATTGTGTTACTTTTATCTTTCTTGCTATCCAATTATCTCATCCCGTTTAATTTGCTTTGGGTTCAGTGGGGACTGTGTGCGATTGTCATTGGTTATTTGGTCTTCTTGTCTTTAAGTCAACGTCAACGCTCTTATGTTTTTATCGCTTTGTTTGCGTTGGGATCTATTGGCTTTTTGTACTCGAGTGATTACGTCTTTGATAATGTACTTGAAGCGCATCAACAAATACGCATAAAGGTTGTTTTAGGAATGGAGGAAGACTTGGCAGGTGCAGGTTATAATGTCAACCAGTCGAAGATAGCTATCGGATCAGGAGGACTTACGGGCAAAGGCTTTTTGAATGGCACTCAGACCAAATTGAAATATGTACCTGAACAGGATACTGATTTTATATTTTGTACAATAGGTGAAGAACAGGGCTTTCTTGGCTCATCCCTTGTTTTATTGTTGTTTTTGATCTTAATCTTGAGGTTGATTAGTTTGTCTGAGAGGCAACATTCTACCTTTGGAAGGGTTTATGGCTATTCTGTGGTTAGTATATTCCTATTTCACTTATTTATAAATATTGGAATGGTATTGGGACTCACTCCCGTCATCGGTATTCCATTGCCTTTTTTTAGCTACGGTGGTTCCTCTTTATGGGGATTTACTCTTTTATTATTTATTTTTATCCGAATTGATGCCGGACGAAGTCGTAGGTAATATTACTTTTCTATACGTATTCCCACATCATTGATCCCTGCTAGCGAATTATCCTTCATCTCGTGAGAAACTCTAACCGAATATTTTCCGGGATGAACAACCAGCACATTTCCAATAGGGAAAGATGTTTGGTACAGATTTCCCCAACCCCTGCCTAGCCATTTCCCCCCATTGTCAGCAAGCGAAAGTTCTAATGTATCTGTTTTCCATGTCGTAGAATCTTGCAAATTATAGCTGATTGAGAGATATACGTTTTGGTAAGGATAATCACTCCGGTTTCGTAGTTCTGCTGATAAATGCACATACGTCATTGAATCTTTTATCTCAATATTGAAGGACAGTGTATCCTTCTTTTGCCAACCAGTCTCTGGTATATGCAAAAAAGAATGATACACTGTCTTATTATCACAACTAGCAAAGAATAATGAGAATGCTATGATAATATAGATGTTATTCTTGATTGGGTTTCTCATCTCTTTTAGGCCTTTCTCGTCGTTCATTTCTGTCTGTATCGCGTGATTGCTGATTGCGATTCCCATTTCTTTGCGGTCTGTCGTTGTGGCGGGGATGCGTTCGCTCATCACCAGACTGAGATCGACTGTCTGTTTGAACCTGTGGGTTTGCAGGCCTGTCGTTGTTGTTGATTTGTGGGCGGCTTATTATTTTTTTCTTTTTTTTGTTATGAGATCCATTATTGCTTGGATTATCATTTACACCATTACTGCGGCGTTTATCAAAACGGGTAAGGCTTTCTTGTTCCAATAGATCAATTGGCTTCTTTGGTTCCACTTTATGTTCCACTTCAGCCAGACTATCGGGTTTTATACCTTTGCGATTAAGACCAATGATTTCGAAAGCCCGTGTACCGGTTATTGTTACCAGATTAGCAGGGAAATTCCTATCGGTTGAATAGGTTATGTGATTGGTGAGAATATCTGCTTTGAAGAAATAGAAACTTCCGTCTTTGATTTCTAACTCTATTTCTCGTGATGGTAGCCGCTTTTGAGCTTCTACATAGGAATCCACTTCATAGTTTAAGCAACATTTTAGCTTAGCACATTGTCCCGCTAATTTTTGCGGATTGAGAGAAATATCTTGATGCCTTGCAGCGCTAGTTGATACAGACACGAAGGTAGTCATCCAGGTGGCACAACAAAGTTCTCGTCCGCAAGGTCCGATGCCTCCAATTCGTCCTGCCTCTTGCCGCGCACCTATCTGTTTCATTTCGATACGTACTCTGAAAGCTTCAGCAAGCACTTTAATCAGTTGACGAAAATCTACGCGTTCATCTGCAATGTAGTAAAAGATAGCCTTGTTGCCATCTCCTTGATACTCCACATCACCAATTTTCATGTTAAGTTCCAAGTCGGCTGCTATTTGTCGGGCACGAATCATCGTTGCGTGCTCTTTCGCTTTTGCTTCATTATATTTATCCATATCTACCGTTTTTGCTTTGCGATAAATACGTTTTACTTCAGTTTCAGGTTTATAATTGGCTTTGCTCATTTGCAAAGGAACTAGGCGACCCGTGAGGGTTACAACGCCGATATCATGTCCGGGTGAGGATTCTACTGCAACGACATCTCCTTTTTCAAGTTTGATTTTATTGCTGTTCTTGTAGTATCCTTTACGGGTGTTTTTGAACTGTATCTCTACCATGTCACTTTCTTCGGCATTGTTCGGAATGTCCGCTAGCCAGTCGTAAGTGTTGAGCTTCTTATCTTGTCGGGAGCAACCTTTGCAACAAAGTTTTCCGCTTCCGTTCTGTTGTTTATATTCCATTTTTCTTTTTTTTAGTTATAAGGTCTTTCTCTTTCTTGCTTCTTCAATAATGAATAACGTTACTATTGCTTTAGTAGAACAATCATTTTCAGCGAGAAATCAAAAAAAACCATTTTAGCATTCACATTTTGTTCTATATGTTGTTGAGCTTTGCTCAATTCGTCCATTATACCTATTATGTTTCTTTCGTTAACGAAAGGAGAAAATCTGCTGGCGAAATTTTCTTCGTTTGCAGTCATATGCGTGAGCTCTTTTTGTTTCAGATTAAAGATAAAGTTTTCTCTAATCATTGATTGGCAATATTCCAGGAGATTCTTTTGCTTTTCTCTGCCCATTCCTACAACTTCTTCACTCCACAATTTCATTTCTCTGATTTTTTTCTGATAGGAGAGCCTCATGAGACTGACGAACAGTTCAAAGAATAATTGTTTTTCTTCATTTAAATGTATTGCCTCAAGTGCTTTTATGAAATTACCATTAGCCATATGGGCTATAGAACGACTGTCCGATTCTTGTATTCCATACTTTTGCTGCAATGTGTTTGCAATGCATGAAGCATCTATTTTGGGTATGTTTAGGCGTTGGGTACGGCTTAATATTGTTGGTAAGATCATTTCAGTATTTTCCGAGACCAATAGAAAGATTGTTTTTTCAGGTGGCTCTTCTAGTAATTTCAGAAGTTTGTTGGCACATACTTGGTGCATCTTCTCGGGAAGCCAAATAATAGAGATCTTAAATCCACCTTCGCTTGATTTCAAACTTAGTTTTCGAAGAATTTCATCACTCTCTTTTGCATAAATCAGTGCTTGAGAGTTTTCTGCTTGTATTTCATTCAGCCAGTGATTCAGGTTAAAATAGGGCGAGTTGATCACAAGCTGCCGCCATTCCGCTATGTAGTCATCGCAGATTTCTTTTTTAGCTTTGACGTTTTTTATAATAGGAAACATGAAATGTAAGTCAGGATGCACCAATTTATTGAATTTGACACACGATGGGCAAACGCCACAAGCATCTTCGGGTTTGCGATTAGTACAACTGATGTAACGGGCGTACGCCAATGCCAGAGGTAGTTTGCCCACTCCTTCGGCTCCGCAAATAATTTGCGCATGTGGAATGCGTCCTTCATTTACTTCCTGAATAAGTCTTTTCTTGGTTATATCTTGTCCAATGACATCCCTGAAAAACATAACTTAATAGATTGTTTTAGCAACTTCTTTGATACTATCTACGGCTGATATGGTATAAAAATGAATGCTGGGTACTCCATGCTTCATTAGTTCTTTGCATTGTGATATGCACCATTCTATGCCGACCTGCTGTACTTGCTCGTCGTTCTTACATTTAAGCACTTCTTGTGTTAGTGCTTCGGGTAAGTCTACTTTAAAGGTTTTCGGGATCATGCTTAGCTGAGCTGTTTTCTTGAATGGCTTGATGCCCGGAATGATGGGCACGTTGATTCCTGCTTTACGTGCCTTATCTACAAAAGAGAAATATTTCTCATTGTCGTAGAATAACTGTGTTACCGCATATTCTGCACCTGCTTCTACTTTCTTTTTCAACCAATAGATATCTGCATCCATATTGGGAGACTCTTCGTGCTTTTCGGGATAGCACGCTACTCCATAAGAGAATGGGTTGCCGACAGTTCTCATTTCGGAACCATCAATAAAGATTCCATGATTGAACTTGTTGATTTGTTCTTGTAGCTCAATAGCATGGAAATATCCGTTTCCTTCTGGAGTGAACACAGACTCGTGTTTAGCTTTATCTCCTCTAAGTACCAATAAATCAGTGATACCTAAAAATTGTAGATCGAGTAGTACATATTCAGTTTCCTCTCGTGTAAACCCGCTACATAAGATATGAGGTACCGCTCTGATATTATATTTGTTTTGAATGGCAGCTGCTACGGCAACTGTTCCGGGTCTTCGGCGTAATCTGTCTCGCTGAAAAAGCCCATTTCCCAAATCTTTATATACGTATTCACTGCGATGCGTGGTTATATTGATATATTTAGGATCAAATTCGCGTAAGGCATCTATTGTTTGATACAGCTTTTCAATTCCTGCTCCCTTTAGAGGAGGAAGTATTTCAAAAGAAAAAGCGGTTTTTTCGTTGGCGTTTATTAAATCAATTACTTTCATTGTTCGTCGTTTCTCGATTTTTTTCCTTTATCGAAATGTATATTGTGACAAAAGTATAAAAAAAAGCCGATAAATCATTTATCCTTTTCCTTTTTCTCTAGTTGCTACTACGCTTTATGGCCATCATTAAATAGGTACTTTTGAGGGTTTCACGATAGACACGATAGAAGAAGCTCTTCTCTTTTTCATGTCTATGCTATCTCTTTTTGCCTGTTGTCCTGTTTCTATTGAGATTTTAGCTTGTTGTTTTTTGCGTTGATGGGTTTAACTTTGGCGATATTTCCATTCAATCTATTTATCAGACCTCTTTTCTTCTATGGATACATCTATATATAAGGTTTGTTTCTCAGGGTGATTTTACTCAATCAGCTAATTAGTTGCCGCCACCTCTAATTGATCGAATCTTCAATTCTCCTCTCATGCAAAACCGTATTTTACTCTCACATCTCTCACACAAAGTGCTGAAACGACTTACTATAAGCTGATACAGCGTGTGATAGTAAAATATGTCTACCACGTTTTTGGCTGTTTTACTCTCACCTTTGGGTGTTTACTCTCACACTTTTGGCTCTATCTTGCTTGATTTGCCCTTTTTTGCTTGTCATCACCTTATATATAGGTAGCATAAAGCACCCTTACCCACCACGAAGATCAACCTAACCTCCCCGCTGTCTTCCCGCTTGCTTGGGAGTAGTATCCTTATATATACGCTCTTTCAAGTGTAAATCCGGTAAGCGGTTCTTCGCTTCACACGTGTGGAGTGTACGGATCACACCCATAGTCTGTACACTCCACGTCCGTGGTCTCTACAGACTACGAACGTGAAGCGAAGAAGAGCTTACGGAATACAGGGAAAACGCATTATAAAAATTGAATAAATGTAGTCTTCAAATATACAAAATATAATTGTATAATCCATTGATAATAAGTATATTATTCTTTGTTTGTCTTCTACTTATTTGTACCTTTATGTT
>Ga0316613_10000473_pt1 | contig 32970 bp, 24 predicted proteins | sample OWC_soil_day10_C_2_FD_207647 | JGI IMG/M metagenome (GOLD analysis project Ga0316613, IMG submission 207647) | Wetland soil microbial communities from Old Woman Creek delta, Ohio, United States - OWC_soil_day10_CT_b | ecosystem: Environmental > Terrestrial > Soil > Wetlands | place: USA: Ohio...
CATGCGTATTTTCACTAATAAAATTACTCCACGCGGATGGTAATTGTAACATACGCAAGGTGTGACCTGTTGGTGCTGTATCAAAAAGAATATGATCATATTCTTGTTGTGTTTTTTCATCGGTTATGAAGTTCGAAAACTCATTAAAGGCTGCAATTTCCACTGTACATGAACCTGAAAGTTGCTCCTCCATATTTTGGATAACACTTGCTGGAAGTTTACCTTTATAGGGTGCAATCACAGATTCTTTATATTCTCTAGCTGCCTCTTCTGGATTTAAATTCGCTACTACGAGATTAGGAACCTCCTCAATCGGAGTACCTTTACTATTTAAATCAATACCAAATACATCTTGCAAATTAGAAGCTGGATCGGTGCTAACTAATAACACCTTTTTACCTTGGTCAGCTAAGGTAATCGCTGTTGCACAAGCTGTTGAAGTTTTTCCAACCCCACCTTTGCCTGTAAAAAATAAATACTTGGTCAAATTTTTATGGTCGGGATTAAATGTTTTATACATGCGACGCCTCCTCCTACTTTCTACTTAGCAGCACCCACCATTATCACATGAGCAGCCTTTTTTCTTAGCTACGGGTTCTCCTGTAAATTCCTCTTTTGATAAACCGGTCCATTTTGCAAATTCATCGTCTGTCGGATATGCCTTGGTCTTAACCACTTCCCCATCAACTATGGTTATTGGTAAAACTTCTACTTCTTCTTTCATCAAAAACTCATTTACTTTTTTATTATCTACAAAGGCTTGAGGTTCACTAGAAAGACCATACCGAATGATCGATACTCCTTTTTTAGTAAGGGCATTTATAGTGGTCGCCACCCTTAAAAGTTCCTGATCAACACTAACCCCACAAAGTCCTGTTGAACAACACATCGCCGGATCAAAAATTTCAATTTTACTCATTTTTATCTCCCCTTTAATTATTATATTCTATATTATACCTTATATACCAATATTCAAATATATTCATATACTACTTGATAAATATTGTTTTTCTACTGATTAAGCATAATATCAATGAATACTAACTTACTATTTCTACTTTAACACATTAATATACCTAATACTATTTTTGCCATTTGATTACTATAAAGATAATATTAGTATATTCAATTTCAATCATATACTAATTGTCTTATAGCGTCAATAGTATTATTTTTGCTAACCTTGACTCCCAATAAAGTAGATTAAATCACATTACTGCAAGCATGCATCATAGTAAAATATTTAAAGAATATTATCTATTTATTATTTTTCTTCTATATAATAATAACAATTCTCTACTTGATTTATATACAAAACATCTCTTACGCTTCATATGCTAAAAATTTTAATACATAACCATGATATTTGCTGGGAATTACTAAAAAGAGTAAAGGAGGGATGAAATATGAATATTATGCGTTTAGGTTCAAGATTTATTGAAAGCAGCTCACCAGTTGCTCTTATCGCAACTGGAGCCGCAATCGCCGTTGCTTTTCCACCAGTTAGGAAAGGTCTTCGCAGTGCCGCTGTCTTAACTACTCGAGGTGCATTAGCACTTGCGGATAGTGTAAGAGGTCTAGGAAACCAAATAAAAGAAAGTACTGCAGATATCGTTTCCGAAGCTAGAGAAATCGATAATGCGCCACAGGAAGCAATAGCAGACACAATGGATTGTTTAAAGCATACGGCAAAAAAACAAGGTCGTCGTGTAGCTGTAGCAACCGCTGCTGGCGCCTTAGCCTTATCAGACAAAGCCAAATCATTGCGTAAGAAATTCAATGATGTTGTCGATGAAGCTAGAGCTGATCTTGCTGTAGAATCGTATGAAAACAATGATGCTACTAGCTATATTGATGCTGTTGACGATGTTGACGATGTTGATGAAGCCCAAACAAGTGATCATTTAGAAGAATCCTCACTCCAACTTGTAGATGATAAGTCGGAAACTGAAGATTCACCGCGTCGCCGCTCCCCCCATAAAAAGCCAGCTAAATAACAATCCAAAATGGGGCTTTCACTAACTAAAGTGAAAGCCCCATTTTCTTAATCTGTCGCTATTTCTTTACCTCCTTCCAACTGATTTATTTTTTTCATACCGCAATTTTTTCCCATACCATAAACAAGCGGAATCCCAATTGCGTGTACCAATAGAAAAGCACCCCAACCAATTGCTGGACGAGCAAGTAACCAATACATAAAAATCACCTCCTCGCTATTAGTATTTACAAAGAAATGAAAAACATGAAGGTGAAGTTAATATTAATTTTAGCTTCACCTTCCTTTAATTTAATTACTTAGCACCTTTACTGGTTGTTGTATTAATTTTTTTTGATCAATTTTTCTTACGACCATAAAATCCACTGCCGAACTTATCATTGCCACAACGAGTGCCATTAACCACTCCCAAGCAGTCAAAGATACAGTACCAAAAATCGGCTGTAATACTGGATATTGAATAACCACTGCGACCATTGACATAGATAGAGCTACAGCTGCTATCAGCCACTTATTACTTGCAAATTGCTTTATTCCCCCCATGCCTTTTTCTATGCGACAGTCAAAGATGTGAATAAACTGACTGATCGCTAATTGTGCCAGTGTTAACGTACGTGCAAGCACTATGCTTCCACTCGCCCGTAACTTCCAAACATATAAGAAAAGACTACTTACGCCGATAATCAATCCTCGGCTAAGAACTTTCTTTCCTAAGCCATTGGCAAAGACACTATCACTGCTTGACTGTGGAGCTTGTTCCATTACATCAGCTGGCGGAGGATCATTGACTAACGCAATTGCAGGAAGACCATCTCCAACAAGATTAATCCATAATAGTTGTATCGGTATCAACGGCAATGGCATTCCTAACACTGCTGCCAAGAACATTAAGACGACTTCACCAATATTAGTTGCGAGCAGATAACGGATTGCTTTACGTATATTCGCATAGATTGACCGCCCCTCTTCCATAGCCCTCACTATTGTAGCAAAATTGTCATCAGCTAACGTCATACAGGCAGCTTGTTTTGTAACATCTGTTCCCGTCATCCCCATAGCAATGCCAATATCCGAGGCCTTAACTGCAGGAGCATCGTTCACGCCATCTCCAGTCATTGCAACCACTTCGCCTCTGCTTTTAAATGCTTTTACGATACGTAGTTTCTGCTGAGGTGATGTCCTTGCAAATATACGAATATTTTCAACTATCGCAATAAGCTCTTCATCACTCATTTTCTCTATTTGCCCACCAGTTACGATTTCGCTGCTGTTGTCAGCAAGCAATCCCAATTCCTTACCGATAGCCTTCGCTGTACTAGGATGATCGCCCGTAATCATAACTACTTTTACACCAGCCCGCCGACACTTTTCAATAGCTGCGGGAACTTCCGGCCGAGGCGGATCAATCATTCCCACCAATCCACAAAAAACCAATTTTCCTTCCACTGTACTTTCATCTTCTTTATTCTCGCCGATATCCATAGGACGATAGGCACAAGCCAACACTCTTAAAGCCTTTAGAGCCATAGCATCGTTAGCCTGTTCAACCCTTTGTCGCAATACATCATCAAGCGGATAAATATTTTCCCCATCTGTATAATGCGTGCAAAGACTGATAATCTTATCGGGCGCACCCTTTGAATACAACGAACACTCCTGATTTTCATCGGTACACACAACGGACATCATGCACCGTTCCGATTCGAATGGATATTCAATCTCACGACAATTCGTCTGCGTAAACTGTTCGAGATTAAGTCCAGCTTTAGCAGCTAATGTAAGGAGAGCCCCCTCCGTAGGGTCGCCGTCAATCGTCCATTTTTCTTCCTTACATTGTTTTAATGGCACTACTTTACCATTAACATTCTGCTGCGCTTTCATAAGCTTTGCATTATTGCATAAAGCTGCAACACTTGCAATCTTCTTTAACAATTTATCTGGCTCCACATATTGATTGTTCTCGCTAAATTGCCCTTTCGGATTGTACCCTTCTCCAGAAACAGCCCATTGTCCACCTAACGAATACACTTCACGTACAGTCATCTGATTTTGCGTAAGTGTCCCAGTCTTATCCGAACAAATAACCGTGGCCGACCCTAGTGTCTCAATAGAAGAAAGTTTACTAACAATAATATTACGTTTACTCATCCTTTGTACTCCCATTGCCAAGGCAATCAGAACAATCGCGGACAAACCTTCGGGTATCGCTGCTACGGCCAAACTAGCCGCCGTCTGCAACATATTAATTATTTGCTCTCCACGCAGCATTCCTACGCAAAATACGAGTCCAGAAACGCCTAAGCAACCATACACTAGATATTTTCCCAATTCTTCAAGACGGCGTTGTAATGGCGTTATTTCTTCCTTATGCTCGGCAATCAAGGATGCAATCTTGCCCATTTCGGTGATCATTCCCGTGGCAACTACCACTGCGATAGCCCGCCCTTTAGTGACTGTCGTTCCCATAAACACCATATTCTTTTGATCACCTATTGAAACTTCGCTTTTCTCAGTTTTTGACCACTGTTTTTTAACTGGTATAGTTTCGCCTGTTAAAGAAGCTTCCTCCACTTCAAAATGAATACCTTTTAACAGTCTAGCATCAGCAGGTACTCGATCACCCGCTTCTAATACAACTAAATCACCAGGAACCAAGGCTGTAGCATTGATTTTTATTGTCCGTCCTGCACGAATCACTCTAGCCTGCGGTGCCGCCAATTCCTGTAAAACTTCTAACGATTTTTCCGCCTTTCGTTCTTGCGCAACCCCAAGAAAAGCGTTAGCGGTAACAATACCTATGGTCAGCATAGCATCCCTTCGTTTTCCTAGCACGAAACTTAAGGCTGCAGCCCCCATTAAAACCTGTACCATAAAATCTTTGAATTGATCTAATAACTGTCGCCAGAAAGAGGGTTTTTCCCGCGCAGCTAACTTATTATGACCATAGATTAAACGCCGTCTGCTAGCTTCCTGTTCACTGATTCCGAATTTTTCCGAAGTATTCAATGTTTCACAAACTGCTTCTTGACTCATTCCATACCATTTTTCAGCCTCTAAATCTACTTTCGCATCACTTTTGGTAGTCTCAGGTGTGATTTGTCGTGCGGCAAAGCATTGTAAATCCAATCTCTCTGAAGCTACAATATTGGATGGCGATTTTTTAGACTTAAAGAGGCGCCCCGAATTCAAGACCACTCCAAGTGTGCTTATATTAACCAGTAATCCTGCTGTCAAAGGTGAAATAAGTCGTGCTGCAGCTAAAACAATTCCAATAATATTTAGACCAGCTGCCAAAGCAGTGTTCTGTTTGACGACTTCGTTAAGCTGTTTACCTAAAACTACAGTCCTAGCTATTTTACGCGGATCATCATCCGCTATCACAATATCAGCCTGACTGATGGTAGGACTTACACCTATTTTTCCCATGGCAATGCCAACATCACTAGCCGCTAAGGCTTGTGAATCATTTATCCCATCGCCAACCATAATCACTTTATATTTTTGTTTTTTTAGCTCTTTTATCATTTTTGCTTTTTGCTTTGGCAACAGCCCCCCATATTTACATGGAATATCAAGAGCCGCTGCAACACGATCAGCAGCCGAAGATGAATCACCTGATAATAAAGCAATATTTTTAATTCCTATACATCGTAAGGCAGCCACGCTTTCAAAGCTATCTTCTTTAACTTTATCCTTCACGGCAATTAGCCCATAAATTCTTTTATTTACAGCAACATAAGTTACAGTATTACCACTAAGCTCCAATCTAGCCGCTTGAGCTCGCACTCTGTTTAGTTGAATTTGCTCACGCAGCATAAGCGCCCGATTTCCTACGACAACATCTTTATCGATGATTCTTGCACATATTCCCATGCCAGGAACCGTCTGACTAACTGCCTCCGGCAATTTAATGCCTCTTCGCTCTGTCTCCAGCACCAACACCCTGCTATATGGATGATATTCCTTCTGCCCAGCAGCTGCTGCCAATGTCAAAACATCATTTTCACTCATCATATCACAAGCAACGATATCCATAACACGTGGCACTGCTTCCGTCAATGTCCCTGTTTTATCTAAAATCACGGCATCTACTTCTCCAGCAGTTTCCAAGGCCCGCGGTTCTTTTACATAGATATTTTGTCTAGTCGCTTGCGCGATAGCTGCACCCACCGCGGAATTTCTTGCTAAAGAAATAGCTGCTGGCGACCCAGCAAGCAGTACAGCAATACTTCGAGAAACATCCCGCGTAAAGAAGAATATAAGACCTGCTGCCGTCAAACTCCACCACATGACTTTATTTACATACTGATCGCTAATATGCCAATTTTCTTCATATTTACTAGCATCATATGACTGCGGCACAAAAGGAGTCACGCTTACATTTAACGCTCTAATTTGTAGTGAACCTGTTTCTATTAACGAACCAGCACTTACGATATCTCCTTCTGAAGCCAAATAAGGTAAGCTATCACCAGTGACAGCAGCACAATTTACACCTGCCTTTCCGGCAATGACTATTCCTTCAACAGGTACCCGCTCTCCAGAATGGATAACAAGAATATCTCCTTCTTTGATATCATATGCCTTTATTTCTTGTCTACGATCATTTTCCAGCTTAAATAACTCATGCTGTTTTTGCTGCATAATTGTATTGATTTGGGCACGAGATTTAGACTGTGCTATAAATTGAAAAAGATTGGTTAGATGCACAACCCATAAGATTGACAACCCTGTAAAACTTTCTCTCATCGCTAGTAATACTAACGTAGCCATAAATATAATTAAATCATGATTGACGCGCTTATGCCGTATCAAACCCTGTAAACCACTGCGAAATAAGGGATACCCTGAAACAATCGTTGTTAATGCCGTCAAATTAAAAATGTGTTGTGATGAAGCCATCGGTGATTTGCCAACTACCATTCTTTTTGCAATAATACCGGCTAAAACACCACCTGTAGCAAGTGCGTACAAGCCAGAATTGGAATTTTCCTGTGCAACTGGAACGTCAGCAACGCTTGCCGCAACTTGATCTACAAGCACTTTTTTTAAGTAAAACTCTTTAACTCTTTTATACTGATTTACCACTTTATTTATTTCATTCTTTATCTGAGGAAAATCAATAACTTTACAATCAAAAAGTATCAAAGTTCGTCCAGTAAGTGGATTGGCTGCAACTTCACTGATTCCATTTACGCGACTAAGCTGATCTTTTAGGCACTTTGCCAACATAGAATTTCTACACAAATCATCCACTTCAATTCGCAACCTGCCTGGGATGAGCCTATATTTTCCTGTAACATCTACTGTTTCCACATGCATCCCCCTTTTAATAAAACCGTTAATTCAACTTTAGGAGGTAACTAAAAAGAGCACAGCAAGGAAACGCTCCCTTGCTGTTTATTTAAAATAACTTTAAACGCGTCCATGAAACACCAGACAGCAAATTGTCTTTTGCCTCCTTACTACGCTGCTTAATATAGCCAAATAAATCTTTCAATAAAATTTCCCAAATTTTAATCACCTCTTCTTTTGACTCGGATGACTGTGCCCGTATTTCGAGGCTTAAGTCTACAGCATTTCTTAATTCCTGCTTGATTCCGGAAACTTTTTCCTGCAAGATTCGTATGTCTTCCATGCTTTTTTCTCCTTTATTCATGTATTGGCGCACCATTTGGATCTGGTATTGTTTCTTCAATTGCACCATCAATTGAGTCCTTGAATTTCTCAAACTGGGCTTGACTGACTATATCCTCTAAATCTTCGCGGACACCGCTAAATAAACCCTGTACCTGTTCAGATAAACCCATAATTCCCTGCGTAGTCTTAACAGCCAAAGGTCGAAGTTGTTCGCGCAATCCAGGCACCAAAAGTATCGTCAATGCAGCTGCTCCAAGCCAGAACGTCGTATCATGTCCTGTTTTTATTTTAAGTTGATGTCCCATCTGCCGACGTGTACGGGTAAATGCGCCCATATCAGGGCTTTGATCAACAATATCAGCAAGTTCCGTAAGATCCATTAGTTCCTTGCGTTCCTGATTGATCATACCTTGAAGAACTTTTCGAGCATACGGATCGGTTACTGATGTTAATTTATTTTCATAAGTATGCACAGCGGCCAGCTTAGCCTCAAAAATTTGGTCTAATCCTTCAGCGGATTCTCGATTGACCGTTTTTGAGATTCGTTCCCTCATACACTGACCGCGACTACGTTGCTCATTCTGAATTCTTGAAAATTTTTCTTGTTCATTTAGATTCTTTGATGAGTTTTGCTGTTCTTCTTTTTGTCCTGTCTTTGATTCGATATTTGGCATTGTAACCTTCCCCTTCTAGTCGTATATTCACATTAACGTTGAATAAAAATAATTTCCCCAAATTCAGCCATCTTATGCAGACCACGCCAGCAAAATTTAGACAAAAAAAAGAAAACGCTATGACTATCACATCGTTTTCTTAACCTTATACATATAATCTTTTTTCTAACGTTTCATCCATTTCTTCTTCCAACTCATCATAAAGCTGATAAAACCTTTGCACTATTTCTTCATCAAATTGTTTTTTTATCTGAAATTTCATATTCGTGATTATTCCATTAATACACGAGGACATTTGTTGATGCGTTTTTTCTCTTTGCTTTTCTGGATGACAGTCAAAAAAGCTCATCAAGACTGAACCAAGCTCAATTTTATCGGTCATTTTTTTCGCAGCCCATGGCAGATTCATTTTCGCCATACCTTGATGGCAAACTTTATTTACCGCCTGTCCCATAACTTTCGTAACTCGTAGAGTATTTATATATTCCTGTAACACTTGCTTGATGTATAAAGGCGGCAGAAGTTTCTGCGTAGAAATCACAAATTCTTCCTGTATTGAAATAGAAACATCAAAATACTCTTCCATTTCTGTATACACCAATTTGTTTACTGCCTTTGATAAATTATCTATATTTATATTCCTAATCAGTGAATTGATTAAACCATTGTAATCGTATTTACCAGAAAGTAAAAGTGCAGTAGAGACTTGAGGATTGAGATTGCAAGCACCAGCATGCATTTCTATAAGATGACTGACTTTTATTATACAAGCTTCTATCCGAGCAGCAAGTAGTTCCTCTTGAACCGCTTTCTGACTGTCATCTATAAACTCAGGAAATTGCATAAAACAAACTTTCGTACCAACCTTTTCGGCACCCAGCAAAAATGGGCGAATACATTTTTCTGTTAAAATCGCCATATCATTTCTATCTCCTGTACATTATTTTTCCTCACTCTTATTGTACACTAGCATCTTTAAATAAACGTTAACTACATGTTAAATCTATGTTAATTTTTAATAATACATTCTTCTCTCATTTGCATGTTCTGGAATAAACTACAATATAAATTATTGACAAATTTAAAGTAATTTTATCTCTAAAAAACCATACTATAGTTTGTAAAATTAAAGGGGGAATTAAAAATTTATGCATATTATTATCTTGGCAATTTTTATTGCGATTGCTGCAAACCTCGATAATCTTGGTGTAGGTATCGCATATGGGATGCAAAAAATTAAGATTTCTCATATGGCAAATACGATCATAGCCACAACATCTTTTATTACTACATGGTTATCCGCTCAAATTGGTAAAAACGTAGTTTTATACTTCTCTCCCCATACGGGCGATATCATCGGCGCTACTTTGCTTTTCTCCGTAGGGATTTGGGTTTTTATTCAGCCAGTTATAACCGCCATAAAAAGGAAACAATCAATAATGGATTTACAACTGTTCGGGACAAGGATATATGTAGGACCTTCTGAAATATTAAACCACCCTGAAAAAGTTGATATTGATAATTCCAAAGATATCTGTCCTTGGGAAGCTTTATTGCTTGGCGTTGCTCTCTCAATCAATGCAATAGCTGGTGGCTTCGATGCTGGCACCACCGGTCTTTCCCCTTTACTAATAGCAACCCTTATAGCTATTAGTAGCTTTCTTACAATCGGTATGGGGCATTATTGGGGACAAAAATATGCCTCTGAACAATTAGGAAAATATGCCACTACATTTTCAGGTATCCTATTAATGTTATTGGCATTTCATCAGTTGTTAGGGTAATTATTAAGAGAATTATACAAAAGCCTTCACTCAAGTTATCTATACACGCAAAAACACACTATATTTGAAATGACCCCTACTTTATGAAGATTATTAAAAAACACTATGCATAGAAGTATATGATATTTTACAATGACTGGCATCGTTTTTCATACGATGTCAGTTTGGTCTATATAAAAATAAATATTTAAAGTATATAACCTTATGAAGAATTTTGGTTTCTATATTAACCTATCTAGTTTTTCAATATTTTTATAAATTAAGATCTGCTAACAGGATTATTTCCCATAAGTTGTAAAAGATAACCTATAAAAATACCTCTTGAGATTATTATATCCCAAGAGGTATTTTCTGTGTTTCCTTTAAGTTTATCTTATTCTACTGTTACTGATTTTGCTAAATTACGAGGCTTATCGACGTCGCATCCTCTAGTGATTGATGCATAATAAGCAAGCAATTGAAGAGGAATGACTGCTAATAATGGTGCTAATAATTCATCAGTATTAGGAATTTTTATAATATGGTCAACATATTTTTCGATTTGCGCATCATCTTCAAGAGCGATACCAATAACAACAGCATCACGTGCTTTTACTTCTTTGATGTTGCTCAATGTTTTTTCATATACGCTCTTTTGTGTTGCAAGGGCAATGACAGGTACACCTTCAATAATCAAAGATAATGTACCATGTTTTAATTCACCAGCAGCATATGCTTCAGCATGAATATAGGAAATTTCTTTTAATTTTAATGCGCCTTCTAATGCAACTGCATAGTCAAGGGAACGACCAATAAAGAATACATCTTCATTGAAACCGTATTTTTGTGCAAAAGTTTTAATTGGTTCTACATCTTCAAGAATTTCATGTATTTGTGCAGGCACGTTACGTAAAGAAGTAATCAATTCTTTTGCATAGTCTGGTGTAATCGTTTCTTTGATTTGTGACATATAAGTTGCAAGCATAAACATCGTGATCAACTGTGTTGTATATGCTTTTGTAGAAGCAACAGCGATTTCAGGGCCTGCCCAAGTATAGATTACTTGGTCTGCTTCACGGGCAATAGAAGAACCTACTACATTTGTAACAGCAAGAGTTTTAGCCCCTAAACGTTTCGCTTCTTTTAATGCAGCTAACGTATCACTTGTTTCACCTGATTGACTCACAACGATGGTTAATGTACGATCGTCGATGATTGGGCTGCGATAACGGAACTCAGATGCAATATCCACTTCAACTGGAATACGCGCTAATTTTTCAATATAATATTTGCCAACAAAACCTGCATGGTAAGCAGTTCCGCAAGCAACGATAAAAATTTTCTTAAAAGATTTTAAATAATCTTTATTCCATTTTAATTCATCCATCACAACAGCGCTGTTATCTTTTGAAAGACGAGCAGACATTGTTTCACGAACAGCTTTTGGTTGTTCATAGATTTCTTTCAACATAAAATGTTCATAACCGCCTTTTTCAGCAGCTTCAGCATTCCAGTTTACTTCAAATACTTTTTTCGTTACAGGCACGCCTTCACGGTTTGTAATCCATACAGAATCAGCTTTTACAACTGCCATTTCTCCATCACTTACGATGTAAGTTTTGCGAGTACGCGCAATAATCGCTGGGATATCGGATGCGATAAAGTTTTCACCTTCGCCAAGACCGATAACAAGTGGATTATCTTGTTTTGTACAAATTAATTTATCTGGTTCATTGCGCGCCATAAAGACTAAGGAATATGAGCCTTCTATTAACTTAAGAACTTTTCGTACAGTTGTTTCAAGATCACCTTCATATAAATCTTCTACTAAATGAGCTACGACCTCAGTATCTGTTTCAGAAGTAAATATATGACCTTTTTCGATTAATTTTTCTTTCAAGTGTAGATAGTTTTCAATGATACCATTGTGAACTACTACGAAATTTCCAGTACAATCTGTATGAGGATGGGAATTTCGATCGGATGGACGACCATGTGTTGCCCATCTAGTATGACCGATACCAAGAACACCCTTTGGCATGTTACCCTCAATTTTCTTTTCTAACGCATTTAGACGACCAACGCTTTTTTCTACATTGATTTTTTCGCCATCAAATACAGCAATCCCCGCTGAATCATAACCACGATATTCTAATTTTGTTAAACCTTCAATAAGAAATGGAGTAGCCTCCTTAGAGCCTACATAACCAACTATACCACACATAAGTGAATCCTCCAATATTTTACATTATTTTCTTCTCAAATTAAAACTGTCTTTGCTACTCGCACCGCTTTGGCCTGTGAGTCACCTCACAGTTTTGTCGGTTTGTAACGACTGTAGTAAGCCGAGAGGCATCCGCCGATTCATCTCGATAAACCTCTTCCTCGTCCTCTTACCTAAATAAGAGCTAGCGCTATAACTAAAAAACCTTCTTAATTTCTCCTCGTCATTTCCACCCCCTAAATAAGCCATTATAAAATACGCGCGAAGGAGCACTTTTGTGCTCCTTCGCATGTACAACCCATATTGTAATATAAGTTTTTCAATCGGTCAATACTTTTATCCTTGCACCGTTTTTACAACACCAGCAATTTCATGACAAATTCGATCTAATTGTGCTTGATCTGGGCCTTCGGCCATTACACGGATTAATTGTTCCGTCCCCGATGGACGCACTAAAATACGTCCATTATCACCTAGTTCATCATCACCAGCCTGAATCGCTTCTTTAATTTGATTGTTTTCTTCCCAACCATCTTTTGTTTTTACACGAACATTCACCAATAATTGCGGATAACTTGTCATAAGCGACGAGAGTTCAGAAGCTGTTTTTCCACTTCTTTTTACTGACGAAATTAATTGAATGGCTGTAATTAAGCCATCTCCGGTTGTGCTAAATTCACTAAAGATGATGTGTCCTGATTGTTCACCACCCAATGTGTACCCATTTTCAAGCATATTTTCTAAAACATAACGGTCGCCAACTTTTGTTACTTCTAACTTACCGCCAGCTTTTTTAATCGTTTGATGTAAACCAATATTCGCCATTACAGTAGTAACTAACGTGTTATCCTTTAGTGTTCCTTCTTGCATCATTTCTAATGCACAAATAACAAGGATTTTATCGCCATCAATTAGTTGACCTTTTTCGTCCACTGCTAAGCAACGATCGGCATCTCCATCATGGGCAATCCCAATATCCGCTTTGTGCTCTAGTACTGCTTTTTGCAGGGCTTCCATATGCGTAGAACCACAGTTTTGATTGATATTGGTACCGTTTGGTTGTTTATTGATCACAATTGCTTCTGCACCTAAAGTTTTCAATACGACTGGCATCGATTCAAAAGAAGCACCATTGGAACAATCAAGCACCACTTTCATGCCTTTGAAATCACCTTTTACAGTTGTTAAAACATAATTTATATAGTCTTTAATCAAATCACGACGAAATTCCATTGTACCGATTTTTTCACCTGTTGGGCGGAATAATTTTGTACCTTCTTCGATTGCATGTACACGGGCTTCTAATTCATCTTCGACTGCATCTGGCAATTTGTAGCCATTGCTCCCAAAGAATTTAATACCATTGTCTTGATATGGATTATGTGATGCAGAAATCACAATCCCTGCTTGCGCTTTCATATGTTTTGTTAAGTAAGCAATTGCTGGAGTAGGTACAACACCAGCGATGATTGCCTTACCGCCAGCGGAACAAATTCCTGCAGCAAGTGCCGCTTCAAACATTGGTCCAGAAATACGCGTATCCATACCTATTAAAAGTACTGGCTGCTCATCCGTTTCTTCACCAAAAAAGATCGTTGCAGCTCGCCCTAAGCGATAAGCCAATTCTGGGGTAAGATCAATATTTGCCTCACCACGTACACCATCAGTTCCAAAAAGTCTTGCCATTATTATTACTCCCTTCAAAATCAAAGAATTATCAGCTATCAAAATTTAAGTATTCATTACACTTTGTATTTTTTCATGACAGCAATTGCGCCATTTAATCCATCAATCGCTGCACTCATAATGCCACCAGCGTACCCTGCGCCTTCACCAATTGGATACAATCCTTCGGTATTCAAAGAAACAAATTCACGCGTCCGAATAATTCTGCATGGTGCAGAGGAACGTGTTTCTACGCCAGTCATCAATACCCCTGGATGATCAAACCCTTTGATTTTCTGACCAAAATAAGGTAGAGCATGCTCAAGTGTATTGGTTATAAAATCAGGCAAACATTCGCGTAAATCAACCGCGGTCACCCCTGGTAAATACGTTGGTTTTGTTATAAAATCAGTGCTACCTTTTTTCTTATTTAAGAAATCCCCTACCGTTTGTATCGGGGCATAATAATTACCACCAGCACAAGCAAAAGCTAACGCTTCGTATTTACGCTGAAAAGCAATCCCTGCTAAGACATCATCACTGCCAAAATCATCAGGTCCAACGGTTACCAGTAATGCGCTATTGGCAATGCTGGAGTTACGCTGATAATTACTCATTCCATTCGTCACAACCTGACCTTTTTCCGAAGTGGCTGCAACTACTTGTCCACCTGGGCACATGCAAAAAGAATATGCCCCGCGTCCAGTTTCTTTATCTTGATACGTTAACGCATAATCGGAAACTGGTAAGCGTTTATGACCTGCATCAACGGTATACTGCGCTTTATCTATCCATTCCTGTGGATGTTCAATACGAACCCCCACAGCAAACGCTTTTGCTTCCATCGCAATTTTATTTTTATGAAGCATAGCATAAGTATCGCGTGCACTATGTCCAATACCGAGCATAACTACACTGCAAGAAATATACTCAATTTCATTTACCATGACACCTTGTACTATGCCAGCTTTGCTATCAATATTTGTAACAGTGGCTTCAAAACGCACTTCACCACCAAACTCAATGATTTGATTACGAATATTTTTTACAACATTACGCAATTTATCCGTACCAATATGCGGTTTATGCAAATATTTAATTTCTGGCGGTGCTCCTGCTGAAATAAATAAATCAAGAACATCCGTCATTTTACGATCATTAATGCGCGTCGTGAGCTTACCATCGGAAAAAGTCCCTGCTCCACCTTCCCCAAATTGCACATTAGACTCTACATCAAGGCTACCACTTTGCCAAAATTTTTGAATATCTGCTGTTCGACGATCCACGTCACGCCCACGCTCTAGTATAAGTGGCTTATAACCATGTTTCGCTAATGTCCAAGCTGCCAGGAGTCCTGCTGGACCTAAACCGATAACGATAGGTCGGGTCTCTAATAGAACCTCACCATAAACCAATGGTTCTTGGCTCTTTCCCTCCAACATTGCCACATTTTTATCATTGCGCAATTTTGCTAGTACTTTCTTTTCTGGCACCGCTACCGCAACATTTAGCATATAAACAAATTGAATTGGGCTATTTTTATACCGCCTAGCATCGATGGCTTTACGCACAACTACCACCTCAAGCACAGCTTCAGGTGGTAATTTTAAGCGTTTTGCCACAATATCTTTTAGCGGAGATTCATCATCGAAAGGTACACTAAAATTAGTTATCCGTAACAATAATTATTCTCTCCTTACTCATTGCTCTTTTTTACCGGAGTCTCTTTTCGCTTTATTACATCAATTTTAGCAGTTATTGTATCATTTGTCACCGTTATTCCGATTGGTAGCTGTACTTTTATTTGTTTTGTTGTTGGCTTATCAACATCTGCCAGATCGATCTTTTCAGTATATACGAATTCAAGCGTATCGACAACCCTTTGATCACCATAAATATCTATTTTCGCTGGTTCAATTTTAATTCCATTCAAAATACAATCCGCTGGCAAATTCTCCATGATGTTTAGTTTTATATCAACATACTTCTTATACAAGCCTTTGACAATCGAAACATCGACTTTTACCGAATCCGTCGATAATTTAATGTCGGATACTTCCTTACCTTCACTATTTACCGCAACAATTGGCATATCCGCAGTAAAATCAGCATTTTTACCAGCTAAATTAATATAGCCGACGATTTTCGCAACTGAATTTACAGCAGAACTTGCCCCTTGTATGGTGACTGTATTCACTACTGGTGTAGCCTTACCAATAGTTATCCCTGAATCAGGCGTACCCGAAAAAGCAACATCTACCTTAATATCACGTTTAATAATCTTATCAATATCAAAAATAACAGTTTCTGGCGAGATGGTTACAATATCAAACCCTTGTGGCAATACTGTTTGTACTTTAATCGAATGTTTTCCCTCTTTAATATCACTCAAATCAACATACGCCTTGAAATCGCGTTCCGTCGCCATGGCAAATAAGCTACGTGGACCACGTACTTTTAATTTGATGCTCTCAACACTGCGGTTAACAGTATATCCCTCTGGTGCATGTGTAATTTCAAGCGGTAAAGTAAAACTGCTGTCAATCGCTGGATTTTGCTCATTCATAACAAAAAACCATAAGACAATTGCAACAATCAACGCAATAATTTTTGCAGTTAAATTTCTATTTATCATATCCATCATTTACTATGCCTCCATTTAGAAAACATATCAGTAACATTCGTTTGACGAGTTGCAAACAGAGGTTTCAAATTTTGTTTTAATTTTTCTGAATCTAAATGACGTGTTAATCTCCCGCTGCGTGCAATAGATACGGTACCAGTTTCTTCACTGACCACGACGACAATAGCGTCTGACTGCTCACTGATTCCAATTGCCGCTCTATGTCTAGTTCCGAGCTCTTTGCTTAACGTTCTATCTTCGGTTAATGGCAATAAACAACCAGCAGAAACCATACGATTTCCACGAATAATCGCCGCACCATCATGAAGCGGCGTATTTGGTATAAATACATTAATCAAAAATTCCGATGTAATCAGCCCATCTATTTGAATACCAGTCGCACAATAATCATTTAGACCCGTTTCACGCTCCAACACGATTAACGCCCCGATTTTATTTTGTGCCAGTACTGTTACTGCTTTATCTAGTTCATTTACTAGCGACTTAGCCTCTTCCACATTTAAAAATACACTTCTGCCGAATAACTTGCCCTGTCCTAAATGCTCTAAAGTACGTCTTAATTCTGGCTGAAAAACAAGTGGCAACGCCACAAACACCAAAGTTACCGTCTTTTGTAACAACCAATAAATCACATTAAGACCTAGCCAATTGCTGACCATTGTAAGTATCAAAAGTACAAACAAGCCTTTTACTAAAGTAATCGCTCTTGTATCTTTTAATAAGACATATAACTTATATAAAATAAATGCTACGATCAGAATATCAACTAAATCAAGGAAGCTAATGGTTGATAATAATCCTCTTATTTGTATTGGCATACACAAAACCCCTCAACTATTATTCCTATTGCTATTCTCTTTATAATGGTAAAATCCTTTTTAAATCCATGGAAAATTATTAAAATTTTGTAGCATTAGTGAAAATTAGACCAATAGTACTATATTTCCTGAAAATTTTTCCTAAATATCATAAAATTTACTTAAAAAGACCAACAATAAACGCTATATTTTTTATAATTAAAACTTGCAACTATACTACTATGTTCTTATATTGTATGTAAATTCCTGCTTTCCATCCAAAAGCGCAGAAAAAACCTCTTGCAAAGCTAGCAAGAGGTTTAAAATCGTTAGATTATAGTTTTGTTACTACTTCGACTAAGCCTAATGTATCTTTTACTTCACCACTTTGCAAGCCTGTGATATGATCGAATAATTTTTGCGCAAATGGCCCTATTTCGCCATGATTGATCACCATTTTCTCGCCTTTATAGAATAGTTCGCCCACTGGAGAAATTACAGCAGCTGTACCTGAACCAAACACTTCTTCAAGATCGCCATTCAAATAAGCTTCATGCACTTCATCAATGCTAATGCGACGTTCTGAGGTAGGTACGCCCCACTCTTTCGCAACCGCAAGCACCGTTTTTCTCGTAATACCATCTAAAATACTACCACAAAGTGCTGGAGTGACAATTTCACCTTTTATTTTAAATAGAATATTCATCGAACCAACTTCTTCAATATATTTACGATGAACACCATCTAACCATAGTGTTTGATCATACCCTTTTTCATGCGCAACAAGACCCGCATGTAAACTGGCTGCATAATTAGCTGGCGTTTTTGCCTCGCCAAGACCACCTGGCACTGCACGAACATAAGTATCTTCTACCATGATTTTAACTGGATTGAAACCTGCAGCGTAGTAAGCAGCAACTGGCGAAAGAATGATCAGTAATTTATAAGTAGAGCTTACGCTTACCCCTAAAAATGGATCCGTTGCAAAAATAAATGGTCTAATGTACAAGCTAGTGCCTTTTTTTGCAGGAACCCAAGCTTTTTCGATTTCAATTAATTTACGTAATCCTTGGTGAACAGTTTCTACATCCACCTCAGGAATATCTAAAATTTTTGCTGAACGATTTAAACGATTGATATGATCAAGTGGCCTAAAGATGACAATACAATCATCATTTGTTCTAAATGCTTTCATACCTTCAAAGATCGCTTGACCATAATGAAGTGTCGTATTTGCTGGACTGACTGTAATATCATGATACGGTACAATCCGTGGATCATGCCAACCTTCTTCTGGATTATAGTCCATTTCAAACATATAGTCAGAAAACTTCGTACCAAATCCAATTTTGGATACATCTGGTTTTTCTTTTAACGTTGTAGCTTTTTCAAATTTGATTTCAGCCATTTTTTCCATCCCCTTAAACATCTAAACATACAGTTCAAAGCCTGCGCTTTGAAACATATCTAAATTCGTAATGTATTCATTATATTGCTTTTTTTGTATACATGTCAAGAAATCGTTCGCATTTTTTTAACCTCAATTCATTTTAAATTACGTTTTGTCTATTCCACGCACACTATTTTCCATTTAGAAAAAAATATTGTATTCCCTACACCTTTATCATTGAGCACCTACACCCATAATGTTACAATGTCTATTATATTAACTAAATATTGGAGCGATGACAATGAAAACAATTGGTCTTATCGGTGGAATGAGCTGGGAAAGCACCACGGAATATTACAAGATAATCAATCAAACAATAAAGCAAGAATTGGGTGGCTTACATTCAGCGAAATGCCTGCTGTACAGCGTTGATTTCCAAGAAATCGAAGCGTGTCAAGTATCGGGGGATTGGAGCAAAAGTGGTCAGATCTTAGCCGAAGCTGCTGCTTCACTTGAAAAAGCGGGCGCTGACTTTATTGTGATTTGTACCAATACGATGCATAAAGTCATAGATATTATAAAAGCTTCTATTCATATTCCGATTTTACATATTGCTGAAGTGACGGCACAAGCACTCTTAAAAGATGAAATCACTACAGTTGCATTACTCGGTACAAAATATACGATGGAACAAGACTTCTATAAAAAGAGATTGATCGCCAATCATATCAATGTAATTGTTCCCGAAGAAAGTGATCGCACAATCATAAACACCATTATCTACGATGAACTTTGTTTAGGACAAATCAATCCTGAATCAAAGAAACAATTTCTTGCGATCATCAAAAAACTAAGTCAGCAAAAAGCCCAAGCGATTATCTTAGGCTGCACAGAACTTGGTCTTCTAATACAACAACCCGATACGAATATCCCACTTTATGATACCTCGTATATTCATGCGCATAGCGCAGCTATGCAGGCAATATAAAAAAATGGCAAGAAGTGCAAAATCACTTCTTGCCATTTTTTTTATTTATTTATCTTTACCTATTATATTAACTAATTTTTTAACTCGTTCAGTACTAATCTCACCAAATAAGGAACTGTTTTCTCTAGCCGCAGAGCCAAAATGATATTCAACACCTTTGACCTCTTGCATAATGGTATCAATATTATCCATCGTCAATCCTCCGCCCACGAGCAAACGAATATGACCTGCATGCGCTGTCATTTTATTTAGCACTGGTATGTTATCTTTGATAAAACCTGTTCCTCCAGAAGAAAGAACCTTTGTAATCTGCGGATACTTTGCTAAAATTTTTATTCCGGTAACTGGGTTGATTAAATCAATTGCCCTGTTAAAAGTAACCTCAAGCCCATCGCATACAGATAAAAGCTCCCGTAATTTAGGTTCAGAAATATTTTCTTCTTCATCTAATACACCAAAAACAACACCATTTACCTTTAGTTCTTTTGCGATGATAATATCCCTTTTCATCAAATCTATTTCATCATTGGTATAGTAAAATCCTTTTGCATGTGGTCTAATCATGATATTTACAGGTATGTTAACATTATTTACTACCGCTTCGATTAAGCCATAACTAGGTGTAAGCCCACCTTCACTCAAGGCACTAACAAGTTCAATTCTGTCAGCTCCGCCAGCTTCAATGTGCTCGGCATCTTTTACAGTCATTGCAATTATCTCTAACATGTTAATCTCCTCCCTATCATCGCCACATTTATAAATCCTATCAATAATTTTTATAAATATAATTTTATACTACCATGTATAGAAAAAAAAACAACCTTTTTATATGAAATAGTTGTTATTTATTAAAGGAATACCTGATTTATTCAATAGATGTACAAGACTAGTATTGGTAAATTAAACTGAAAATAATACATAAAAATTAAAATTTTTCTAACATCTAAAATTTTAAGCCACGCATTAGAAATGAACGTTAAAATAATCTACTATATATTTATTTTAGTATAAGCATATATGATTAGTATGTTTATTTTAATTTACAATTAAATTAAAATATATTACACTAGGTAAAGAGGTGGAACTATGAAGAAAATAATTGGTATTTCAGGCAATATATTAATCGATGAAGGAGGTATGTTTCCAGGTTATAAACGTTCTTATGTAAATGATGACTATGTAAAATCTGTGATCGCTGCCGGGGGAATTCCTCTGATTCTTCCTTTAAACACAAATGAAGAAATTATTAAAGCACAATTAGAAATGATTGATGGCCTTATTTTATCTGGTGGTTATGATGTAAACCCATTATTATTTGGTGAAGAACCACATAAACTTTTAGGAATGACCATGAACGATAGAGATACCTTTGACGCTATTTTAATTAAGCATGCCTTGGACATGCACTTACCAATTTTAGGCGTTTGTCGCGGCTGTCAAATGCTCGCTGCTGTCGGTGGCGGAACTTTATATCAGGATTGTTCTTTATCGGCAGGTTCATACATTAAACATTCTCAAGGTCATACACCATCACAACCTTCCCATACGGTTACAATCACCAAGGACTCTGCGCTCTATTCTATCTTTGGCGCGGAAACACTCGTAAACTCCTTTCACCATATGTCTGTAAAGGATGTGCCTAAAGGATTTAAAGTAACTGCGGTAGCGAAGGATGGAATTATCGAAGCAATTGAAAAAATCGCCGGTTCTTTTGCTCTAGCAACGCAGTGGCATCCAGAAATGATGGCAGGAAGTAACGATGATATGTTGAAACTATTTAAACTTTTGATAGCGAAGTGCGAAAATAAGGAGATTTCATCATGAGCAAAAATAAATTTGGCTTTTGGAGTATCGTTTTGCTAGGGATCAATGCAATTATTGGTACAGGGATATTTTTATTACCGAATAAAGCTTACTCTTTAACTGGCTCTTTTAGTTTAGTCGTCATTATCTTTGATATGTTACTGGCAACTTCGATGGCATTATGCTTTGCTGAGCTAAGTGGCTTATTTAAGAAGAATGGTGGCCCTTATGTGTATGCTAAAGCGGCCTTTGGCGAATTTGTTGGTTTTGAAGTAGGTTTTATGAAAGCTGCTGTTAGCATCATTGCTTGGGCAACGATGGCAAATGGTTTTGCAACTGCATTGTCCGCTATTTTTCCCGCAGCAGGTAATGAACTCGTGCAAAAAGCAATCATTATTTTATTAATTGGTTTTCTTGCCTTGATCAATGTTATGGGCGTTAACTTATCCAAACTATTAAACAATGTTGTTACCTTAGGTAAGGTTTTCCCACTTGTTTTATTTACGAGTGTGGGTATCTTTTTTATCAATGGTGGTAATTTCACACCGTTCTTTTTAAATGGTCATTATGAATCAGAAACATTTGGGGCAGCAGCACTACTGATTTTTTACGCTTTTACAGGGTTTGAATCCATTGCTTCCGCTGCTGAAGATATGGAAAATCCTGAAAAGAACCTGCCTCGTGCGATTGTTACGGTCATGATGATTGTTTCTGTGATCTATATCTTAATTCAAGCGGTATCCATTGGTATTCTCGGGCCAGAACTGGCCAATTCAAAAACGCCAGTTGCTGATGCAGCCTCGAAATTTCTCGGTGTATGGGGTGGTATTTTAGTTACCGCAGGCACTTTAATTTCGATTGGTGGCATCAATATTGCATCCTCATTTTTAACACCAAGAAATATTGTAGCGATGTCCGATGATAAATTATTACCAACTGTCTTCTCTAAATACAACAAACAAGGCACGCCTTATGTTGCGATTCTTTTCTCGGCGGCGGTTGCTATCCTCATCGCCATCTCTGGCAGTTTCACACAGCTCGCGGCAATCAGTGTAGTTTCCCGTTTTACGCAATATTTACCGACTTGCCTTGCTGTAATCATTTTACGAAAAAAGAATCCTGCCGTAAAAAGTTCCTTGCAAATTCCTTTTGGACCAATCATCCCGATTGTCTCAATCCTCGTTAGCATTTGGCTATTGATTCAATCCGATATGAGTAAAATTCTAATTGGTTTAGGTGGATTAATCATCGGCATACCATTTTATTTTCTCATGAAAAAAAGTGGTAAAAACACGAACGTTGATAAAGCATTGTAATCTACTTAACTACTTTTACCTATAGAATACGTAATAAAAATAAGGTACTAGTTTAGCATCAAATTGATGTTGAGCTAGTACCTTTTTTTATAAAAAACGCTTCGCACCCAAAGCCTTCTCAATGAATACTATGAACTACCACAATCAATATAGGAGGGATATCATGTTACTACACAAGCTATGTAAAGTCACATGTTTGATCATAACATGGCTATTTTTACTTACAGGTTGCACGTCAAATGGCACGGTACAAACAGCAAACGATCAAGCACCAGCGTGGGCGCCTACGTTATCGCCCCTTAGTAAAACGACGGTTGTTAAAGTAGGAATGAAACAGGTCAGTTCTGACTCTGGCATCTTGATCGGCATGGCAAAGGGCTATTATGAAGAGCTCGGCATTAAAATTGAACCGATTCAATTTAGTTCCGGTCAAGAAATGATCAATCAACTCGCCGCTGGACAATTGGATGTCGGCGCAACGGTTTCATCCTCTGGTCTATTTAACGCAATGTCCCGCGACATCCCCGTAAAAATCGTTGCCGATAAAGGGATTAACATTCCCGGTCAAGGCTATTACCGCCTAGTCATCCGTAAAGATTTAGAAAATACCATCAAAGACTACAGCGATCTTAAGGGGAGAAAAATAGCCGTTGTCGGCACTGCTTCTTTAGATGAATTGTCTTTAGACCGCGTATTAAACAAAGGGAATATGACATTAAAAGATGTCGATGTACAAGTGATTCGTTCCTTCCCTGATATGCTGGTATCCTTAAGCAATCAGAGCATCGATGCCGCGATGGTCATTGAACCGTTTATTACCCAAGGGATCAGCAAAGGAATCTTATCCCCTTGGAAAGATCCAATCGAATACGATCCCGATGCCCAAACCGCATTACTGGTATTTGGCACAGGTTTAACCAAAAATACCGAAGTAGCCAATCGCTTTATGACCGCCTATATAAAATCTGTTCGTGATTATAATGATGCTTTCTTTAAGGATAAAAACCGGTCGGAAATCATTGATATTCTTTGCAAATATTCCGTTGTCAAAGATCCAGTATTATATGAAAAAATGTATCCAACTGGCTTAAATCCTGATGGCTATTTAAAAACCAAAGGCATTGCCTTAGATTTGGCTTGGTATAAACAAAACAATCTATTAACCTCGGATATTCAGCTCTATGATGTAATCGATCATCGTTTTGTTGACTTTGCCTTAAAAATCTTAGGGCCTTATAAATAAACCAAAAGCATCACACTGAATGCTTTGTGAGGTAAGCACATGAAAATACAAATGAACAACTTAACCATTCTTCGCATTATGTCTATCCTATCGCCGTTAACGCTATTACTTCTTTGGGAACTGTTAGCTAGAATGAATGCCATTGATATTCGATTATTTTCCAGTCCCTATTTTATTATGAAAGCCTTCCTCCCCTTGCTTTTATCCGGCGAATTACTCTATCACACAGCCATCAGCGTCCAGAGAATCCTCTTAGGGTTTGCCGTTGGTGCCATCCCCGGCATTGTAATTGGCATTGCCATGGGACTATCGCCGTGGGTACGGTCGTCACTAGAACCAATGATCAATGCAACCTATCCCATTCCTAAACTCGCCTTGATGCCACTAATTCTATTAATTTTCGGGCTTGGTGAAACTTCAAAAATTTTTACCATTGCCATTGGCGTTTTCTATTTGGTCGTAATCAATACACTAACTGGTGTTTTGAATATCGATAAAATCTATCTCGATGTAGCCAAAAGCTTTGGTGCCAATCGCAGAAACTTTTATTTAACCGTAGCACTACCGGGCGCTTTACCGATGATTTTTGCTGGTCTAAAACTCGGCATGGGCATGGCCTTGATTTTAATCGTAGCCGCTGAACTCTCGGCAGCGCAGGCGGGAATCGGTTGGATGATCTGGCGCGCGTATGACATGTTTGATATCGAAAGAATGTTCGTCGCCCTGATTATGCTATCGGTACTCGGCTATATTTTTTCCCTTATTTTAGATTGGTTAGAACGGCTAGCTCTACCATGGAAACAATAGGAGGTGTGGAAGAATCACGATGAGCCAAATAAAAAAACGCATCGTAATTGATGCGGTAAGCAAGATCTTTCAAACGCCCCAAGGCAATGTCCCAGCAATCACCGATATCAATCTGAAAATACCAAATGGCGAATTTTTCTCTATCGTCGGGCCTAGTGGCTGTGGGAAAACTACTTTGCTGCGTATTTTAGCTGGTCTGGAAACAGCATCCTCTGGCACCATTTCCATCAATTCACGTGATGACACCCGCCCGCTAAGTTCAGTGGTCTTTCAAGAGCAATCTATTTTCCCCTGGATGAATGTAATAGATAACGTGGCGTATGGATTAAAAATGCGCGGGATATCAAAAAAGCAGCGCTACGAAACAGCCACATACTATATTAGAATGATCGGCCTAGAAAAATTTATGAAGGCCTATCCTTGCCAGCTTTCTGGGGGCATGAAGCAACGAGTCAGCGTAGCCAGAGCCTTTGCCAATGATTCGGAAATACTCCTCATGGATGAGCCCTTCGGCGCTTTAGATGAACAAAATCGCATCATTCTCCAACAAGAACTTCTCGAAATCTGGGATCGTACCAAAAAGACCACGGTCTTTATTACCCATAGTATCGATGAAGCACTTTGTGTCAGCGACCGCATTATGATTATGACCGCCCATCCCGGCACGATAAAAGCGATCATTGATATTGACCTGCCAAGGCCACGTGATATAGCAAAAATTCGCACGACACTTCGCTATAATGAATTATTTCAACTGATCTGGCAATCCTTACGCGAAGAAGTATTGAAAGGCAAAGAGCAAGATATACGAGGGATACAACATTTCTCTTGAAGTTAATTGCATTGAAAAATGGGCTGTCATTAGGGATCCCTACATTCTTTTAAGGGCTGGAAACGATACGCGAATTCGTGCAGATAAAATTTTTGCGGAACACGGCATAACACCCAAAATCATTTTAGAATTAGATCAATTAGCTACAGCTTACAATGCTTCCTGTTCCGGCATGGGAATTACCATCATTATCGATCTTTTAGCACAAAAAAACAGATAGCCAACACGCTGATTACAAATGAGATTTCACTACGCAATAAATAAATCCCAGATGCCTTATTTTAATGGCAACTGGGATTTTATAATTTTGAAGTAGTCAACGCATCATTAAGCTTTTTATTTTATATGCTAGGCCCATAATGAATGCTGTTATGAGGGAAAATCCGATGGCTACAGATAGCACCGAAATCAAATATATATTGTATTTGGCAACGATTAGCACGTATTTTAGCGTCTCTATTTCCCCGAACACCGCAACCATATTGATTATCACAACCGTAAATAATGTGACAACCAACCCCGATATCGCATTTTTTATATCTTCCTTACTCAAGGCAATATGTGATGCTGTACATATTGTCAATACTAAAAATAGCCAAAAGCTAGGAGAACCAACATTTTTGCTACTGCATATTCCTGTATACACGACAGCCATAGAACGCCCCGACCATTCGATAAGACTCAGGATTGTATTGTGAGCTAAAGGTGCGGTTATTACATACCTTTGCAGTGCGTTAAAAGTACTGGGTTCTAGCAAATACATAAAAAATAGTATCGCTGTTGTTCCACTAAAAAGTGGTCCTAGACTGATGAAAAAATTTCCGCTTGCTTGATATAGATTATGTTTGTTAAAGCTATGATTTACATAGCCAAGTGTTGTTGTGTTCGGACTCATCGTAAAAAATTTTATGGAGTTGATTTTATGTCCAAATAATAAACACATAATGGCATGACCGGCTTCATGTATTGGTGTTCCTATAAAACCAGTTAACAAAATGCCTATTTTACCAAATGCTTGATAAGCCCATTTATTTGAAATAGATTGAATCCAACCTAGTAATGTTCCTACTGCGATGAGTACTCCAACTAGATAAAAGATCTCTGTTACACTTAAAATTAGTGCGTTGAACAATGTTTGCATATATTTATTACTACCTATCGTTTATTTTTTATTTTGATAAAAATGCTATGATTTTCTTTCATCCTTTATGTTAACACAAATCAAAGAGTAATAGGTAACTTACTTTGGAGTAGCAAGCGTGAAATAAATACGTCTAGAGCTTGTGGAGGAGCATTATTCTACAATGATAAATTAGACCTAAAGCCTGTAAGACTATCTACAGCCGATAGTTTCCATGGGCTTTAGGGCTAATTAAAACTTAAAAGAATTGGTATACAGTTATTGAATATACCTGCTTACTCAGGTTTTATCAAATGATTTACATCCATATAGTGTTCATAGTCAGTTTCATTTACATAACCTAATGCTAATGCGGATTTTTTTAAGGTGATGCCCTCTTTTGCCGCTTTCTTTGCAATTTCAGCTGATTTATCATAACCAATTAAAGGCACTAGCCCTGTAACTAAAATAAGAGATTGATGTAAATGGGAATTTATTGTTTGCAGATTGGGCTCGATGCCGATGGCACAGTTATGATTAAATGAATTTATACTATCACTTAGTAATCTTATGCTTTGAATGAGATTATACGCGATGACTGGCATGAATACATTCAATTGGAAATTTCCTTGACTAGCCGCAAAACTGATGGTTGTATCATTGCCAAAAACTTGGGTAACAACCATTGTGAGCGCTTCTGCTTGGGTTGGATTTACTTTTGATGGCATGATGGAACTTCCAGGTTCATTGGCTGGAATCGTGATTTCACCAATTCCGCAACGTGGGCCACTAGCGAGCCAACGTACATCGTTCGCAATTTTCATAAGATCAGCTGCTAGCGCTTTTAATAGCCCATGTACAGCAACAATTTCATCTTTGCTGGACAAGGCTTGAAATTTATTGGGTGCTGTTTGAAATTTTTCCTTTGTTAATTTACTAATTTCAGCTGCGACCTTTACAGCAAACTCTGGATGCGTATTGATTCCCGTACCTACGGCAGTTCCCCCCATTGCTAAATCACGTAAAAACTCAACACCAACCTGCAGCATTTCTTTATTACGTTTTAACATCCGAGCCCAACCACTGATTTCTTGTCCCAAAGTAAGTGGCGTAGCGTCCATAAGATGGGTACGACCTATTTTTACAATTTCCATATATTTTGCCGATTTAGCTTCTAAGGTATCGATTAAGCCATCTATAGCTGGAAATAAACTCTTTTTGATGAGTGTTAACCCTACAACGTGAAGCGATGTTGGAAATATATCATTTGAACTTTGTGAGCGGTTTACATGATCGTTAGGATGAATGTTGATATGTACGCCCGCTTCATCTAATATCTGTGTTGCCCGATGGGCTATCACTTCATTCACGTTCATATTAAACTGTGTTCCACTGCCCGTTTGCCATACTGCCAAAGGAAAATGTGCATCCAGTTTGCCAGCTTGCACTTCACCACAAGCTTTTATAATCGCATCTGCCCGAATGGCATCAATCAAATTTAATTCTTTATTCACATTAGCAGCGGCACATTTTAAGATAGCAAAGATATGTACCAATTCCATTGGCATCTTTTCAGTCCCAATTTGGAAATTTTCATAGCTACGTTGTGTTTGAGCGCCCCATAATTTATCGGCCGGTACCTTAATTTCTCCAATAGAGTCTTTCTCTACGCGATATTCCAAAGTAAACACTCCTCGTATAAATTTATTTCTAGGTCAACCAGAAACTTTATTTCACTACTAAATTTACAAATTATCACAAGAAATTAAAATTCCTGCTAAAATGATAAAGATTTGCAACTCCAGAACAGTTTGCCAGATAATTGATGAACTATACATCACCCTGTCTAGAGAACAAACAACTTACGGATTTCTTCTTCACTTAGTTTCGTCAAGAAATTTTCTCCAGGCTCTATTAAGCTGTCAATCATTTCTCGTTTTTTCTTTTGCAGTTCGTAGATTTTTTCTTCCACTGTATTTTTCGCAATAAATTTGTATACCTGTACTGAATTTTTCTGTCCAATACGATACGCTCGATCTGTTGCTTGATCCTCTACCGCAGGATTCCACCATGGATCATAATGAATAACCGTATCCGCCCCTGTCAGATTCAGTCCTGTACCGCCTGCTTTAAGTGAAATGAGGAATACATCTTTAGCGCCAGCATTAAAGGAATGGACCAAATTGATCCGCTCTTCCGCGGGCGTTGATCCGTCCAAATAATGATGGGATATCTCCATATTGACTAACTCTTCTTTAATCATCGCTAGCATACCTGTAAACTGAGAAAAAACAAGTACCTTATGACCACCGCTTACTGCCTCTTTGATAATCTCCTTAAAAACTTCAAGCTTTCCGCTGCCGCCATAATAATCCTCAATAAATAAGGATGGATGACAGCAAAGCTGTCTTAACCTTGTGAGCAACGCTAAAATTTTTATTTGACTTCTTGAAAACCCCTGTGCGGCAATTTCAGTTTCAAGCTCTTTTCTCGCCTGCAACGCCCACGCAGTATAAAGCTTGGTCTGTTTAGCTGTCATCTCGCAGCTTAGTTTACTTTCCACTTTTTCCGGCAGTTCCTTAAGCACGGCTTTTTTCATCCGCCGCATAATGAAGGGTTTGATATGGCGACTAAGTTCACTGAGGGCTTGTTTATCCTGATTTTTTACAATAGGCTGCTCAAACTTACTGGTAAAGGCTTTATGATTTTGCAAGTAGCCCGGCATAATAAAATCAAAAATTGACCATAACTCTGTTAAGGTATTCTCAATCGGCGTGCCTGTTAGCGCAAAATAATTTTTAGCTCTAATTTTTTTTACGGTTTTCGCATTCAACGTATTCGGGTTTTTCACATGCTGTGCTTCGTCTAAAAAGCAATACAGAAATTTCTTTTTTTCATAAAACTCAATATCCCGCTTAATCAAGGCATACGAGGTTACGACCAAATCCACTTCGTCAATTTCCTGAAGTTGCACTGCCCGCTCTTCTGGATTACCTGATACCACCAAAACTCTTAGGTCTGGCGCAAATTTTTGCACTTCCTCTTCCCAATTATAGACAAGCGTCGTCGGTGCAATGACTAGCGAAGGCTGCGCCGTATCCGTCTTTTCAGATAACAAAAAGGTAAGCACCTGCAAGGTTTTTCCCAATCCCATATCATCTGCTAAAATACCGCCAAAGCCATAACTCGCCAAAGACTTTAACCATTTAAAGCCTGTTTTCTGATAGCCTCTGAGTTTACCCTGGATGCCCTCTGGAACCTGATATTCTACATCCTCTGGTTCTTTTATGTCCTGTACCATTTTCTTAAAAGCACTGCTGCGTTCCATATGAAATTCACCAGTTTCGCGAGCCAAGCTATCTAAATATAACGCTCGATACTTCGGAAGTTCAATGACTTTCTTCTGTAAATCACTTGAACGGACACCAAGCTGGGTAAGCATCCTTGCACTAACCTCAAATTCTGGTGAATCAAGCGGAATAAACGCCCCATTCTGCAAACGATGATACCGTTTTTTTACCTTATAGGCACTTAAGAGCTCCATAAGTTCCGTAAGCGAGATATCTTCATAGCTCAGCGAAAGTTCCAGCATATCAGTCTCTGTATTAAGACGAACCCCTGCGGAAATACTGCTATTCTCTTTAATCCGAATACTTTTAAACGCATCCGTATAAAAAACTTCAGCAATGTCCTTTAATCCAACAATTCCCTCCTGCAAAAACAAATAAACCTGTTCTTCGTCCAATTGTACCAATTGTCCATTTTCCCAAGAAAAATTATACTTGCGAAACAAATTTAATAACTGCATTTCTTCCACTGTAGAACGTAAAAGCACCTTACCGTTAATCATGATTTCACCTTGCACTTTATCATCCTTAAGCTGCAGTACCTTTTCTCCATAACGAAATTCAATTCGAGCGCTCATGCCACCCTCGAGCTTATCTAAATACACTGCTTTATCAAGATTCTGGCGCGAGTACTTCGCTAAAACATTAGATTTAAGCTTAACCGAACTGATTTTTTCAAGCGCAGGTAGCATTCCTGAGAAAAACTCTGAAGCACTGCTTTCCGGTATATCTACACTTACTGCGCGCTCTGCTGAAAAACAATTGAGGATTGGTTTTATATATTGGGAAAACTCAGCATCCACCTGATAAATTTTTTGTTGATAATATATATACTCAAAATCGGCATCTAGTCCATATAGAACTTCCCTTGGCGCTAGATCAAGTGCCAGACGGACACCACCTTTGATATGATTAAGCGTCAGATTCAGCTGAGGCCGCCCACGTTCAATGGTAATCCCTTTAATCTGTTCATCATTCATTTCTACATCAAATGCTTGATCAGCCATGCAGGTAAAAAACTGCTGCAACGTACGATTGGTCAGTGCGTAATGCCTGGCATCAGAGAAAACCGATCCATAACTCGCATAATAGTTCCAGCTACTACGCTGTTTTTCTTCTATATAGCTTTGATACAGCAGATCTACAAGTTGCTGTGATTCTGTATCAAATACCATGTTCTCTGGTTCAAAAGCAAAATTCTTTCCATAATACAAAACTTGATTGGTTTCTAGTGCTTCCATCAACTGTGGGATATGCTTCACTACATACATCCGTTCAGTACCAATCGAGAATTTCAGTGAACTTTGCTTATGCCCAGAACCAATGAAAAATGTGTAGGTGGCAGTAAGACGAACAGGGGTAGGAGATATTTCCCCCTGCCTAGCCGCAGACTTTTGCATAAAAAATCTCAACATTTCCTGTGCATGTCTTGATAACTCGACCTTTGGTTTCATTTGTTTATCTGAAAAACGAATAACCTTACTTTCTTTAGAAAAATAGTTATCCCATTCATCTTTGATCGTCTTCAGTACCGCTACAATATGCTTGCACGCCCCGTTATACTCATAAAAAGCGGGACAATCACAATCATAGCTTTTTATTTTGTTATGCGTATCAAATTCTATGGAAACGTCATAAATTTCGCGTCCTAGAACTTGAGCCACAAATAAATTTTCATTTGAAAAAAACTCGATATTATCTACATGGCCTGTCTCGTAATAATAACAACCCTTTTTATAAGACGACCCTGTAGCCGCTTGATGTTTTATGACCTCTTCCGACAGCATAGTATTACTCCCCTGCACGATTAAATTTATTAGGATTTATAGTTTTATTATTATAACATAGCTAGAAAGTAAATACGACAATGGCTCTGTGTAGGTTTAATGCCAAAAGACAACATCCCGGGTTCTATTAAAAATAACCAAACCATGTGCGCAATATTGTTAAATCATTCAACCTAGGATAAATCCACCTTACCGTCAAATAAATCTTTGAGCGTAAATTCAGCTAACAACGGCAAAGCCCTTTTCATTAATCCCTTGCTTTGTCCTAGAAACTTCATTGCCTACAGCGTAAAGGCTTATGAATCGGTATCCCCCGTCAGAAACAAGCCGAATTTGCTGCTGATTATCGGGAAACCAATCCCGGTTCTTGCTAATCATTGTACCTTTGAATTTTATTTATTTATCATAATTTCAATAAATACTTCATCATTTTATTGAATCATCAACAATCATTTTTTTTAATTTTACATCGCATTCTTATTTCTATACTATGTAATTGGTAGAATTTTCTCATTTTTTTATTTTTTTAAGATTTTCCTTCTTCATCAAAATTGGTGTAATCCCTTTTTGCCTCGTTTAGAATTTCTTTTCCTACGATGCTAGCAGCAATTTTTCTACTTCTATTTTTGTAAATGAATAAAAAAATTAAGAGGTGTATTATTATGGATTTTTTTGCGATCTTTAAGGGTATTATTGATACAGGACCAACTGTATTACTTCCAGTTGTTATTTTTCTAATTGCCATCGTCTTTAGGGTATCTTTCGGTAAAGCACTAGAAAGCGCCCTGATCGTTGGGGCTGCATTTGCTGGCTTAAAGATAGTCATTGAATTCATGGCTAAAAGTTTGGGACCAGCAACAAAAGCAATGGTCACACATATGGGCGTTCATTTAAATGTCATTGATATGGGCTTTGGCACTGTAGCAGCAATTGG
>Ga0316613_10000474_pt1 | contig 32927 bp, 30 predicted proteins | sample OWC_soil_day10_C_2_FD_207647 | JGI IMG/M metagenome (GOLD analysis project Ga0316613, IMG submission 207647) | Wetland soil microbial communities from Old Woman Creek delta, Ohio, United States - OWC_soil_day10_CT_b | ecosystem: Environmental > Terrestrial > Soil > Wetlands | place: USA: Ohio...
GGGTAGTGAAGAAGCGGGCTTCATGCGTCGTCTGGCCTACCACCATCGTCTGAAGGTCGCCTCTTCACTACCCCCTAATCACTGATCACTACCCCCTTTCTTTCAGTCGAGTCCCAGCGCGAACCCGGCCTCGAGGTCCTTCTTCGAGTAGACCTTGAACGCGATCAGGGTCTCCGAGCTCGTGATTCCGGGGAGCTTGCGCATCCTGTCGCTGATCACGCGCGCGAGATCCTCGTTCTCGCGCACCCGCACGAGTGCCACGAGGTCGTACTGCCCGGCGACGGAGAACACTTCGCTCACGCCCTCGAGGTCCGCCATCTGCTCCGCGAGTGCGGTGACCTTGTCCGTCTGCGCCTTGATGAGTACGACTGCCGTGACCATGGGCGACGAGCCTCGCGATTGACGCTGTGTTGCGGCGGCCATCTTACACCGCCGGCGCAGGCTCACTCGGCGTCCGGCTGCGCCTCGGGCCTCGCCGCAGCAAACGCCGGCAGGCGCTCGAGGGATGCGCTCACGGCGGCCAGGCGCGGGAACCGCGCGAGATCGACCTGGAACCGTCGCGCGTTGAAGACCTGCGGAACCAGGAAGACGTCCGCGAGGGTGACGCCCGCGCCGTGACAGTGACGGCCGTCGGCGGAATATCGCCCGATCCAGTCCTCGAGCGCCACGAAGCCGCTTCCGATCCAGTGGCGGATCCAGCGATTGACGCCCTCCTCGCCCTGGCCGAATTCCGATCGAAGGTACTCGAGCACGCGCAGGTTGTTGAGCGGGTGGATGTCGCACGCCACGGCGAGCGCCATGGCGCGCACGACTGCGCGATCGTGCGCGCGGCCGGGCAGCAGGCGCGGCTCCGGCTGGATTTCCTCCAGGTACTCGCAGATGGCGAGCGACTGCGCGACAAAGGCCCCGTCGTGCTCGAGTCCGGGGACGAGCCCCTGCGGATTGAGCGCGAGATAATCCGCTTGCCTCTGCTCGCCACCCGCACGCAGCAGGTGCTTCGGCACGGACTCGTAGGCCAGCCCCTTGACGTTCAAGACGATCCGGACGCGGAAGGCCGCGGAGCTGCGCCAGTACGTATAGAGCCTGATCGTCATGATCGCCTCGCGCGCTGTTGCGGTCAGACGATCGTGGTCCGCAATGTCTCGAGACCGTCGATGCCTCCGACGAGGCTGTCGCCGGGCTTGACCGGGCCGACGCCGGCCGGGGTGCCGCTGAAGATCAGGTCACCCGGACGCAGCTCGAAGAGCGTGGACAGCTCCGCGATGATCTCGGGGACCGTCCAGATCATCTCCGAGAGATCGGCGCTCTGCCGCCGCTCGCCGTTCACCTCGATCCAGATTGCCCCACGCTCGGGGTGTCCGACGTCGGCGACGCGCCGGATCGCGGTTGTCGGCGCTGAATGGTCGAAGCCCTTCGAGACGTCCCACGGCTGGCCCTTCTCGCGGGCGGCAGACTGGAGGTCGCGGCGCGTCAGGTCGTTGCCGACGGCGTAGCCAAAGACGTGCGCCAGGGCGTTCTCGACCGGGATGTCCCGCCCGCCCTCGCCGATCGCGATGACCAGTTCTATCTCGTGATGCAGGTTCGCGGTGCGCGGCGGGTAGGGGACCGCGGCGCCATTCGCAACGACTGCGTCCGCCGGCTTCGAGAAGAAGAATGGCGGCTCGCGCTCCGGATCCATGCCCATCTCTCGCGCGTGGGCCGCGTAGTTGCGACCGACGCAATAGATGCGGTGCACCGGAAACCGGGCGTCGCTGCCCGCGACCTCGATGGTGGGCGCCATCGGTGGAGCGAATTCAAGATTCATGGTCTGCTCCTTGCCTGGATCGGCGCTCAGCCGCAATGGCCGAGCGCCGGCAGGAAAACTTCCTGGACGAGGATAGGCGCGCCGGACAGGTGGTATACCGCGCGACGCGCCCACAGTGGCTGCGGTTCTCCGATCGCCGCCCCAGCCGCAATCGCGAGTTCGTGCCCCGTGGGCAGTTCGCGGTACTCGAGCGGCTCGCGACTGACGTCCGGCTGACCGAGCAGTGACTCGCCGAGTGCCGTGCTGCCGAGTTTCCCGAGCCACGGGTGCTGGCGAACGGTGCCGTCCGGAAACACCGACTGCGCAAAGATCCAGCGCGACGTGGCGCACGCGAACTCGATCTCGCGCAGCAGGCAGCCCGCGTCGTCCACGCCCATCCGCAGCGCGAGACCCGGGCTGAGCGCCGCAGGCTCGAGTCGCAGCAACCTGAACCGCGTCGCGTCACCGCACGCCCGGCGCACCCGCGCCGTCAGCAGTCCCGGCTCGGCGAGCCAGGGATGCAGCTCCGCGGGCGCGAGCCGCAGGCAATCGTCGAGCCGCACCCAGCCGTGTGCCTGCCCGGGCATGGCGCGATCAGAAATTCTCGGCGCTCAATGCCATCACCGAGCCGCTGCCGGCGCGGATTGCGGGGCCGTAGGCCGCGCAGCGCGGAAGTATCTGCTCGGCATAGAACTTCGCCATCACGATCTGCGCGTCGAGGAACGCCCGGTCGCCACCCGCCGCGAGCTGTTCCTGCGCCACCAGCGCACCACGCGCGAGCTGCCAGCCGCCGACGACCGTGCCGATCAGCATCAGGTAGTTGAACGCCACCGCGCTCGGCAACTCCGGGTCGCGCTTCTCACCGGTCAGTATGTAGGTGGAGCACTGCACCAGTTCGTCGAGGCCTCGCGCGAGCGCCTGTCTCACGACTGCCAGGTCGTCGCCCGCATTTGCCAGCGGCGCATCGATCTCCCGCATCTCCGACACGAACGCCGAGACCGTTGCGCCGCCGTCGCGCAGCAATTTGCGTCCAACCAGGTCGATGGCCTGGATCCCGTTGGTGCCCTCGTAGATCGGAGCAATCCTGGCGTCCCGGTAAAACTGCGGGACGCCCGACTCCTCGACGTAACCCATGCCGCCGTACACCTGGATGGCATTCGACGTCACCTCGAGCGAGGCCTCGGTGCACCACGCCTTGGCGATCGGCGTGAGCAGGTCCGCGCGTGCCTCGTACAGTGCCGAGGTGGCTGGGTCGGTACCGTGCGCCGAGCGATCGAGACACGCGGCCGTGTAGTAGCACACGGCGCGGCTTGCCTGGGTAAGCGCACGCATCGTGAGCAGCATTCGCCGTACGTCGGGGTGACGGATGATCGCGACACGGCCCTTCTCGCCCGGCGCACGGCCTTGCACCCGCTCGCGCGCGTACGCGACGGCCTGCTGGTAGGAGCGGTCCGCAAGACCCACGCCCTGCACGCCGACGCCGAGCCGCATGTAGTTCATCATCGTGAACATCGCGGCGAGGCCCTCGTTCGGGCGGCCGACCATGAACCCTTCGGCACCGCCGTTGTCGCCGAACGCCAGCACGCAGGTCGGGCTCGCATGGATGCCCATCTTGTGCTCGACCGACACCGGATAGTTGTCATTGCGCTCGCCGAGCGACCCGTCCGCGTTGACCTTGTACTTCGGCACGATGAAGAGCGAGATGCCCTTCGTTCCCGGCGGCGCGTCCGGCAGCCGGGCGAGCACGAGGTGCACGATGTTCTCGGCCATGGGGTGGTCGCCCCAGGTGATGAAGATCTTGCGCCCGGTGATGAGATAGCGATCGCCCTTCGGCTCAGCGCGTGTCGTGAGGCTCGAGAGGTCGGAGCCCGCCTGCGGCTCCGTCAGGCACATCGTGCCCGACCAGCGTCCGGAGATCAGCTTCTCGAGATACGCCGCCTTGAGATCCTCGGTGGCGTGACGGTCCATCGCGAGGATCGCACCCTGGGAGAGCTCGGGGCACAGCGCGAACGAAACGTTGGCGGCGGCCCACATCTCGTCGCAGGCAACGGCGACGGTCTTGGGAAAGCCCTGTCCGCCAAACTCGGGCGTGCTCGCGATGCCGGGCCAGCCGGCCTCGCAGAATTTCGCGTAAGCCTCGGTGAGTTCTGCGGGCACCTGCACCGCGTCATTCACCACCTTCACGCCCTGCTGGTCGCCCAGCCAGTTGGTCGGCGCCAGCACGCCGCTCGCGAACTTCGCCGCCTCGTCGAGCACCGCCTCGATCGTATCCGCGTCCACGGCTTCGAAGTCCGGCAGCGCGGTCACCTCCTGCAACCCGGTGAGGTGCTCGATGGTGAATCGCATCTGCTTCAGGGACGCCTGGTAATCGGCCATGGAACGCTCCGGAGGGTGTCTTTTGCTGTGCAACAATTCTGCCTCGTTGGCTCCGCCGGCGCCATTCGGCGTGCGCGGTCGTGGGGCGCGGGCCACCGGCGGGTACAATTGCCACTCCCTTGCAAGAGCTTCGCGAATGAGCATTTGGTATCGCCCGTACGCACTGGAAGAACTGGAGCAGCTGTCCCGCGGCAGCATGCAGGAGCATCTCGACATCCGCTTCACGGAAATCGGGCCAGACTACGTGCGGGCCACCATGCCGGTCGATTCACGCACCCAGCAGCCGTTCGGGCTCTTGCACGGTGGCGCCTCGGTGACGCTGGCCGAGACCCTGGGCAGTGTGGCTGCCAACTGCTGCATCGATTCCACACGTTTCTTTGCCGTCGGCCAGGAGATCAACGCCAATCACCTGCGGCCCGTTACGAACGGACGCGTCACCGGTACGGCCCGGCCGATCCACCTCGGGGCCCGCTCCCAGGTGTGGGAGATCCGGATCGAGAACGAGAAGGGCCGCCTGACCTGCATCTCGCGGCTCACCATGTCGGTGGTCGAGGGCGTTGCGCCGAAGCTCCAATCGGGCGGCCCGGCATGAAGCCGCTCGCCACAGTGCTCCTGGCCGTCGGCGGACTGGCACTTGCCGGCTGCGGGATCAAGGGCCCGCTCTACCTGCCCGAAAAGTCGAGCGAGGTGATCATCCGCCCCGCGCCGGCCGGCACTCCGCCGGCGGAGCAACCGGCGCCGCCGCCGAGCGACGACAAGGGACCGTCCCGTGACTGAACCGCGCACGCTGGTGCTGGTCGACGGCTCGTCGTACCTGTACCGGGCGTTCCACGCGCTGCCGCCGCTTACGAACTCCAGGGGCGAGCCGACCGGTGCCGTGCTCGGCGTGCTCAACATGCTCGCCAAACTCGTGAAGGAACTGGACCCGGCGATGATCGGGGTCGTTTTCGACGCGCCGGGCAAAACTTTCCGCGACGACCTGTTCGCGGAATACAAGGCGCACCGCCCGCCGATGCCCGACGATCTTCGCGCACAGGTGCAGCCCCTGATCGAGGCAGTGCAGGCCATGGGACTGCCGCTGCTCCGCGTCGAGGGCGTCGAGGCGGACGACGTCATCGGCACGCTCGCGCGCCGGGCTGCGCGCGATGGGCTGAGTGTCGTAATTTCGACCGGCGACAAGGACATGGCACAGCTGGTGGACGACCGCGTGTCGCTGGTCAATACCATGACGGGCTCGTCGCTCGACCGGGCGGGCGTGAAGATCAAGTTCGACGTCTACCCTGAGCAGATCATCGACTACCTGGCGCTGGTGGGCGACGCGTCGGACAACATCCCGGGCGTACCGAAAGTGGGACCGAAGACGGCTGCAAAGTGGCTCAACCAGTACACGACCGTCGACAACCTGCTCGCGCACCAGGACGAGATCGAGGGGAAAGTCGGCGAGAGCCTGCGCGAGCACACGAGCGATCTCGCGTTGTCGAGACAGCTGGCCACCATCGACTGCGAACTCGATCTTGCGTTGCAGCCGAACGACCTCAAGCGCGGCGAGATGGACGTCGACCGCCTGCGCGACCTGTACACGCGGCTCGAACTCCGCTCCCTGCTGAAGCAGCTCCCCGGCGGTGAGACCACGCCACCCCCCTCGCTCAACTCGATCGAGGCTGCGCCGCCGCCCGTTCCAGGAGCGGACGCCGCCGCGCTCGAACGCAACTATGACCTCGTCCTCACCGAGGCGCAGTTCAAGCACTGGCTGGAGCAAATGGAGACCGCCGACCTCATCGCGTTCGATACCGAGACAACGTCGCTCGACTACATGCAGGCGGAGATCGTCGGCGTGTCGTTCTGCGTCGAGCCGGGTCACGCGGCCTACGTCCCGCTGGCCCACACCTATCCCGGCGCACCGGAGCAACTCGGCCGCGAGCACGTGCTTGGGAGGCTGAAGCCGCTGCTGGAGGACGCATCCCGCGCCAAACTCGGCCACCACCTGAAATACGACGCGCACGTGCTCCGCAATCACGGCATCGAGATGCGCGGCATGAAATTCGACTCGATGCTCGAATCGTACGTCCTGAACAGCACCGCCACGCGCCACGACCTCGACTCCACGGCGCGGCTGTACCTCGGCGTCGAGACGATTCACTACGAGGACGTTGCGGGCAAGGGCGCGAAGCAGCTGCCCTTCGACCAGGTGCCGGTCGAGCGCGCCGGCGAATACTCGGCGGAGGACTCGGACGTGTCGCTGCGCCTGCACCGGGCGCTGTGGCCGCAACTCGAAAAGCTGCCAAGGCTCCGGCAACTGTACGAGGAGATCGAGCAACCGCTGGTGCCGGTCCTGCTCGACATGGAGCACCTTGGCGTGCTGATCGACGCGGCGATGCTCCGCAAGCAGAGTCACGAGATCGCCAGGAGCCTTCTGGAGCTGCAGAACAAGGCGCACGCGGCGGCGGGAACCCTGTTCAACCTCGACTCGCCGAAGCAATTGCAGGAGGTGCTGTTCGGCAAGCTCGGCCTGCCTGCGCAGCGCAAGACCGCAACGGGCCAGCCCTCGACGGCCGAGGACGTGCTCGAAGAGCTTGCGAGCGACTACGAGTTGCCGCGGATCATCCTGGACTACCGGGGGCTCGCGAAGCTCAAGTCCACCTACACGGACAAGCTTCCGGGACAGCTGGACCCGCGCACCGGCCGGGTCCACACGTCGTATCACCAGGCGGTCGCCGCCACCGGGCGGCTCTCGTCGACGGACCCCAACCTGCAGAACATCCCGATCCGTACACCGGAGGGACGGCGGATCCGGCAGGCATTTGTTGCGCCGCCGGATCACGTGATGATGGCCGCGGACTACTCGCAGATCGAACTCCGGATCATGGCGCACCTCTCGGGAGATGAGAGCCTGTTGAAGGCATTCGCCGAAGATCGTGACATTCACCAGGCGACGGCCGCCGAGGTGTTCGGCATCCCGCCGTCGAAGGTGACGTCGGACCAGCGACGCGCCGCCAAGGCGATCAACTTCGGGCTCATCTACGGCATGTCGGCGTTCGGCCTCGCGCGGCAGCTCGGGATCGAGCGCGGCGCGGCCCAGCAGTACGTGGACCTGTACTTCCAGCGCTACCCTGGCGTCAAGCGCTACATGGACGAGACCCGGGCGATGGCGCGCGAGCAGGGCTTCGTCGAGACCGTGTTCGGCCGGCGCCTCTACCTGCCGGACATCCGGTCGCGCAACAACCAGATGCGCCAGTATGCGGAACGCAGCGCGATCAATGCCCCGATGCAGGGCACGGCGGCCGACATCATCAAGCGCGCGATGATCGATGTGCATGACTGGCTCGGACACCAGCGGGGCAAGGCTTGGCTGGTCATGCAGGTGCATGACGAACTCGTCCTCGAAGTGCACGAGGACTCCATCGAGACGATCGAGCGGGGCCTGCGCCAGCGCATGGCGGCGGCGGCCGAACTGCGCGTGCCGCTCAAAGTCGAGGTCGGCCGCGGCGCAAACTGGGATGAGGCTCATTAGCGATCCCGATCGTTGCCCATACGCAACGATTTCGCGGTATGCACTTCTCCGAATGGGTTCCCTCGACGCCCAGATGTAGCATTTCAGCACACACGGAGGATGGCCGGCACGTTGGCGCCGGGGATGTCCCGCCCCAATGTGATGCCGGTCCCGCGATGGAGGAAGGCGTTATGAGGTTCATCTTTACAGTCGTTGCCGCGGCAGCGTTGTTTGCGTCGCCGGCCTTTGCGGCCGATGACGGGGGTTTCTATGTCGGCGCGGGCGTCGGCAGCTTCGGACTGGATTCTAACGTCACAGAGGGGGTGGACTTCAGCGGGGACGACACCGCGTTCAAGGTGTTCGGCGGTTATGGATTCAACCAGTACATCGCCGTCGAGCTTGAGTACATCGACGGAGGCACGGCCGAGGATTCCTATTCAGACGGTGTGGATACCCTTAAGGTCGGAATCGATGTCAGCGGGTTCAACGCGAGTGTCGTGGGTGCCTGGCCGATCGGCGAGCAGTTCAAGGTCTTCGGAAAGATCGGCATGCTCTTCTGGGATGCCGATTTCGACGCGAAACTCAATGGCGCGCCCGTGCTGGACGGGGATACCAGCGACAGCGGTGAAGACTTCTCGTGGGGCGTCGGCGGCAGCTTCGACTTCACGGACAACTTTGGTGCCCAGATCGAGTACCAGGGCTTCGAGATCGAGGACGTGGACACGGCTGACCTCATTTCGGCCAGCGTGTACTGGAGGTTCTGAACAACTGAGACTTGCGTCTCGATAGCGAAGAGCCCGCCGGACGGCGGGCTCTTCTTTTGACGGGCCGGAGCGGCCCCTTCGATAGAATCGCGTTTCCTAAATCCACCCAGGAGAAATGACCATGCGCAATGGAATAATCGCGTGCGCGGCGACGGCAATCGGCATGCTGGCCACGCCCGCCCATGCCGCCGACAACGGCATCTACCTCGGAGCGAGCGTCGGCCAGAGCGGTGTGCAATTCGACGAGACCTTCGACGGCACCAAATTCGACTACGACGCGAGCGCCACCGGCTTCAAGGCGATCGCCGGCTGGCGGTTCCTCGACTGGCTTTCGGTCGAAGCCAACTATGTGGACCTCGGCTCGGGCGACGACACGGTGCAGGGCCAGAAGATCGAGACCGACGTCAACGGAGTCTCGTTGTCGGCGGTCGGCTTCCTGCCGATCGGCCCGGTGGATCTCTTTGCCCGCGTCGGCGCCATCAACTGGAACGCTGACGTTTCGTCGCCGGACTTCGGGAAGTTCAGCGACGATGGCACTGACCTGACCTACGGCGTCGGTGCGCAGTTCCGCGTCTGGAGCCTCGGCATCCGGGCGGAGTACGAGTGGTTCGACGTGTCCGATATCGACACGGTCGACATGATCTCGGTCGGCGTAACCTGGACGTTCCTGTAGAAAATATCGTTAGTGTGAGCGTAATGCACTGACTTTAATCGAGAACCATCTCGTTTATAAAGGCAGTCTTGATTGTTTTCGCGGCGGAACTTTGCAAAAGGTCCGCACTCTAATTTGCTGAGCGTCCTTGTGACGCTCGTCGCCCGCCTACCTCCCTGGGCGTGGCGATTACCCGGTCATCCCCCAACGCCGGGTTTATCTTCCCCGGTTGGATCCGCTGGTCCAACCGGGGTTTCTTTTTCGGGCTTTCGATCGAGCATGCGCCCGAGCGTCCCGCGGGCACTCGTGACGCCGTCCCCTGACAGCGACGAAAACAACTGCACACTCGCACCTGCACCCACCTCCTTGCGGACGTGGGCCAGCGATTTATGTGCCGCATTGCGGCCGATCTTGTCGGCCTTGGTCAGGAGGATGTGCACGGGCACGTCGCGGGACTGCGCCAGACGGAGCATGTCGGAATCGTGGTCTTTGAGGGGATGCCTCACGTCCATCACGACGATGACGCCACGCAGTGACTGGCGGCGCCGGAAGTAGGCCTCGATCAGCGTGCCCCAGTGGCGGCGCATCTCCCCCGACACCGCTGCGAAACCATAGCCCGGCAGGTCCACCAGCCGGCGCCCCGCCTCCAGCTCGAAGAAGTTGACGAGCCGCGTGGCCCCCGGCGTCTTGCTGGTGCGCGCGAGGCCCTTGCGCTGGGTGATCGCGTTGATGGCGCTCGACTTGCCCGAATTGGAACGCCCCGCGACGGCGACCTCGACCCCGGTATCGTCGGGAAACTGCCGCGGCTGGTCGGCGCTCGTCAGGAATTTGACCAAGGGATACGCTGACATCGGGCTGGCCTGGGGACGCGCTCGCGGGCCGCTAGTGTACAATTCATCGGTTGCCCGCCCCTCGTTGTTCGGAGTGCTTAGCATGACCGCGAAGCTCGTCGCCGCCCTGTCCCTGGTGGCCGTTTTCGGCTGGAGCGCTGCGGCGCTCGCCGCAGGTTCGAAGGAAGCAGGCCAGGCGAAAGCGGCGACCTGCTCCGCATGTCACGGGATGGATGGCAACAGCCTCAATCCCGAGTGGCCGAGCCTTGCGGGCCAGCACAGCTCCTACATCCTCGCGCAGCTCGGTGCGTTCAAAGCCGGCAGCCGCCAGAACCCCCTGATGTCGCCGATGGCGATGATCCTGTCCGAGGAGGACATGGCCGACCTCGCCGCCTATTTCTCCTCGCAGGCCCGGCGCGGCGGCGAGACCGAACCTTCGAAGCTGAAGCTCGGCCAGCGCGTCTACCGTTCCGGCAAGCCTGACACCCACGTCGTGGCCTGCGCCGGCTGCCACGGCCCGGCCGGCCTGGGCAATGCGCCCGCTGCGTACCCGTCCATCCAGGGCCAGCACGCCACCTACGTGGCCGCGCAACTCCGCGCCTACAAGACCGGCGCCCGCAGCTCCGACCCGAACCAGATGATGCGGAGCATCGCGGCGGCGCTCTCGGACGACGAAATCGACGCGGTCGCTTCTTATGTCCAGGGCCTGCGTTGAACCCGGCCGCCTGCCGCGGGTCTGAACCGCCCATGGGCACCCAAATCGCGCGTATGGCCCGGTCCGTGCTGGCCGGCGTCATCCTCCTCGCCGGGAACGCGGCCTGGTCCGCCGAATTCACCGAGGGCGTCAACTACAAGCTGCTGAAGCCGGCCCAGCCCACGAACGTGGCGCCGGGCAAGGTCGAGGTCGTGGAAGTGTTCTGGTACGCCTGCGGCCACTGCTACCTGCTCGAGCCCAAGTTCGAAGCGTGGATCCAGAAAGGCAAACCGGCCAACGTCGAAGTCGTGCGCCTGCCGGCGACATGGAATGAAATGCTCAAGACGCACGCACGCGTCTTCTACACGGCGGAACTGCTCGGCAAGCTGCCGCAACTGCACAGCGAGATCTTTCGCGAGGTCAACGTGCGGGGCAATCGGCTCGATACGCCGGACAAGATCGAGGCCTTTTTCGTCGCGCACGGCGTGACCAAGGCTGATTTCCAGAAGGCATTTGCCGGATTCGCGGTCGACTCGAGGGTCAACCGCGCGGCCGACCTGAACCGTCGCTATCGCATCGCCAGCACACCGACCATCGTCGTCAACGGCAAGTACGTTACCGACGCCGGCATGGCTGGATCGGAGGCGAAGCTGTTCGAACTCATCAACGTGCTCGCGGCGAAGGAAACGCCGAAGGGCTGAGAAGCAGCAACCACAGAGTACACAGAGACGGCCGCCCGCCCGAGAGTAGCCCCGCCCTGAGCGGGGCTATTCTTCTCGGGAATCCGACTGACCGGGCGATGGGGTCTGTGCTAAAAGGGCGGCCAACTCGCAGGGCGCACTCCGAATGCTTCGACTGCTCATCCCGACCGGCGGCGGCTATACGTGGGTAGAACACGCACCCCCCGCGCCGTTTCCGGATGAGTTCCTCTGGGCCGATCTTTTCGAGCCCACCCAGGACGAGGAGAAGGCCGTCGAGTCGCTGCTCACGGTGGACGTGCCGACGCGCGACGAGATGAAGGAGATCGAGACGTCGAATCGCCTCTACGAGGAGAACGGCGCCGTTTACATGACTGCGACGGTCGGCAGCAAGCTCGATACGCCGACGCCGGAGAGCAGCGCAATCACGTTCATCCTCGCGAACAACCGGCTGATCACCAACCGCTACGCCGATCCCACGCCGGTGCGCCGGTTCATGACCCACGTCGAGCGCTCGCCGGCCGCGTGCACGTCGTCCGCGACATTGCTCGCCGGCCTGCTCGAGGCATTCACCGAGCGCATCGCCGACCTGCTCGAGCGCGTGCAGGCCGAACTGGACTCCGTCTCGCTGACGATCTTTCCACGCACGAACGGCACGCCGGCCAGCAATCGCGACCTGCACGGGATGATCCAGAAGATCGGCATGAACGGCGACCTGATCTCGAAGGCGCGGGAGAGTCTGGTGAGCTTCCAGCGGCTCCTGATGTACGTTCAGCAGGCGACCAACGTCACGCTCTCGCAGGAGCAGCGCGGGCGTTTCAAGTCGACGTTGCGCGACGTGCAGTCGCTGTCGGACCACGCCAGCTTCCTCGGCAGCAAGATCCAGTTCCTGCTCGACGCGGTGCTCGGCCTGATCAACCTCGAGCAGAACAACATCATCAAGATCTTCTCGGTCGCGGCCGTCATGTTCCTGCCGCCGACGCTGGTCGCGAGCATCTACGGCATGAACTTCCATCTGATGCCGGAGCTGGACAAGCCCTGGGGCTACCCGGTGGCGTTGCTCGCGATGGTTGTGTCGGCCGTCGTACCGTACGTCTATTTCCGCCGGAAGGGCTGGCTGTAGGGCCCGATGTCACCGGCGGCGTTCCTGGCGCTGTCGGCCACGGGGCTCGTCGCCGTTCGTCGCGGCCGCGCTGGCAGTGGCCCGGTGATAGGATGAGCCCATGGCAAAACCCACGATCACCAACATGGCGGTGTTCTGCGATTTCGAGAACGTCGCCCTCGGCGTCCGCGATGCCAAGTACTCGAAGTTCGACATCGGCAAGGTGCTCGAGAAGCTGCTGCTGAAAGGCAGCATCGTCGTGAAGAAGGCCTACTGCGACTGGGAGCGCTACAAGGAATTCAAGGCGCCGATGCACGAGGCCTCGTTCGAGCTGATCGAGATTCCGCACGTGCGCATGTCGGGCAAGAATTCCGCCGACATCCGCATGGTCGTGGATGCGCTCGACCTCTGCTACACCAAGGCGCACGTCGACACGTTCGTCGTCGTAAGCGGCGATTCGGACTTCTCGCCGCTCGTGAGCAAGCTGCGCGAGAACAACAAGATCGTGATCGGCGTCGGCGTGAAGAGTTCGACGTCGGACCTCCTGATCGCCAACTGCGACGAGTTCATCTACTACGACGATCTCGTGCGCAAGGAGGAGCAGCGTCGCGGCAGGCGCAAGGCTCCGCCCAGGCAGGCGGCGCAGCCGTCCGCGAAGCAGGCAGCGGCCCCGGCCGATTCCGCGTCATCCGCGTCCGCCGAAGCGCCGAAGACCGACGACGAGAAGAAACAGGAAGCCTTCGATCTCGTGCTCGCGACGATCGAGGCGCTGGCAGAGGACCGTGAAGAGGACGAGAAGATCTGGGGCTCGATGATCAAGCAGACGCTCAAGCGTCAGCGCCCCGGCTTCAATGAGACCTACCACGGTTTCCGCAGCTTCAGCCAGTTGCTCGAGGAAGCGCAGGCGCGCAAGCTGATCGAACTCGAGAAGGACGAGAAGTCCGGCGGGTACGTAGTGAGGGCCGTCAGTGGATAGTGCCGCGCATCCTGATACAGGTGCGACGCTTCGCGAACTCGTGAAGCCCTATGCGCGGCCGATTCGCGGGAAGGCACTGTGGCAGCTGGCGAATACGCTGGTGCCATTCATCGCGCTCTGGACGTTCACGGTACTGACCGTCGAGCGGAGCGGCGGCTGGTCGCTGCTCCTGGTCCTGCCGGTGGCGGGGCTCTATGTGCGGTTGTTCATCATCCAGCATGACTGCGGACACGGGTCATTCTTCGCCGGTGCAAAGACGAACCGCGCGGTCGGTGCGGTGCTCGGGTTGATCACGTTCTTTCCGTTTGCGTACTGGCAGAAGACCCACGCAATCCACCACGGAACGTCCGGGAACCTCGATCGGCGGGGCCTCGGGGACATCCAGACGCTGACGGTGCGCGAGTACCGGGCGCTTTCCTGGTCGGGGCGCCTTGGGTATCGCCTCTACCGCAGCACGCCCGTCCTCCTCGGCATCGGCCCGGTCTACCAATTCGTCATCAAGCACCGCTTCCCGTTCGACCTGCCGCTGGCCTGGCGACGAGAGTGGGCGAGCGCGCTCTGGAACGACCTCGCACTGGTGGTCGCGAGCGTGACGATCTGCTGGACGTTCGGCTGGCAGGCCGTGCTGGCGGTACACCTGCCGCTGATGCTCATCGCGGGCGCGACCGGCGTGTGGCTCTTCTACGTGCAACACCAGTTCGAGCAGACCTATTGGGAGCGACAGGACCGGTGGAATGCCCAGTCGGCGGCGATGGCGGGAAGTTCCTTCTACGACCTGCCGCGCGTTGCGCACTGGTTCACCGGCAACATCGGCTATCACCATATCCACCACCTCTCGAGCCGGGTCCCGAACTACCGGCTGCGCGAGTGCTTCGAGTCGAACCCTCGGCTGCAGGTGGCGCCACGGCTGACGTTCTGGCACAGCCTGCGCTGCGCACGCCTGAAGCTGTGGGATGAGGACAGGCGGCGGCTGGTGGGCTTTCGCGAGCTCGCTGTCGGCGCGCCGTCCTGATCTCGACGGTGGTGCCCACGCCGGGGTCCGCGCAGACGAAGAAGCAGCCCGACGGAGACCAGGCAGGGTCGATGGACCGAATGTAGTCAGCGGGAAAGTCCAGCCGCTCGAGCACAGGTTCGGGTCGATAAATGTGCGACCCCGGCTCCGCATCAAGCGATTCAATCTCTCGAGCAGTAAACGCGGCGGCCATTCCAAAGGCTTGGTCCCCGAACTGCGGCACGAAGCGCGCCCTAGGCCACCTCGACGAATTCCGCCAGCTTGGCGAGTGAAGACCGCCAGCCGACCTCGTTGTCGGCGGACGACAGGCCTCGCGGCAACCCGTCGTGCGCGGCGAGGACATCGGTTCCTCCGTCTGCGTCGGCGAGCGTGATGGTGATCGTCATTTCACCGCGCAGCGCAGGGTCTGCCGTCTCGAACTCGACCACTTCGACGACCTGCTCGTTCTTCACGAGCTTCATGAAGCGACCGTGGTACGTGTCGGTGTGCGCGGTCGTCTTGCCGATCCCCGTCGGCGCGTCGTACGTGAGCGAGATCCGGAACGAGCCACCTTCGCGGGCGTCGAACGCATGCACGTGGCTGCTCATGCCGGTCGGCACCATCCACGTCGCGACCGCGTGCGCGTCGAGCAGCGCGCGATAGACGTTCGCGCGGGGCGCGTTCACGCGGCGACTGACGCGGGTCGAGCGTCGACGCATGCCCACGCACGTAGTCCCGATTGAAGGGCTGCGGCCGCACGGTGGTCGAACGCCACGACTTCGTCGCGGGTTCTCATGGCCGCCGGGAATTCATTCGCGATGCGAATGGCGCGCCCGGCGGGATTCGAACCCACGACCTTCGGCTTCGGAGGCCGACACTCTATCCAACTGAGCTACGGGCGCGCGGCTGGACCCCTGAAAGGGGCCGGAATCATAGCCGCGGGGCTTCCCGGCGTCCATTTCGGGGTGGCGCAGGCGGCTGGCCGGCACGCTATACTTTGCGGCCTCATTTTGCGCCGGTCCCCGGGGAGTTTTCGTGAGCGCATCGCACGACCGCAAGTTCTTCGACACCTTCACGCTGGTGCTGGGCATCCTCGTGGGTGTCGCCGTCGGGCTCATCATCATCGCCCGCATCATTGCCGGTAACACGTCCGTCCAGCACGAGAAGGAAGACCCCGTCTTCCAGAAGGACGTCGCGCAGCGCATCGCGCCCGTGGCCCGGGTCGCGGTGGCTGGCCAGGACAACGCAGCCCTGAACGCGCCTGCTGCCGCGCCTGCCCCTGCGCCGGCCGCCGGCACCACAGACCTCGCCGGTGTGGACGTCTTCAACCAGGCTTGTGTGGCCTGCCACGGCGCGGGGGTGGCCGGCGCCCCGAAGTTCGGCGACAAGGCGGCCTGGGCCGCGCGCATCGCCCAGGGCGCGGATACCCTACACACGCACGCGCTGCAGGGATTCCAGGGCAAGGGCGGCTTCATGCCTCCGAAGGGTGGCCGTACCGACCTGTCGGACCAGTCCGTGATGAACGCCGTGGACTACATGGTCGCGGGGTCGCAGTGAGGGCCTGATGCCCGGTTGCGCAGTCATTCGGCCCTGGCTGCTCGCCTGCGTGATGCTGACGGGTTGCGCGGCGGCGCCGCCGCAGCCGGAGTCGATGCGCGACCCGACTGCGAATTTTGCTTCCTACCGCACCTTCGGCTGGGCCCCGGCACCGGGCGTTGCCGGCACCGACGCGCCGCTGCAACTGCTCGACCGTAACATCCGCGAGTCCATTGCCGCCGAGATGCGCCGCAAGGGATACCAGGAATCGGCGGAGTCGCCGGACCTGCGCATCGCCTACGAGACCACCAGCGCGGAGAAGATCGAAAGCCAGCCGGTGCGAGTCGGCGTCGGGGTGGGCAGCTGGGGCGGAAACGTCGGCGGCTCCGTCAGCGTCGGCAGCCCCTCGGTGCGCAACTACAAGGAAGGTACGCTGGTGATCCGCGCCATCGACAGTGCGCGAAATGCCGAGGTCTGGCAGGGGCGCATAGCGAGTCGCCTCAGCAACGGCAGCACGGAGCCCGCCGCGATCGCGTCCGCCGTCGGCACGGCTATGCGGGACTTTCCCGCCCGCAGCGCGGGAAAGTGATTAGTGATCAGTGACTAGGGGGTAGTGAAGAGGTCGGCTGCGCCGATGGTTCTTCTCTTCCACTACCCCCTGATCACTATTCACTACCCCCTTTCCGTCAGTCTTCCGACTGACGGAAATCCACCCCCAGCGACCGGAGCTTCCGATACAGGTGCGTGCGTTCCATCCCCACGCGCTTCGCCAGCTGCCCGACCTTGCCGTTGCAGAGCTGCAGTTGCTGCGTCAGGTACGCTCGCTCGAAGTGCTCGCGCGCCTCGCGCAACGGAAGCGCGAGAAGATCCTGCTTCACCAGGGGTTCGTCCGCGGTGGCCTTCGACGCGATCTCCCGCTCGATTTCGTCGAGCCGGATCTCCTCAGGACCGCCCTGGATGAGCAGGCGATGCACCAGGTTCTTGAGCTCGCGGATGTTCCCCGGCCACGGGTAGTTGCGCAGCCGGTTCTGCGCCGCGACGCCGAAACGACGGAACGGCAGGCGCTGGTCGTCCACCAGACGGTCCACGTAGTAACGCAGCAGGTCCGGCACGTCCTCCGTGTACTCGCGGAGCGGCGGGATGCGCAGCGTCAGCACGTTGAGCTGTGAGAGCAAATCGACGCGAAAAGGCTCGCGGCCAGTGGCCTCGAAACCCGGTTGCGCCGACGAGATCACCCGTGCCGCAAAGAGTACGGGTGTGTTACCGCCGACGCGCCGGAAGCTGCCCGTGTCGAGGGCGGCGAGCAGCAGGCGCTGCGCCGTTTCCGAGAGATCGCCGAGTTCGCTGATGAAGAGCACGCCTTGCTCGGCCTTTTCGATCAGGCCCGCCTGCACCACCCCGCCCGCCTCCGACCCATACAGCGTGGTCTCGAGGCTGCCCTCCGTGAGGGCCCCGGCGACGACGGTGATGAATGGCCCCGACGCACGCGGACTCAACGAGTATATGTACCGGGCGAACGCCTCCCGGCCGGTCCCGGGCTCGCCGAGGATCAGGACCGGCGCCTCGTGGGGCGCGAGGTGCTTCACCTGTTCCCGCAGCTCGCGCATCGCCCGGCTGCGGCCGACCGGCGCGATGAGCGGCGGCGCGAGCGTGCGCGCGGCCTGGCGACGGCGCTGTCCCTCCTCGAGCGCGCTCTGCACGGTGCGCAGGAGCTTGGCGAGCGACAGCGGCTTCTCGACGTAGTCCACGGCGCCGAGTCGCGTCGCTTCGACTGCGGTCTCCACCGTCCCGTGACCGGACATCATCACCACCGGCGCCGTCAGTGCGTGGTTCTGCTGCCATTCCCGCAGCAGGCTGATACCGTCCGTGTCCGGCATCCAGATGTCGAGCAGCACGAGGTCCGGGGGCTGCTTGGCGCAGGCGGTGCGAGCCTCCGCTGCGTTGGCCGCGACGTCGACGGCGTAGCCCTCTTCCGTGAGGATCTCCTGGACGAGATCCCGAATGTCCGCCTCGTCGTCAACGACGAGTATCCGCGCGGTGCTCATGCACGCTCTCTCCTGGGCTCCGGACGACGCGGCTCTCGCGGCGCGGCCTGGCCCTTTGTTGTTGCGCTCAACGGCAGGTCGATGCGTACCCGCGCGCCGCCCACGGCGCGATTATCCGCCTCGATGTGCCCCCCATGTTCCTCGACGATCTTGCGCACGATGGCGAGCCCGAGCCCGGTGCCCTTGGCCTTCGTGGTGACGTAAGGGTCGAAGATCTGCCCGATCAGCTCGCGCTGGAAGCCGGGCCCATTGTCCTCCACCTCGATCTCCGCGATCTCATCGCCATCGCGTTGCCCGAGCCGCGTCGTCACGGCGATCTCGCCGCCCGGCTGTCCCTCGAGCGCCTCGACCGCGTTGATAAGCAGGTTGTGCAGCAGCTGGCGCAGCCGCCCCTGGTCCGCGACGACGGACGTGAGCCCCGGGTCGAGCGAGACGTTCAAGTGCACGCCGCGCCCGACCACCTGCGCGCGGTACAGGTCCGTCACCTCGGTGACGAGGTTGTTCAGGTTGAGGCTCGCCATTTCGAAGCGCGGCGCTCGCGCATACTCACTGAACGCGTTCACCATCTCCTTCATCGCCTCGACCTGCTGGACGATGGTCTCGGTCCCGCGATCGAGGATCTGCGCATCCTTCTCGCCCATGGACGGCAACAGCTTGTGACGCATGCGTTCCGCGGACAGCCGGATCGGGGTGAGCGGATTCTTGATCTCGTGCGCCAGCCGGCGCGCGACCTCGCCCCACGCCGCCTCACGCTGCGCCTGCAGCATGACGGTGATGTCGTCGAACACCAGCACGAACCCGCCCGGCGCATCTCCCTCGCTGGGGAGCGGGGTGCACGCGCACATGATCACGCGCCGTCCCATGCCGGCCTGGAACGTGAACTGTTCGCGCCACTCGACGTCGCCAGCCGCAAGTCGTGCACGCGCCGACTCCGCGAACTGGCGCAGCAGGCCGTCTTCGGCACCGAGGTCGGCGAGCCTGCTCCCGACGGCGGCCTCGAGGTCCGACCCGAGGATCATGCTGGCAGCCCGGTTTGCCGTGCGCACGCGCAGGTCGGGCTCGAGCGAGACCACGCCGGTGGAGAGGCGCGCGAGGATGACGGCAAGGTTGGCGCGCTCGGTTTCCGCCGCCTGCTGCGCGCGACGCTGGTCTTCACGGGCGCGACGCAGGCGCTTCGTCATGTCGTTGAAGGAATGCACCAGGAATCCCATCTCGTCGTGCGAGGTGAGCGGCAGGCGCGTGTCGAGGTCTCCCTCCGCCACTGCGCGCGTGCCCTTCACGAGGTCCTGGATGGGTTGCACGAGGCGTTGTGCAGTGAAGATCGCGCCATACCAGGCCGCGAGCAGCGACAGGAGCAACACCACGGTGAGCGTCAGGATGAAACTCGCCTTGAGCGGCTTGCGCAGATAGTCCTTCTCGCCGAACTGCTGGTACGCGGCCTGCACGGTGTCCGCCAGCGCGCCGAGCCTCTGGGCCACCGGATACATCGCCTGCACCGCGAGTCGCTGCCGGCCCGGCACGGTTTCGCCGAGCGGCACAGCGGTGCGCACCAGGTAGCCGCCCCCGGCCTGTGGCTCGAGGCTGACGAACGGCCTGCGCTGCCGCAACTGCATCAGGACCTCGCTGGGCACCTCGTCCGGCACGATCTCGGACGAGAGGCCCGTGCTCACCGCGACGACCGCACCGCTCTCGGTGGCGACGATGATCTCGACGGCGCCGACCTGGCGGCGCAGCGACTCGAGGAGGCCCGGCGAAGCGCCACCGACGGTCGCCAACTCCTCGGCGACCAGTTCGGTGTCTGCGAGGTGCTCGCGCATACGGGTCTCGAGCGCGGAGCGCGACAGCACCAGCGCGTCGTCCAGGCTCTTGCGAATCTCGACGTTGAACCAGCTGTCGATGCCGCGGTTCAGGAACTGGACCGCGAAGAAGTACACCAGCAGGATCGGCAACGTCGCGAGCACGCCGAAGATCCAGACCATCCGCGCCTTGAGCCGCGATCCGATCACGTGCCCCCGCCAATCGCGCACCAGCTGGGTGAGCTTGGCGCCGAGCAGCCCGACCAGCACGACGAGGCCGGCCGCGTTGATCATCAGGATCCAGGGGTGCAGGCGGCTGAACTGCTCCGAGTTCTGCGCCGTCTGCGCCATGAAGAGGATCGCGGCCAGCCACAGCAGGCCGCCGACCCCCATCACCGCGGCTGAAGCGGCGCGTTTCAGGGACGGAGCGTCCATGAGTACCATTTGCTCGAGGCGCCCCAGTCGTCCGTCCAGAACAGCAGCCAGCTGAGCGCGTCAGGCACCGTGCCCATGTCGAGCACTGCGCGGATGCGTACCTCGTAGGTCGGGCCTTCCCTGACGAGGGCGGCGTCGATCACCGGCAGTCCGCGCACGTCGGCCAGGCGCTCCAGCGCCGCCGGCAGCATCCCGAAATCCTGCTGCTCGCCGGTGTTCAGGTTGCGCAGCAGGTAACGCTGGCTCAGCGCGTGGTACTGGAGCTCATAGCTCTGCACCAGCGAGGCGATACCGTCGTCAGGGAGGTACGAGCGGACGCGCGATATCTCGATCTCATAATCGAGGCGCAGCGTGACGCCGGCGTCGATTGCCTTGCGCGCGTCCTCGGGCAGGGCAAGGTCGAGCCTGGCGTTCAGTTCGTAGACGCCCTCGTCGAGCGCGACAGACGCGCTGCGAATCACGAGGCGCGCCTCCGCAAAGGCGGCTGGCGCGATGAGCGTTGCTAGAAAACACAGAAGCAACAGAGCGCCAGGCCGCGGAAACTGCGGCATGGTGCGGCGGGACGGGCGGTCCGTGTTGCTCATTTCCAACGCTCAGGGACGCTTGCGGAGACAAGCATAATAGAAGCCGTCCATGTCGGCTTCCCCAGGGAGCACCTGGTAGCCGGGTCCGCTGCCGGGGGGACGGGGCGGCCACCCGCCGGTGCGCTCCCGGGTGCAGTCGTCCGCATCGGCCGTCCCGGCCAGGAACTCGGCGATGACTGCCTCGTTCTCGGCCCGGAGGACGGAGCAGCTCGTGTAGAGCAGCACCCCGCCTTCGGCCAGCAGCCCCCAGGCCGCTTTGAGCATTGCGGCCTGGCGGCGCGCGAGCGCGGGAATGTCCCGCGCCCGGCGCAGGAGCTTGATGTCCGGGTGCCGCCGAATCACCCCGGTGGCCGAGCAGGGCACGTCGAGCAGGATCCTGTCGAACGGCCGGCCATCCGTCCAGGCCGCCGGCTGCAGCACGTCGCCAGCGCAAACGCGGGCGGTCAGCCCGAGGCGGTCGAGGTTCTCCCGGACACGTGCGAGGCGCGCCTCGGATACGTCCAGGGCCGTGACGTCAGCCTGCCCTCCCAGGCGCTCGAGCAGGTGGCAGGTCTTCCCACCCGGCGCCGCGCAGGCGTCCAGGATGCGCTCACCCGGCCGTGGCGAGAGGACGTCCACCGCAAGCTGGGCGGCGGCATCCTGCACCGACACCCGCCCGTCCGCGAAGCCAGGCAGGAAGCGCACGTCCGCGGCCGGCGCAATCAGCAAAGCCTCCGAGGCCAGGGGATGTCGCTGCACCTGCCATCCAGCGGCCTCGAGCTCCGCGGCGTACGCATCGGGGCTGGTCCGCAGGCGATTGACCCGCAGCCACATGGGCGGATGCGCGTTGTTGGCCTCGAGGGTCGCTGCGAGCGCCTGGGGCCGGTCGCGATGCAGCGCCTCGACGAACCAGGACGGATGCGCAGTGCGAACCGCAAGGCTGCCGTCCACGGCCGCCAGCAGATCCTCCCGTTCGCGCTGGAAACGCCGCAATACGGCGTTGACGAACCCGGCGGCACGGGTGAAGCCGAGCTCGCGCGCTGCACTCACGGTCTCCGCGACGGCGGCATGCGCCGCAACCTCGCCCGACAGCAGCTGGAACAGCCCGACCTCCAGCAGCGCGCGCAACTCGGGGGCGAGCTGCTCCGGCGGACGCTCGCACAACCGTCGCAGAATCTCGATCAACCGGAAATGCCACCTCAGCGTGCCGTAGCAGAGCGACCGCTTCAGCCCGCGTGCCGAGCCCTCGTCCGGGTCGCCGGCCAGCGCTTCGTCGAGCGACCGGCCGCGATCCGCGACCTGGGAGACCAGCGCCGCGGCGGAGGCACGGATCTCAGCGGGTGTGCGATGCGTGGCCATCAGCCGAGGTGTGCGTCGGCCAGTGGGTGCGCCTTCAGGAATTCCGCTGCCGTCGTGATCTTGCGACCGGCAAGCTGCACCTGTCCGAGTCCAAGCGAGCCCGAGCCGGTCGCTACCACAATGCGCCCGTTGCGCGCTTCTACCACCTGCCCCGGCTCGCCGCCGGCCATCCCCGGCCGCGCCTGCGCCTCCCAGATGCGCAGCTGCTGCCCGTGCCAGCGCGTCTCGGCGACCGGCCACGGGTTGAACGCCCGGACTTTCCGGCCAATGTCCGTCGCGGGCTGCGTCCAGTCGATCAGTGCTTCCTCCTTGCGTATCTTGGCCGCATACGTCACGCCGTCGACCGGCTGGGGAACTGGCGTGACCTGGCCGGACCTCCACTCGTCGATCGCGGTGACGATGGCCTCGGCACCGAGCACAGCAAGCCGGTCGTGAAGACTGCCACCACTCTCGCTCGCGCCGATTTCCGTCGAGCGCACTAGGAGTATCGGCCCGGTGTCGAGCCCGGCATCCATCTTCATGATCGTGATGCCGGTGCGGGTATCGCCCGCCAGGATGGCGCGCTGGACGGGCGCCGCGCCCCGCCAGCGAGGCAGGAGCGACGCGTGGATATTGAGACAGCCGAGCCTGGGCAGGTCGAGTACGGCCTGCGGGAGCAACAGCCCGTAGGCCACGACGACCATGAGGTCCGGCTGGCAGGCGGACAACCGTGAGACAGCCTCCTCGGCCTTGAGGCTGGCCGGCTGCTCGACCGTCAACCCAAGCTCGAGGGCGCGCCGCTTCACCGGACCCGGCGTGACCGTCCGGCCCCGACCCGACGGGCGGTCCGGCTGCGTGTAAACGGCCCGCAGCGAATGCCCCGCCGCGTGCAGGGCCTCGAGCGCCGGCACCGAGAAATCGGGGGTGCCGGCAAAAACGATACGCAGCCGGTTCGTCATTGGGTCCGGGCCGCGCAGTGTCGAACCCGCGCGCGGGCTCGGGTCAGATCACGGGGACGGACGAGCGCTCGCGGCTCGGCGGGCCCGTGCCGCGCTCGCGACGCTCCTTCTCGAGCTTCTTGCGGATGCGCGTGCGCTTGAGCTCCGAGAGGTAGTCGACGAACAGCTTGCCCTCCAGGTGATCGATCTCGTGTTGGATGCAGACCGCGAGCAGGCCATCCGCCTCCATCTCGAACGGCTTGCCATCGCGGTCGAGCGCGCGCACCACGATGCGCGCGGCGCGGGCCGTCAGCTTGTCGAAGATGCCCGGGACGGACAGGCATCCCTCCTCGGCTTCCGTCTTGCCCTCACGCTCGATGATCTCGGGATTCACGAACACGAGCGGCCGGCTGCGATCCTCGGTGACGTCCACGACGAGCACGCGGCGATGGACGTTGACCTGCGTCGCCGCGAGGCCCACACCGGGGGCGGCATACATCGTCTCGAAGAGGTCGTCGATGAGCTGGCGCACCGCTCCGTCGACCTTGGGCACCGGCACCGCGCGGGTGCGCAGCCGGGGATCGGGATACTCGAGGATGGTGAGCTTAGCCATTCGTTTGAAAATGCTGCTAAAGTTAAGTCAGGGTTCAAGTTAGCAACTAAAGGAGCGCCCCTGGAGACCGTCGCCGTCCAGTGGCGTACCCCGACTGAGACGTGGTCGGCAGCAGCCCTGCGGCGCGCCGGATTATAAGGCGACGGTCGCGACCCCGACACCCGATGGAGAGAGGGATGGATCGTAACCTGCCCGTCACCCCCAATGATTCGTACCGCCTGGTCCCCTGGATCCGGGCCGGCGTCCTGGCGCTGGCCGTGGCCGGGTTCGGCCTGGCAATGGGAACACCCACCCCTGCAGCCGCCGCGGCCGAGGTGTCCGGCCGCTCGATGTCCGTGCCGCTGGCCGCCGACGCCCCGGATACGTATGTCGTCAAGAAGGGCGACACCCTCTGGGACATCGCCGGGGTGTTCCTCAAGGATCCTTGGTACTGGCCGGAGATCTGGTACGTCAACCCTGCGATCGAGAACCCTCACCTGATCTACCCGGGTGACGTACTCAACCTGACGTACGTGGACGGCAAGCCACGCGTAACCGTGGAGCGCGCGGGCGCCGTGCGGCTCTCGCCGCAGGTACGCTCGGAGCCGCTGAGCGGGGCGATCCGCGCCATCCCGTACGACCTCCTGATGGACTTCGTCGGGCGGCCGCAGCTGCTCGACGCAAAGCAGGTCCAGAAGGCGCCCTACGTGGTCGGCATGCGCGACCGCCACATCATCGGCTCCACCGAGAACGAGCTTTACGCCCGCGACCTCGGCAAGCCCGAGCCCGGCTCGCGCTACACGGTCGTCAACGTGGGCGAGGAGTTGCGTGACCCGGACGACGGTGACCGCCTCGGGTACATCGGGCACTACGCAGCAACTGCCGAGGTGATCCAGACGACGGGCGCCGTTGTGCCGGGTTCCGACTCCATCTTCAAGATGAAGCGCGAGGACGAACTCACGCACCTGCGGGTGCTCGACACTGGCCGCGAAGTCCTCCAGGGCGACAAGCTGTTCCCGGCACAGGTGGACATCGGCGAGGATTTCGTACTGTCGGCGCCGTCCAACAACGAACTGGTCGGGCAGGTGATCGCCGTCGTGGACGGCGTCTACGTTGCGGGCAAGTACCAGGTGCTCGCCATCAACCGCGGCAAGAAGCACGGACTCGCGCCGGGCAATGCGCTCGCGGTCTTCTACCGCGGCGAGGTCGTGCGCGACCGCTACAGCCACGATGACGACTGGATGCGGTATACCGCAACCTACGACAAGGTGCGCATGCCGGACGAACGCAGCGCCACGATCCTGCTGTTCCGCGTCTACGACAGGATGAGCTACGGCCTCGTCGTGGAATCGACGCAGGCCATCCGCCGTGGGGACTTCATCGCTCACCCGTCCTTCGGGCACCGCGAAGCTGGGCGCACGGACTTCATCCGCTGAGCAATCCCGCGACCGCGGAACTGCACGAGCGCGTCTGATTTGAAAGAGCCTGCCGGGATGTTTTCCCGGTAGGCTCTTTCTTCATGGACGATCCGCAGACATGGCTGGCGCTCGCCCGGGTGTCCGGCCTGACCGCCAGCCACCTCGCCAGGAGTGGTACGAGCCGGCAGGAGCCGGCGGAGTTGCTGCGCGCACCGCGCAGCGCCCTTGCAGCGCTGGGTCTCGGCGATGCGGCCATCGCCGCCCTGAAGAACCCCGATGCCGCCGGGATCGCGAGCGACGAACGCTGGCTGGCCGGCGCGCACCGCCGGCTCGTAACCTGGGGCTCCCCGGATTATCCCGCCCTGCTCGCCTCCATCGACGACGCTCCACTGGTGCTGTTCGTCGAAGGGGACGCGGGCACGCTGTCGCTCCCCCAGCTCGCCGTGGTCGGAAGCCGCAATCCCACGCAGATCGGCCGCGACACCGCCGAGCAGTTCGCTCGTCATCTCGCAGCGGCCGGGCTCACCATCACCAGCGGCCTCGCGCTCGGCATCGATGCCGCGAGCCATCGCGGCGCGCTCGCGGCCGGCGGGCGCACGGTCGCAGTGCTTGGTTGCGGTCTCGACACGATTTACCCGCGCGAGAACACCGACCTGGCCAGGGCCATCATCGGAAGCGGTGCACTCGTCTCGGACCTTCCGACCGGGACCGCGCCCCTCCGGCAGCATTTTCCGCGCCGCAACCGGATCATCAGCGGCCTGTCCGTCGGCACGCTCGTGGTGGAGGCCGCGCTGCAGAGCGGCTCCCTGATCACGGCGCGCCTCGCCGCCGGGCAGGGGCGCGAGGTCTTCGCCATCCCCGGCTCCATCCACAGTCCGCTCTCGCGAGGGTGCCACCGGCTGATCCGGCAGGGCGCCAAGCTCGTGGAGACAGCAGACGACATATTCACGGAGCTCGGCGCCCTGCTGGGCGGGCTCAGGGCGGCAACACGCGCCGAAGCGATTGACGCAAAAGAGGATTCCGGCCCGGCGTTGGACAAGGACTACGAAATCCTGTTAGATGCGCTCGGCTTCGCACCGGCCAGCGTCGACACGCTCGTGGCGCGCACGGGGCTCAAAGCCGATGCGGTCGCATCGATGCTCCTCATCCTCGAACTCGAGGGGCGAATCGCGCAGCAGCACGGCGGGTTGTTCTGCCGCAGGCTGCCGGGGAAAAAGGAATGAAGGAAGGCGTTCTCGACATCCTGATCTATCTCTTCGAGAACTATTTCGACGGCGACATGGACGAAGGGAACGAGCCCGATCGCGAGACGCTCAAGCAGGAACTCGAACGCGCCGGCTTCCCCACCGGTGAGATCGAGCGGGCGCTGTGCTGGCTCGAGGACCTCGCCGCCGACCCGTCCCGGGCGGGGCCGTCGCCCACTTCCCGCGCCATTCGTATCTTCGACGCGCTGGAGCAGGCGCGCCTGGACACGGACTGCCGAGGATTCCTGGTGCATCTCGAGCACGTCGGCATCCTCTCGCCGATGCAGCGCGAACTCGTCATCGAACGGCTGATGGCGCTCGAGGGCGACGACATCGACATCGAGAAGCTGAAGTGGGTGGTGCTGATGGTTCTGTTCAGCCAGCCCGGACAGGAAACGGCGTTCTCCCGCATGGAAGACCTGGTGTTCGAGGACCGGTCCGGGGCGGTGCATTGAGGGCCACCCGGGCGGTGCCCGACACGGATGCCGCGGACCGCCGCGGCATGATCGTTTTTGGGGCGCGCGAAATTTTGCAGGGAACATGAGCAGGAATCTCGTCATCGTCGAGTCGCCGGCCAAGGCGAAGACCATCAAGAAGTACCTCGGCAAGGACTTCGAGGTGATGGCGTCCTATGGCCACGTGCGCGACCTCGTCCCCAAGGAGGGCGCCGTCGATCCCACGCGGCAGTTCGCCATGCGCTGGGAGATCATCGACAAGAACCGCAAGCACGTCGATGCGATCGCCCGCGCGGTCAAGAAGGCCGACGCGCTGTACCTCTCGACCGATCCCGATCGCGAGGGAGAGGCGATCTCGTGGCACCTATTCGAACTGCTGAAGGATGCCGGCGCGCTCGACGGCAAGGCCGTGCACCGCAGCGTGTTCTACGAGATCACGCAGAACGCCGTGCAGGAAGCCGTGGACCATCCGCGCGAGATCGCCGAGGAACTGGTGAAGGCGTACCTCGCTCGCCGCGCGCTCGACTTCCTGGTCGGTTTCAATCTCTCGCCACTGCTGTGGAAGAAGGCCGGCCTGTCCGGCGCTTCGGCGGGCCGCGTCCAGAGCCCGGCGTTGCGCATGATCTGCGAGCGCGAGGAAGAGATCGCGGCGTTCGTGCCGCGCGAGTACTGGACCGTGGATGCCGAGGCCGAGAAGGCTGCGCAGTCGTTCACCGGACGGCTGATCGAATTCGGCGGCGAGAAAGTCGAGCAGTTCACCATTACGACTGGCCCGCGCGCCGAGGAAGTGCGCCGCTCGCTCGAGCAGGCAGCGGCCGGGACGCTCACGGTCACGAACGTCGAGAAGAAGCAGCGCAAGCGCAATCCGTCGCCGCCCTTCACGACCTCGACGCTGCAGCAGGAGGCCTCGCGCAAGCTAGGTTTCGGGGCGCAACGCACGATGCGCACGGCGCAGCGGCTCTACGAGGGCGTCGACTTCGGCGAAGGCCCGGTGGGTCTCATCACGTACATGCGTACGGACTCGGTCAGTCTCGCCGGCGAGGCCATCGCCGACATCCGCAAGACGATTGCACGGGTCTTCGGCGCCGGGTCGGTGCCGACTGCGCCGCGCGTGTATCGCACCAAGTCGAAGAACGCGCAGGAGGCCCACGAGGGCATCCGGCCGACGTCCGCGTCGCGCACGCCCGAGCAGCTCGCCGGCCGGCTCGACCCGGACCAGCACCGGCTCTACACGCTGATCTGGCGCCGCGCCGTGGCCAGCCAGATGGAAGCGGCGGTGTTCGACACCGTTGCGGTGGACCTGTCCGCCGGCGCAGGCAACACGTTCCGCGCGAATGGCTCTACGCTGGTATCGCCTGGCTTCCTCGCGGTGTACCGCGAGAGCTTCGACGACGTGACCCTGGAGGACGAGGACGATCGGCGGCTCCCGACCCTCGAGGCTGGCGACCGGGTGAAACTCCTCGCGATCAGGCCCGAGCAGCATTTCACGGAGCCTCCGCCGCGGTTTTCCGAGGCGAGCCTCGTCAAGGCGCTCGAGGAGTACGGCATCGGCCGCCCTTCGACCTACGCGAGCATCGTCCAGACGCTGCTCTTCAAGAAGTACTGCGAACTCGTCAACAGGCGTTTCGTGCCGACCGACCTCGGCAAGATCGTCAATCGGTTCCTGACCGGCAATTTCGAGCGCTACGTCGATTTCGGCTTCACCGCCGCGATGGAAGACGAGCTCGACAACATCTCGCGTGGCGAGGAGGAGTGGGTGCCCGTGCTGGAGCGTTTCTGGGACGGGCTCAAGAAGCAGATCGAGGACGTCGAACAGAACGTCACGCGCTCCGACGTGGCGATGGCGCGTGATCTCGGCACCGACCCGGCGTCTGGCCGCCCGGTCAGTGTGCGCTACGGCAAGTACGGGGCCTTCGCGCAGATCGGCACGCGCGACGACGAGGAGAAGCCGAAGTTCGCGAGCCTGCGCCCGGGCCAGCGCATGGACGACGTGACGCTCGCGGATGCGATGGAGCTTTTCAAGCTGCCGCGCACGCTCGGCACGATGCCCGATGGCCATGCGATCAAGGTGGCGGTCGGCCGCTTCGGGCCGTACGCGCAGTACGGCACGAAGAAGTACGTGTCCCTCAAGAAAGAGGACGATCCGTACACGATCACGCTCCAGCGCGCACTAGACCTGATCCACGAGAAGCAGCAGATCGAGGCGAACCGTATCATCCGCGAGTTTCCCGCGTCCGGCATCCAGGTACTGAACGGGCGCTACGGCCCGTACATCACCGATGGCAAGAAGAACGGCAAGATCCCGAAGGATCGCGATCCCGGATCGCTGACGCTCGAGGAGTGCCAGGCGATCATCGCGGCGGCGCCGACGCGAACCGGTCGCTGGGGCAAGAAAACCGCCCCAGCGAAGGCCGCGGAGAAGACGGTGGCCGCCGGCGAGAAGCCGGTGGCAGCACCGAAGAAGAAGACCGCGAGAAAGAAGAAGAAGGCGGCAGCAAAGAAGGCGTCGTGAGCGCAGACTTTCCTTCGACGTCCAGCGTCACCGCGTACCTCCGCGAACTGCACGATCGAATCACGGGCGGTCTGGCGCGGGCGGACGGCGGCGCGAGTTTCCGCCGCGATTCCTGGCAGCGCCCCGAGGGCGGTGGTGGCGAGAGCCGCGTGCTGCGCGAAGGCGCGGTTTTCGAACAGGCCGGCATCAATTTCTCGCACGTAATGGGCGGGATGCTCCCGGCCTCCGCAACCGCCCAGCGTCCCGAACTCGCCGGTGCGGGCTTCGAAGCATCCGGCGTGTCGCTGGTGATCCACCCGCGCAATCCGTACGTGCCGACCTCGCACGCCAACGTCCGTTATTTCGTCGCGGTACGCGAGGGCGAACCCCTGGCCTGGTGGTTCGGTGGCGGATTCGACCTGACGCCCTATTACCCGTTCGACGAGGACGTACTGCATTGGCATCGAACGGCCAGGGCTGCGTGCGATCCGTTCGGGCCGGACGTGTATGCGAAGTACAAGGACTGGTGCGACAGGTATTTCTTCCTCAAGCACCGCGGCGAGACGCGCGGCGTGGGCGGGCTGTTCTTCGATGACCTGAACGAATGGGGCTTCGAGAAGAGCTTCGCGTTCGTGCGCAGCATCGGCGATCACTTCCTCACGGGGTACCTGCCGATCGTGGAGCGGCGCAAGGACACGCCTTACGGCGAGCGGGAAAGGAATTTCCAGCTCTATCGCCGGGGTCGTTATGTCGAATTCAACCTCGTCTACGACCGTGGAACCTTGTTTGGCCTGCAGACCGGCGGGCGGATCGAATCGATCCTGATGTCGCTGCCGCCGCTCGTGCGGTGGGAGTACGACTATCGGCCGGAGCCGGGCACTCCCGAAGCGCGGCTCTACAGCGATTTCCTGCGCCCCAGGGACTGGCTGACGGAATTGAAGGCTTAGGCGCGGATCGTTTGTCGCGTCTGCGGGCCACTCCTTGTGTCGCCCCGCGGCAGGTCAGAACCTGTACAGCTTGTTTTCCAACGCGAACCTGCGTACGGTCGGTACCACGGCAAGCGTCGAAGGGCACACCCGCTGCGAGGCGGGGTCGCAAAGCCACAGCTCTTGATCAACACAGAACAAGAGGGCTGGGTTGCCGGAAGGGGGTCTTCGATCAGCGTCGCACCAGCGACATCGAGCGGAGTGTCCTACGTCGAGCATACGACCGCACGCAGCTGAGCAACAGCGGCGAACGGCGCATCACTCCAGCCTGCCAGCATGAAATCGCCATACGTGCTCTGCAGGAGGAGACATGCGCAAGAAGCAATTACTGACGCTGCTGTCGACGGCCACTTTCACGGCCTTCGCGGCGTTGTCGGTTCCCATGACGGCAGTCGTCGCCGCGCCCGCCGCCGAGGCCAAGGCTGCTGCGAAGACCAAGTTCGCCAACAATGCATACATCGTTCGACTGACCGAAATGCCGGTCGTTGCGTATGACGGCAGCATCAAGGGCTACCCGGCGACCAAGCCCAGGCCGGGCCAGAAGATCGACCCGGACAGCCCCCTGGTCGTCAGCTACAAGAGCTATCTCGAGTCGCGCCAGGACGCGGTGCTCGCGAGTGTCGGCGGCGGCAAGAAGCTCTATAGCTACGGGTACGCATTCAATGGCTTCGCGGCGGAACTCACCGCCGCGCAGGCCGGGAAACTCGCCGCGACCCGCGGCGTAGTCACCGTCGAGAAGGACGCGGCGCGGCAGCTCGACACTTCGTCGACGCCGACCTTCCTCGGGTTGGCTGGCCCCGATGGCTTCTGGGCCACGACCGGAGCCAAGGGCGAGAACGTCATCATCGGCATCGTCGATGGCGGCGTGTGGCCGGAGCATCCGAGCTTTTCGGATCGCACGGGCACGAACGGCAACGACACGCGGGACGGCAAGCTGGATTACCAGCAGATCCCCGGTTGGCACGGCAAGTGCGTCCCGGGCGAGGCCTTCACGGCGACCAATTGCAACCAGAAGCTGATCGGCGCGCGTTACTACAACTCGGGCTTCGGCGGCAACGCGGGCATCAAGGTCGCGCTGCCGTATGAATTCAATTCCCCGCGCGACCACGGCGGCCACGGCACGCATACTTCCAGCACCTCGGGCGGCAACGCCAACGTGACGGTGACTGGCCCGGCGGCGGTGCTCGGCAACATCAGCGGCATCGCACCTCGCGCGCGCATCGCGGCGTACAAGGTCTGCTGGGGCGACGGCGATGACGGCGGCTGCTTCAATTCGGACAGCGTCGCGGCCATCGACCAGGCCGTCGCGGACGGCGTGGACGTGATCAATTTCTCCATCAGCGGCACACGGACGAATTTCCTCGACCCCGTGGAAGTCGCGTTCCTGTACGCCGCGAACGCCGGCGTTTTCGTCGCGGCATCCGCTGGCAACGCCGGCCCGGCCTCGAGCACCGTTGCGCATCCGAGCCCATGGCTCACCACGGTTGCGGCGGGCACGCATAATCGCGACGGCGCGGGCTCCGTAACGCTTGGCAATGGCGTCACCTACAACGGCGCCTCCCTCGCGTCCTCGGCCGTTGGCGCGCCGTTCATCGACTCGACCGCAGCGGGCCTCCCGGGCGCGGACGCGACGGCGGTCGCCCTCTGCTATGCGGCCGTGGACAACGGTGGTGTTGCAGTACTGGACCCGGCCAAGGTGGCCGGCAAGATCGTGCTTTGCGACCGCGGCGTCACGGCGCGCGTCAACAAGAGCCTCGCCGTGCAGGAAGCCGGTGGCGTCGGCATGGTCCTGGTCAACACCTCGCCCAACTCGCTCAACGCGGACTTCCACTCGGTGCCGTCGGTGCACGTGTCCGACACCGCGCGCGCTGCGCTGAAGGCGTATGCAGCGACGACGGGCGCAACGGCGGCCATCGCCAAGGGCCAGGTCTCGCTGACCGCGGCTGCGCCGTTCACGGCGTCGTTCTCCTCGCGCGGCCCGCTGCTGGCCGCCGGCGGCGACCTGTTGAAGCCTGACCTCATCGCCCCGGGCCAGGACATCCTGGCGGGCGTGGCCCCTCCGGGAAACAACGGCAAGCTGTTCGACCTGTACAGCGGCACGTCGATGTCCAGCCCGCACGTGGCCGGTCTCGCTGCACTGTTCAAGGAGCTGCACCCGGATTGGACGCCGATGATGATCAAGTCGGCGCTCATGACGACGGGTTACGACGTGCTCGACGGCGGCACGCCCGCCCCGAACACCAACCCGGTCCTGATCTTCCGCCAGGGCGCCGGTCACGTGGACCCGCGCAAGGCGGCCGATCCGGGCCTGGTCTACAACTCGGGCTGGAACGACTGGCTGGCCTTCCTGTGCGGCACGACCACGGGGCTGTCCGCGAATACGTGCAACACGCTCAAGTCGATGGGTTATTCCACCGATCCCAGTGACCTGAACGTGGCGTCGATTGCGATCGGCGACATGGCCGGTGTGCAGACGGTGAAGCGCAAGGTCACGAACGTGGGCCCGGCTGGAACCTATTCCGCCAGCGTGACGGGCATGGCTGGCTTCACCGTGGTGGTGAGCCCGTCGTCATTGACGCTGGGCAAGGGTGAGTCGGGCACGTTCACCGTAACGTTCACGCGCACCAGTGCGACGTTGAACAGCTATGCCGGTGGTCAGCTGCGGTGGACCGACGGCACTCGCACCGTCCGCACCCCGATCGTGGTGCGTCCGGTTGCTCTCGCGGCACCCGCG
>Ga0316613_10000477_pt1 | contig 32726 bp, 30 predicted proteins | sample OWC_soil_day10_C_2_FD_207647 | JGI IMG/M metagenome (GOLD analysis project Ga0316613, IMG submission 207647) | Wetland soil microbial communities from Old Woman Creek delta, Ohio, United States - OWC_soil_day10_CT_b | ecosystem: Environmental > Terrestrial > Soil > Wetlands | place: USA: Ohio...
CGCCTGGGCTGGGGCCATGGCGACGATGAATTCTTCACGCTGGACCAGTTCGTCGAATGGTTCGACCTGAAGGATGTCAGCCCGAGCCCGAGCCGCTTCGACCGGGAAAAACTGCTGTGGCTGAATGCGCAGCACATGAAGGCTGCCGATCCTGCGCGGTTGGCGGGTCTGGTACAGCGCTTCCTCGATGACAAGGGCGTCGATACCCGCAACGGCCCGGCGCTGGCGCAGGTGGTGGTGCTGCTGCGCGAACGCGTGCAGACGCTGCTGGAACTGGCCGATCAGGCCGAGTATTTCTACCGCCCGCTCGATCCGACCGATGAGATTGTTGCCAAGCACCTGACCCCGGACGACGAAGCGCGCCTGCAGTTTTTTGCCGAAGGTGCTGCCCGCCTGGAAAACTGGGATCAGCCGACGCTGGCCCAGTTCATCAAGGATTTCGTCAAGCAACAGGAAGTGAAGATGCCGCTGGTGGGCATGCCGCTGCGCGCCAAGATCTGCGGCACGCTGCAAACGCCGTCGGTCGATGCGGTATTGGCGTTGCTGGGGCGCGAGGAAGTGCTGAAACGCCTGGCGGCCTGATAGCGTATCGGTCTCCCAAGCAAAACGGCGAACCCAGGTGGTTCGCCGTTTTGTTTTGAACGGGAATGCAACCGCAGCGTTCTACAAGCGATAAGCCGCAACCATCCGCTGCATGCCAACGGCCAGTTGGTCGAGATCCCGCGCCGATTGCGCGCCTTCGTTGGCTGCGCAACTGCCTTCTTCCGCCATCTGCGCGATATGCTCGATCTGCTGCGCAATACTGTTGCTGGTGGTGACCTGCTCGCGGATGGCGTTGACGATTTCATCGACCATGGCCACGCCGTTGCGGCTGCCGTGCCCAATCTGCTCCATCACGCGATTGGCGATGGTCACGCGTTCCACGCTGTTGGATACCTGCCGGACAATCTGCTGCATGCCTTCCACCGCATTACGTGCACCGTTGCGCATGGATTCAATGGTCCGGATGATTTCCTGCGTGGAGCTGGCCGTGCGTTCGGCCAGTTTACGCACTTCGTCGGCCACCACGGCAAATCCGCGCCCTTGTTCGCCGGCGCGCGCCGCTTCAATCGCGGCATTCAATGCCAGCAGATTGGTCTGGTCGGCGACTTCCTTGATCACGGCAACCACACTGGATATTTGCAGGCTTTGTGCTTCCAGGTGGCGCAGATGGTCGGCCGCCTGCGTAACGCTTTGGGCGGCGTGGTTGATTTCCTGCACGGTATGGCCAATGACCTCTTCGCCATTACCGGACAGCTCACCCGATTCGCTGGAGTAACGGTGAACTTCCCCGGCCCGATCACCGACCTGGGCGATGCTGACTGACATTTGCTCGATCGACGAGGCCATGTTCGAGGCCGCTTCGCTTTGTTCGAGCGAGGCCGAGGCCACTTGTGCGGCGGTTTGCGCCATCTGGCTGGCGGCTTGGGCCACCTGCTCCGCGCCGGCGGCCACGCTGCGGATGTTGTCCTGCACCCGGTCGAGCAACTGGTTGAAGGCGGTGGCGGTCACGCCGATCTCGTCATGGTTGGCGATGCTTACTCGGGCGGTGAAATCAAGCTGGCCGGCCACGCGCAGCATGGTTTCGCGCATCGCGTGCAGGGAAGAGGTGATGCCCCTGCGCAGCATCAGGCCAATGCCGCCGGCCAGCACGATGCCGAGTGCCAAGGTGACGAGGGTGATCATGCTGTTGCGCTGACCTGCTTCCGTCGCATTGTTTACAACGGAAACAGCCAGTTCGTTATTGAATTTCGCATGTTCCTGAAAGGCGGTGGTGAGCTTGTTGCCGGCCGGTTTCCATTCGCTCTCAACGATGGCATTGGCACCTTCGCGGTCATTATCGCGCGATCTGGCCAGCACCTTTTCCAGAATCTGCGTGTAATTGGCAAAAGATTGCTTGTCGGCATCCAGCAGTGATTTGTCCTTGCTGTCCGTGGCCCGCTTTTCATAATCACCCAACAGGGTGTTGATCTCCTGGATCTTCTGTTTGATCACGTCTTCGTGCGGCGTTTTTTTTGCGGGATCATCGTAGGACAGGAAATAAAGCGCGTTTACCCGGATCAGCAGAAAGCTGTTTTCGGCCCGGGCCAGGGTATTCAGGTTGCTAATGAGGCTGTCGTTGGTGTATTTCAGGTCGTTGGTGACTTGCCGGGTGCTGTAGAAACCCAAGGCGCCGATGACGAGCAGGGCGCTGATTGAACCTGTGATCATCATGACCAGGCGCTGGGAAATGGTAAGTTTCATGGATTTCTTCTTCTCTAAGTACATATAAAATACTTTTTTATAATATGTTGTTACATTACTTAACACGTAACATTAAGGGAAAAGGATTATTGACAATGCCAAAAGCTAAATCAAGTTAGCTAAGCGGGTTAATTTGCCTTGTTTGGGTCAAGTCAATGTTTTTACGTCCAAAACCGGAGCTGCGTCGGCAATTTTCTGTACAGTCTGCCGGAAAGCAGGTATTTATCGACGCTTTTGAAGCAGGAGCTGCGGCATGCAGGCTTTGCCACTCCGCCACAAGATTGGCCAGTTGCTGATGGCCGGTTTCGATGGCCATGAACCCGACGCCCATATCGAGCGCTTGATCCGGCAGCATCATCTGGGCGGCGTAATCCTGTTCCGGCGCAATATCCAGGCCCCGGCACAGACGGCTGCACTCAATCGGCGCCTGCAGGAAATCAATGCCGAGCAATCGGATATTCCGCTGCTGATCGCGGTGGACCAGGAAGGCGGCGTGGTTGCGCGCATCGAGGCGGGCGTTACGCCCCTGCCTTCGGCGCTGGCGTTTCGCACCGCCGGCAGCGCGGTCGACTGCGAAGCCTTGACGCAAATCGCCAACGAAGAGCTGCGCGTGCTCGGCTTCAACGTGAATTTCGCGCCGGTGCTCGATGTGAACAACAACCGCCGCAATCCGGTCATCGGTGTGCGCGCTTACGGCGAAACCGTGGCCGAAGTGTGCGAATACGGCCTGGCGGCACAACGCGGCATCCAGTCTGCCGGCATCGCCGCGACGGCGAAACACTTCCCTGGCCACGGCGATACCGCGGTCGATTCGCATCTTGGCCTGCCTCGAGTCGGGCATGAGCGGGCGCGGCTGGAGGCGGTGGAGCTTGCCCCGTTCCGGGCGGCGATTGCGGCGGGTGTCGATGCGATCATGTCGGCGCATGTGGTGTTTCCGGCGTTCGAACCCGATCCCGACACGCCTTCCACCTTGTCGCCGGCGGTCATGACGGGTTTGCTGCGCCGGGAACTTGGCTTCGATGGCGTGGTCTTTACCGATTGCCTGGAAATGGCCGCGATTGCCGAAGGGGTTGGCGTAGTCGAAGGCGCCGTACGCGCTTTCAAGGCCGGAGTCGATGTACTGCTGGTTTCGCATCGCGAGGATCGGCAAGTGGCAGTGATCGAAGCGCTTTGCGCTGCGGTGGAAAAAGGCGAAATCAGTGAAGCGCGCATCGACGAATCGTTGGCGCGCATTCTCAAGCTCAAGCAGGCGCGCGGCATGGCCGGCTGGCGCGCATTGCCGTTTGATGTCGCCAGCCACATCGCCCAACCACAAAGCCTGGCGCTGTCGCGGCGGATACATGCTGCTGCGATTGTCTGGCAGGGCGAGCCAATCCGGCTCGATCCGGTGCAGCCGGTACTGGTCATCACGCTCGAAGTGCGCGAGCACACGGAAATTGATGTGGTCAGCGTGGGCGAAGATACGTTGGGTGGCTGTTTGGCCAATCGTGGAATGACTGTCCGTGAATTGCGCTTGCCGCTGGCGCCGTCAACCGCCGACATGGTTGTCGCGTTGGAGCATGCGCGAGATGCCGGTCAAGTGGTCTGTGTCAGCTACAACGCCGTGCTCTGGCCGGAGCAGCAGGCCTTGCTGGCCGCCTTGCCCGGCAGCAAGACCTGGCTGGTTGCCGGGCGTTTGCCGTATGACATGGATCTGCAGCCGCAGGCGCGGGGCCGGCTTGCTGGCTGCTCCAACCGCCCGGCAATGTTGCTTGCCCTGGCCGATGCCTTGCTGGCGCGGCAGGAATAAATCTGGATTAGAAACGCCGCCGCTGCGGCGATAAGGAATAAAGCGATGTTTTTGAAATGGATTGCAGGTTTGCTGGTGCTGGGCGCGTTGACCACCCAGGCACAGGCTGAAGAAAAAGATGCGCCGCTGCCGTTCGATGAGCCGGCGGCTGCGCCGCAATTGGCAAAGAAAGCCGCTCCCGCTGCGCCCATCAAGGTGAGCAACCAGACGCTAGTCCGTACCTCGCCCAAGGTAACATCGGGCAAAAAGATTGCAGCCAAGCCGGTTGCCAAGCGCTCGGCCAAAACCTCGACAAAGAAAATAGTGAGCAGCAAAGCAGTAACGCAAAAACCGGCAGGAAAAAAGCCGGTGGTCAGCAAGAAGAAAAAGCGCCGCTGAAATGAATTTCGCCGGCTGGCCATGCCCCGGGTCTGAATGGCGGGGATGGCAAAGCCGGCGAATATCGGTTGTTTAGAACAGCGTTTGTTTATTCCCCGGCGATCCGCGCCAGTTCGTCGAAATAGGTCGGGAAGGTCTTGGCGGTGCAGCCCGGGTCCAGAATGCGCACCGGCACGCCGCCCAAGGCGACGAGCGAGAAGCACATTGCCATGCGGTGATCGTCGTAGGTGCCGATCGCGGCATTCGGAATCAACGCGGCGGGCGGCGTGACACGGATAGAGTCCTGGCCTTCTTCGACCGTCGCGCCGACCTTGCGCAGCTCGGTTGCCATCGCGCTCAGGCGGTCGGTTTCCTTCACGCGCCAGCTGGCGATGTTGCGGATCGTGGTGGTGCCGTCGGCAAACAGCGCGGCAATCGCGATGGTCATCGCGGCATCGGGGATGTGGTTCAGGTCGACATCGAGCGCTTTCAGGCGGCCAGTAGCCGGCGGAGCGGCCTCGATATGGTTCGCGCCCCAGCTGATCCGGGCGCCCATCATTTCCAGGACTTCGGCGAAGCGCTTGTCGCCCTGGATGCTCTCGCTGCCCACGCCTTCGACGCGCACCGCGCCGCCGCCAATCGCGCCGGCCGCGAGGAAATACGAAGCCGACGAGGCATCGCCTTCCACGTGCACCAAGCCCGGGCTGACATACGTCTGCCCGCCGGGAATGAAGAATTCGCGCCATTCGCGTCGCTCGACCTTCACGCCGAACTTGGCCATCAGGTTCAGCGTGATTTCGATATACGGCTTGGAAATCAGCTCGCCGACCACTTCGATCGTCACATCTTCGCCGGTTAGCGGCAGCGCCATCAGCAAGGCGGTCAGGAACTGGCTCGACACATTGCCCTTGACCGGCACGCGGCGCCCGGCCTCGATGCTGGCCGGCTTGATCGCCAATGGCGGAAAGCCTTCATTGCCGAGATACGTGATGTCCGCGCCGACCGCGCGCAGAGCGTCAACGAGGTCACCGATCGGGCGCTCGTGCATGCGCGGCACGCCGCGCATCTGGTAGCTGCCGCCGGCCAGGGCCAGTGCAGCGGTCAGCGGGCGAAACGCGGTGCCCGCGTTGCCGAGGAACAGATCGGCTTCCTTGACCGGGAACGGGCCGCCGATGCCGGGCACTGAAAAATCGCTCGAGTCGCCCTGCTGCACCCAGTTCACGCCGAGTTGCTGCAGCGCTTCAAGCATGCGCTGGGTATCGTCCGAGGCCAGCAGCCCTTTCACTTCAGTAGTGCCTTGTGCCAAGGCGGCCAGCAGCAGGATGCGGTTGGAGATGCTCTTCGAGCCGGGCAGAACCACGGTGCCGTTGACGCGGGCTATCGGGGCGAGATCGAGAAATTCCATGGTTTAAGCCTTGATAAGGTCGGGGATTAGTTCGGCCAGCGCGGCTTTCACGCGCTCGGGACCGAGGTTATTCAGGCAGTTCAGGTGGCCGAGCGGACAGGTGCGCTTGAAGCACGGGCTGCATTCGAGATTGAGGGTCACGATTTTGGCGCGGTCGGACAAGGGCGGCGTGAATTGCGGCGAGCTCGAACCGTAAACCGCGGCAATCGGGCGATCCAGCGCAGCGGCCATGTGCATCAGGCCGGAATCGTTGGTCACGACCGCGGCAGTGGCCGAGAGCAGGTCGATGGCGGCGCCCAGGCTGGTTTTGCCACAAAGGTTCACGCAGCCGGGTGCGAGACTGGCGATTTCGTTGGCCACTTCGGCATCCTTGCCCGAACCGAACAGCCAGACCTGCTTGCCCTCAGCCAGTAGTTCGCGCGCCAGCGCCGCCATGTGCTGCGCTGGCCAGCGTTTGGCCGGGCCGTATTCTGCGCCGGGGCAGAAGGCGATCGCCGGTTGCGCAGTGTCCAACCCCAGTTCCTGCAGTGCCTGCTGGCGGGAGTGGGCATCGACCACCAGTTGCGGGTAGGGCACCGGGCGTTGCAGGGGCTGGCTCGCTTCTTCGGCCAGCGCGGCGAAGCGCTCGACCATCATGGGAAGAAGTTGCGGATCGAGTACGCGTGCATCGTTGAGCAGGCCGTAGCGCATCTCGCCGACCCAGCCGCTGCGCACGGGAATGCCGGCAAAGAACGGAATCAGCGCGGACTTGAGCGAGTTGGGTAACACGATCGCCTGGTCGTAGCGGCGCTGCTTCAGCTCGCGCGCCAGCTTCCAGCGTGCGCCGAGTTTCAGCTCGCCATGGCCGAACGGGTTGTCGAAGGTTTCGCTGACTTCGGGCATGCGCGCATGCACGGCGCGGGTCCAGGCCGGGGCGAGCACATCGAGTGTCAGGCCCGGGTGGCGCGCATGCAGGCGCCGGTACAACGGCTGCGCCATGATGGCGTCGCCGATCCAGGCCGGGGCGATGATCAGGATTTTTTTCATCGGGTTCCAAATGCGCAAAGCGGCACGCCGGCCGCTTTGTTCTTGCAAATAAAATCTATCAATGCTGCTTGATGACTTCGCCGGCCTTTAGCCGGTACTTGGTGCCGCAATACGGGCAAAGCGCTTCGCCGGTCGTCGCGATATCGAGAAACACGCGCGGGTGGCTGTTCCACTTCACCATGTCCGGCATCGGGCAATGCAACGGCAGGTCGTGGGCGGTGACTTCGATTTCGCGCTGCGTATTTTCTTTGAGTGCAGTCATTTTAGTGTCTCCAGTAGTGCAGGGCGGCATGCCGCCCCTTGGTGCAATCGCTTACGCCAGTGCCAGCCAGTCGGCGCGCTTCTCGTCGCGGCCTTGCACGATGTCGAAATAGCGCTTCTGGATTTCGGTCGTGATCGGGCCGCGGCTGCCGATGCCGATCGCGCGGTTGTCGAGCTCGCGGATCGGGGTGATTTCAGCGGCGGTGCCGGTAAAGAATGCTTCGTCGGCGACGTAGATTTCATCGCGGGTGATGCGTTTTTCGATCAGCTGCAGGCCCATTTCCTCGATGATCAGGGAGACGGTGTTGCGGGTGATGCCGTCGAGGCAGCTGGTCAGGTCCGGCGTGTAAACCTTGCCGTTGCGCACGATGAAGATGTTTTCCCCGGAGCCTTCGGCCACGAAACCGTCGACATCCAGCAGCAGCGCTTCATCGTAGCCGTCGGCGGCCACTTCCTGGTGCGCCAGGATCGAGTTCATGTAGTTACCGTTGGCCTTGGCCTTGCACATGGTGACGTTCACATGGTGGCGGCTGAAGCTGGAAGTCTTGACGCGGATGCCCTTTTCCAGCGCTTCGGCGCCAAGGTAAGCACCCCACGGCCAGGCGGCGACGATCACGTGCACATCGTCCACCGGCGGCGCGATGCCGAGCTTGGCCGGGCCGTAGAAGGCCATCGGGCGCAGGTAGCCGGATTTCAGCTTGTTTTCGCGGATCACCGCGAGCTGGGCGGCGTTGATCTCTTCCTTGCTGTACGGCAGCTTCATGCCCAGGATGTGGGCCGAGCGGAACAGGCGGGTGGTGTGGTCCTGCAAGCGGAAAATCGCTGCGCCCTTGGCGGTTTCATAGGCACGCACGCCCTCGAATACGCCCATGCCATAGTGCAGGGTGTGGGTCAGCACGTGGGTGGTGGCTTCGCGCCACGGCACCAGCTTGCCGTCATACCAGATAACGCCGTCACGGTCCGCCATCGACATCTTGTATTCTCCTTGATTCAACGATCACAAATGGGTCTGGTTAATTGTCCTAATCGCAGGATTGTAGCTCAAACGAATAGGCTAAGGGATAACCCGATCATCACTGGACTGACGTGGTCGATCAAAGGCAGAAAAACCCGGCAGACCAGCGTCGAGGGAGGTTCGCTGGCATGCCGGGCAAAGAGGGCTTTCTTGGGTCTGGTCAAGACCTTGTTTGGATGGGCTGCGCTTAGGCTTGCCATTCCGCTCCGTGCGGATATTCAAAATGCCTGAGTGAGGATTCCTTCATGGTCACGCTGTAACCCGGTTGCTTGGGCGGTATGTAGCGGCCGCGCCTGATCACGATCGGTTCGAGGAAGTTTTCGTGCAGGTGGTCGACGTATTCCAGCACGCGGTTTTCCAGCGAGGCCGACACCGCGATGTAGTCGAACAGCACGATATTCTGCGAATACTGGCACAGCCCGACACCGCCGCCGTGCGGGCAGACCGGCACGCCGAACTTGGCTGCCATCAGCACCACCGCCAGCACTTCGTTCAGACCGCCCAGGCGCGCCGGATCGAGCTGGCAGAAATCCATGGCGCCGGCCTGGAAGAACTGCTTGAACATCACGCGGTTGTGGGCATGCTCGCCGGTGGCGACGCCGATCGGATGGATGCGCTCACGGATCGCGGCATGGCCGAGAACGTCGTCCGGGCTGGTCGGCTCTTCGATCCACCACGGGTCGAACTCCGCCAAGCGGCGCATGTTGGTAATGGCCTGGTCGGTATCCCAGGTCTGGTTGGCATCCATCATCAGCTTGCGATCCCAACCGAGTTCCTCGCGCAGGATGCGGGCGCGGCGCATGTCCTGCTCGATATCGGCGCCGACTTTCTGCTTGAGGTGGGTCCAGCCAGCATCGACGGCTTCACGCGCCAGACGGCGCATTTTCTCTTCGGAATAACCGAGCCAGCCGGCGGCCGTGGTATAGCCGGGAAAGCCTTGTTCCAGCATTTCCTTCTCGCGTTGGGCCTTGCCCGGTGCCACGCGGCGCAGCATCGCGATCGCTTCCTGCGGGGTCAGTACATCGGTCAGGAAGGTGAAGTCGATGCAGCGCACCAGGTCTTCCGGGCTCATGTCCACCAGCAGTTTCCAGACCGGTTTGCCTTCCTTCTTGGCCCACAGATCCCAGATCGCGTTGATGATGGCGGCAGTGGCCAGATGCACTACGCCTTTTTCCGGACCGACCCAGCGCAATTGGCAATCACCGGCGACAATTTCGTGCCAGTAGGCGCCGAAGTTGGCGGTGATGCTTTCCAGAGTGCGGCCGGTGACGAACAGCTTGGAAAGTGCTTTCACCGCCTCCACGCACAGGTCGTTACCGCGGCCGATGGTGAAGGTCAGGCCGTGACCCTGCAGGCCGTCGGCGGAATCGGTTTCCAGCGTGACATAGGTGGCGGAGTAGTCCGACGTGGAATTCATGGCGTCGGAGCCATCCATGCTTTTCGAGGTCGGGAAGCGGATGTCGCGAACATGAACGCGGGTAATCGTGGTTGCCATAATGGTGAGTGCTCCAGTTTGATGGATGAAGTTGTTTTAGATGTCGAAGGTGCCGACGACCTTGAGGAATTTTTCCGGGTGCTCGGAAATCGCCTTGACCGTATTGGGCAGATCCAGGAACGACACGGTTTGGGTCAACAGCGCGGCGACATTGACCTTGCCCTCGGCGATCAGACGCAGGCTTTCCGGGAACTGCCCCGCGCTGTTGCGCGAACCGCGAATCGTGAGTTCCTTCTTGGTGAACAGAGCGGTGGGCAGCGGGATGTCGCTCTTGGGCCAGCCGACCAGCGAAATGCGGCCGGCGTAGGACACGTAATCGATCGCGCTGCGAATCGCCCGCGCATCGCCGGATGCCTCTATGACCACTTCGGCCATGCGTCCGCCCGTGATCGCCCATATTTCGGATAGGGAATCGCTGCTGACCGGGTTGATCGTGTGCGGGATATCCAGCTTGCGCGAGAGCGCCAGGCGCTCGTCGACAGGGTCCACGATGATGGGAACCGCGCCGAGGCTCAGTGCATATTGCGCCGCCAGCAAGCCGATCTGGCCCGCGCCGGTAATCACCACATGTTCGCCGGCTCGGGTTTCGGATTGCCTGATGGCGTGCATGGCAATCACCAATGGTTCGGCCATAGGAACCAGATGCCAGGGAATGCTGTCCGGCACCTTGTGGATCAGGTGGCGCGGGTGCGAGACGTATTCCGCCATGCCGCCTTCGATATGTACGCCGCGCACGGTCAGGTTCTCGCAGCAGTTGGTGTGGCCGATCGAGCACGGATAGCACGTGCCGCAGTACACATACGGCTCGAGCAGCACGCGATCCCCCGCTTTCAGTCCGGTTTCGTTTTCCGGCAGTTCGACCACTTCACCGGCAATTTCGTGGCCGATGATGCGCGGGTAAGTCACCAGCGGGTTCACCCCCCGATAAGCGCCGATATCCGAGCCGCAGATGCCCATGCTGCGTACCTTGACCAGAATCTCATCCTTGGCGCGCAGAGTCTGCGGGATATCCTCGATGCTGATATTGCCGGGATTCTTGAGTTGTACGGCTTTCATGTTGTTTACCTGTCCGGTGGTGAGATCAGAGATAAGGCAGCCAGGTGGAAATCGCCGGTATGAAGGTCACCAGCAACAGGCAGACGATCAGAGCGACGAACAGCGGGAAGCCTTCCCTGCAGAATTCTCCGACCTTGGTGCCGGTAATCGAGTTGGCGACGAACATCACCGTGCCCATGGGCGGGGTCAGGCAACCGATAGCCAGGTTCAGGATCATCATCAGGCCGAAGTGGATCGGGTCGATGCCAAGCAGCTTGACGGTGGGCATCAGCAGCGGCACCAGCACGATGATGGCGGCATTGCCTTCGATAAACATGCCCAGGATCAGCAGGAAGACATTCAGTACCATCAGGAACACGTAGGGGTTGCTTGAATAGCCGGTGATGAAGCCGGCGACCGATTGCGAGAGTTGCTCCCAGGTAAACAGCCAGGCCAGTGCCGAGCAGGCCATGATGATCAGCATGATGGTCGCGGTGGAGAGCGAGGTTTCCAGCAATGCCTCTTTCAGGTGGGGCAACTTCAATTCCTTGTAGACGAACACCCCGAGGAAGATGACGTAGGCCACGGCAACGGCACCTGCTTCGGTGGGCGTGAATACTCCCAGCCGGATGCCGCCCAGAATCACCAGAACCAGCGTCAAAGCTCCGGAAGCGCCCTTGAGTGCGTGCCAGAATTCATGCCATGTCGGGCCGTGTGCACGCGCCGGTTTGTAGCCGCGAACCCTGGCCACGATGGCGATCGTGACCATGAGGGCAATGGCGCACATGATTCCGGGAACAACCCCGGACATGAACATCTTGCCGACCGAGACATCGGCCACGTAGGCATAGATGATCAGCGCCATGCCGGGCGGAATGATCGGGGTGATCAGCGAGCCGGCGGCAGTCACTGCCGTGGAAAAGGCGCGGCCATAGCCCAGCTTGGTCATCTCGGGCACCAGCATCTTGCACAGCATGGCGCAATCGGCCACGTTGGATGCCGACATGCCGCCCATAAGGGTGCTGAGCATCACATTGGACTGTGCGAGACCGCCTTTCATATGCCCGGTCAGGATTTCGGCCAGCTTCAGCAGGCGCCGGGTGATGCCGGCATGGTTAAGCAAGTTGCCGAGAAAGATAAAAAACGGGATAGCCAGCAAGGTGGTGTTTTCGGATGCGCCCACGATGCGCTGGGCGGCAATCATCGGACTGGCATCGCCTGCCAGGAAGAAGTAGGACACGATGGCGGCGATGACGGCAATAAAGACCGGAATGTTGATGACGAATCCGGTAATCAAAACGAGGCATGCAATGCCGACACTCATTTGTTTTCTCCTTCTGCCTGTTTGCGCATGTCGTTGATCATGTGGATGACCAGGTAAATCGCCATCCAGAACGACCCGACCGGAATTGCAAGATTGAGATAGATGTAGGAGACACCGAGGATCGGGGTGATTTTTCCGCCCGATTCCATGGCCAGCTCCAGACCCAGCCAGCCGAACACCACCAGCACCACGATGCTGATCGCATCGTTCATGAGCTGCGCATAGCGTTGGGCTTTGGGCGGAAGCATCGTGAAGAAGACATCGATGCTGATATGTTTCCTGCGTTTCATGGCAGCCGCAGCGCCCAGCATGATTGCCCAGATATAGGCGGCAAGCAGGATTTCCTCGACCCACAGAATGGGGCTGTTGAGCATGTAGCGGGTGAATACCGCCCATACCGTGATAATGACGATGAACAGCGTGCACAAATTGGCCAGCCTGTCGTCAAGAGCGCCCAGCAATTTTTTTCTCATGTCATCTCCGCGCGTGGTGATGGATGGAATGAAGCAACCAGGGAGGCAGTGGCTTGCCAATGCAGGCCACTGCGGCGGAACGGAATTGGAACCGTGCTTACTTCATGTAGCCCTGCACTTTTTCATACAGGCCGGGCGTCCATTCCGGGAACTTGCTATAGGTCACCATGGCCGCTTTCTTGAAGGCTTCGCGGTCCACTTCGATAATGGTGACGCCTTCCTTCTTCAGTTTTTCCACGGCATCTTGTTCTGCGGAAACCACGCTGTTGGTCATGAAGTTGCCGCCAATATCTGCCGATTCCATCAAGGCTTTCTGAATGTCGGCAGGGAGCTTGGCGTAGTATTTTTCACCGATGACCCACTGCGAGATGTTGTGGATGTACGCGGTCTTCACCAGGTATTTCGCCGTTTCATACGCTTTCATGGAATAGAAAACGTTGATCGGGCTTTCTGTTCCGTCAATCACGCCGGTCGAGAGTGCCGGATAAACATCGGAGAGCGGCATCGGGGTGGGTGTTGCCCCCATGGACTGGATAGCCTCGATCTGGATGCGATTGTTCGGCGAGCGCAGCTTCACGCCCTTCAGTTCGGAGGGAGTCTTGGCAGGCTTCTTGAGCAGGAAGTGGCGAGTGCCATACAGCCAGTTGGAGGTGACGATCCGCAGGCCCTTACCGGCCAGCTTGTTGGACATGTCGGCAAACCACGGCGACTTGGCCAGCTTGAACAGGTCCTTGTAGTCGTTGGCCAGATACGGGCCCATCAGGATGCCGAAATCGGGAACGTAATCCGCCAGAAAACCGCCATCGGTAATGGTGATAACGCCGCTGCCGAGTTGCATCTGCTGCATCACATCCTTTTTGGCGCCCAGGGCCGAGCTGGGGAAAAGCTGCAGTTCGGCCTGCCCCTTGGTTTTTTCCTTGAAGGCGCGCGCCCATTCTTTTGCCGCCAGGTCGAGCGGTTCACCCGGATTGTTTTCGTAGGCCACTTTGATGGTGTACTTGGCTGCCGCCATGCTCAGGCCGCTGCAGGTCAGCAAGGAGATGGCGACGCCGGTCAGGCAGGCACGAGACAAAAAGGAACGTTTTGTTACCAAAGCTTTGCGCATTTTGAAAACCCTCTTCCTGTGAGTGTGAGAATGTGCGGATGACCTTGCGGGGTTTGGCATGACGAGAAATGATCTTATTTACGTAAGTTGTCTTTCCGCACTACAGAGTCTGCTCTATGATTTCGGGCGAAGAAATTGAATTTATTGACTACCCCTATAACCAGGAGTTATCGCTCGTATGGTCAATCCGCTGGGTTTGCTGAAAAACCGGCTGCGCATGCGGCATTTGCAACTACTGTATGTGTTGTCGGATAAGGGATCGCTACGCCAGGCGGCCGAAGCCATGGCGCTGACACAGCCGGCGGTAACCAAGGCCTTGCGCGAACTGGAAGACTTGATGGGCGAGCCGTTGTTTACCCGCACACCCAAAGGATTGGTGCCCAACATGCTGGGCGAGGCCGCGCTACGTTACGCCCAACTGGTGTATGCCGATCTGGGCGGGCTGCATGAGGAAATGGTGGCGCTGAAATCGGGCAATCTGGGCAAGATCCGCATCGGGGCGATGGGATCGTTGACCGGGGGGCTGCTGCCTGGCGCGATCGCCAGGCTCAAGCAAAGCCACCCGAAGCTGAATATCACCGTGGTGATCGATACCAGCGATGTGCTGTTGCAGGCGCTGGGGCATGATCAGCTGGATTTGCTGGTGGCGCGCATTCCGCAGGGCTGGTCGCACGACGGGGTGAATTTCGAACCGTTCGGGGAAGAGGTGATCCAGATCGTGGCGCGCACCGGACACCCGCAAATGCAGAATCCCCAGGCCACGCTGGCCAGCCTGGCGGAATATCCCTGGGTGGTGCAATCACAGCCGACCCCGCTGCGGGAGATCTACAACCAGATATTTCGCGAGGCGCAGGTGGCCACGCCCCTCAATCTGGTGGAAACCGCCTCGACCATGCTGACCGTGTCACTGTTGCAGCAGACCGACATGATCGCGCTGATGCCGCTGACGCTGGTTGAGTATTATCGCGAGCTGGGCGTGTTGTCGCGCCTGCCCGTGCCGCTGTCGGGCCGGCTGACGCCATTTGGCCTGATCAGCCGAAAAAGCCGCTTGCCCACGCCTGCCATGCGCATGGTGGCCGATGCCCTGCGTGCCCAGGCGCGCCAACTCTGGCCGACAGGATCGTGAGCGCGCGGACAAGCAGTGGCTCGAACGGCTACCGCGCTCTGCTGTTGTACAGGCTGGCAAATTCTTCCGCGGGAAGCGGGCGGCTGAACAGATAGCCCTGATACTGGTCGCAGCGATTGTTTTTCAGGATATCGAGCTGGGCGACGGTTTCCACCCCTTCGGCGATGGTGGTCAGCTGCAGGGTCTGGCCGAGCTGGATAATCGCTTTCACGATCGATGCGTCGTCGGCATCTTCCATCAGATCGCGCACGAAGGATTGGTCGATCTTGAGTTTGTCCACATCCAGCCGCTGCAGATAAGACAGGCTGGAATAACCCGTTCCGAAGTCATCGATGGAGAGCTTGACGCCAATGGCTTTCAGGCCGCCCAGCGTTTTCATGACCATCTCCATGTCTTGCAGCAGGATCGATTCCGTCAGTTCCAGTTCCAGCTGGCTGGCCGGCAATCCCGAGCGGACGAGCGCGCGGGTCACGGTTTCAAGCAGGTTGCCGCGCTTGAATTGCAGCGCGGAGAGATTGACCGCGATGATCATCGGTGGAAGGTGATGGATTCGGCTCCAGGCTTGCGCTTGTCGGCAGGCTTCATTGAGCACCCATTCGCCAATGGGGATGATCAGGCCGCTGCGTTCGGCGAGCGGGATGAATTTTGCCGGCGCGATAAGCCCCTGCTCCGGGTGTTGCCAGCGCAGCAAGGCCTCGGCGCCGATGATGCGTCCGCTGGCGATATCGATCTGCGGCTGGTAATGCAGCAGCAATTCCTGTTTTTTCAGCGCGTTGCGCAACTGGCCCTGCAACTGCATGTGCTGCAGCGCATCGATGTTCATCTTTTCAGAGAAAAAACGATAGGTGTTCCGTCCGGCTTCCTTGGCGTGGTAAAGCGCAACGTTTGCGTTTTTGAGCAGGCCATCCAGCTGTTTGCCATCGTTGGGGAAAAGGCTGATGCCGATGCTGATGGAGGTGTTCACCGAGTGTTCGTCAAGATGGAAAGGTTCGCTGAAGGAATCGGTGATGTTTTCGGCAATGGCTTCGATGATGCCCGGGTTGCGTACATTGTTCAGCAGGATGATGAATTCATCGCCGTTCTGACGGCTGATCGTATCGGTATCGCGGATACACGTTTTCAGCCTTTCCGCGACTTGAACCAGCAAGCGGTCGCCATAGCTGTCACCCAGGCTGTCGTTGATCAGCTTGAAATTATCCAGATCGAGATAGAACAGGGCAGCGCCGAACCGCTCGCGATTGGCCAGGGCGAGTGCTTGGTCGAAACGGTCGCGCAACAGCAAGCGATTGGGTATGCCCGTCAAGGGATCATGGTAGGCCAGGAATGCCAGTTTCTTCTCGGCTTCCTGGTGTTCGGCGTGGATACGCAAGGCTTCGATGCCATAGGCCAGGTTGCTGGCAAGCTCTTCCAGCAGCCCGACTTCTTCGGGGTTGAAGGCATTTAGTTCTTTCGAATAAATACACAGTGCGCCCCATACCTGATTCTTGCAAACCAGCGGAAGCCCGATTCCGGATTGAAAACCGTTCCGGGTGATGGCTTCGCGCCAGGGATCCATGCGGGGATTTTTCGGGCAATTCTGGTCGACAACGGTCTGTCCGGTCCTGATTGCGGTGCCGGTTGGGCCTTGCCCGCGCGGCGTGTCGGCCCAGGTGATATTGGCGCTGCTCAAATAGCCCAGTTCAAAACCGGATTGAGCGACCAAGCGTACAGATTTGTCGGGATCATTTTCTGCGAAGCTCACCCAGGCTGCCTGATAACTGCCCGTTTCCACGACCAGGCGGCAGATTTCACCGAGTAATCCTTGTTCGCTCTGTGCATGGACCAGTGCAGTATTGCATTCACTCAGCAGTCTGAATGCCCGGGCAAGCCGGTGCTGGTTTTGTTCGGCGTGTTTGCGCTCGGTGATGTCCGAATAAATCCCCAATACCCCGATGATTTCCTGTTTGGCATCGCGCAACGGCACCTTGGAGGTGAGCCGCCAGTGTATCGTTCCGTCAGGCGCTTCCTGGGGTTCTTCATAACCCAGCTTGGGAATGCCGGTCTCCATCACCAGCTTGTCGTCGGCGCGATACAACTCGGCCTGGTCCTTCCAGACCATGTCAAAGTCGGATTTTCCGATCAATTCCTGGGCGCTGCTCAAGCCGGCGTCGTGGGCAAACAGGGCGTTGCAGCCGAGGTGGCGGGATTCGCAGTCTTTCCAGAAAATACGGATTGGAACAAGCTCAACAAGGTTTCGAAGCACGGCCAAAGAAAAATTTTGGGGAGGCGCTTTATTCATGGTGATAAACCTCCCTCGGTTTCTGGTTTCCCAGAGGTGCGCGGAACAAGCATTTCAAATGGGGATTAAAAGGTTGAATCTGGATAGCGGCTGTTTGCTCAGACGATCCGCACACTCTGTTTGACCTGTGGCGAAGTTGCAGCCAGATGCCGGAACCGCGCCTTGTGCCGTGGCGCGGCGTGTCGAGAAACAACGTGTCAGGATTCTTTTTCAAACCATGCCATGCTTTCCACGTGCGCGGTATGCGGGAACATGTTCACCACGCCGGCGGCTTTGAGCGTGTAGCCCTTCACGTTGACCAGCACATTGGCATCGCGTGCCAGCGTGGCCGGGTTGCAGGAAACGTAGACGATGCGTTTGGGGCCACCGGCTTCCGGAATCGATTTCACCAGTTCCATCGCGCCATCGCGCGGCGGATCGATCAGCATCTTGTCGAAGTGGCCCAGTTTCGCCAGCCAGTGCTCGGTCATCTCGAACAGGTTGGCGACCTGGAACGCGGTGTGCTCGGCCAGACCGTTTTTCTGCGCATTTTCCAGCGCACGATCGACGAGTTGCTGGCTGCCTTCCATGCCCAGCACCCAGGCGCCGCTCTTGGCGATCGGCAGGGTGAAGTTGCCCAGGCCGCAGAACATGTCGGCAATGCGCTCGCCCAGCTGCGGATCGAGCAACTGCATCGCGCGTTCGACCATCACCCGGTTGATGTGCGGGTTGACCTGGGTGAACTCGGTCGGCTTGAACGGCATCACCACGCCGAATTCCGGCAGGCTGTACGTCAGCGCCGGGGCATCGAGCGGGTAGAGCGGATAGGCGGTATCCGGGCCTTTCGGTTGCAGCCAGATCTGCACGTTCCACAGGTCGGCGTAGGCCTTGAACAGCGCTTCGTCGGCGTCGGTAATCGCATCCATGTTGCGGAACACCAGCACGTCGACCTTGTCGCCGGCGGCAAGCTCGATCTGCGGCATGCGCTCGCGGATTGAAAGCTGCATCACCAGTTCGCGCAGCGCCGGCAGTTGTGCGGAAATGCGCGGCGGCAGCACATGGCATTCGCTCATGTCGGCCACGAAGCTCGAACGCTTTTCATGGAAGCCGACCAGCACGGTGCCCTTCTTGGCCACGTAGCGCGCCGAAAGCCGGGCGCGGTTGCGGTAGCCCCAAGCCGGGCCGTAGATTGCCGGCAACAGGGTTTCGGTATTCACATTGCCGATGCGCTTGAGGTTTTCTTCCAGCACGCGCTGTTTCGCCGCCACCTGTGCAGTGAATTCCATGTGTTGCATCGAGCAGCCGCCGCAGACGCCGAAATGCGGGCAGCGCGGCGTAGTACGCACAAAGCTTTCCTTCAGGATCGCCATGGCCTGTGCGTTTTCGAAATTCGGTTTCTTGCGGTAGCTGGAATATTCGACGGTTTCAAAGGGCAGCGCGCCATCGATAAAGATGGTCTTGCCGTCGATATGCGCCACGCCATGGCCCTCGAAATCAAGCGATTCAATCTGGGCGATGCGGGGCGGATATTTTTGCGTGGACATGGCGGATCAAGGCTTTGAAAAGAAGCGGATTATACCGGGAACCGCTACGCAACTGCGCCGCTTCGTCTGGTATCCCATTATTTTCTTGCCGGCCCAACGGGCGGGTCCGGATCTTGGACTGTCTGGGGGAGATCAGTGCGGCTGGGCGGCCAATCCGGTGGATTCCGCCAATAAATGCGCCATATTGAGTAGATGAACTGCAGACAAAGTAGTTCGCGGCACCAGTTCCCGGCTGTTCTACAAGGAAAAATCATGAACCTCGTCATTTACAGCGTCACCGCCCAGAACCCCTGCGCTGAAGCCATGGATATTGTCAATCGGGTGAACAGTCTCATTGCCAGCCAGGGCGACAGCCTCTCTCGCGAACGCACTCAAGCCACGCTGGATGAACAGGTCGGTGCGGATGTTCAGGCCGCCTACGGGTTGAAAGTGATCGGTACCGGATTCGAAATGGAACACGATGAGTGATGGACGTGAATCTGGCCAAGTAATTGCGAGGCCGCCGTCATTGGCTGCGTACTTTTGTCTGCAGGGTTTGCGTGTATGTGAAAATTACGGGAACTACCCTTTGGGTGGAGGGGTCATTCTTCTCGGAAAGGAGACATGTATTGTGGATAACACCGATTCAGCGGTTCAGGTTGCTAGCCTTTATTCGCTTGGCAGAGAACACGCCCGTCTTTGGATGGACAACCATCCTGACGCATCGAAAGAAGAACTGATTGAACATTTGAGCCAATTTCGTGCGTCATGGCCGATATCGACAAGCCTTTTCGACGAGATGGTTCGTGGAATAACTTGTCGTGTCTTTTTCATGCGCAGCCTGAACAAACACGCCATGCCCTGATCATCCACCCATCGATGAATTGGCGCGTGATTCTGCGCAAACATCTCGAACGCACCCGCGTAACCAACGATGGGCCAGATCGGCGTCCATCCGGGGGTGCCAAAGCATTGAAACCGTGATTTCCGGCGTAGAGACCGGAAGAAGGAAGCTATGCATTCCGCCGCGCAAGTTGCCGGTGTGCCGTTCGGGGACGCTGGCGATCAGGTCGGAAGCCCGGGCTAGCGCCAGTGCGGTCGAAAAGCCACTGACGATCGTGGCGATCTCTCGTTCCAGTCCAAACGGTTTCAAGGCTTCATCAATCGGCCCCTTGTCGAGACCCTGCCGCGAGACGCAGATATGTCTGCCAGTCGCATAACGAGTGGGCGTGATCTCACCCTGGATCAACGGATGCCCTGTTCGCACGACACCAATGAAGCGATCTCGAAATAAGGCCTGCACGCGCAACTCGGGTGCTGTCGCCTTTCCAACAACGCCGGTTTCCAGGTCGACGATCCCGTCGCGAAGCGGCGTGCTGTCTTTGTTGAGCTTCAGTACAAAGCGCAGACGCACACCGGGCGCTTCCTCGCCGATGCGGGCAATAAGGTCTGGCCCGAAGTTTTCCACAAAGCCATCGCTGGTTCGCAGCGTGAATGTTCGGACTAGCTGTTTGAGGTTGAGCTGCTCGGCCGGGCGCAGAACCGCTTCTGCATCCTGCACGAGCTGACTGACCCGCTCGCGCAGCTCGAGCGCTCGGGGGGTCGGAACGAGACCACGCCCAGCCCTGACCAGCAGCGGATCGCCCGTCGTTTCGCGCAATCGCGCCAGCGCCCGACTCATCGCCGAGGGGCTGAGCCGCAATCGTCGGGCAGCACGCGCCACGCTGCCTTCCGCGAGCAGCACATCAAGGGTGATAAGCAGGTTGAGATCAGGCGTCGACATGCATCAACCATAGCACGTCGTGAACATGGCATGGCGCCTGACGCACATATAAAGTGCAAACGGTGCGTCTTCCGCCCTATATGGCAATGAACGTAGACTGGTTTCTGAAAGCCCCGTTTCGGGAGCCGCCGGAAATAAGGAGTTCATGTTGAAGCCAATCATTAAAGGAAGAGATGGGGCACCTTCGGTTCGGGGAGCGCTCGCCAGCCTTTCACTATCGATGCTGCTGTCCTCGCTTGGCACCAGTATTGCCAATGTGGGCTTGCCGACGTTGGCGCAGGCGTTCACCGCTTCTTTCCAGGAAGTCCAGTGGATCGTTCTTGCCTATCTCCTGGCCATCACCACCCTGATCGTCAGCGTCGGACGGCTCGGCGATCTTGTCGGCCGCCGAAGGCTGCTCCTGTGCGGAATCATCTTGTTCACGGTGGCCTCGCTCCTGTGCGGCATCGCCCCCAGGCTTTGGATGCTGATTGTTGCCCGGGCAGTGCAAGGCCTCGGTGCGGCGATCATGATGGCTCTCGCCATGGCGTTTGTCGGCGAGGCGGTTCCGCAGGCAAAGACCGGGAGCGCCATGGGGCTGCTCGGCACGATGTCCGCAATAGGTACCGCGCTGGGTCCATCGCTCGGCGGCGTTCTGATCGCAGCAATCGGTTGGCGGGCAATCTTTTTCGTCAACGTGCCGCTGGGCATCCTGGCGTTTCTTCTCGCTCAGCGCTATTTGCCGGCTGATCGCCGGGCGCCGAAGACTGAACGGACCGGCTTTGACTATGCAGGCACGCTACTGCTTGCGCTGACACTCGGCGCTTATGCGCTCGCCGTGACGCTGGGGCGCGGCAGTTTCGGTACGCTCAACATGGCGCTGCTGTTGGCTGCGGCTTTCGGAGTCGGCCTTTTCGTGTTTGCCGAGGCGAGAACTGCATCACCGCTGATCCGGTTGACGATGTTTCGCGATCCCGCGCTGAATGCGAGTCTCGCCATGAGCGCGCTCGTTTCGACCGTGATCATGGCGACTCTGGTAGTCGGCCCGTTCTATCTCTCGCGGACACTCGGACTCGATGCGGCGCTGGTTGGGCTCGTCATGTCGGTCGGTCCGCTGGCCGCTGCACTGAACGGAGTACCTTCTGGCCGCTTGGTGGACCGCTTTGGCGCGCAACGCATGACCCTCTTCGGACTTATCGGAGTGGCAAGCGGTGCCTTCATTCTGTCCATGCTGCCGGCAAGGCCCGGCCTCTCCGGCTACATCGCTCCCATCGTCCTCATCACCGCCAGCTATGCGCTGTTCCAGACCGCGAACAACACTGCCGTCATGACGGATATCCGCCAAGACCAGCGCGGTGTCATTTCCGGTATGCTCAGTCTGTCGCGCAATCTCGGTCTCGTCACCGGTGCATCCGTTATGGGCGCTGTGTTCGCGTTCGCATCAGCAACGAGCGACGTTACAACGGCGCACCCCGAGGCCGTTGCCGCCGGCATGCGAATCACGTTCGCCGTTGCAGCGATTCTCGTTGTCGTAGCGCTCGTCATTGCGATTGGAGGCCGTGCTCTTGCAACACGTCCGTGGTTTCAGTCGCTCAGGGACAGGGCATGACACGATTGCCAGAAAAGACAAAGGGCCTGCAGATCATTGATCTGCAGGCCCTTGACTTGATTGGTCGGAGTACCGGGATTCGAACTCGGGACCCCTTGCACCCCATGCAAGTGCGCTACCAGGCTGCGCCATACTCCGAAAGAAGCCGGATTATACCTACTCCCTTATGGTCTGGCTAGCTTTTAAGCCAAGCCAGCAGATCTTCCAGTTCATGGCGCACTTCGGTCATGTCGGCGTGCTCCAGGTATTCAACGACAACTGGATCGCCGGTAATGCTGGCGAGCTGGTTGCGTGCACCGCTGATGGTGAATCCTTGCTCGTAAAGCAGCGAGCGGATACGGCGCACCAGCAGCACTTCGTGGTGCTGGTAGTAACGCCGGTTGCCGCGCCGCTTGACCGGTTTGAGCTGCGTGAATTCCTGTTCCCAGTACCGCAGAACATGGGGCTTCACGCCGCACAGGTCGCTGACTTCACCAATGGTGAAGTAGCGTTTGGCCGGGATCGGCGGCAGTTCAGTCGTTGGTGTGACGTGGCTGTTGCTTTGCATAATGGAGCTCGACCATGCCCTTTAATTTTTGGCTGGCGTGGAAGGTGACAACCCGGCGGGCGCAGATAGGAATCTCTTCGCCGGTTTTCGGGTTGCGGCCCGGGCGTTGCGGCTTGTCGCGCAACTGGAAGTTGCCAAATCCGGATAACTTTACGGTGTCGCCTACTGCCAGCGCGACGCGGATTTCATCGAAAAAAGCCTCGACCATGTCTTTGGCTTCGCGCTTGTTTAGACCCACCTTGTCGAACAGCATGTCGGCGAGATCTGCTTTTGTCAGTGTCATTTTATATTTATCTCAAACTTTTCAGACTCTCAGCGTTGCGCCGCAATCCTCAGCCTTGCGAATGATGCCCGCAATGGCGGCGTCAACGTCACTTTCGGTAAGTGTTTTATGAGTATCTTGCAACAACACCTTGAAAGCAAGGCTTTTTCTTCCTTCCGGAACGCCCTTGCCACGGTAAACGTCAAAGAGCTTGATTGCCGTCACGAGCGGGTTATCAAGACTATCGAAAGCCTTGACGAGTGACTCTGCCGGCAGGTTTTCCTCAACGATCAGGGCGAGATCGCGGCGCACCGGTTGGAACTTGGAAACCGGCGTGGCGCGGATCGCATCGATGCGGGTGAGGGCGGCCAGATCGAGCTCGAACACGACAGGCGCACTGGCCAGGTCGTACACGGGCACCCATTTCGGATGCAACTCGCCCAGAACGCCGATCACCGCGCCATCAACTACCACTTCGGCCGAGCGGCCCGGATGCAGCGCCGGATGGCTGGTGCGGCGGAATTCGGCCGTACGCGGCGCCAGCAAGGCTTCCACGTCGGCTTTCACGTCGAAGAAATCAACGCTTTCCTTGCCGGTGCCCCATTGTTCGGCGAAGCGCCCGCCCCAGGCGAGGCCGGCGATTTTTTCCGGCTGGCCGTCCGCTGCGGTGCTGTTGAAGATGCGACCGATTTCAAACAGGCGCACGCGTTCGTGCTTGCGGCTCTGGTTGTATTTCAGCGCGTTGATCAAACCGCCGAGCAGGGTGGAGCGCATCACACTCATCTGCGAGGCGATCGGGTTGATCAGCTTGACCGGCTGGTTGTTGCCGGCGAAGTCGGCTTCCCACTTTTCCTCGACAAAGGCATAGGTCACGCTTTCCTGATAGTCGCGGCCGACCATCAGGTTGCGCAGGGCGGCCTTGCCACGGCGGTTGCCCGGTTGCGGCAACATGAACAGGCGGGTGCTGGACGGTTGCACCGGTACGTTGTCGTAACCGAACAGGCGCGCGACTTCTTCGATCAGGTCTTCTTCGATTTCGATATCGAAACGGAACGAGGGCGGGGCGACAGTGATGACGTCGCCGGCAATGTCACAGGCGAGATCGAGGCGGCGCAGCAGACCGAGGATCTCGTCGGCGGAAAGTTGCACACCCAGTACCTTGGCGACGCGGCTCACGCGCAAGGCGACCGGCTTGCGGGCCGGCAGTTGTGCGGTTTCTTCCACCACCGGGCCGGCTTCGCCGCCGCAGATGTCGAGCACTAGTTGCGTGGCGCGCTCCAATGCGACAATACAATTGTCGAAATCGACGCCGCGTTCGAAGCGGTGCGAGCTGTCCGAGCCAAAACCGATGCGGCGCGCCTTGCCGGCGATCACGCCCGGCGTAAAGAAGGCGGACTCCAGGAAAATGTCGCGGCAACCGGCTTCGACGCTCGATTCCGCGCCGCCCATGATGCCGGCCAGTGCTACCGGACGGGCTTCGTCGGCGATCACCAGCATGTCGGGTTCGAGTGCCAGTTCCTTGTCGTTCAGGAGCTTGATGGTCTCGCCGGCTTGGGCAAAACGCGCGCTGATGCCGCCTTGCAGCTTGGCCAGATCGAACGCGTGCATCGGCTGACCGAGTTCCAGCAGCACGTAGTTGGTGATGTCGACGATCGCGGAGATCGCGCGCACGCCGGAGCGCTCCAGACGTTGCTTCATCCAGTCCGGTGTCGGCGCGGCCTGGTTGACGCTCTTTACCACGCGCCCGGCGTAACGCGGGCAGGCATCGCTGGCGGCGAGCGTGACCTTGCGCGTGTCGCTGATCGTGGCGGCGACCGGGGCGATGCCGATGGGGTCCAGTTCTGTGCCGGTCAGTGCGGCGACTTCACGTGCAATGCCGCGGATCGACAGGCAATCGGCACGGTTGGGCGTGAGCTTCAGCGTGAACAGACGATCGTCGAGGTTCAGGTAATCGCGGATCGACAGGCCGACCGGCGCATCGGCCGGCAGGATCAAGAGGCCGCTGGCTTCGTCGCTAATGCCTAACTCCTTGGCGGAGCAGAGCATGCCGCAGGATTCAATCCCGCGCACCTTGGCTTGCTTGATGTTGAAGTCGCCGGGCAGGGCGGCGCCGACGCGGGCGCACGGCACTTTGATCCCGGGGGCGACATTCGGTGCGCCGCAGACGATTTGCAGCGGTTCAGCTTCGCCGACATTCACGGAGCAGACGTTCAGGCGGTCGGCATCTGGATGCTTCTGTACGCTCAGTACTTCAGCCACAAAAACCTGGCTGAAGGCCGGGGCGGCCGGATCGTTTTCTTCAACTTCCAGGCCAGCCATGGTCAGCAGGTGCGCCAGGGCCTCGGAATCCAGCGCCGGGTTGACCCACGTGCGCAGCCATTGTTCAGAGAATTGCATGGTGGGAATCTCTTAGCGGAATTGTTCGAGGAAGCCGAGATCGTTCTCGAAGAAAAGGCGCAGGTCGTTCACGCCGTAGTACAGCATGGCGAAACGGTCGAGGCCGATGCCGAAGGCAAAGCCGGTGTGCTTTTCGCTGTCGATGCCGACATTCTTCAGGACATTCGGGTGGACCATGCCGCAGCCGCCGACTTCCAGCCAGCCGCGTGCGCCCAGCACGTCGATTTCAGCCGAGGGTTCGGTGAATGGGAAGAACGAGGGGCGGAAACGCACCTGCAGATCATCCTGCTCGAAAAATTTGCGCAGGAAGTCGATCAGCACGCTCTTCAGGTCGGCGAACGAGACGTTCTCGTCCACCCACAGGCCTTCCATCTGGTGGAACATCGGCGAATGGGTGGCATCGGAATCGACGCGGTAGACGCGGCCGGGCGCGATGATCTTGATCGGCGGCTGGTGCTCCAGCATGTAGCGCACCTGGATCGGCGAGGTATGGGTGCGCAGCACCAGCGGCGCTTCCGGCGTGGAGCCTTCCACGTAGAAAGTGTCCTGCATGGCGCGGGCAGGGTGATCCTTGGGAATGTTCAGGGCTTCGAAATTGTGGAAGTCGGTTTCGATTTCCGGGCCGTCGGCCACTTCAAAGCCGAGAGAAGAGAACAGGGCTTCGATGCGTTGCTGCACCAGCGTGACCGGATGCAGGCCGCCCTTGCCTTGTCCGCGGCCAGGTTGGGTGATGTCGAGGGCTTCTGCTGCGAGCTGGGCGGCGAGTTTCTCGGCGGCCAGTGCTTCACGGCGGGCAACCAGCGCGGCTTCAAAAGCCTGCTTGGCCTGGTTGACGGTGGCGCCAAAGGTTTTCTTTTCTTCCGGCGGAAGCGTGGCAAGCTGCTTCAGGAGCGCAGTGATAGAGCCTTGTTTGCCAACGTAGTGCGCTTTGACGTTTTCGAGTTCCTGGGGGTCGTGGGTCGCGGCGAGTTGCGCAAGCCCTTGTGCCAGGATGGCTTGGACGTTATTGGTCATGGTCGTGGCCGGAAGTGTTTCCAATTCGCCTTGGGCGCGATAACTTTGGCGGCGGCACTCGTTGGGTCTTGCCGTACTACTTGTACTGTCTGCGACCCGACTCGTTTGCCTTCGCGTTCTCGCTTCCAATGCTTCTTGGAATGTTCGATTAAACTTGGGAAAGAAAAAAGGGAGGCCGGAAGCCTCCCTTTAATTGCTGCTCTGGATCAGGCGAGGCTTGCCTTGGCTTGCTCGACAAACTTGGCAAAAGCCGGCTTGTCAAACACGGCCAGGTCGGCCAGAACCTTGCGGTCCACTTCGATGCCGGCTTTCTTCAGGCCGTTCATGAAGCGGCTGTAAGCCAGACCGCACTCACGGGATGCCGCGTTGATACGCGCAATCCAGAGTTGACGGAATTGACGCTTTTTCTGGCGACGGTCGCGGTATGCATATTGACCGGCCTTCATCACCGCCTGTTTGGCGATGCGATAGACGTTCTTGCGGCGGCCGCGATAGCCCTTGGCAAGTTCCAGAACTTTCTTGTGACGGGCGCGAGCCGTTACACCACGTTTAACGCGAGGCATGTGTCTTCTCCTTTTCCGTTATGCGTAGGGCAACATGGCGCGAACGTGACCCATGTCACAGGCGGTCACTTGTTGGGTGCCGCGCAGTTGGCGCTTGTTTTTGGTGGTTTTCTTGGTCAGGATGTGGCGCTTGAACGCTTTGCTGCGTTTGATGCCACCGCTGCCTTGAACGATGAAGCGCTTTTTGGCGCCGCTCTTCGTTTTCATCTTGGGCATGATGATTTCCTATTTACATCATTAGATTCAGCGACAGGCGCTCCCGAAAGAGTCTTGAAGCCCGCCACCTCGCTTTTATGCAGCTGCCGACAGTCTCTCGCGATCCTGTCTTGCCGGGCGCAGCTGCCGGCCCGGTAAACTTAAACTTTCTTCTTCGGCGCCAGCATCATGACCATCTGGCGGCCTTCGAGCTTGGGGAACTGCTCGACTACGGCCAGCTCGCCCAGATCGGCTTCGATGCGCTTCAATTGCGCCATGCCGATTTCCTGGTGGGCCATTTCGCGGCCGCGGAAGCGCAAGGTAATCTTGGCCTTGTCGCCTTCTTCCAGGAAGCGGATCACATTGCGCAATTTGATCTGGTAGTCGTTTTCGTCCGTACCCGGGCGGAATTTGACTTCCTTGATCTGAATCTGCTTTTGCTTGAGCTTGGCGGCATGCAGTTTCTTGGAGTTCTGATACTTGAACTTGCCATAATCCATCAGCCGGCAAACCGGGGGTTGCGCGGTGGGCGCAATTTCAACCAAATCCACCTCGGCTTCTTCAGCCTGACGCAGGGCCTCATACAGGCTCACAATGCCAAGCTGTTCACCCTCCACACCCTGCAATCGAATTTCGCGCGCGGTGATCTCACCATTGATCCGCGGCTCTTTTTCCTGGGCAGCTATCGCAATTCTCCAAGTCAGTCAAAACAAAAACCGTGCGTCTGTCGCCGTTTGGCCTCAAGCCAGTTCGGTTTGCAGTCGCTCAATGAGCGCTGAGACCGTCATCTGACCCAAGTCTTCTCCGGTACGGCTACGCACGGCCACCAAGCCCGCGGCTTTTTCCTTGTCGCCCACGATGAGCTGATAGGGAAGGCGCTGCAAGCTATGTTCGCGGATTTTATAGGTAATCTTCTCATTTCTCAAGTCGACAACTGCACGCAGTCCCGCGGCCTGCAATTGTGCGGCCACTTCCTGGGTGTAATCGGCCTGATGTTCGGAGATATTCATGACTACCATTTGTACCGGAGCCAGCCACAACGGGAAGGCGCCAGCATGATGTTCGATCAGGATGCCGATAAAGCGTTCGAGCGAGCCGAGCACGGCGCGGTGCAGCATGATCGGGCGCTGGCGGGTGCTGTGCTCGTCCACGTATTCGGCGCCCAGGCGCTCTGGTAGGTTGGGGTCGAGTTGCAAGGTGCCGCACTGCCAGACCCGGCCCAGACAATCCTTGAGCGAGAATTCGATCTTCGGGCCATAGAAGGCGCCTTCACCTGGCTGTAGTTCGTAAGCCAAGCCTTTGGATTCGAGTGCGGCGATCAGTGCGCCTTCGGCACGATCCCACTGTTCGTCGGTGCCGATGCGCTTTTCCGGACGGGTCGAGAGCTTGACGATGATGTCTTCAAAGCCGAAGGCGGTGTAGACCTTTTGCAGCAGCTCGATAAAGCGTGCGGATTCTTCCTGGACTTGCGCTTCGGTGCAGAAAATGTGCGCGTCGTCCTGGGTAAAGCCGCGCACGCGCATCATGCCGTGCAGGCTGCCGGAGGGTTCGTTGCGGTGGCAGGCGCCGAATTCGGCGTAGCGCAACGGCAGGTCGCGGTAGGAGCGCAGGTCGCTGTTGAATACCTGGATGTGGCCCGGGCAGTTCATCGGCTTCACGGCGTAGTCGCGTTTTTCCGACTCGGTCGTGAACATGTTGTCTTTGTAGTTCTGCCAGTGGCCGGATTTTTCCCACAGAGTGCGGTCCATCACCTGTGGGGTGCGGATTTCCTGGTAGCCGTGAGCGTTCAGTACGCCGCGCATATATTGCTCGATGGCTTGCCAAAGGGTCCAGCCCTTCGGGTGCCAGAACACCATGCCCGGTGCTTCGTCCTGCATATGGAAGAGGTCAAGCTGCTTGCCGATCTTGCGGTGATCACGCTTTTCGGCTTCTTCAAGCATGTTGAGGTACTGCTCGAGATCTTCTTTCTTGGCCCAGGCGGTGCCGTACACGCGCTGCAGCATCTCGTTCTTGCTGTCGCCACGCCAGTAGGCGCCGGCCACTTTCATCAGCTTGAAGACTTTCAGTTTGCCGGTCGACGGCACGTGCGGACCGCGGCACAGATCGGTGAAATCGCCTTGCTTGTAGAGCGACAGTACCTGGTCGGCCGGGATCGATTCGATGATCTCGGCTTTGTATTTTTCGCCTATTGACTTGAAGTAGGCGACGGCCTCGTCGCGCGACAGTTCGGTTCGCTCCAGTGGCGTGTCGGCCTTGGCGAGTTCGGCCATTTTCTTTTCGATGGCGGCCAGGTCTTCCGGCGTGAACGGGCGCTTGTACGAGAAATCGTAGTAGAAGCCGTTGTCGATCACCGGGCCGATGGTGACCTGTGCATCCGGGAAAAGCGTTTTGACCGCTTGGGCCAGCAAGTGGGCGGTGGAGTGGCGAATCACTTCGAGGCCGTCGGCATCGCGGTCGGTGATAATGGCGAGTTGCACGTCGCGGTCGATCAGATAGCTGGTGTCGACGGGTTTGCCATCCACTTTGCCGGCCAGCGCTGCGCGCGCGAGGCCGGCGCCAATGCTGGCGGCGACCTGGGCGACGGTCAGCGGGGCGTCAAAGGTGCGTTGGGAACCATCGGGAAGCGTTACGACCGGCATAATCATCACCTGCTAGCTGAATTAAAACGGCAAAAAAAAAGTGCGGGGTTTAGCCGCACTTTTGTCTGAATCTAGCCCAAGGCACGACCTACCGGTAAATGACTGCGGTGGTCGTGGTAGTTCGGAACATGGACTGGATTCCTTTGTATTCGTTGGTAGGCACGATTGGACTCGAACCAACGACCCCCACCATGTCAAGGTGGTGCTCTAACCAGCTGAGCTACGTGCCTAACGAGAGAGCGGCATTCTACTGAAGACCTTCTCTTTTGGCAAGCGCTTGGTGTTGCCGAAGCGCCGGTCCGCCGGGTTTCGAAAGTTGGGCGCAAAAAACCGCTCATGGATTCGGATGCCATGAGAGCAAACAAACCGCCGAATAGCATGTACCGGCAACGAGAGTGGCGTTGCCGGTACATGCTAAATAGAGCTGTTTATTTTGGGGTTTGCGATTGCCCGGCAGCGGCCGTCGGCGGCATGGCGTCTTTATGCAGATCCTGCATTTGCTGTTTCAGCACCAATATTTCGGTCTGCGTGATGAGCATTGACTCACTGCTTCGCTTCATATTGACCATGGATAGCGCCAGTGCCAGCAGTGCAAGGGCGAATGCCACTGCGACCCATAAACCCATTCTTTGCGGTTCGATGATGTGTTTTTCTTCAGACATGATTGGTGCTCCTTTCCTTATGGTTGCAAATGCTAGTGCGACTACGGAACATCATCCTGGCTGGTTATTAACGGCCACCAGCTTTCGATGAAACTTCATTTCGTGGTGCTCTCTGCCTTGTCCGGGCCGGGGGCGTTGCTTGCCACGAGGATTGTTCGATCTCCTGATTCAAATTGCGCCGCCCTTTGCGACAAATCCTTGCCGAGAAGCAGGCGCGCCTGGATATCGGCTCGAAGCTTGCTGCTCTGAACCAGTTCCAGGTCGGGTTTATCCGGAAGGCTTGATTTGAGGCTCAGGGCCTGGTCGCGATAACCGGGGCGGTACTGGATTTGTGAGACCGCAACCTGGAAGGGCTTTTGGTTGGTCAGACGTGAGGCGGGATAACCCTGTTGGCCGAGATAGCCGCTTACTTTCCTGGCGAAACCGGTCATGCCATTCCCGTTGGAGACTTCCAGCCGAAGTTTCGCTGGCTTTACTGGCGTGTCGGTCGGTTGGGCGTTGGCCATGGCTGTTGCCATTTGCACAGGCTTGATCTGTTCGCGCAATTCGTAAACATTTTCCGCAACTTGTATGGTTTCCAGCCGGTTTTTTGCTTGTGCCGGGGGAATAGCTGCAAGTTTTGTACTGCTATCGGGTTGGCGCGCATCTTGTGCCAAGGCGGCAGGTTCTATTGGAAGAGTAGCGACAGCTTGAGTGGTGTTGTCCTGGGCCGTGGTGGCTGCAACAGTAACGGATGGAACGCTGCCGGAATCATTGGCTTTGGCGGATGCAAGGCCCAGATTGCTCAATGCACGCTGGTTGCCGGGATCAAGCTTTGTTGCTTGTTCCAGCGCTGAAACCGCTTCGTTGTATGAGCCTTGCAGGTAGAGGGCATGTCCCAGGTTGTTATGCAGATGGGCTGCATCGGGCGCTTTGCTTATTGCTATGCGGAATGCCGCAATGGCGTCTTCATGACGCCCCTGCATGGCGTAAATCACACCCAAGCCATTACGCGCCTCAACAAAATCAGGGTTTGCCGCCAGCGCCCTGTGATATGCCGCTGCCGCCTGTTCATAGCGTTGTTGCCCTTGATAATAACGGCCCAACTGGTACAGAGCATCGGGACTGTCGGAGGTCTGGTTGATGCTATAGACCGGGTTGACTCCCCAGGTTTGGCTGCTGGTGGTTTGAGGCGATGTGCAGCTGCCCAGAAACGGGATGCAGCAGACCATTGGCAAAATCATCTTTTTCGTTTTCATGCGAGTCTCTCCTGTGAAGAGATCATTGTCCCGACAGTGTGGGCAGAAGCACCCGGTAGATGCTGATGAATGCCGGGCCGAGCAGAACAAGGAGCATTGATGGGAAAATGCAAAAGATCAGCGGAAACAGTAGCTTGACCGGAATCTTGGCTGCTTTTTCCTCGGCGCGCAGGCGGCGCTTGGTGCGCAGGCTGTCTGAATGCACGCGCAGTGAATCCGCCACGCTGGTACCAAATCGATCTGCCTGGATCAGCATTGCGACGAGGTTATCTACCTCTTCAACACCCGTACGCAAGGCAAGGTTCCTGAGAGCCCGTGCCCGAGTGCTACCTGCGCGCAGTTCCAGATTCACCAGATGCAATTCGTCCGCAAGGATCGGGCTTTTCATCCGCATTTCATCGCCAACCCGGCCAATTGCGGCATCCAGACCCAAGCCCGCTTCGACGCATACGGTCATCAGATCGATTGCATCCGGAAAACTTTCAAAAATTTCTCGCTTGCGGTAGGCAATCTTGCGTGCAAGCACTGCATTGGGCAAAAAATAGCCAATCGCTGCCAGCAGTATGAGCAGAAAAAGAAAGACGTTCTGATTGACCGTACTGCTGGAAATACCGCCGTATAGAATCAGCACGCCAGGGAAAACCATTGCCAGAATGGTTTTGGCGGCAAAGAAAAGTACCGGGGTGGAAGATGTGCGATAACCCGCGTTCATAAAGCGAATCCGCAGCGCCGAGTTTTCCCATCCTTCGGCAGGCAGGGATAGCTTGGCGAGCGGGCTGCTTAATTTGATTACATGCTGAATCCACTCCGCAGTGCTTGAATTGGAGTCGCTGGCTGATGTTCCGGTGCTGGAAATTTGCTCCAGTCGCTGGCGCAAGGGGTGTGGTCCCAGTTGCCAGAGGATCACCATCGCGACTAAGAACACGGCCAAAAAAACTACTGCCAGATAGATAATTTGCAAGGTAGTCATGATTTTTGCCACCTGTCTTGTTAAGGATTTACACCCTGATCTTGATGATGCGCCACATCAAAAAGATGCCTAGAGCCATGATGATCAATGCGCCTGCCACCATTTTTTGGCCGGCGGGATCGATCCACAATATGCTGAGAAACTTTGGGTGAATGATGCTGATTACACCTGCCAGCGCGAATGGCAGGATGGTCAAGATCCAGGCAGACAGCTTGCCCTCTGCGGATAGCACGCGGATGGTTCCCAGTAGTTTGAATCTGGCCCGGATCAAGGTGCTGATGTTGTCCAGCAGTTCTGCCAGATTGCCACCGGTTTCGCGCTGGATCAGCACGGAAATGACAAAGTAGCGCAAATCCGTGATGGGAACCCGAGTGGCGAGATTGGTCAGCGCTGC
>Ga0316613_10000479_pt1 | contig 32652 bp, 39 predicted proteins | sample OWC_soil_day10_C_2_FD_207647 | JGI IMG/M metagenome (GOLD analysis project Ga0316613, IMG submission 207647) | Wetland soil microbial communities from Old Woman Creek delta, Ohio, United States - OWC_soil_day10_CT_b | ecosystem: Environmental > Terrestrial > Soil > Wetlands | place: USA: Ohio...
GAAGGCAGCGCCATTGTATACCTGGCTGAAAAAATCCGTAAAGGCAAGCCGCTCAAGGAAGACGAAAGCGCTCCCGACTGTATTTGGCAGATGCCGAAAGAAATTATCAGGGACGAATACCAGAAAGATATGTTTGCGTGGGCTGATCAGATAATTGCAGGCCGCAATTCCACTGTAAGCAAGGTAAATCAACAGGCGCGTCACTGGCTGGGATATACCGGAAATTTGCCGGTAATCGGAGACAAACTGATCTGTAAACGCAATGCATGGGACACAGTTCTGGAAGACGGTAAGCTTCCCACGGCGTTAGTAAACGGGTTAATAGGATACTGTACTCACATTGATCAGATAGAGAAATCGGAAAGAGTCCCATGGCGCAGCGAGCCAATACTCAGCACTGAGCATCTATTAAACCTACGCCCGGTATTCGAAGAAGCGGCGGAATTCAAAGAGCTTAAATATAATCCGGCCGCTCTCTGGGAGAGCAAGCAGTCTCGTGGACATATGAAGGGAATCATTTTTCAGTTTGCCTATTGCATAACTTGCCATGCTTCCCAGGGATCTGAGTGGGACAATCTCTTACTTTATGATGATAGCTGGCATGACAATAACGATCCAATGTTTCAGGCACGATGGAGATATACGGGAATAACCAGGGCAGCAAAACGGTTAGTCTGGCTCAGATAAAGGCGGGTGAACTATGGATGCAGTTACATTTTTAACCACGGTTTTTCAATACGCAGAATCAGGATATTCACAAGTATTTGCGCTGCCAACAACTCAGGCCAAGGCGGTACCGGTAATTGATTTTACCGATGTGTCGGCTGCTATCCAGCAGTTCCAAGGTCAGAATATCTACTTTTCTCCAGGCATAACATCGGAACCTAAAAACAGTAAACTATCTAACCCTGATATTATCGGTATACCTGCTTTATGGGCGGACGTGGATATATTCCATCCCGCCCACGCTAAGCAGAATTTACCGCGAACGGTCGAAGAAGCGTACACGCTGATCCCGGAATGCCTGCCGCCGTCCATTATCGTCCATAGTGGCCATGGCCTGCAGTTCTGGTGGCTGCTCCGTGAGTGCTGGATGTTTGACACGCCTGAGGAAAAACAGCAAGCGCAGGATATATTAACACGACTGCAAGGTTATGTTCGGCAACGAGCACAAGCTCAGGGCTGGCATTTAGACTCAGTACAGGATCTCTGCCGGGTAATGAGGCTACCGGGCACCGTGAATATAAAAATCCCGTCAGAGCCTGTCTGGGCTCAAGTAATCGATCAGTCCGATATCAGATATAATCCGTCTGAGATTGACGAGATATTACCAGCTTTAGAACAGACAGCTGCGGCATCAGGTAAAACACGTACAGCAGCATTTGAGCGCCGGCCGACAGATGGGCCAGCAAGCTATATGCTCCAAAACTGTATGTTTATGCAGCACTGTCAACTAAATGCTAAAACACTGTCATATGGTGACTGGCTGGCAGCTCTAACTAATATTGTCCGGGCTACTGACGGCATTCAAGCAGCTCACGGTATATCCGCTTTGGATCCGGACCGGTATAAACCCGCCGACACAGATAAAAAAATTGATGAAGCCCTGGGCGCCATGAATCCCCAGAACTGCGACTATGTGCGTACGGCGCTGGGGTTTCAAGGCTGTCCTGCTGGCGGTTGTGGCGTGCAAGCGCCCTGCGGTTGGTCCCTGGGTAAAGTGCCTCAGGCTAGGGCGGTAGTTAGGGCAATTACGGTACCTACAGCTGAAACAGTTTACCAGCCCGATGTATTACAGGCAGTTGCTGTGTTGGAAAAAGACGCGCCCGCTGAATACGATCAATTTTATCAACGACTATCAGGACAGGTTAATAAAAACACTTTCAAGAAAGAACTGGCTAAATTAAAAAAAGAGCAGTCCGGTCTGCAGATCATTGACGGCGGCGGCGTGGCTGATTCCAAGGGAGAGCGATGGCTATCACAGACGGTTCCAGACGTGCCAATTGATTTAATTATGCCTGGTAATCCATCTAACTACGCATCATGGGTATTCAAAAACAATGGTGTTGCCGCCGTAAAGGTTAATGAGCAAGGCAACACTACTTACAACAAAGCTACATATATGCCGATAATCATTAACGAACGAATTAACAACATTGATACTGCTCAAGCCAAAGCGTCTATATGTTTTAAAACCAATAGAGGTAATTGGCGTAGCGTTATACTGCCCAAATCGACGATTCTTGACGCTAAAAAAATCATGTGCTTAGCTGATTCTGACCTAAATATTACAACTGATATGGCCAAAGTATTAACTAAATGGCTATCAGAACTAGAGGCAGCAAACATGAACACTATTCCGGAAAGGATAGGCGTTTCCGGTTTTGGATGGAGAAATAATAATACTGAGTTTATCGTACCTGGGATGGTGCATAGCTACACCCTTGATACTGATGACGTTGCTCCGCAATCGGTTATTAATGGGTATATCCCGGCGGGAGATCATAATATCTGGCTACAAAGCATGACAGATGTTATAAAAAACAATATTGCTAGATTTATACTGTCGGTAGCGTTTGCTGCTCCGTTATTAAAGATAATAGGACAACGAACATTTTGCGTCCACAACTGGGGGGACTCACGGGATGGTAAGTCAGCAGCACAATATATAGCAATGTCGGTATGGGGAAAGCCTGATACCATCAAAATACTAGCCAGTTCAAGCGAAACAGGAATAGAGCGTATGGCGTCATTGTGCTCCGATCTGCCATTGTGTGTTAGTGAACTGGAAACCCTTGATGAGTATAGGCGTACAGAATTTGAAAGTAAGATCCCCTACATGGTTACAGAGGGCAAAGGGAAACAGCGCGGCACAATCAAGGGACTCCAGCAAGTGTCCTCATGGCGTACCATTATGCTTACAAATGCGGAATCGTCGATCGTTAAGGATAATAGCAAGGGCGGGATAATTACTCGCATACTTGAAATTCGTGGGGGCCCATTTGCGGGCAATCAAGAACTTGCAAGTTATTTGTATGGAATTGTAGATGAAAATTATGGCCACGCAGGGAGAATATTTTTATCTAATTTAATTTCTTCAAACCATGCAGAGCTAAAAGAAACCTACAATAAAACTCGCATAGCCCTACGGAAAAAATATCCTAACAAGATTGATTCTCACCTAGACGCAATGGCGGCGCTAACTATTGCTAGCGAAAAAGCAGGTATGTGGGTTTTTAGCGAAACCAAGGAAGTGGCGATTTCTCGATCCCTTGAAATGGCATATCACATAATAGAAGAACAATTAATATGTAATGAAGACGCGGACGATTCGGAGCGGGCGTGGCAGTGGCTGCAGGGGTGGATCGCGGCGAATGACTTTCGCTTTGGAACTCATGGAACAGGATCAATAGCAGGCTATACAGACAATGACTATATCTATATTATCAAGGCTGAACTATCAAAAGCTATGAAGTTTGAAAACCTAAACCCTGACAAGTTTTACCGCAAATGGGCAGACCAGGGGAGAATACCATATACAAGCAATGGCGATAAGCGGACCATTGCCGTAAGGGGAAAAGTTATTGGCGGGGCTAGACCATGGTGTATACGAATTAAAAAGGAAAATTCGTGAGACTGTCCATCTTAGGATGGACAAAAAAGAAAAGATGGACAAAAAGATGGACAGCCATAAACCCTTTAGTTATCTATGTTTATAGCTTATATATATATAGATTGTCCATCTGTCCATCTAATATAAGGGGGTATATATATTATTGGGATTTATTTTTACTTAACAATGATAAGGTAAAAAATAAATATAAATATATATATATGTATACCCCTCCGAAATGGATGGACAGATGGACAGATATGCCAAGAACACAGTAAACACGCGGCTTGAAGGCTGTCCATCCTGCAATAAATGTGTCCATCTTATGATAAATATGTCCATCCTATTGATAAGGAGTTGATAATTTTGGAACTTTACGACTACATTCAACCAGATTTACCCATACCACCTAAACCGCCAGACCTGTTCGCTGGTATGGGTTACGTATACGAGGACCTGTATCCTCACAGTCCGAACGACTCACGGTTATGGATTGAACTGTTTATGATTGCTAGCGGTGTTAATCATGACATGGCCAAGCGATTAGAGTACGTCAGAAACGTGGGAGCATGGCTGATACTGGACCAGACTTATGGATTTGTGATCAGGCCGATTATTGATCCGATGGGTATGAACGGCTGGACATCTGATGAACAGTACAACCAGCAAGGTCGTAACCAGTTGTCAGTGTATGGCCAGCAAGTGGTTCAGTGTTTAGGAAATCTCAGGCGACGATTTGACCAGGGGAGAATACGGTGAGGGGAGGAATTGCAGTATGAACGAAAAACACATCAAAGCACTTATCGAAGCAGTGAAAACAGATATTGCCAAGATAGCGGCTGAAACAGCAACACAGAAAACCCTCGAAGAGTGGGAGCGACAGAAACGAATACAGGTTAAAGCCCGGCATGATTGGCGGCTACGAAACACTCGTCTATTGCTTAAAAACTATAGATTGCTTAAAAGCCACTGCAATAATTCAGTATGTAATCTACAGCAAGCAGCCGGAGTTGAAAACGCCGTTGATATTCTAGATGCTTTAAATAAATGCAGTGGCGATGTGTATATTGAGTCAATAAAAAACAGTGTAATTAAGACAAGTGTTATTATTACCCACATTGACGAAATGTCTGAGATATACAAGATATACTGCGAGCGGTCATGTAAAGACGAGGACGAACGCAGGTATCGAATGTTATCAGCGGCGTATCTTGAGGAAGATAAAAAAACGATTGATGATATTTGTAAACAGGAAACTATCGACCGTCGAACATATTTCCGTGACATTAATGACGCTGTTGATAAGCTAAGTACACTAATCTTCGGGCTTGACGGGTTGTCGGACATGTCACAAACGTGTCATTGATATGTCATTCTATAAGTGGTAATATGGTATTGTAGAATTTTTATAAATAATAAACAAAGTCGCTACTAGGTTAGCGGCTTTGTTTATGCAGTAAAACATTTATTTAAATATATTGTCAGATAACGACATGGTTTGCAAATTTTATTGATTATAATAGCTAAAAAAGCATTTCTAAGAAAATGGGGGAAAAGATGTGAAGCGAGTTGTTTTAGTGTTAATTTTAGTATTTGTGACCACGGTCCTAGTTGCTGGATGTGGAAGCAACGGAGATATATATGTTGGAAAGTGGATAAGAAGTGATCCTAATCCAACAAATTATTTTTTGGAAATAAAGAAAAATGATGATTCGTTTATCTTAACTACTACAGAAAATGCACCTGCGCTGCTAACCATGAATGTAGTAACCATGCAATATCCTGCAATATTAAAAAAAGATAATAATATCTTGACGGTTCAAACCGGCTTTGGATCTCTTGATATTTCCTACGTTAAAGATGATAATGCTATTTTGTTTGATGGGAAAAAATTCAAAAAAATGACTCCAGAATTGGAGCAAGAATATAATAAAAAACAGGAGCAAATAAAAGCGGAATTAGAAAAAAATGCTCCGAATCCAAAGAAAAAGAATGTAGAAAGGGGATTACTGTAAGGAATTAGTTAAGCCGTCCGAATAGGGCGGCTATTCTATTGCAAGAAAAATGCACTATTTAAAACAGGACTTTTGGCTCAGGTATTTTTTGCGTTTTTATGGTATATTTTTCTATGAGGTGAAATAATGCAAACAATAATTAATAATATTGAAGTTAAATACGATGAACAAATACAACTCGATGAACTCAAAAGCTACGTTGAGGATGAATTAAAACTATGGGCTGAAAAGTATCCCAATAAAACTATTGCTTATATTGATCTTACAATCGACGGCGATGAGGTTGTTATTAAAACTGTTGAGCGTTCACCTATTACGCGACTTCGAAGAATCACGGGTTATCTCAGTGCGATAGACAAGTTTAATGATGCTAAGCAAGCAGAGTTATACGATAGGGTAGTACACGAATAAACATTGCAGGAATTAATTTCCTTTTGCCGAATGGTGTAAAGAAATGGTAAAAGGGAGATGGCTTGTATGAATGATTCTTTAGATAATAAGTTATTGGAAAATATCGAAACGTTTGTGGGATTTTTTGAAAGCAAAATAGATTGCATAGAAAAAGCTGCATTTTCACAACAAGGCACGTTATACAAGCAATGTTTATATATTTTAATACTTGATAGCTTGGCTAAAACAGTATTTCCCAACGAAAAAAGTAATCATAAGAGATTTGTTACTTTTATTGATACAATAACTAAATGGAAATATAGCAAAAAATATAGCTTAACTCATTTAATACAAATTTTGGAACTATCGCATAATGCCCAACTTGTCCAATTACTTGATTATGCGCGTAATCAACAAGAATCGTGGCAAAAAGGATTCATAATTAGTATAGAAGAAGATCTCGATTGTGAAGATATAGAAAAATTATGTCCAGAGAGTTTGTGGAAAGAGAAGATTTACAAAAGTATTTATCTAAAAGATGTACGACATGGAAATTTATTGTATACTTACAGAAGCGGTTTAGTTCATGAACTAAGACGGCCCGGGTATGGTATGGAATTAAGCAAGACTCAGAATCAACCTTATTACATTGGTTCATCACAACTTAACTTCAAGAATAATGAAGAAATGCAGTGGGTATCTTCGTGGGAGCTTGTATATCCGCTAAACTTTTTTCAAGTGCTTTGTAGAGACTCAGTACGAAATGTTAAGGAATACTATATTAGGGAAAATATTGATCCGTATTCAGTTTTTAATTTTGGTACCTATTGGTTAGAACAGATGAATGATAATGATTAGTTAAATTGACAGTTTATAAGGTTTATTTTTTTGTTACGTAATAAATTACAATGTTTAACTGGTTTAATCAGACTAAGCGTCCTTCGGGACGTTTTTCTTTTACCTAAAAAATCGTAATATCTGTGTAAAGAATAAAATATTTCTATGATAGTAATTTTAATTAGAAGGGATTCGTATAAAAATACAGAATATATCTGTTAAAAAATGGATGAAAATCAATTTTCTCGGTATTCACAGACCTAAAAGCCCAACTGGAAAAATAATGTATTAGGAGGAGTTTAAGTGGACTACAGTAGACACCTTATATTGTATTCTGGAGGAGCAGACTCTACATTTTTTATCGAGCAAGAACCAACTGCGTGTTATTTGCTTCATTTTTCCGAAATAAACACAGACAAGACAAAAGTTGCAACAATTAACGCCCATCTTCTTGAACGTTTTATAACTGTTATTCCACTACCAGAAGGATGTACTGGTAATGGTGGAAAGAACATGAGTAGAATGCAAATTCTCGATGATTCATTTATGGTTTTTAATGCAAGCATAATAGCTGTAAAGATGGGGATGAAAGGAATTGTTGTTTGTTTTAATGCCGATGATACAGGTATAGATATAAAATCAATAGAAAATGTTATAAGAAGGGCTCAACCAGACTTTGAAATTCTACTCCCGCTAATCAATTTGAAAGCAGATGTTATACGTGAGAGATTAACAAGCAAGGGGAAAAATGGACTTAAATACGTAAGTTGTATGCATTCGAATAATTGTGGGTTTTGTCCTAAATGCATTGAAAATTAACGAAGCGTCTTTTAAAATTTTATTGAGAAGCGTTGCAATCCAAAGTCTGTCCTAAGATAAATATAATTCTTAACGCTACGTCCTTCGGGGCTCGTTTCTTTTACCCAGCCGCTCACAACCGAGCGGCTATTTTATTTATCGGAGGTGTGACTAATGCAAGTTACCTGCTCAGACCTTAACTGCATACACAATACTGCTGGTAACTGTTCTACTACTGGCATTGATCACACCTCTGATCGATTCTGTGTTACTGGCCGCCGTCGCCCACGTGACGAAACGCCACAGTTAATGCAGACTTTTAAACCAGGCTGCCGACCAACGCAGTCTGGTTATCGTGCGGATCATGGGAGAGTGATTAAGTAATGAATAACAAAATGATAAACGTACATTGCGCTTATGATGAAATGCTTGCAATCGAGAACTTAATTGGAAATCCACGTAATCCAAATACGCATCCTCAAAAGCAAATTGAATTACTGGCCAAAATCATTAAAAACCAGGGCTGGCGTGCTCCCATTACAGTGAGCAACCGTTCTGGTTTTGTTGTACGTGGCCATGGGCGCTTGCTAGCGGCACAACTTCTGGGTGTGGAGCAAGTCCCTGTGGACCGTCAAGACTATGCCACAGAAGCCGAGGAATGGACCGATTTGATTGCGGATAACAGGATTGCTGAGCTTTCGCAAATTGACGAGTCTATGCTGGCCGAATTAATGGCTGAGTTAGGTACAAGTGATTTTGATATCAATCTGACCGGTTTCTCCGATAAGCAAATTGATAATCTTATGGCTGATTTCAAAACAACCGAAGTTAGAGAGGATAATTTCGATCCGGCTGCAGCCGCAGCAGATATCCAAGAGCCGGTGACAAAGCCAGGCGATATATGGCAGCTTGGTCGGCATCGGCTCATGTGTGGGGATGCAACAAAACAATCTGATGTTAACAAATTGATGGCCGGTAATCTTGCAGCTATGGTATTTACGGACCCACCATATAATGTGGCATATGAGGGCGCAACTGCGGATAGGTTAACTATTAAAAACGACAATATGCCTGTGGCACAGTTTAAACAGTTTCTGTATGATGCGTTTACATCGATGTTTTTGGCAACTCAACCAGGCGGAGCAATTTACGTATGCCATGCTGATTCCGAGGTGAATAATTTCCGAGGTGCGTTGCAGGATACTGGTTGGCTTCTTAAGCAGTGTCTGGTGTGGGCTAAGAATCAGTTTGTACTTGGCCGGCAGGACTATCAATGGCAGCACGAGCCTATCCTCTATGGTTGGAAGCCTGGTGCCGCTCATCAGTTTTATGGTGGCCGTAAACAGGGAACCATAATTGAAGAAGCAGCGCCGATTATCATCCGAGAAGATGACGATGGGGCGCTGCTTACTTTTACAACTGGCATTCAGACTGTGACAATCCGGGTACCGTCGTTTGAAGTGCTGCAGTCTGGTGATGAGGGCTTGTCCACTGTTTGGCGTTTTGAAAAGCCGCTGCGGAATGGTGAGCACCCAACCATGAAACCGATTGGGCTATGTGCTAGGGCAATACAGAATTCAAGTCGGCCAGGTGATAGTGTGGCCGACTTTTTTGGTGGTTCAGGTAGTACGTTGATGGCTGCTGAGCAGACTGGGCGAGTATGTTACGTGATGGAGCTAGATCCGGTGTATTGTGATGTAATTGTCCGACGTTGGAAAGAATTTACTGGACAGAAGGCTAATTGTTTATTGTAAAGCTAGCGATAGTTGGAGTAAAAATTTCTTTTTCATATTTGTCAAAGGAATCAGATGGGGCTGAAAAAGTTAGTGTATATAATAATCCTCTGGAGATTATTTGTATATCAAAAAATTCAAGGCTTCCAGAAGCATAATAAACAGCAGGTGCAGATACTTTGAGTAGGGGAATATTTACCAATGATGAATGTAAAATCTTATTGCTGGAATTTTCATTTTTAAGAGTAGTTGCTAAATGTTTTAAAAGCAATTGAAGTTCATCAGGAGTTAGTTGAGAAAGTTCACTTTTTACATTACATATCTTTCGTTGTTCATTGTCTAGTCGAGTTGGGAACCATACAGCAACACTACAATTAGTGCTATAATTCATGGCGGTAATACCATTACCGAAATCCCAAATATCTTCACTTTGATTCGGCAAATTAATTTTGAAATTGTATTTCCTGTAACTAATGGCTTCCGAATTGATTGGAAAAATTGACGACAAAAAAATAGCTACAAAAAAATAAATAATGATTTTTTTAAACATATGATCACCTCGAGAAAAGATTGCTGAGACTATATATAGTTCTCCCTAAATGTTCCATATCCTCTATTTTTATAAAGCCAAAGGGTGGACGCGTCAACGTCCACCCTGTTCCGGGCACTCCCGGCAGGAGATAGTAGGCTGCACTGTGGCCACAGATTCCCATGAACTACTATCTCACAATCATTCTACAAGATGGTTGGGGGTGTTGGCAATAAATTTACAAAATAAACGTGGACCAAAATGCCATTATGATAATATTAAACATCCATTAATAATTAAATGGATGAGTCGTAATGGTGCAACTGATGAAGATATTGCAAATGAAATTGGCATTTCAGTACGCCAATTGTATCGTTGGTATAAAGACTATCCAGAATTATGTCATGCCAAAGAGGATAAACTGCTGGCTGACATGAGGGTTGAGGATAGTCTTTATAAATTGGCGTTGGGTTATGAAGTGGAAGAAACAGAGATTATTGCAAATAAAGACGGTCGTCCTGCTCAGATTAAAAAGACAAAGAAACATATTCCTGCTTCATTAAAGGCATGCCGGATGTGGTTAATTAATCGACAGCCGAGTAAGTGGTTGGGTAAACCAGATTGATATTAATAAACGTTGGTATATACCAGTGAGAGCATGGGAAGATGAAGAGGAAGCGTTGAATTTTGGGTCCTTCCAGGCACCCCGATGGCCCCACGGGTCATCCGAGCCCCGATAACTCTCTCCGTGAAATTTGATTTTAGGGGTTGAAACTTTGAAACTTAAAAACAATAAGTCGAGTCCATCACCCAAGGACAAGCCATCCGAAACTACTGATGATTGGTGGATTCGTGGCACTTCAGAAACATGCGATTTTTTTGGTGTAAGTGCCGAAACACTTTCAAATTGGGAGAAGCGTGGTGCTCCAAAAGAAGGCTATGGCAAATGGGATGTTAAAAAGCTTGTAGATTGGAAGTATGGTGCAGGTTCTGGGGATAAGAGCCCGGAGGCCCGCAAACTAGTAGCCGATGCTGATTATCGAGAAGCAAAGGCCGCACAGGAGGCTATTAAGTTAGCAGTAACAGAAGGTAGGTATATTCCATCTGGCCAGGTTACTGCGGATTTAAAAAGATTATTTACGGTATTAAAGCGATCGTTGATGGCTATAGGTCATGACATTGCGACCGAATTAAACACATTAGAGCCAGACGCCGCTCTGGCGGCCAAGAAGGTGGTCGATGATGCCGTGCACAACGCACTCTCACAACTCGCACAAAAAGGTGAGTATATCCAAAGAACGAAATAAGTGGCCTGATTATATACGGACAGCACTTGAAACATTTAAACCTCCGGAAAAAATTACGGTTTCGGAATGGGCTGACCAGTACCGTATTCTTGATGAAAAGTCTAGTGCGGCACCTGGCCCATGGAAAACAGAAAGGACTCCATACCTGCGAAGGATAATGGACGAATTCTGTAATCCGGAAATTGAAGAGATCACATTTGTTGCTGGCAGTCAGCTCGGAAAGACCGAAGCTGAGTACAATATGCTTTGTTTTGCTGTAGACCAAGATCCTGGACCTGTTTTGGTAGTTTATCCAACAGACAAGCTAGCTGAGTTTGCGAGTGAAAACAGATTGCAGCCGATGTTTAAACTATCGCCAGCTATAATGGACAAATTTGACGAACGAACAAGTGAGAAACTAGAACTTCAGTTTACCAATAACTACGTGGCGTTAATTGGAGCAAACTCACCAGCAGATGCTGCCACTAGACCGGTTCGATATGTATTTTTTGATGAAATCGACAAATACCCGAAATGGACAGGCAGAGAGGCAAGTCCGCTTGAGCTGGTTGGGGAGCGTCAAAAAACATTCTATAACAAAAAGACTATTAAGGTTTCTACACCAACAATTAAACAGGGAAACATATGGCGTTCGCAAGAAAAAGCGGATCTTCGATTGAAATATGAGGTCCCCTGTCCACACTGTGGCCATAATCAATTATTTGTATTTAAACAAATCAAGTGGCCTGAAGACATGAAAGACCCGCAACTGGTTCGATTCGCAGCGTGGTATGAGTGCGAACATTGTCATCAAAGAATTGATGATCGACATAAAATGGAGATGCTCCGCAGTGGTGAGTGGAAAAACCAGAATGTTCCGGTAGGCCGTATTAAATCAATTGCGTTTCACTTAAATTCAATTTACTCCCCATGGCTCACATTCGGAGATGTAGCAGCAAAGTTTCTATCAGTTAAAGATACTCCTGAAGACCTCATGAACTTTGTCAACTCTTGGCTCGCCGAACCATGGGAAGACAAAGCCAGTAAAATGAAATCGGACGTTGTTCTTGAAAAGCAATACACTCATGAACAAGGCCGGGTGCCCGAACAGGCGCAACTACTTACATTGGGCGTTGACGTACAGCTAAACCATTTCTGGTGGGGTGTACGAGCATGGGGACCAAAACTAACATCATGGATGGTAGACTACGGCCGCGTAGAAACCTGGGCAGAAATTGAAAACATTATTTATAGACCTTACCCGTCAGTATTGGGTGAGGTCTATAATATTAATCTGGCCTGTATTGACTCCGGTTACAATACGGATGAAGTATATCAGTTTTGCGCTATGCATCAGGAAGTATGTTTGCCGACAAAGGGATCTTCGAAAGCAATGAGGTCAAGATACAGTGCAACCAAAATAGATAAGTATTTTGGGTTATTGTTATATGTTTTTGATCCGAATCAATTTAAAGATTTTATTGCAGGTCGATTAAGCGTTCCAGTTGGTGAGCCTGGCTCATGGAATGTATATAAAGATTGTGATCGGCGTTATGCCGATATGATTTGTGCAGAACAAAAAGTCGAATTGAAGGATAAAAAAGGCCGAATCACTTACGAGTGGCAGCCGATCAGCAGTCATGCACAGAACCATATGCTTGACGTTGAGGTAAACTGTACACTGGCTGCGGAGATTGCTGGAGTAAGGTATTTGATTGAACCGGAGATAATAGTGCCGGTGCCTACGGTTGAACGCGAGGGTAGAAAAAGTAATTGGCTTAGGAGGTAATTTATGAATAAGAACCAGGATTCTGGTCCGGCATTGGTTGTTTACCCAACGGATAAGCTTGCTGAGACTGCTACTGAAAACCGATTGTCTCCGGCAATTATTGATCATGTCATTGAAATATTAAATCAAGCTGTTAAAGCTGATAGTGATGCGATTGCTCGTTTGATTATTTGTCGAGTACCCTGCAATGAAACACTGGCTAATCATCCCACAATACAGGTTGGTGCTATTATCAATAAAACAAGTGCATGCGGAAAGTCTGAAGAAGGTTTAAATATTCAAAGATATGAAGTCGGTTTATTGGGTATTATTAATGGTTTGTTTGGTGTTGATGAAAATGATTATGGTTTTATTGCGGCTCAATTTGAAGATGGTGAGCTGATTGGTTTTATAAAGACGCCGCCACTGCGTACGAAGGGTAGGCACCGCACTGTTGACTGAGGAGGTAATTACATGGTGGTATGGTTGGTTCAACGTTTTGTTGGTGGCGTTTGGGATGAGCGCGGAGAAAAATGGGGATTATGCGAATTTGAGATAACTGGTATTTTCGACAGCGAACAAAAAGCGATTGATGCTTGCCTTGATCACAATTATGTCGTTGCACCAATTGAAATTAACTACACCTTTCCTGAAGAAAGAGTTAAAATACCGGGTTCATATTATCCTAAAGCGCAAAAAAGAGGTGACACCTAACATGGAAACACTAGAAAACCAATTAACCAGGGTGCAAGCAGCCATCGCCGCCATTGAATCTGGTGCTCAAGAATATGGCATCGGTAGCCGAAAGGTAACCAAGGGTGATTTAAAAACACTATATGATCGTGAATCCAGTCTGAAGCAACAATTAGCCTATGAATCAGTCGGTACCACCCGGGCTTATGCCCGTTGGCCTACGCGTTAGGGGTGACGGTATGAATTTTATTGATAAATTAATTTCCCATATCTCGCCCCGATGGGCCCATGAACGGGAAGCCTATCGCCAGGCAACAAACATTTTACGGAACTACGATGCAGCCCGAATGGACAGGCTAGGGTCTGGATGGTTCGCCGCCAGCGGCACGGCAGAGCAGATTGATTGCCCCTATCGTGAACGTCTTTTGCGTCGAGCAAGGGACCTAGAGAGAAACAGCGATATCGCTAAAAGCGTAATTTCTAGTTTCGAGCGAAATGTTGTAGGTAAAGGGTTTCGTGTTCAAGCCAGAGTTAAAACAAAAAAAGACGAAGACGACGAAAAAATTAATTCTGCCATTGAAAAGGCATGGAAAAAATGGAGCCGCGCTCAGAACTGTGATATTACCGGTCAGTCATCGTTTAATGAAATACTGAAAATGGTTATTCGGCGTCGAGTTGTTGATGGCGAAATTTTTATTATTAAGACGTATGACAACAGTGCTAAGATTCCGTTTAAAATTCAGCTTGTTGAGCCTGACCAACTGGATACATCAAGGCAGTATAGTGATAATGGTAATTACGTTAAATCTGGCGTAGAGGTTGATCAATATAACAAACCGGTGGCGTATTGGTTTTATAAATCTATTCCCGATGAATACATTGCCATTGAGTCTATCCGGGTTCCTGCTGACAGAATAATTCATGTCTATAGCAAAAACCGACCTACGCAAGTCAGGGGGATTTCGGAACTAGCCAGCTCCATGGATGCGATTCGTGATGCTGGTGAATATCTGGAAGCTGAACGTGTTAAGGCAAGACTTGCTGCTTGTTTTGCTTTGTTTGTTAAGGCTGCTCCCGGCAATAGTAATCCTTATGCTCGCTTAAATAAAATGCCGACAGAAAACCAAAAGCGATTAGACGAGATTTCACCGGGGATAATTGAATATTTGCAACCAGGCGAGGAAATAGAAGTAGCTAACCCCGGCAACATCCCTACAAACACTAAAGATTTTGTTGAGCAACAGCAGCGTCTAGTGGGATCAGGACAGGGAATCAGCTATGAAATGATTAGCCGGGACGTATCCAAAGTAACATACTCCAGTGCTCGACAAGGATTGCTAGAAGATCGGCGAACTTTTGAACCAATCCAAGAATATCTGATTGAACATTTTTGTATGGAAGTTTACGTAGAATTTTTGACCAGTGCTGTGCTGGCCGGAGAAGTCGAAATAAAAGATTTTTGGCAGGATAAAGACCGATATTTTGAACACGTTTGGATCCCACCAGGCTGGACTTGGATTGATCCGCTAAAAGATGTTAAAGCCAGCGGTCAAGAGGTTGATGCAAACTTCGCTACACTGGAAGAAAAATGCGCTGAGCAAGGCAAGGATTGGAAGGAGGTTGTTGATCAAAGATCCAGAGAGAAGAAATATTTAAAAGATAAAGGGATAGGGAGTGATGATTTTGCCGATAAGGGCGGAGCAAACAAAAAAACGCCGACAGCAGGAGCAGGGGACTAAGCAATACCGTTACCTTGAACTTGTTGAAATGCGAGCGGTTGACGGCGAAGAGGGAGTTTACGAGTTTAGTTTTTCAAGCGAGACACCAGTCCAGCGCTGGTGGGGTAATGAAGTGTTGGGTCATGACTCAGGCGAACCAAAACTAGAGCGACTGAAAACAGTAGGCTCTTTTTTGTTTCACCATGGCCGTGATCCGAATTATGGTGTTGTGCCATTGGGGCCTATTGTGGATGCATGGCAGGATGAAAAGGCAAGAACGTGTCGTGTTAAAGTGAAATTTGACAGTGACGCAAATGCACAAATCATTAAAGCAAAGGTGGATAATAAGTCGTTGCGTGGCGTATCGATGGGGTACATAACAAATGCGTATATGGTTGTGGAGCCTGGCAAAGAGTGCCGTGGATTTATTGGTCCGTGCGAGATAGCGACTGACTGGGAAGTGCTTGAAGTTAGTCTTGAGCCGATTGCTGCTGATCCTAGTGTAGGAGTTGGACGGTCAGTTGAACTGGAGGAGGAACCCGATATAACTGAAATTGTGACGGATATATTGAAAAATAATGCAGGTGTCCGTTCATTGCTTCAACCGCCTGCAATCACAGTGCAAGTTGAAAATGTTCCCGATAAAAATAACCAAAACGAACAAAGGAGTGAAGAACCTGTGAGTGAAACTATTGTTACTCAAACCCCAGAAGAAATTAGAGCGCAGGAAACCCAACGCTCGCTAGACATTACAGGGATGTGTCGGAGTTTTCCTCAGTTAGATTTAGATCCGACTGAGTATATCCGAACTGGCATAAGCATTGATGATGCCCGGAAAGACGTTTTGGAGCGCTTAGCAAAAATAAATGCGCCTGTAGGTACCCCCGCTGTCGACGTAGGCACAGATGAAGCCGACAAATTCCGTGCTGCCGCCGAGGATGCTTTACTTATGCGTTGCGGCGTAATCACCGATAAGCCTGCACCTGGCGCCAGTGAGCTTCGCGGATATTCCATGTACGAATTAGCCAGTGAAACCCTTGAACGCCGCGGTGAAAGAGTCCGCGGTAAGGATAAGCGGGAAATTGCAGGGAGCGCACTTCTGAGTGCCGGTGAAAGAGCTATTTCGCTTCGCGCACAAGGAACTTCAGACTTCCCAGCTATTTTGGCCAATGTAGCCAATAAAGTCATGCGTAAAGCGTACGAAGAAGTCGCAACAACTTATCAAGAGTGGGTACAATTTGCGGATGCTACCGACTTCAAGGAAATGAGCCGGCCACAGTTTTCCGAATCTCCCGATCTCGATGTGGTTAGCGAAGGCGGTCAATACAAAACTGCTGAATTTTCGGATACCGCAGAGAAATACAAGATTCTTACCTATGGTAAAAAATTTGTTGTTTCCAGACAGACCCTTATTAATGATGATCTTAATGTAATTAGTCGTATTCCTAAACTGTTTGGTGCCGCTGCTGCCCGCAAGGTTAACGCATTGGTTTATGGGATTTTAATCAATAACCCCGCAATGGCTGACAATGTTACATTGTTCCATAATACGCACAAAAATTTGGCTGGCACGGCAGCTGCTGTTAGTATAGAAAGTCTTGGCAAGGCTCGGGCGGACATGCGAAAACAAAAGGCCATTGCTGGCAAGGCAACTTTAAACATTGTACCGAAATTCTTGATTATCCCGGCACAAATCGAGGTAGCTGTAATGCAGGTTATCAAATCGGCGTATGATCCTGCTAAACAAAACAGTATAACCTTTAATCCATTCACTGGTCTAACGCCTATTGTTGAGCCTATTCTTGATGATAACTCCTTGACTGCTTGGTATTTTGCTGCCGATCCGAGTCAGATTGATACTGTTGAGGTAGCATTCCTTAACGGCCAACGTGCTCCATACCAAGAACAGCGTATTGGTTTCGATGTTGACGGACTGGAACTCAAGATTCGTGTTGATGTCGGAGCTAAGGCTCTTGACCATCGTGGACTTTACAAGAACGCTGGGGCTTAATACCTCGGCGTTTTACAATTATAAAAAACGGAGGAATGATAAATGAGTAAACAAGCTACTTTTGTTCAAAAGTCCGGTATTATTGACTATACTGCCACAGCAGATATTTCTGTAGGTGATGTCGTGGAATTAGGAACTGCTGCTGTTGGAATTGCGCAAACCGATATTGCTAGTGGTGATATAGGTGCTATTGTAACTGCCGGATTGTTTGATGTTGCCGCAGAAACCGGTGTTGCGTGGGCAATTGGCGATATAATTTACTGGGACAATGCAAACAACGTTGCTACCAAAACAGCTACTGATAACGCTCGAGCTGGCGTTGCTGTTCAGGCTAAGCTGACAGCAACTGCCATTGGTCGCATTTCGTTGAATTACAGCCTGTAATGAGTTTAAAAGAGTTGATGGCCGCAGACATAACGGCCGTATTTTTAAATTCCAATGATTTCGCTGAATCACACACAATTGACGGTAAAGAAAACATTCTATGCATCATTGACGACAAATCAAGCCCAAATCAGATTGACGGCGTATATGTTGTACGTCGTCAGTTGTTTGTTAATCAGGAAACGTTGGGTTACAGACCGATACCAGGACAAAAAATGAACATCGACAATGAGTATTTTTATATTGTGGACTGCATCGGCGAAGGATTGCTGGAAGTCATACTGGAGGCGAACCGCTCATGATTGAGTTTAACGCCGAACAGATTAAGAAAGGCGAAATGTTGCTGGGTGGCATTAAGGACGCATTGCCTAGGGCACAGAGCAATGCAATTAACCGAAGCATTACCTCTGCAAGAGCCGAAGCCGTGCGCAGCGTAACGAAAGATTATGTGATTACCGCTGGCGAAGTGCGAAAAACCATTGTAATTAAAAACGCAAATCCCAACAATCCTGTGGGGGCTATCAGGTCATCTGGTAGCCCTATAGCTTTGTCCAAATTTGATATAAGTCCAAAGCGTCCTGGCGGTAAAAAAACTAATGTTACAGCCCGTGTAAAACGTTCAGGTGGGCGCAAGCCGATCAAAAAAGCATTTGTGGCCGGAGTTAGTAGCGGACATACCGGCGTATTTGTGCGAGCAGGAAAAGCGCGGTACCCGTTAAAGCAACTCTATGGACCGTCTATCCCACAAATGGTAGGTAATGAAAACGTCATGAAAAGCGTTGAAGAAAAGGCAACTGCAACACTAGACAAACGCCTTGATCATGAGATAAACCGCATCTTGGAGGGTCATTTATGAACATATCCATAATGATGGACGAACTGGTCAAAGTACTAAAAGAAGCCACGTATATGCTGCAATTAGAGACTCCAAAAGGCGTTTTTCGTGCCCCGCAAGTGGCTGATGGGTACTTGTCACCCAAAAATCCGAAAGTCGAAGTTACTGAGGACTTCCCGTATGTGATTGCCCGGTATCTCAACGATACCAGCAACGATGAAGGAGCCATGGCACAGGTAAAAGTTATTTGCGGCACATATTCGGAGGATGACCAGCGCGGTTGGCGTGATTTGCTGAATTTGACCAATGCTATTAAAACGTATTTGCTGGCTCAACGATCTTTCGGTGGTTGTTTTTCTATCGAACTCCCGCTAAAACGTGAATTTCCCGAAGAACAACCTGCACCGGAATGGGTAGGTTGGTTTACTTTAAGCGTCGCAATTCCCAATATACAGGAGGTGGACGAAGATGTCCGAAGAATCCTTGAATACTGTTGATACGACGGTAACGACTGATACTGCGACCGTAACCGAAAGCCAGATTTACGTCGGTCCCAATATCGCCAGTGAGCGGTTAAACCGATTCGCTGTTTTTAAAAATGGCTTACCGAGTCACATGGAAGATACATTTACGGCATGCCCAGCGGTTAAAAAACTTTGCGTTCCGGTCAGTAAATTATCTGAGACGCTGGATAAAATCAATAAAACAGGTACGGCTTATCACACATGGTATAGCCAGGTTACCGCTTACCTGCAGAAAGGAGTGAAATAACCTATGGCCTATAAACATGGGGTGTATATAAATGAGGTTGCCACCTCAGTAACAGCACCGGTCGAAGTTTCGGCCGGTTTGCCTGTTTTTATCGGTAGAGCGCCGGTTAATTTAGTTACGGACCCTACCGCGTATGTAAATAAGCCACTCTTGGCCTACACCTATGGCGAAGCTGTTGCAGCTATGGGCTACTCTGACGACTGGGAAAATTATGAACTATGCGAAGCAATTTACGTCATGTTTAAACTATATGCGGTGGCTCCGGTGGTGCTCATTAACGTGCTTGATCCAACAGAACACAAAGTTAGTATTAGTGATGCGAGTGTAACTTTAGCCGATAGTGAGGCTACGATTAAAACGAAAGGTATTTTGTTATCGTCGCTGGCTGTCAAGCTTACCACCGCAGGGCAGGCGCTTGTTTCCGGGACGGATTACACCGCAGCGTTCGACGATGACGGATATGTACTGATTACGGCCATTGACGGCGGCGCAATTACATCCGCACAGACTGCGTTGGTAGTTTCATATAGCAATCTCGACCCGTCCCTGGTAACATCGGCAGATATCATCGGCGGTACCGACGCAACCACTGGAGCGATGACAGGTATAGAATTAATTGACCAGGTATTCCCCAAATTTGGGCTGGTACCAGGGCTATTAAACGCACCTGGGTGGAGTGATCAATCAGGTGTTGCGGCTGTCATGAAAGCCAAAGCGACGAATATCAATAGCCTATTCAAAGCTATGGCTGTGACAGATATTGATTGTACCAGCGAGGGCGCTGATTTATATACCGAAGTGTACGAGTGGAAAAGCACCAAAAACTATATTAGCGAGTATCAGATTAACTGTTGGCCCAAAGTGGCCTTGGATGGCGTAAAGTTTCGTTTTAGCACTCAATTGACTGGGCTGATTTGCTATGTCGATTCACAAAACGACGACATTCCATATGTCAGTCCGTCGAATAAAACTATGCAAATTGACAGCGTAGTCAATGCCGATGGTGATGAAATCACCCTTGGTCCTGATCAAGCGGCCTATGTCAACGGTAAAGGTGTTGTTACTGCCGTAAATATTATGGGCGGATGGAAATCCTGGGGCAACCGTACTGGTATTTACCCGACCAGTACAGATCCTAAAGATGCCTGGATACCGGTTCGGAGAATGTTTAATTGGATTGGGAATAGCATTATCACAACCTACTGGCAAAAAGTTGACGATCCGCTAAATAAACGGTTGATTCAGACAGTTGTGGATAGCATGAATATCTGGTTAAACGGCCTGACGGCCAAGGGTGCGCTGTTGGGTGGCAGGGTAGAGTTTTTGGAATCTGAAAATGCCACAACCGACCTGTTAAACGGGATTGTTAATTTCCATGTATATATTACGCCTCCGGTACCGGCAGAGGATATGGAGTTTACCCTTGAATTCGATACCAGTTATTTTGAAACCCTGTTTACAGAAGAATAAGGAGGTGTGATATATGGGCTCAATAAACGCAATTCCCGAGAGGATTGTCGGGTACCGGGTTTACAAAAGCGGTGCTGATCTTCTCGGTGTTGCTGACGTAGAACTCCCCAAGATTCAGTACATTACTGATACGCTCAAAGGTGCTGGCATTCTGGGGGAATTAGAAACCCCGACAATTGGACAAACCAAGTCATTGAAAGTGAAAATAAATTTCAGGACTACCACTACTGGCATGATCAGCCTCTTGGATTGCTCTGGCCATGACCTGGAATTTCGTTCAGCAGTACAAAAATACGATGTGTCAAGCGGAGAAAGAAGTTTGGACGCCAACCGTATTGTTATCCGAGGATTTCCCTCTGAAGGTGAATTGGAAAAACTGGAATCAGGCGGCGCAAATTCCAGTTCGGTAGAGTTGGAATGTGTCTACCTGAAATATGTTATCAACGGCGTCACTGTACTTGAGATTGACAAACTCAATTACAAGTACGTTGTTAACGGGAATGATTCACTGTCTCTTATTCGGTCGGCACTAGGAATAATATAATAATTGGGGGATGAAACATGAACACGATCACTTTAAGTAAGCCTATCAGCAAAGACGGTAATGAAATCACCTCGTTAAACCTGGATTTTGATAAAATTACAGGCAATCAGATCATTGCAGCAGAAAAGGAAGCCAGGCTGCTGGGTGATACCACGCCAGACGCTTGCTACAGCAAGACATTCCAGGCTATTATAGCGGCAAAGGCCGCTGCTGAGCCGGTTATTGTAGACGATATAATGGGACTACATGGGTCGGATTTTATTCAAACTACTACGGCGGCAGCAAATTTTTTGTTCGGATGGGCATTATAGGGCGCAACCCCAGCAAACTCATAAGAAAAACAGCATTATCTTTAACGGAATATGAAAAAGTCTCGTATTGGATGGGAATTCCAATACGAGACTTTTATGTTTGGATTCAGGATGCTGTTGAATTGATAGAGGAAAGGAGAAACCGAAAATGAGTAAGGTATTTTCAGTAGCCTTTGAAATTGCCGGTAAAATGGGTGCTAGTTTCCAAAGTACCTTCTCCTCTGCTTCCGCTCAGATGAGAACGCTCGGTGCGCAGTCTGTTGCCCTGCGAAGCAATTTAAAAACACTTGATGCCGCGTATAAGACAGGCGTAATTAATGTTGACAGTTACAAGAATGCTCAGGCAAGATTAAAAGCTCAGTTAGCACAAACCCAGTCGGCACAATCAAGACTGATGGCTGCTCAGAGCCAGCAAAATGAAGCCAGTAAACGTTCCTCGCAAATTCGCGGGCGAATGGTTGATACTGCAATAACTGCAGCTCCATTGGTAGCCGCTTCAAAAGCTGCTATTGATTTTGAAACAGCAATGGGCGGGGTAGCTAAACAGGTACAGGGTGCCAGAGATGATAACGGAGAACTGACACCGACGTATTATCAAATGCAGTCAAGTGTAATGCAATTAAGTAGAGATTTGCGTATGTTGCCTGCTGATGTTGCAAATACGACAGCAGCTGCAGCTAGAATGGGTGTGCAGGGTGCTGATGCACTGAACGATTTTGTAAAAATGTCTGTCCAGATGGGTGTGGCGTTTGAGGGTAGTGGTGATCAAATCGCCGAACAAATGGCCAAAATTGCTAATATCCGTGGTATTAAACTAGATACTGTTGAGGGTAGAGCGCAAATAAAGGACCTTGCTGATACTGTCAATTACCTGGATGATCAAACAACGGCCAAAGGACCAGAAATCATTGAAGTTTTGCAGCGAATTAGTGGCACCGCAGGCCAATCATCGTTTAGTAATAACGAGCTGGCGGCATTGGCCACAACGATGATAGACCTTGGCAAGACTCCTGAAATAGCAGCGACAGGTCTAAATGCCTTAATGAACCGTTTGGCTACTGCACCGTCACAGGCAAAGCCTTTTCAGGAAACATTAGCGCAATTGGGTATAGATGCTCGTGAACTGCAGGCGTCGTACATGGTTGATTCTAAAGGAACTGTATTTGGTTTGCTCGATCAAATTAAAGGCTTGGATAAGGCTCAACAGGCCGAGACATTAACCGGATTATTTGGCGCTGAATACCAGGACGATATTTCAGCGCTAGCCTCTGGTATGGATAAACTACGTGGGAACATGGATCTACTGAATGACTCTGCTCGCCAGGGCAGCATGGAAAAAGAATTTGCTGCAAAGCTAAAACTAACTGCATCGTCGATCGATGCGGTTAAACAGTCGGCTGCTGAAACGGGAATATCTTTAGGACAGGTATTCCTGCCCGCAATTGTGCAGGTATCGGCAGTATTTCAAGCCGGTGCACAGCATTTGGCGGCGTTTAGGCAGGAACATCCGCAATTGACAAATGTGATTATAATTGCTACGGCTGGGTTGGTTGGGTTTAGGCTTGCTTGGTTGGCAACATCGTTTACTATGAATCAATATAAGGATACGGTAGATGGAATTAAGTTGCTATTAGCCAGTCAAAATGCCCAAATGGTAATTAATAAAACTTCTATGCTGTTATCAGCCGGAGCAACAAAAACAGTTGCAGTGGCTCAATGGGCTTGGAATGCGGCCATGACGGCGAACCCGATAGGCTTGGTTATCGTTGGTGTAGGGGCTCTAATTGCTGCCGGATATCTCTTGTATCAAAATTGGGATACGGTCAAAACATTTTTTGTAGATATGTGGAATAGCCCAACAGCGAAATTATTATTCTTCGCAACTGGGCCGATAGGGTGGCTTATTGGGGCTGGTGTTGGGCTAATTGCTAACTGGGATACAGTGAAGGTATGGTTTGTGACACTTTGGAATGAGCCATCCGCTGCGGTCGATCAATTCTGCAGTTATATTCGTTCGCAATTTGATGGAGCTCTTAATTGGCTAGGCGATAAATGGAATTGGGTTAAAAACATGTTTAGTAGCCCAATCCAAGCGAATGTGCAGGCGAGTGTAGCAGCCGGAGCTGGTGGAGCACAAATTTACACTAATGCCGCTGGTGGTATCTACGGCAAAGGTGCATTCTTAACTACTTTTGCCGAGAATAGCGCAGAGGCAGCCATACCTCTTGACGGATCTGCAAAAGCCGTTTCACTCTGGCAAAAGGCTGGTGACATTTTGGGTGTAGGTAGCGGCGGTGGAAATGCATTTCATTTCACTTATTCGCCGACGATACATGGCAGTGATCCGGAAACAATGCAGGAAGCTGACCGCCAACAGAAAAGCTTTTTCGAGCAGGTGCGGGATTTTGCACACCAGCAAGGGAGGGTAAGCTATGGCACTTAAAACATATACAACCAAGCAAGGCGATATGTGGGATGCCATCGCGAAAAAAATCTACGGCGATGAATACCTCATGCAAGACCTGATTGAAGCTAATCCGGATCATGTAACTACCGTAATTTTTAGTGCTGGGGTAGTGTTGAACGTGCCCACTTCGACTACTACCATATCATCGAACCTGCCGCCCTGGAAAACTAGCTCATGACCATAGCGCGACAAGCATGGCTAGAAATTAAATACGAGAGCACCGATATAACGGAGGATTTGCAGCCATATTTAAAAAGCTGGACCTATACCGATAACCTAAGCGGTCAGTCTGATGATTTGCAAATTACGCTGGCAGATAAACAACAACTCTGGATCGGCGACTGGTTTCCGGACAAAGGAGCAAAGCTGACCGCAACAGTCAAGCGAAACAACTGGAACGATGATGATAAAGAAGATGAGCTACCGCTCGGTACATTTGAAATTGATGAAATCTCGCCCAGCTACCCTCCGTCTGAGGTAACAATAAAAGCCCTGTCTGTTTTCCAGTCTACCGCGTTAAAGGGCGAGGATAAAAACCGAGCTTGGGAGAAAACAAAGCTTTCTGTAGTGGCTAATGACATTGCTGTTGCCGATGGATTAACCCTGTACTATGAGGTTAAAGACGATCCAGAATATGACCGTATTGAGCAAACGGAAGAGCAGGATTTGCCGTTTTTACAGAAGCTCTGCCAGGATGCAGGGCTGGCCTTAAAAGTATCTGATTCACAAGTCATAATTTTTGATGAAGCAAAGTTTGAGCAGGCCGATCCAGTATTGACGATTGACCGACTGGTATTTCCAATCAAAAAATATGGTGGTCGCTCAACAATAAACGATACGTATGGGGCCTGCCGCATAAAATATCGGTCACCAAAAGGCCGGATAAACCAAGACTATACGTTTACCCCAACAGACCCGCCACCAACGTCGCGGGTTTTAGTTTTGCGTGAACGATTCGACAGCTTAAACGAAGCCGAACGCAAAGCAAAAAAAGCCTTGCGTGAGAAAAACAGCAAATCCTGGCAGTTTAGCCTGACAATTACAGCGGATATCAGATTACTGGCCAGCATGGTGGTGACGCTGAAGAATTTCGGCAAGTTTGACGGGAATTGGATTATAACGCAATGCACTCACGGCCAAAGCGGTAGTGGCTACGAGGTTGGTTTACAACTGCGCCGATGTTTGGAGGGATATTGATGAATTTAAAAGACTTGTTCCGCGTTGGTACCGTAACTGGAATTGACGATGTAAATCAGCTGGTACGTGTCACGTTTGATGATTTGGACGACACGGTCTCGTCATGGCTGCAGGTTGCCACCTGGGGAGCAAGCAAGGATGATAACTATTGGATACCGGACCCTGACGAACAAGTTATGTGCATGTTCATGCCGACTGGTAACGCCGAAGGGTATGTATTATTCAGTGTACGGGGGGACGTGAATAAACCAAAAGCCGGGGCACAAGGAAAACGATATGTCCGGTTTGCTGACGGTGCAATAGTCGAGTATGACCGATCAGCCAGCACCATGACAATCATTGTTCCGGGGCCAGTAAATATAACCGCAACAGGCAATGTAAATGTGGCTGGTGATGTGGTTGCGGATGGAATCAGTTTAAAAAACCACGTTCACGGGGGCGTTACTTCTGGCGGCAGTACCACTAGCTGCCCACAATAGAGGTGATTAAATGTCTATAAGCATATTAAGCGGCAAACTAAACGACCAGGCTATTGAGGTTGTTTTTGAATCCTCTTATGAAGCGTCAGGGGTTGAAAACACCTATAGCATCGGTGGATTAGTTAACGTGTCGCAATCGTCCAGCGGTGTTGCGGTAAACGTTGCTGGATACAGCCTGACAGGATCAACGAATAGTTCAGAATTTAAAGTAATGACCTTTGATAACTTCCAACGCGACTCTGGTGGCCGATGGGCTACTCATGAAATTATCGGTATTGATAAAAAGCCAATCCTGGAATTTATCGGTCCTGGTTTGGAGGCTATCAGTTTTTCTATATTCTTGACTACGATGTTAGGTGTTGAGCCGATCAAGGAACTGAAAAAACTGCGGCAACTCAGAGACAATGGTGTTGTGTGTACATTTACCATCGGCGGTAATGCCGTGACGGCCAACTCTTGGGTGATAACTCAATTGAGTGAAGCGCATAAAACCTATGACAATAAAGGCAGTCTGCTGGTGGCTTCCGTAAACGTAAGCATGACCGAGTACGTCAAACTGCCGAAGGAGGAATAGAATGGCCACAACATATGAAATTAATTCGTCGAGTGGCTTGGAAATTAATTTTAGCGCGACCGGCGATGAAGAAATATTACAAAACGTGGCCATGATTCTAGCGTCTGTAGTTTACTCCTGCCCGATGGATAGAGGTTTTGCTTGGGATGGCAGTCTACTTGATCGACCGATTAACGTTGTAAAAGCCTTGCTGGCTTCCAGACTAATCACGGCAATCACAACGTATGAACCGCGCGTTGAGGTTACCAGTATCAATATTGACGGCTCCGAAGGTGTTTTGAATCCCTCCGTGAAAGTGAGGATTATAGATGGCTAATTTTAATTTACCGGACATTACATTTGCAGAAAAAGATTCTTCAACTATTGAAACAGAAATTATAGACCAATACGAAGAAACAGCAGGAGTAACCCTGGCCGTCGCCGATCCGCGCAAGAAGTTGCTGCAATCGGAAGTGCCTATCATAGTTGGCCAGCGTTCTGTGATTGACAGCTCTGCCAAGAAAAACCTGCTCGCCTATTCATCTGGTGACTTTCTGGACCATATCGGCATTTTAGTAGGCTGCACGCGCATTGCAGCTACAGCAGCAACCAGCACAGTACGGTTTACGTTGACAGCTGCTCGGTCAGTTAGTACAACTATTGCATCAGGTAAACGGGTTACTTCTGGTGATGGCGTGTATTTTATCACCACGGCTGAAACTGTCATTGCCGCTGGTGATACTTACGCTGATATTTCGGTGCAATGTACTGTGACAGGTACTGCCGGCAATGATTACGCTGTGGGCACGCTCACGACGCTGGTTGATCCGATTGCTTATGTGGCTAGCATATCAAACACTACAGTTAGTGAGGGTGGCACCGATAAAGAAATCGACGACGCTTTTAGAGAACGTATTCAGCTGGCACCGGAGTCATTTTCAACAGCCGGACCAACCGGAGCGTATGAATTCTGGGCAAAAACAGCCTCCAGCACAATCATTGATGTGTCAGTTGCTTCACCCAGCGCCGGGGTAGTTGCTATTTACCCGCTAGTAACTGGGGGCGAAATACCAGGACAGGAAATTTTAGACGCAGTGTTGGAGATTTGTGACGATGAAAAAATACGGCCCTTAACTGATAATGTACAGGTTTTGGCACCGGAGCAGGTAGCGTATGCAATTGATGTGTCGTATTGGATTGACAAGACTAACGAAAGTGTAGCGTCAACCCTTGAAACAGCTATAGAAACAGCAGTAAGTACCTATATTACTTGGCAAAAAACCGAACTGGGACGCGATATCAACCCTACTGAATTGGTATATCTGATGAGAGCTGCTGGCGCTAAACGAGTAATGGTAACAACGCCCACATATCTAGCACTAGCAGATAGCCAGGTGGCGAAAGAATCGACAACTACAATTAACTACGGGGGTATTGAGTCATGACCAAGAGCATTTATGATGTATCTTGGCTAGATGTGATACCCCCTAGTATTTCTGGTGATGCACAGGTACAGGCTATAAGTGCAGCGGTCACCCCACAATTGCAGGAAGTCAGTAACGCCATAAAAGAATGTATTATTTTGGCCAGACTGGATGAATTGTCTGAGGAGGTTGTTGACCTTCTCGCCTGGCAGTATCACGTTGATTTTTATGAGCTTGGCTTGACGTTAACACAGAAAAGAACGTTGGTAAAGACCAGTATTGACGCCCATCGGCATAAAGGTACACCGTATGCAGTTAAACTAGTTGTCTCGGCTATCCTGGAAGACGCCGTTGTCCAGGAATGGTTTGAATACGGCGGCGATCCGTATTATTTCCGGGTTGTAAAAATCGGGGGGCAGATGATTGATGCTGATATGTACACACGGCTGAAAAAGGCCATTGATACCGTGAAAAATACTAGGTCTTGGTTAGAAGGCGTATCATTGTATAGAGAAATGTCCGGGACTATGTATCTTGCTGGTGCAGCGAGTGTCCATAAGAAAATTGACATCTATCCCATGACATTTAAAATGCCAGATATTAGCGGTACGCCGTATTTCGGTGGTGCTGTAAGTGTCCATAAGAAAATTGAGGTGATGTAAATGCCGAATTGGTCTGGAAGTATGTTGACCACGAAAGGTCAAGCCCTGCAAGCCAAGGTGGACGCAGGGACAACGACGCTGGCTCTTACAAAAATGAAAATCGGCTCAGGAACGCTGGCCGACGGTCAAAGTATAGCAAGTTTAACAGATTTAATATCTCCACAGCAAAACGTTGGCATTAGTGCTATTAGCGCAGCTGACAATATAACAACGGTAACCGGTGTGATAACCAATACAGGGTTAACCACCGGTTTTTATGTGCGCGAGTTAGGGCTGTTCGCCACAGATCCAACCGAAGGCGAAATTCTATATTCCATGATTATCGACTCCGCACCGGACTATTTACCGCCAGAGGGTGATTCTGTCACAGTATCAGAGGAGTTTGCCTACAATATAATTGTTAGCAATGCTGCGAGTGTGACGGCAACAATTAATCAAGCCGGGTTGGTTACAGCATCAATATTGGCGGCTCATAACACTGATGCCAACGCACATACTGCAGCCTTTGCCATACATAATGCGGCAACTGATGCTCACGCTGATTTGCTTCATTTGAGAAAAAACAGTACAGCGTATGTTGTTGGTGATGTAAAGCGTTCGCCGACATTACCAAGTTATGCTTATATTGAATGTACCATAGCTGGTACAACAGCAGCAACAGAGCCGACATGGCCGGACGTGGGTAGTACCGTGACAGATGGTGGCGTTACGTGGATTGTCAGGGATCTGCGGGTTGCAGATGCTCAATTTGATGCAAGCACAAAGATCGCTACGACATCATTTGTGCAGCGGGCGTTAGGGAATAACCAAGGCTGGAAAACAATTAGTGCTGATACAGTACTGACCGGCGCTGATGCAGGTAAGGTTATAGGTATTTCGTCGAATACAACATCAGATATTACCATCACGTTACCGGCAGCCTCGAGCGTGCCTATCGGGGCCGTTTTTAAGTTTGCAAGTAATAGTACAGCTAAAACAATAACAATTAAAACGTCGGGATCTGATACTATTACTGCTGGGTATCAAAATGGTAGCTACGTACCAGTAACAAGTATATCTATGACTGGTTTGCAGGCAACAGCAGAACTGGCTTGCGCAACTACTGACGGCTGGTTCCTGGTATCTGGTACATCTCAACTTAAGGCATCCGAGTATTTTAAGTGTTCGTTAGGAAGTAATGGATATCAAAAATTGCCGAGTGGGTTGATATTGCAGTGGGGAATGATTACACCTAGTACTATTAATACACAGACACAATTTACTTTTCCAATAGCATTTCCGACAGGCGGACTTGTTCTCATTGCGGCGGCATATTCTGGTGGAACTACATTTGTAGGTGCACAAGGGTATGTTGTTAATGCAACAACCGGTAGCGTGATGAACACTGCAACAAGCACAGTTGTTTGTTGGTTAGCAATAGGTAAATAACTGCCTATAGGTTAATAGGGAGGTTTTATGATGATAAAAGTGAACTACAATTCCACAACTGGCGAGATCAAGGGCTTTTACCCAGACAATATCAATTATTCCTGTATTCCAGAACCGTATATTGAAGTTGATGAATCAACTCATTTGGATTGCATCAATAACCCTGGCCAACGGATTGTAGACGTGACTAACAAAGTTATTATTACAGGCACCGTCACAGTAACGCTGACCGCCGCCGAACAGATAGCAACCTTAGATGCAACCTATCAAACAACAATCAATACGTTATCACAGGATTATGCCGCTGCACTAATGGCCGACAAACTCTTTGGCACATCAACAACGGAGGATGTTTATACTGAATACGAAGCGGCTGTGACTGCCTACACTACAGCATTGGAGGCGATTGGATAATGGCAACAAGTAGATGTTTTATATGTCGGTCAAAAAATGACACGGAAACCGGGTATTGCACTAACAGTAAATGCCCACGGTATAAGGCCTCGACTACTACGGCAGATAGCACCAGCACAGGGACAGCAACCGAATCTACCGAAACCACGACAGACGCATAGGCGTCTATTTTATTTGGGGTGATAACATGCCGCGTGAACCGTGCCGCTAAGAGCGGTTATTTTTATGTCTAAATTTGGGGAGAGGTGACGGGGTGAGTGACGATGTAATCCAAAGGCTGTTTGACAAGATTGACGATTTAAGAGACAGGCTTGCAAGGGTAGAAACGGCACTTGAAGAACGCGAAAAAAATCAAGTTAGTGTTAAAAGCATAGCGGCGTGGCTTATAACAACCGGAATAGCCGTCTATGCTGCAATCAAGCACTAGATAGGGGGTAAAATTATGGCAAGAGTATGTATTGATCCCGGCCATGCCGGAGGTAACACGGACCCAGGGGCAACTAATCCGGTAACAGGATTACAAGAGGCTGATGTAGCCCTGACGGTCAGTAAGTTGGTAGCTAATTATCTGGACAAGGCAGGTTGCCTTGTAAGGCTGACCAGAACCGAACAGGAGCAGTCCGAAACCGACGATTTGCAGTATCGGTGTGATATCGCAAACGAGTGGCCAGCAGATTTATTTGTTAGTATCCACTGTAATGCGGCAACGGCAAGAGCAAAAGGTTTTGAGGTATGGACAAGCCCTGGCGAAACCCAAGGTGATGCACTAGCAACCTGCGTATTTAATCAGATTGCAGCCGAATTTCCCGACCGTTTAGGCAGGGCTGATTACTCAGACGGCGATCCAGACAAGGAAAGCCGTTTTTATGTTCTCACTCAGACCGATTGCCCGGCCTGCCTGGTGGAAATGGCGTTTATTTCAAACGAAGAAGAAGCCGCATTGCTGGCAAATAAGACTTGGTTGTATAGGTACGCTAGGGCCATTGCCAGGGGCGTGACCGACTATCTGCAGGAGGTGGGGTAAGTGGCAAAAGTAGTTTTAATTTTTGTCGGCGGGGATAGTAACGTTGACCGAGTAATTGAAACAGTATCCAAAGGAGATGTGTCGCACGTGGCAGGTCTCCTTTTTGATTCGGCTTATGAGTCAACTGGGCTGAAGGAGGAATCAGATCCTTATCCGGGGGTGTGGCTGCACTGGCCCGACAAGTATAATAGCAATCCGGATGCCAGGTTTATCGAGGTTGATGTTCCGGACATCGAGGGGCTTAAAACTGAAGCCAGGCGACTACTAGGAACGCCTTATGCTTACGGTGGGTGTATTAAGACCGGTATATATGATTTATTGGATATTCAATTGCCCGATAAGGATTGGACGATGCATTGCAGTGAAACATGGACACGACTTTTACGTAATGGCGGGGCGAACGTATTGCCTGACACTGAGCCAGGATGTATTGACCCTTACAACTTAGAAACGGAGGTGCTAAATAACTTTGGTGGACAAGACGTTACTTGCAAATTTCGCTAACGCCGCCAGGGCGCGGCCTATTCTGAAACTCCTGCCTGACGGTTTGAGACAATACTGTTTGCAGTACGAGCGCATGCTACTGGCCGACATTCGAGCGCAGTCGGGCAATCCGAATATAACTGAATCAGAAATTATGGACATGGTGCCATCGGCAACCAGCAAGATTATCACGGCATTACTACCTGTCGCCGGAGAAATCGCGGTTGCATTGGTAAAAAAGTACCTACCGACAGTGGCAACGTCAGGGGCTGTGTCGGCAATCCTTACTTATCTGGCGACAAAATAAAAACCCTCGAATTCGAGGGAATAAAAATTAAAAGGGGTAATGTAAAAATGACAACTACAATTACGGTGAAGAACAGCGAGGGAACAGTATTATCGGGGGCAACAGTTTATTATTCCGTTAGCGGGACAATAGTAGAAAGCACAACCGATACTGCTGGTCAGTTAGCTATTAACGGACTGGAAGCCGGAACGTACACTTTTACCGCTACGATGGACAGCTACACCAGCGTGAGTATTAGTCTAACTATTGCTGATACCGATACTGCCGCAACGATTACTTTAGAGGGGGAATCTACATTGTCCGATATTACTGATGCCGCAAAAACTGCTGCTGAAACTGCCGCAACTGCTGTTGCAACCGAATTAGCGAATCAAGCACTTACCGAATTAACCAAAACTGATGATGATGGCCAGACCTTGATTGAAAAGGGCACAGCTTTAATTACTAAGCTGACAAAAGAAATCGGGACGACGAATGATTGGTTTGTAAAATTCATTCGTAACCCGGC
>Ga0316613_10000481_pt1 | contig 32481 bp, 32 predicted proteins | sample OWC_soil_day10_C_2_FD_207647 | JGI IMG/M metagenome (GOLD analysis project Ga0316613, IMG submission 207647) | Wetland soil microbial communities from Old Woman Creek delta, Ohio, United States - OWC_soil_day10_CT_b | ecosystem: Environmental > Terrestrial > Soil > Wetlands | place: USA: Ohio...
CGAGGAAGGCGCGTACCTGCCCCTCGGGCAGCGCGCCCATGAACTGGTCCACCGGCCGGCCGCCGACGAACAGTACCACCAGCGGAATGCTGCGAATTTGCAGCGCGGCCGAGATCTGCGGCGCCTCGTCGGTGTTGAGCTTGGCCAGCACGAAGCGGCCGCCGTACTCGCGCGCCAGCTTCTCCAGAATCGGCTTCAGGTTGCGGCAGGGGCCGCACCACGGCGCCCAGCAGTCCAACAGCACCGGCACGTCGAGCGAGCGCTCGAGTACGGTCTGGCGAAAATCGGCCTCAGTAACGTCGAAGGACAGGTCGGGGGCGGCGGAAGGAGAGTTCATGGCTTGCAGATCGGGTCGATCGTGTCGGTTGCAAGCCGTCCCGGACGGCACGGCTTTGCGCAGCGCGCAGTGTAAGGAGTCTGCTGCCGTATTCGCTGTGGCTACACTGGATGCATGAATTCGTCCAGCATCGCCTTCGTTGGCGGCGGCAACATGGCCAGCGCACTCGTCGGTGGGCTGTTGAAGGCCGGCCGCGCGGCGTCGTCGATCCATGTGGTGGAGCCTTTCGCGGCGCAGCGCGACCAGTTGGCGCGGCAGTTCGGTGTGGCCGTGCATGCCGCCGCCGGCGCGGCGCTGGAAGGCTGCGGTCTCGTCGTCTGGGCGGTCAAGCCGCAGCTCTTCGCCGCCGCGGCCGCGCCCTGTGCTCCCTTCGTCGGCGAGGCCCTGCAGCTCAGCGTGATGGCCGGGATCCGCAGTGCGACGATCGTGCGTGCCACCGGCAGCGAGCGCGTCGTCCGTGCCATGCCCAACACACCGGCGCTGATCGGCCAGGGCATTGCCGGGCTGTATGCCCGCGATGCCGTCGGCCCGACCGAGCGTTTGTCGGTGGAGCAAGTGCTGGCGCCGACCGGCCAACTTTTGTGGGTGGCGCGCGAGGAAGACCTGGACGCAGTGACCGCACTGTCCGGCTCGGGGCCAGCCTATGTCTTCTACTTCGTCGAGGCCATGATGCAGGCCGCCGTCGAGATGGGTCTGAGCGAGGCCCAGGGTCGCAACCTGGCGCTGGCCACCTTCGCTGGCGCCACCGCCCTGGCCAAAGCGTCCGACGACCCGCCGGCGCTGCTGCGCGAGCGGGTCACCTCCAAGGGCGGCACCACGCATGCAGCCATCAGCTCGTTGGAGTTGGATGGTGTCAAAGCGGCCTTCATCAAGGCCTTGCGCGCCGCCCAGCAGCGTGCGCGCGAACTGGGCGACGAGTTCTAGCCCAGGGCTAGCGCAGCGCCAGGTCCAGCGCTACGCCGGCGAACACGGCGAATCCGACCCAGTGGTTCAGCCGGAAGGCCTTGAAGCAGCCTTCGCGGGTGCGGGTGCGGATCAGCGTGTAGTGCCACAGCGCCTGCAGCGCCGCCGCGGCGATGCCCAGCAGGTAGATGCGGCCCAGGCCCAGCGCTCGGCCGAGCAGCGCCCAGGACAGCAGGTAGGCGGCATAGAAGGCCATCACCCCAGCCACGTCATGGCGGCCGAGCGTCAACGCCGAGGTCTTGATGCCGATGCGGATGTCGTCGTCGCGGTCGACCATGGCGTATTCGGTGTCGTAGGCCAGCACCCAGAACAGGTTGCCCAGCAGCAGCCACCAGGCATAGGACGGCACCGCGCTGGCGATGGCCGAGGCTGTCCATTCGCTGCCGCCCAGCGCCGCCGCGAAGGCCATCGGCACGCCGAAGCTGAAGGCCACGCCGAGCACGGCCTGCGGCATGGCCACCACGCGCTTGGCAAAGGGGTAGCCGATCGATACCGCCAGCGCTACCACCGACAGCTGGATGGCCGCCGGGTTGGTGCTGAGCACCAGCGCAAAGGCCAGCAGTGACAGCAGTGCGCCCAGCGTTAGCGCCTCGCGCACCGAGACATCGCCGCTTGTCACCGGCCGCTGCGCAGTGCGCTTGACGTGGCGGTCGAACTCGCGGTCGGCGACGTCGTTGACGCAGCAGCCGGCGCTGCGCATCAGGATGGTGCCGAGCACGAACACCGCCAGCAGGTGCCAGCCCGGGAAGCCGTCGGCCGCGATCCACAGTGCGCTCAGGCTCGGCCACAGCAGCAGCAGCCAGCCGGCCGGCCGGTCCCAGCGGATCAGGTTCAGGTACAGCGCCAGCCGAGAGGGGCGGCCAGGCGCATCCGGGTGGGCCAGCGGCGCGTTCATTCAGCCATCCAGCTGCTTCTGGAACACCAGCCCGGCGTGCTCGCGCAGCGCGTGGAAGCGGATCTTCGGCCAGTTCTCCTGCATCGCGCGCAGTTCGCCGGCGTACTCCAGCAGCACGCAGGGCGCGTCCACCGCGTCCAGCGCCACGCGGTGTGAATTGCCGTCGATGAAGCGCTTGAGCTCGCGCTCGTCGGCGGCCGCGCCTTCGCCGGTGTCGGCCGTGACCCAGCGCGCCACGTTGTAACGCGCGCTCAAGATGCGCGCCTTGCAGCCGTATTCATGCTCCAGCCGGTGCGCAACGACCTCGAACTGCAGCTGCCCCACCGCGCCGAGCAGCAGCGTGCTGCCGGCCACCGGACGGAAGACCTGGATCGCGCCTTCCTCGCCCAGCTGCGTCAGGCCGGCGCGCAACTGCTTGGTGCGCAGCGGGTCGGCCACTTCCACCGAGCGGAACATCTCCGGCGCGAAGAAGGGCAGGCCGGTGAACTGCAGCGCCTCGCCCTCGGTGAGGGTGTCGCCGAGCTGCAGCACGCCGTGGTTGGGGATGCCGATGATGTCCCCGGCGAAGGCTTCTTCCAGCAGCTCGCGCTTCTGGCTCAGGAAGGAGACCACGGTATTCGGCCGCAGCTCCTTGCCGCTGCGCGCCACCTTCAGCCGCATGCCGCGCTCGAAGTGGCCGCTGGCCACGCGCAGGAAGGCGATGCGGTCGCGGTGCGCCGGGTCCATGTTGGCCTGGATCTTGAATACCACGCCGCTGAACTTGGGCTCGGTGGGCTGCACCTCGCGTTGCAGCGCGGCCTTCGGGCCCGGCGGCGGCGCCAGCTCGACCAGGGCGTCCAGTACCTCCTGGACGCCGAAGTTGTTGATGGCGCTGCCGAAGAACATCGGTGTCTGTCGCCCGGCCAGGAACTCGGCCTCGTCGAAGCCCGGCGCGGCCTCGCGCACCAGCTGTACCTCGGACGCCGCCTGCTCGTAGGCCATGCCGAAGCGCTCGGCCAGCGCCGGGTTGCCGATGCCGTCGATGATCTCGTCGGCATCCTTGACCCGGTCTTCGCCCGGCGAGAACACGCGCATCTGGTCGCGCCGCAGGTCGAGCACGCCGCCGAAGACCTTGCCCATGCCCACCGGCCAGGTGAATGGCACCACGTTCATGCCCAGCTCGGACTCGATCTCGTCGAACAGGTCCAGCGGCGCCTTGACCTCTCGGTCCATCTTGTTGACGAAGGTCAGGATCGGCGTATTGCGCGCGCGGCACACCTGCAGCAGCCGCCGCGTCTGCGGCTCGACGCCGTTGGCTGCGTCGATGACCATCAGCGCCGCGTCCACCGCGGTCAGCACGCGATAGGTGTCTTCCGAGAAGTCCTGGTGGCCGGGGGTGTCGAGCAGGTTGATGACGCAGTCGCGGTACTCCATCTGCATCACACTGGAGGCCACCGAGATGCCGCGTTGCTTCTCGATCTCCATCCAGTCGGAGGTGGCATGGCGGCTGGCCTTGCGCGCCTTGACGCTGCCGGCGATCTGGATCGCGCCGGAGAACAGCAGCAGTTTCTCGGTCAGCGTGGTCTTGCCCGCGTCGGGGTGGCTGATGATGGCAAATGTGCGGCGGCGGCGCACTTCGTGCGCAAGGCGCGCGGCAGTATCGTTCATCGGGCTTCCTGGCTGGCGCCTGCGGGCGCGGCACGGCAGCAGCGCATGGCGCGCTGCAAAGGCCTGCATTATCCGGTGGCGTGCCAGTGGCCGCCGGCTACGGCTCCAGCAGCGAACGCAGCATCCAGGCCGTCTGCTCATGCACCGTCAGCCGCTGCGTCAGCAGGTCTGCGGTGGGCTCGTCGCCGGCCTTGTCGGCCAGCGGGAAGACGCTGCGCGCCGTGCGCGCCACGGCTTCATGGCCTTCGACCAGGATGCGCACCATCTCCAGCGCCTTGGGCGGTTCCGCTGGCGCATCCTCCAGCGAGCTGAGCTTGCCGAACTGCGCATAGGACCCGGGGGCAGGATGGCCCAGCGAGCGGATGCGTTCGGCGATCGGGTCCACCGCGTTCCACAGTTCGGTGTACTGGGCCATGAACATCGCGTGCAGCGTGTTGAACATCGGCCCGGTGACGTTCCAGTGGAAGTTGTGCGTGGTCAGGTACAGCGTGTAGGTATCGGCCAGCAGCTTGGACAGCCCGGCGGCGATGGCCGCACGGTCCTTCTCGCCGATGCCGATGTTGATCCCCGGTGCGCCGGCAGATTTGTTCTTGGCCATCTTTCCTCCTGAGTTATTCATGGTCGAAACGGTCGAGGTTCATCACTTTGGTCCAGGCCGCAACGAAATCGTCGACGAACTTATTCTGTGCGTCCGAGCTGCCGTAGACCTCGGCCAGCGCGCGCAGCTGCGAGTTGGAGCCGAAGACCAGGTCGACGCGCGTCGCCGTCCACCTGGGCTTGCCGCTGGCGCAGTCGCTGCCCGCGAACAGATCCGCGGCTTCCGAGGTCGGCTTCCACGCCGTGCCCATGTCCAGCAGGTTGACGAAGAAGTCATTGCTCAGCGTCTGCGGCCGCTGCGTGAAGACACCGTGCGTGCTCTGGCCGGCATTGGCGCCCAGCACGCGCAGGCCGCCGATCAGCACCGTCATCTCGGGGGCGGTCAGCGTCAGCAGCTGCGAGCGGTCGATCAGCAACTCCTCGGCCGAGGCGCTGAGATGGGGCTTCAGGTAGTTGCGGAAGCCGTCGGCCACCGGTTCGAGCACCGCGAAGGCTTCGACGTCGGTCTGTTCCTGGGACGCGTCGGTGCGCCCCGGTGTGAACGGCACTGTCACCGTATGGCCGGCGTTCTTCGCCGCCTGCTCGACACCGGCGCTGCCGGCCAGCACGATCAGGTCGGCCAGCGACACTGCCTTGCCACCGCTCTGCGCGGCGTTGAACTCGCCCTGTATGCCTTCCAGCACCTTCAGCACCTTGGCCAGCTGCTCCGGCTGGTTGACGGCCCAGTCCTTCTGCGGCGCCAGGCGGATGCGCGCGCCGTTGGCGCCGCCGCGCTTGTCCGAGCCGCGGAAGGTGCTGGCCGAGGCCCAGGCGGTGGACACCAGTTGCGCCACCGTCAACCCCGAGGCCAGCACCTTGGTCTTCAGCGATGCGATGTCCTGGTCGTCGACCAGCGCATGGTTCACTGCGGGGACCGGGTCCTGCCAGATCAACTCCTCGGCCGGCACTTCCGGCCCCAGATAGCGCGCACGCGGGCCCATGTCGCGGTGCGTCAGCTTGAACCACGCGCGCGCAAAGGCGTCGGCGAACTGGTCCGGGTTCTCCATGAATCGGCGCGAGATCTTCTCGTAGGCCGGGTCGAAGCGCAGCGACAGGTCGGTGGTCAGCATCGTCGGCACCAGCTTCTTGGTCTTGTCGAAGGCATGCGGAATGGTCGCGCCCGCCCCCTTGGCCACCCACTGGTGCGCGCCGGCCGGGCTCTTGCTCAGCTCCCATTCGTAGCCAAACAGGTTCCAGAAGAAGTTGCCGCTCCACCGGGTCGGCGTGGTCGTCCAGGTGACCTCCAGGCCGCTGGTGATGCAGTCGGCACCCACGCCACTACCGAAGCTGCTCTTCCAGCCCAGGCCCTGTTGTTCGAGGCCAGCCGCTTCGGGCTCGGGCCCGACGTGCGTGGCCGGTCCGGCGCCGTGGGTCTTGCCGAAGGTGTGGCCGCCGGCGATCAGCGCGACGGTCTCTTCGTCATCCATCGCCATGCGCGCAAAGGTCTCGCGAATGTCCTTGGCCGCGGCCACCGGGTCGGGATTGCCGTTCGGGCCTTCGGGGTTGACGTAGATCAGGCCCATCTGCACGGCTGCAAGCGGGTTCTCCAGATCGCGCTCACCGCTGTAGCGCTGGTCGGCCAGCCAGGTCTTCTCGTCACCCCAGTAGACGTCCTGGTCGGGCTCCCACACGTCCGGCCGGCCGCCACCGAAGCCGAAGGTCTTGAAGCCCATCGTCTCCAGAGCGACGTTGCCGGCAAGGATCATCAGGTCGGCCCAGGAGATCTTGCGGCCGTACTTCTGCTTGATCGGCCATAGCAGCCGGCGTGCCTTGTCCAGGCTGACGTTGTCCGGCCAGCTGTTCAGCGGTGCGAAGCGCTGCTGGCCCCTGCCCGCCCCGCCGCGGCCATCACCGGTGCGGTAGGTGCCGGCGCTGTGCCAGGCCATGCGCACGAACAAGCCGCCGTAGTGGCCGAAGTCCGCCGGCCACCAGTCCTGCGAATCGGTCATCAGCGCGGCCAGGTCCTTCTTCAAGGCTGTGTAGTCCAGGCTCTTGAAGTCCTTCGCATAGTCGTAGTCCGCGCCCATCGGGTCGGACTTGTTGGAATGCTGATGCAGCAGGTCCACGCGAAGCTGCTTGGGCCACCAATCGCGATTCGAGGTACCGCCACCGGCACTGTGAGTGAACGGGCATTTGGCGTCGCTGGACATGGCATTCCTCCTGTAAATACTGACGGCTCGACCTAAAGGTTCAGCATAGTCGCCGCCGCCGGCCGCAGCCAATTGAATGGGCATATCCCTGACATAGCCTTCAGGACAGCCGGGTTGCGCCGTCAAGCTTGCAGGCGTAGACGGCGTTGCGCAGTGCGGCGATGGCTTCGTAGCGCGTGAAGCTGCGGCGCCAGGCCAGTACCACGCGGCGGGTCGGCACCGGCGCGGCGAAGGGGATGTAGCGCACGTGCGGCTGGGCCTCGGCATCCACGCTCAGCCGCGGTACCACCGTCACGCCCATGCCCGAGGCCACCATGTGCTTGATGGTTTCCAGCGAACTGCCCTCGAAGCTCTTGCGGATGCCTTCGGCGTCGCTGGAAAAGCGCGCGAACTCCGGGCAGACCTCGAGCACATGGTCGCGAAAGCAGTGGCCGGTGCCCAACAGCAGCATGGTCTGCTGCTTCAGCTCTTCGGCGGTGATCGACTTGCGCTTGGCCAGCGGGTGCGACATCGGCACCGCGGCCATGAAGGGCTCGTCGTACAGCGGTGCGATGGCTAGGCCGGTGTCGGGGAAGGGCTCGGCCAGGATCGCGCAGTCGAGCTCGCCGGTGCGCAGCATCTCCAGCAGCTTGACGGTGAAGTTCTCCTGCAGCATCAGCGGCATCTGCGGGCTGCGCTCGATGACCTGGCGCACCAGCTCGGGAAGCAGGTAGGGCCCGATGGTGTAGATGATGCCCAGGCGCAGCGGGCCGGCCAATGGGTCCTTGCCGCGCTTGGCGATCTCCTTGATGGCTGCCGCCTGCTCGATCACGGCCTGCGCCTGGCGCACGATCTCCTCGCCCAGCGGGGTGACGCTGACCTCGTTACCGCCGCGCTCGAAGAGCTTGACCTCCAGCTCCTCTTCCAGCTTCTTGATGGCCACGCTGAGCGTGGGCTGCGACACGAAGCAGGCTTCAGCCGCACGGCCGAAATGGCGCTCGCGGGCCACGGCGACGATGTAGCGCAGTTCGGTCAGCGTCATGTGCGCATTGTGCGTGCTCAGGCCTTCAGGAACTCCGCCCCCGCCCCCAGCCAGCGCTGCACATGGCGCTGCGCGGCCTCAGGGTGCTGCTCCAGCAGCAGCGGCGCAACGCGCCGCGCGTGTTGCAGCAGACGGTTGTCCTCGGCCAAGTCGGCAAAGCGCAGCAGTGCGTCGCCCGACTGGCGCGCGCCCATGAACTCGCCCGGGCCGCGGATCTCCAGGTCGCGGCGTGCGATCTCGAAGCCATCGTGCGTGTCCAGCATGGCCTTCAACCGCGCCTTGCCGGACTCGCCCAGCGGCGCCGCATAGAGCAGCACGCACACGCTGGCCGCCGCGCCGCGGCCGACGCGTCCGCGCAGCTGGTGCAGCTGGCTCAGGCCGAAGCGCTCGGCATGCTCCACCACCATCAGGCTGGCATTGGGCACGTCGACGCCGACCTCGATGACGGTGGTGGCCACCAGCACCTGCAGCGTTCCAGCGACGAACTGCGCCATCACCTCGGCCTTGGCGGCCGGTTTCATGCGGCCGTGCAGCAGCCCGACGGCATGGCCGGGCAACGCAGCGGCCAGCTCCTCGTAGGTCTGCGTGGCATTGCGCAGGTCCAACGCCTCGCTCTCCTGTATCAGCGGGCAGACCCAGTAGGCCTGCCGGCCTTGCGCCACCTCGTCGCGGATGCGCGCCACCACCTCGTCGCGGCGCGATTCGGCGAAGACCTTGGTCAGCACCGGTGTGCGCCCGGGCGGCAGTTCGTCGATGGTGCTGACCTCCAGGTCGGCGAAGTAGGTCATGGCCAGTGTCCGCGGGATCGGCGTGGCCGTCATCATGAGGAGGTGGGGTTCTAGCTTCGCTCGATCCCCATCCTCATGACTTGAATTGACGCCCGCCCCCTCCCCGCCCCTCCCCCTCGCGGGGGCGGGCCCAGCATGTTCGACGAGTTTGCGACGCAACGCCAGGCGTTGCTGCACGCCGAAGCGGTGCTGCTCGTCAATGATCGCCAAGCCGAGCTTCGCGAACTGCACGTCGTCCTGGATCACCGCGTGTGTGCCCACCACCAGGGCCGCCTCGCCGCTGGCCACGCGCGCCACCATCTGCGTGCGCGCCTTGCCCTTGCGGCTGCCGGTGAGCCAGGCCACACCCACGCCCAGCGGCTCGAGCCAGTGCACAAGCTTGCGAAAATGCTGCTCGGCCAGGATCTCCGTGGGCGCCATCAGCGCGCATTGCCAGCCGGCATCGATGGCCAGTGCCGCGGCCAGCGCTGCGACCACGGTCTTGCCGGAGCCGACGTCGCCCTGCAGCAGCCGGTGCATCGGCTGCTCGCGTGCCAGGTCGACGGCGATTTCTGCGCTGACGCGCTGCTGCGCGGCGGTCAGCTGGAAAGGCAGCACGGCCAGCAACTGCTTGTGCAGGCCGGCATCGGTGCGACCGTGCAGCGCCGGTGCGCGCAACTGCAGCCGCTCGCGCTTGGCCTGGGCCTGCGACAGCTGCTGGGCCAGCAGTTCCTCGAACTTCAGGCGCTGCCAGGCCGGGTGGCTGTGGTCACCGAGCGTGGCCAGGCCGGCATCGGGCGGTGGATGGTGCAGGAACTGCAGCGCCTCGCGCAGGCTGGGCAGGCCCGGCGGCAGCAGCGCAGCGGGCAGCATCTCCTGCAACGGCGCGCGCGCCAACGCCGAGACGATGGCCTTGCGCAGGTAGGCTTGCGGCAGCTGGGCGCTGCTCGGGTACACCGGCGTCAACGAGGCCGGCAGCGGGCTGTCGTCGCCAACGAGCTTGAAGGCCGGGTGCACCATCTCGCGGCCGAAGAAGCCGCAGCGCACCTCGCCGCGCACGCGCACGCGCGCGCCCGGCGCCAGGCTTTTCTGCTGCGACGGGTAGAAGTGCAGGAAGCGCAGCAGCAGTTCCTCTGCGCCATCGCGCACACGCACGATCAGCTGGCGGCGTGGCCGGGGCTCGATGCGGCTGTCGCTGACGACCGCTTCGACCTGCGCCACCTGGCCTTCGCGCAGCGCGGCCAGTGGCGTCAGGCGGGTTTCGTCCTCGTAGCGCAGCGGCAGGTGCAGCGCCAGGTCGATGTCGCTGCGCAGGCCAAGCTTGTCCATGGCCCGCGCCGGGCCACTGGCAGCGCGTGCCGCGGGTCCGGCAAATGGGGTCGGCGGCGGAATGGGCCGGTCCTCGTGCGGAAGTTAATGGCCCGGATACTCTACAGGGCAGGCGGTGGCGCGACGACGCGGCAGGGAACATTCTTGCCCCGGCGTGGTCTGTCAGACCACTCTGCCCTGCTGCAACGCCATGCCCACCCGAAACTACACGCTTGCCGATTTCGATTTCGAGCTGCCGCCGGAACTGATCGCCCAGCACCCGGCGGCCGAGCGCAGCGCGTCGCGCCTGCTCGACGGCCGCGGGTGCCTGCCGGCCGACAGGGTGTTCCGTGATCTGCCCGAGCTGCTGCGCGCAGGCGACCTGCTGGTCTTCAACGACACGCGTGTCATCAAGGCACGGCTGTTCGGTGAGAAGTCCAGCGGCGGTGCGGTGCAGGCGCTGGTCGAGCGGGTGCTGCCCGGCAACGAGGTGCTGGCTCACCTGCGTGCCAGCAAGTCGCCCAAGGCGGGCAGCGTCGTGCGCTTTGCCGAGGCCTTCGATGCCGAGGTGCTGGGCCGCGCCGGGCCGGACGAGGCCTTGTTCCACCTGCGCTTTCCGGACGACCCGTTCCTGCTGCTGCAGGCCCACGGTCACGTGCCGCTGCCGCCGTACATCACCCACGAAGACGCGCCCGAGGACGAGGCGCGCTACCAGACGGTGTTTGCCGAGCGCCCGGGGGCAGTGGCCGCACCGACGGCCGCGCTGCACTTCGACGCGGCGCTGTTGCAGGCCCTGCAGGAGCGCGGCGTCGGCCGCGCGGCGGTGACGCTGCACGTGGGTGCCGGCACCTTTCAACCGGTGCGCGCCGAGAATCTGGCCGACCATCGCATGCATGCCGAATGGTTCGAGGTCAATGCCGCCACGGTGCAGGCGATCGCGGCCACACGCGCCGCCGGCGGACGCATCGTCTCGCTGGGTACCACCACCTTGCGCGCGCTGGAGTCCGCGGCCCGCGATGGCACGCTGCGCGCCGGCGCGGCCGAGACCGACATCTTCATCACGCCGGGCTTCGAGTTCAAGGTGGTGGACCAGCTGGTCACCAACTTCCACCTGCCGAGGAGCACGCTGCTGATGCTGGTCAGCGCCTTCGCCGGGCATGAACAGGTGCGCGCGCTGTACCGGCATGCCGTCGAGGCGCGCTACCGCTTCTTCAGCTACGGCGACGCGATGCTGCTGGAGCGCTGATCGGCGCGGTGACAATGTGCGCCATGCTGAAGTTCGAGTTGCTGAAGACCGACGGCGAGGCGCGGCGCGGCCGCCTGACGCTGAACCATGGCGTCGTCGAGACGCCGGTGTTCATGCCGGTGGGCACCTACGGCACGGTCAAGGGCGTGATGCCGCAGTCGCTGCTGGACATGGGCGCGCAGATCATCCTGGGCAACACCTTCCACCTGTGGCTGCGCCCGGGCCTGGACGTGTTGCGCCAGTTCGGCGGCCTGCACCGCTTCGAGGGCTGGGACAGGCCGATGCTCACCGACAGCGGCGGCTTCCAGGTGTGGAGCCTGGGAGAGATGCGCAAGATCAGCGAAGAGGGCGTGAGGTTCGCCTCGCCGGTCAACGGTGACAAGCTGTTCCTGACGCCCGAGGTCAGCATGCAGATCCAGAGCGTGCTGAACAGCGACATCGTCATGCAGTTCGATGAATGCACGCCCTACCAGACTGCGGGCCAGCTGACCAGCGAGGACGAGGCGCGCCGATCGATGGAACTGAGCTTGCGCTGGGCGAAGCGCAGCCATGACGAGTTCCAGCGCCTGGAGAACCCCAACGCGTTGTTCGGCATCGTGCAAGGCGGCATGTTCGAAGGCCTGCGGGCCGAGTCCGCCGCCGCCTTGGCGGACATGGACCTGCCGGGCTATGCCGTCGGTGGCGTCAGCGTCGGCGAGCCCAAGGACGAGATGCTGCGCATCATGGCGCACACGCCGCGGCTGCTGCCGGCGGCCAAGCCGCGCTACCTGATGGGCGTGGGCACGCCGGAGGATCTGGTCGAAGGTGTGGCCTGCGGCATCGATATGTTCGATTGTGTGATGCCCACGCGCAACGCACGCAACGGCCACCTGTTCACCCGCTTTGGCGACTTGCGCATCCGCAACGCACGCTACAGGAGCGACGAGCGGCCGATCGACGAGAGCTGCAGCTGCACCGCCTGCCGCGGCTTTTCGCGGGCCTACCTGCACCACCTGGACCGTTGCGGCGAGATGCTCGGCCCGATGCTGGCCAGCATCCACAACCTGCACTACTACCTGAACCTGATGCGTGAACTGCGCGAGGCGCTGGATCAGGACCGTTTTGCTGCATTTGCCGAGCGCTTCCGCGCCGAGCGGTCGGTCGGCATGGGCTGAGCTACCAGAACTGCCCCTGCCGCAAGCAGACCACCCACACGCCCAGGGCGCCATGGGTCACAGCGTGGGCGATGACGCTGCTCCACAACTTGTCGCTGCGGATGTACAGCCAGGCATAGGCCAACCCGGCCATGGTGGCGCCAATCCAGCGAATCGCGATCAACGGCCAGTCGAGCTCGCCACCTGCGGTCAGCGGCTGGAAGCTGGCCGTGGCTTCACCCAGTGTCATCCAGGGCGCGTCGAGATGGATCCATGCACGAAGTGGATCCATGCACGAAGACGCCCAGGCCCACGGCCACCGCCCAGAGCAGCTCCGTCGCATTGGGCAGGTTCTGCCGGGCCAGCTCGCCGTAGTCCCTGCGCCATGCCAGCAGCATGGCGCCGACGACGAGCACGGTCAGGCCGTAGATCCAGCGCGGGTCGAAGCCCCAGGTGCCTTCGGTTGGCAGCGCACCGCGCAGCACCAGCAACAGCATGAAAGCCAGAAAGGGCAGTGCACGGACGCGGGCTGCCCACGGCGCGAAGCCCGGCCGGCTTTTTGGTCACCCGGCGGCTGGGCCGGCGGATTCACGCCGCCCGCTGCTCCAGCACGTGGCCCGCGCCGGGGTACTGGCCCAGCCGCTGCACCAGCCACGGCAGCAGGCCTTGCAGCTGGCCATGCAGCGTATGAGGCGGGTTGATGAGCACGATGCCGCTGCCCGCCAGGCCGAAGCCCAGCGCATCGGGCTGCTGCAGCGCCAACCGGGCGTGCAGCCAGCCGGCCGGTGCCAAGGTCTTCAGGCCCTGCACCATGGCCACAGCGCCCGGTTTGGTGACCACCGGGTACCAGACCATGTACACGCCTTGGGCAAAGCGGCGCAGCGCCTCGCGCAGTGTCTGCAGCACCCGTTCATAGTCGGCATGGCCTTCGTAACTGGGGTCGACCAGCACCAGCGCGCGCCGCGTCGGCGGCGGCAGCTGGCTCTTGAGCGCGGCAAAGCCGTCGGCCTGGCGCAGCTCGACGCCGGGGACGCCGCTGAACTGCTCGTGCAGCGCCTGGTAGTCGGCGGGGTGCAACTCGAACAGCCGCAATTGATCCTGCGGCCGCAGCAGCTGGCGGACGAGTTGCGGCGAACCTGGATACTGCCTCAGCGCGCCATCGGTATTGAGCGCGCGCAGCTGCTGCAGGTAGTCCGCCACGGCCGGCGGCGTGTCCTGCAGCGCCCACAATCGGGCGATGCCTTGCAGGAATTCGCCCTTCTTCAAGGCCTGTGGCGAATCCAGCGCATACACGCCCGCGCCGGCATGGGTGTCGACGACGCGCAGACCCTTGTCCTTCAACCTCATGTGGCGCAACAGCTGCAGCAGCACCACGTGCTTGAGCACGTCGGCATGGTTGCCTGCGTGGAAGGCATGTCGGTAGGCGAGCATTCAGGGGCCGGGCCGTGCGCTGGGATGGCGCAATGTGCCACGCAGGCCGGGCTCAGCGCGTCTTGCGCCGGGCCTGGAACAACTCGCGCAGATTGACCTCACGCGGGCCGGGCACCAGGGTGGCCTCGTCGCCGGCGGCGACTGTGCCAGTGTCGATCACGCTGAGATAGGCACCGCAGTAGGCCGACTGCTGCATCAACTTGGCCGCCTGGTTGAAGCCCATGGCATCGTTGAACTTGAAGCAGGGCTGGCGCGGCTCGCTGATGGCCAGCGTGCAGTGCGGCAGCCGCAGGTAGTCGCCAATCCACATGTCGCCCTCGAGCAGGCCCTGAATCGTCAGGTTCTCGCCCATCGCGCCTGGGCTCAGCACGGCATCCCAAGCGGCAATGCGGGCCTGTGCACGCACTACCTGCCAGAACGCGTAGTGCTCCTGCGGGTAGGCATAGATCGATTTGCTCAGCCCGCCATGCACGCTCAAGTCGGCCTGTTCATCGCCAGCCAGGCCGAGCGCGCGAACGGCCACCGGCCCGCCTGCCGGCCGTTTGCCAATAGAAGTCAGCACGGGCGTGCCGTTGATCGTGCGCATACTGGCACGGGCCACGTTGACGCTCACCACCCGAATCATGATCCTCCTTGTCGCACGGCGGTACGCAATCCGCTCGCGAAAGCAATTGCTGCGGCGCAGCATAGCAAAGTGGCCACGCTTTAGCTGGCCGTTCGTCAAAACTGCTTTGCGCGCGCCGCTTGACTTTTCGCAGTTCCCCTGCGCCTGGGTGGTTTCGACTCTCTGGCATTGTGGCGACAATCGGCTCCCCTCACTTGCGCCGGAGCCGTCCCGCAGCGGGTGCGGGAATCCGTGAATCGACGATTGGAGTTCAGATGAATCACCCCTCGATGGAAGGCCAGCGGCTGAACGTGCCCGGGCATGTGAAACACGCGCGACTGGTCGCCTGGGTCACTGAGATCGCGGCGCTGACCGAAGCCACCGACGTCTACTGGTGCGACGGCTCGCAGGAAGAGTACGACCGACTGTGTTCCGGGTTGGTCGCCAGCGGTGTGTTCAAGCGCCTGAACCCAGCCAAGCGGCCGAACAGCTTCCTGGCCTGCAGCGATCCCAGCGACGTGGCCCGGGTCGAGGATCGCACCTTCATCTGCACCCCGCGCCAGGAGGACGCTGGCCCGACCAACAACTGGGTCGACCCGGCAGAGATGCGCGCCTTGCTGCAGACTGGCAAGGCCGACGGCACGCCCGGTCTGTTCAAGGGCTCGATGCGCGGTCGTACGATGTATGTCGTGCCCTTCTCGATGGGACCGCTGGGTTCGCACATCTCGCACATCGGCGTGGAACTGTCCGACAGCGCCTACGTGGCGGTGAATATGCGCATGATGACGCGCATGGGCAAGGCGGTGCTCGACCTGCTGGGCACCGACGGGCACTTCGTGCCATGCGTGCACAGCGTTGGCGCGCCGCTGCAGTCGGGCCAGGCCGACGTGCGCTGGCCCTGCAACGCCACGAAGTACATCGTCCACTATCCCGAAACCCAGGAGATCTGGAGCTACGGATCGGGCTATGGTGGCAATGCGCTGCTGGGCAAGAAGTGCTTTGCGCTGCGCATCGCGTCCACCATGGGCCGTGCGCAGGGCTGGCTGGCCGAGCACATGCTGATCCTGGGAGTGACCTCGCCGCAGGGCAAGAAGTACCACGTCGCAGCCGCCTTCCCCAGCGCCTGCGGCAAGACCAACTTCTCGATGCTGGTGCCGCCCAAGGGCTACGAGGGCTGGAAGGTCACCACCGTGGGCGAGGACATCGCCTGGATCAAGCCGCATGCGGATGGGCGTCTGTACGCGATCAACCCCGAGGCGGGTTATTTCGGCGTCGCTCCGGGCACCAACGAAGCCACCAACCCCAACTGCCTGAAGATGCTCGACCGCGACGTCATCTTCACCAACGTCGCGCTCACCGACGACGGCGATGTCTGGTGGGAAGGCCTGACCGAGACGCCGCCGGCCCACCTGACCGACTGGCAGGGCAAGGACTGGACCCCGCAGATCGCCAAGGAAACCGGCGCCAAGGCCGCGCATCCGAACTCGCGCTTCACCGTGCCATCGATTGCCAATCCGGTGCTCGACCCGGAATGGGACAACCCCGACGGTGTTCCGATCGACGCCTTCTTGTTTGGCGGCCGGCGTTCGACCACCGTGCCGCTGGTGACCGAGGCGCGCAACTGGACCGAAGGCGTGTACATGGCCTCGACCATGGGCAGCGAGACCACGGCGGCCATCGCCGGCCAGGTCGGCGTGGTGCGGCGTGACCCGTTCGCGATGATCGCCTTCGCCGGCTACAACATGTCCGACTACTTCCAGCACTGGCTGGACCTCGGCGCCAAGCTGGGCCAGGCCAACGCCAAGCTGCCGCGCATCTACTGCGTCAACTGGTTCCGCAAGGGCGCCGACGGCAAGTTCATCTGGCCAGGCTACGGCGAGAACATGCGCGTGCTGGAATGGATCGTCGGCCGCATCGAGGGTAAGAGCCATGGCGAGGACAACGCCTTCGGCGTCAGCCCTCGCTACGAGGACCTCAACTGGAACGGCCTGAACTTCTCGAAGGAACAGTTCGCCCGCATCATCGGCATGGACCATGCCGACTGGCAGCAGGAACTCAAACTGCACGAAGAACTGTTCCAGCGCCTGGCCTACCACCTGCCCGCCGAACTCGGCGCTACCAAACAGCGCATCGCCGCGAAACTGGCGGCCTGAGTCCAGGGGCGGCAGCGCCGGGTCATGGGTTGCCGCTGACGTGAAGATCCAGCTGCTGTCCGACCTGCACCTGGAGACGGAGGCCTTCGATCCTCAGCCTCTACCTGAGGCCGAACTGCTGGTGCTGGCTGGAGACATCGACGCCACTTGGGCCGGCTTCGGGCGCTTTGCCCATTGGCCGGTGCCGACGCTGTTCGTTGCCGGCAACCATGAGTTCGACGGTCGCGAAATCACCGACGCTTGGCCGGCCCTGCGTGCCCAAGCCAGGAGGTTCGCCTGGACGATGCTGGAGTGTGAAACCTGGGTGTTGACCGATTGCCTGGGGCAGAAGGTGCGCTTCCTGGGCACCATCCGCTGGAGCGATTTCAACCTGTTCGGTCCTCAGCGGCAGGAGTCCGCAATGAGAGCGGCCGCTTACTTCATGCGCGTGATGAGATCCAGTCGGCGCGGCCGGGACTTCGACGCGGCCGGCGTGCGCGAGGAGGCCTTGGCCTGCCGCGCCTGGCTGGAAGACGAACTGCGTCGGCCTGCAAACGGACGTTGGGATAAGACCGTAGTGGTTACCCACTTTGCGCCAAGCATTCGCAGCGCGGATGTCCGCTATGGTGCGCAGCCTGGTACCGCCAGCTTCTGCAATGCAGACGACGACCTGCTGCCCCATGCCGATCTGTGGATTCACGGCCATCTGCATTGCCGGCACGACTACCGGGTCGAGCGACCCCAAGGCGCGCCTACCAGGGTGGTGTGCCAGGCGCGCGGCCTGCAAACCAAGGGCGAAGCCGTCGGCTACGACCCAGGCAAACTGATCGAGATCTGAGGCCGGCGCATAGCCGGTGGCCTGCGTCAGGGGCGTGCCGCCAGCCCGTCCAGACAGGTCGACAACACCCATTCGACGATCTTCTCGTCGCTGTGCTGACCACCTGCCTTGAGGAAGCCAAGCACCGGGTCGCAGGCGCGGGCGAACAGTGTGTACAGGATCACTTCGGGCGGCAGCCTCGACGTCAGTGCGCCGTCTTGCTGCGCCTGCACGATCCACTCGCCGAGCCGCTCGCTCACTTCCATCACCAGGTCGACATAGGTCTTGTCGGCGATCAGCGTGGCGCGCAGCGTGGAGTTCTGCGAGGGCAACGACGGCATTTCGCCGGCCAATTGAACCTGCAGCGTCCAGCGGGTCACTGCGCGCAGACGTTCAAAGGCGCTGGCCTCGGCGATAGCCGACTGCGCCTCGATGGCTTGCAGTGCGCGCTGCAGCACCCGCACCATGGCCGCCGCGGCCAGTGCTTCCTTCGAAGCGAAGTGCTTGTAGAGGCTGGCCTTGGCGATGCCCACGTCGGCCGCCACCTCGTCGACCGTCATCGAGTCGAAGCCCTTCTCGGCAAGCAGCCGGTTCACCGAACTGACGATGGCGTCCTCCCGGACGCGCAGTACCTGCTCACGAAAAGACAATCGAGCCATGCCCAATTCTATACCGCACACCGATCATTTGAACTGCACGGTCACAATTTGACGTTAGCGTGCAAATCAGGAACTGCGCGGTGGTCGCCGGCCGAACCGTGGAGGCGGTTTCAGCCGGGGGTGTGCGGAGGCGCTATGGTGGCGTTGCTAAGGAACCTCTGCGCAAATCACATCCAGTACGTGTACCGGCGCAAAGTGGCTGAATCTGATGCCTTTTTAACCCACAGCATCCGAGGTTTGATCCATTGCATGCAGCCATGTCGGTGCCCAGCGCATCTGGCGAGCGCTTTGCAGCTCTTTCATGTCGCAATCGCCGTTTTCAGGCGGACTTTTTCATCCAGTACCTCAAGCGCCTTGCGCACCATCCACAAATTAGACAGCGCGAACAGCGTGGTCAGTTGCGCGGTGTTCTTCTTCAGCCCGCGGTAGCGCACCTTCACGTGTCCGAACTGCCGCTTGATCACCCGAAACGGGTGCTCGACCTTGGCGCGCACGCTGGCCTTGAACTGCTCGAGCTGATCGATCAGTTGATGCGAGCGCCGCGTCTTGTCCAGCGCCCGGCGCTTCCCCGGGCGCATGGCCACGTGCCAGTTCACCCCTGGCTTGGCGTCGGCGCGCTTGTGCGCGCCTTGGTAGCCCGCATCGGCGAACACGTCGCTTTCCTGCCCGTGCAGCAGGCAGTTGGCTTCGACCACATCGTTGACGTTGGCCGCCGTGCCGCGCACGGTGTGCACCAGGCCCGACTCGGCATCCACGCCGATATGGGCCTTCATGCCGAAGTACAACTGGTTGCCCTTCTTGGTCTGGTGCATGTCCGGGTCACGTTCGCCGCTGGCGTTCTTGGTCGAGCTCGGCGCGGCGATCAACGTGGCGTCCACCACCGTGCCGGCCTTGAGCAGCAGCCCCTTGTCGCGCAGCAACTCGTTGACCAGTGACCCCGCCGTCAAGCGGCGGGGTCGGGGCGAGTTGCCCACCAGGGGTGGGTCCCAGGGGGTGGGGCCTTGCGAGAAGGTGCTTGGCGGGGGACGGCGGGGCCTTGGCGGGGGGGCCTTCGCGTCAATGGCCTGCCATGACACTGGAATTCGGACTGCGCCGGTCGCAGCCCATCCCCGCTTGCGGGCTTATTTGGGCTTGTGGTGCCACAACATGTCGTGGAACTGAGCCACTCCTTTGGTCGGAGCGGTCGGCTTGTTCGCGTTGGTGAGGGCCATCTCTTCCTTGGCGGCCCTGCGAATCCGTTCCATCAGCGCATGCCGCTTGTTTCCGGTTCTACTTGCGAGTTCCGCCAGCGCGCCACGGTGTGACTCTTCGGCATCGATGCCAGGCACCCCATTGCACAAGCACGGCGTCGATGGCTGAGCATGGCGTCATGGTCGCTTCCTCGCCGCGCCGAGTTCTGCAACCACGGGGGCTGCCAGCGCAAGGTGGCTTCTCACGTCGTCGGCCAGAGACATGATGCCGGCGCGATAGCGCTCGATTTCGCTCGATGAGCCCCTGCTCAGGAGGCGCATGAAGGCATTGAGGTCCGCGCCCATCGCTGCGAGCTGATCGGTCGAGCCGATGAGGGCTGCGACAGCATGAGCGTGATCCGGCGGCAACGGGACCGGGGGCGTGCCGTCGAGGAGCCGAGCCACATAGATGCCTTGTGATACGTCGGCCGCGCGGGCCCGGCTGGCCAGTGCCACCGCGTGTGCGGCGGCCAGGCGAATGGTGACCTTGACGATCGGGCTATGCCGCGTCGTGGCCGGATCGTGGCGGCAGGTTGCCCCGTTGTCGGATGGGTCGTCGAGAAACTGCACCAGGGCCCTACGTATGAGCGCTGCCGTGGTCATGCTGCGTACTGCGGCGATCGTCTGCAGGCGCTCGCGCATGCCGCGCAGTTCGATGGTCGCTCGGTCGCGCGTGCCGCGTCCCACGTTGTACCTCGTGCCGAGTTTCAGCCCTCAAGTGGCCAGTCGACTGGCCAGGGCCGCGACACGCTGACGCAAGGTCGCCATGTCATTGGTTGAATATGCGGCGACGCCGGTTCTGCTCAGTCGCAGCAGTGCCGCGTCCAGCCGTTCACACAGCCGGTTGGCGTTGGACAAGAACTGCGCTGCCCGGTCCGATCGGGGCTGGGTCAGCGTCGACGGGCCCATGGCAGATGGGTCCAGCAGCGCCGCGTCGCGTATCTGGGCCACGGCTCCGCGGGTGATGGGCTCGCTGCCAGTCACCAACTCGGTGACACGCTCGGGTTGATTCGCATGCAGCTTGGTCAGTTCGTACAGCGTACGCGGTGACGTGCATCGCCCGGTCTGCAATGCGATGTCGAGCACCGGTGGCAAGGCAAGCAGTGTCAAGTGGTGCGCCACCGTGGTCTCGTCAATTGAGAGCCGCTTCGCGATCGTGGCGTTCGAGTCACCGGCCTCGGCTCGCCCGCCGATGAACCTCGCCAGTTCGAGCGGCGACAGTCCGTGCCGCTTCAGGTTTTCCGCGACCTGGTCGTAGGCGTCGTGTGCCCGCGTTGCAAGGACAACTGGCACTTCGGTGAGACCGGCCTGCCTTGCGGCGCGCCAGCGCTTGCTGCCGAAGCGAATGCTGTACCGGCCACCTTCATCCGCAGCGCTGACGACAATGGGTTGCAGGATGCCTCGCTGGGCGATGTCTTGTGCCAGTTCGTCGATGGCTTGCTGCGGGAATTCCGTGCGCGGGTTGTTCGGGTCCTGATCGAGCCGATCGATCGGCACCGTCAACGGCTCGCCGGTCGGCACGGGTTGGGTGTCGAACAGACTGGGCTGATCGAGACCTGCCAATTCTGGCAAGTCGAGAGCGGGGGTCTTCGACAGCGCGCGCATGATTGCCAATGTTGCGGCCTCTGGCCCATGCGCCGCACGACGATTCCGGACCAAAAATCATCGGCGAGTTGGCGCGTGATCGCTTCTGGGTGCTGTGTCGGCTCAGGCGCCTGCTGGATTTGGGGTCGAAATCGTCGGCGGGTGGCCGCACGCACCTGGAGCCGACGCCACTGCTCATCAGGCATCGCAGAGAATGATCTGTCGGCGCTAGTTGTCCCTATAGTGCAACTGCAATGCTTATTTCATCCAACCTAGATTGTCTATGGATGAACATAGTTCTACAGTTGACACGTGGAAACAACTGCCCCACCCGTTTCATTCAAGGCGCTGCTGGCCAACTTACCCAGGGGCGAACCTCTGAGTACCGCCGCCTTGCAAGCCCGCGGCCTCAGCGCGTTTCGCGCTTCGGCGCTGGCGCGTAGCGGCTGGCTGGTGCACCTGGCGCGCGGCGTCTACATGCTGCCGGGCGACACGCTGACGCGCGATGGCAGCCTCGCCTTCCTGGCGGCGCAGACACCCGGCCTTCACGTCGGCAGCAAGACGGCCCTCGCATGGCGGGGCGTACGCCAGAACATCGCGTTCCGCGAGCACTTGAACCTGTGGGGTGATGCGCCCCGGCGCTTGCCGCAGTGGTTCACGCAACGGTTCCCGGCAGGCTATCAGGCCACGCAACTATTCGACGACGCGTTGCCCAAAGGCTTCGGCTTGCAGCCACTGCCGGCGGGCGACCCAAGGGTCCTCGTGTCAGTCTCGGAGCGGGCAATGCTGGAACTGCTCAGCGATGTCGGCAAAGTCCAGTCGTTGGCCGAGACTCGGGGATTGGTGGAGAGCCTTTCCGGTCTGCGGGAGAAAGTCCTCGACGAGTTGCTGAGGCACACGACCCGGATCAAGGTCGTCCGCATGGCTGCCTCCCTCGCAGCCAGCATGAAGCTGCCCTGGGCGGCGCTCGCCAGCAAACACAGCGCACGCATCGGCGGTGGCGCACGATGGGTCGCCGTTGGCCGATCGGGGGAACGACTCGACTTGAGGCGGCCATGAACCAGACCTACATCGACACCGTCCGGCTGCTGCTCGCCATCGCGCCGGCGGTGTTTGCCTCTGGCCGGTTCGCGATGAAGGGCGTGACCGCATTGAACCTGTTCGTGCAGCAGATGCCACGCCTGTCTGTCGACATCGACCTCGTGCTCGTCGACCATCGCCCGGACCGCCACGCCGCATTGCAGGCCATCGGCCAGGAACTGACCGCCGTGCAGGCAACGCTCGCGGGCCAGGGATACCGCGCCCACTTGCCTGCCAACGCCGACGGGGATGACGTCAAGCTCGTGGTCAGCAACGAAACCGCCCAGGTCAAGGTCGAGGTGAACTTCGTCTTTCGGGGCACCGCGCTGCCGGTCGAGACACGTTCGCTCGTTGCCACCGCCCAGGAATTGTTCACGACGGACCTCGCCGTTCCTGTGCTGGCCACGGCGGAGATCTATGGCAGCAAACTCGTCGCGGCGATGGATCGTCAGCACCCGCGCGACATCTTTGACGTGATACACATGCTGGATCACTTTGGCTGGCAGGCATCGTTCGTCGACTGCTTCGTGGTCTATCTGGCCGGTCACAACCGCCCGGTGCACGAAGTGCTGTTCCCGAAGACCAAGCCTCTCGAACCCGCCTTTACGAACGAGTTCGCTGGCATGACACGCGACCCGGTAGAGCTGGACACGCTCGCACAGGTTCAAGGGCGTTTGTTCCAGGAACTGCCGCGGCTGTTGACCTCGGCGCACCGGGACTTCTTGTTGTCCCTGGTCCAAGGCGCTCCGGCCTGGGAGCTGATGCCGATGCAACACCTGCCCGAACTGCCGGCGCTCAAGTGGAAGCTGTTCAACCTGGCCAAGCTGAAGAAGAGCAATACCAAGCTATTCGCGGCCCAACACCAAATGTTGGTGGAGCGCTTCGACCCGCACGCCTGCTAAGTCGGCCTACCGCAGGCCAACCTACGTCGACGGCCTCGCGTGCTTCACCTTGCGCAAGGTCACCACGTCGGCGCCCCGCCGCAGCTTGTCCAGATAGTCGGCCCAGCTCTGGAGCATCGCCCGCCGCTGCTCGACAAACTCCGTGCGGTTGTAGGCCCGTCCCAGGCTGTCGCGGACCGAGTGCGCCAGTTGCGCCTCAATCACATCGGGGCTGAAGCCCAGACGCTCATGCAACATCATCCTTGCAGTCGCTCTGAACCCATGGCCGGTCACTTCGTCGGCCGAGAAGCCCATCGCGCGCAAAGCAGCGTTGATGGTGTTCTCGCTCATCGCACGATGGTGATGCCGCTCGCCGCGAAAGACCATCGTGGCGTGGCCTGTCAGCTTGTGCAGGTCGCGCAGCACCGCCACCGCCTGTCTGGGCAGCGGCACCAAATGTGGCGCGCCGTGCAGCTTCTCGCGCAGCTCGCGCTTCATGCGGACGGCAGGTACCGTCCACATTGCGGCGTCTAGGTCGATTTCGGGCCACTCGGCGAAGCGCAATTCGCCAGGCCGCAGCAGCAACATCGGCGCCAGCTTCAGCGCCGCACGGACCACTGGCGTCGCCGCATAGGCATCACACGCGCGAAGGAGTTCACCAAATCGCTTCGGGTCGGTGATGGCCGGGAAGTGCCTGGGCTCCGGTCGACGCAATGCGTCCTTCAGGTCGCGCGCCGGGTTGGTGGTACTCCGTCCGGTGGCTACGGCGTAGCGGAAGACTTGTCCGCAGTTCTCCAGCGCACGATGCGCTGTCTCGACCACTCCACGCGCCTCGACACGACGCAAGACTTCCAACAATTGGACCGGCGTGACGCCGGCCACCGGCGCGCTGCCAACATAAGGAAACACGTCAGCCTCCAGCCGGGCAATGATCTTGTCGGCATAGCCCTTGGCCCAGCCGCCCCGCTTGACCTCGAACCACTCCCGCGCCACGGCTTCGAAGGAATCGACAGGCGGCAGGCCCTGCTGCTGGCGCTCCTCAGCCACTCTGGCCTTGGCGTGCGCCGCTCGTTCTTCCCTGCGCTCCTGGCTTGGATCCAGCCCGTCGGCGACCTTTTCGCGGGCAGCGTCGGCCTTGCGCCTTGCAATGGCCAGCGTCGTCGACGGATAGGTGCCAAGCGACAGTGTCTTGCGTCGCCCCTGGAAGCTGTAGTCCAGCCGCCAGCCGTGCGCGCCGCCCTTCACGAAGAGCAGCAGGTACAGCCCATCGCCGTCGCTCAGCCGCTTGCGTGGGTCTCCTCCGCGCACGGCCCTGATCGTGGCGTCCGAGGAAATGAGGTGGCGTGGCATGCAGTAACTTTTGGGCCCAAACAGCAGGTTCTGGCCAGTTACTGGAAAGTTACTGCATCAAGGGCAGGAACTTAAGGGATCCCATGACAGCGCTTGGGACATGAAGATGAACCTAAATCCTTGATTTTCAAAGGATTCTGGGACTTCCTGGGACGTTGTGGGACGTCCTGAAACAGTAACTTGGTGGCCTGGGGCGGAATCGAACCACCGACACGCGGATTTTCAATCCGCTGCTCTACCAACTGAGCTACCAGGCCAAAAGCGCAGCATTATAGCCAGCGCCTTCCCGGCCCCCGGCCTACTGCCCACCACCGCGCTTGTTGCGCGTCAGGTCCACGCCCAGTTGCTTCAGCTTGCGGTACAGGTGGGTGCGCTCCAGCCCCGTCTTGTCGGCCACGCGTGTCATCGAGCCGTTTTCGCGCGCCAAGTGAAATTCGAAGTAGCTCTTCTCGAAGGCATCACGCGCTTCGCGCAGCGGGCGGTCCAGATTGAAGCTCTGTTCGGGCTGTGGGCCCAGGTCGGGCTGCATCTCCACCAAGCCGATTGGCAGGCCGCCGTTGTCGGCGCCGTGCGCCATGTCGTTGCGCAGGCCAGCCACGGCGGCGGCGATGCGCTGGCTGGGCTTGGCCAGCGCCTGCTCTACCGCGCGCAGCAGCTTCTGCAGCGTGATGGGCTTTTCCAGAAAGGCCATGGCGCCGTGCTTGGTGGCCTCGACCGCGGTGTCGATGGTGCCGTGGCCGCTCATCATGATCACCGGCATGGTGAGCTGCGAGGTGGTGCCCCATTCCTTGAGCAGGCTGATGCCGTCCACGTCGGGCATCCAGATGTCCAGCAGCACCAGGTCCGGGCGCATGCGCTCGCGTACCGCCCGGGCCTGCGCGGCGTTTTCTGCCAGCTCCACGGTATGGCCTTCGTCCGTCAGGATCTCGGAAAGCAGGCCGCGGATGCCCAGTTCGTCGTCCACCACAAGAATGATTGCCATGAGCTTTCAGTGCGCCTGCGTTGTTTCACCGTCGGCCGCCGCAGGGCCCGGTGTAGGCATGAATGAAGAAAATGATAACGATACTCTTGCGCCGCGCACCGCCCCGTCGGCGTCGGGCGCGGCGGCATCGCGCAGGTTGGCGATGCGCACGGTGGCGCGGTGCTCGTCGGCGATCTTCTTCACCACCGCCAGGCCCAGGCCAGTGCCCTTGCTCTTGGTGGTGATGTAGGGCTCGAAGGCGCGCTGCAGCACGTTCTCGGCAAAGCCCGGGCCATTGTCGATGACGGTCAGGCGCACCGCGCGCAGCTCGCCGCTTTCGCCCAGCGCGGCCGATGTGGCCACGCGCACCAGGCCGGACGCCTTGTCGGCCACGGCGTCCAGCGCGTTCTGCACGAGGTTGTGAACCACCTGCCGCAGCTGCGTGGCGTCGCCCATGATCAGCGGCAGCCCGTCGGCCAGTTGCGCCTGCAGCCGGCCCTGCTCCTGCGCCTGGCCATATAGCGCCAGCACCTCGGCGACCAGCGCGTTCAGGTCCAGCGGCGTCAGCTGGGCAGCGGGCAGCCGTGCGTAGTCGCGGAATTCGTTGACCAGCTGCTTCATCGACTGCACCTGGTTGACGATGGTAGCCACCGAGCGAACCAGCAACGCCTCGTCGCTGCCATCCAGCTTGGGCTGCAGCTTGTGCTGCAGCCGCTCGGCCGACAGCTGGATCGGCGTGAGCGGGTTCTTGATCTCGTGTGCCAAGCGGCGCGCCACCTCGCTCCACGCGGCCGAGCGCTGCGCCGACACCACTTCGGTGATGTCGTCGAAGACCATCAGACGCGCGCCCGGCGCCGCCCGGCGGTCCGAAGGTGCCGGCTCCCCCTCGGGGGGCGGCTGCTGCTCGGCAGCGGCCTGGGGGCCTTCGTCCGGCAAGGTGGCGCCGCGCACCAGCAGCATTTGCGTGTCGCGCTCGCCAGGGCGTAGCTCGAAGGCTTCTTGCCAATGGTCGCGCTCGCCAGCCTCGGGGCTGGTGGCATGCAACTCGAAACGCTGCCACACCCGTTTGGAAAACTCGCCCAGCTCCGGCACCTCGTCCAGCCGGCGGCCGCGGTACACCGACAGCGGCAGGCGCAGGATGCGCGTCGCACCGGGGTTGACGGTGTCGATGCGGCCCTCGCGGTCGAACACCACCACGCCGGCGGTCAGGTTGTCCAGGATGGTCTGCAACCGGGTGCGCGCGCCTTCGAGCTGCGTCACACCGCGCTGCACCTCCTCGCGCGCATCGGCCAGCTGCGCCGTCATGTCGGCGAAGGAGCGCGTCAACCCGCCGAGCTCGTCGCGCGAGGCGAACACCGGCTTGCTGCTCAGGTCGCCGGCGGCCACCTGGCGCACGCCGTCGGCCAGCAGGAGCAGCGGGCGCACCAGTTGGTTGCCCAGCAGCGCAGCCAGCAGCACCGCGCCGAAGACCGACAGCACCAGCGCCAGCGTCAGCGTGCCGATGTACATGCGGCGCAGGCCGTTGCGCGCCAGCGCGCGCTGCTGGTACTCGCTGTAGGCCGTCTGCACCGCCAGCGCGTTGGCCGCCAGCTGCCGCGGCACTGGCTGCACCGCCAGCAGGAAACGCTCCTCGCCGGGCTTGAGCGAGATCTCGGTGTCGCGCACCAAAGCCAGCGCTCGCACCCGCGGGCCGTGGTGCGAAGCTCCCGCCAGCGGCTCCTCGTCCAGGCCATCGATCTGGCTGGCCACGCGCAGCGCGCGCGCCTGGCGCAGCGCCTCGGCGCTGGGGCGCTCGGGCGCCATGGCGTCGGCGCCGCCGCCGGCGCTGATGAGGATCTGCCCGTTGGCGCCGAGCAGCGCCAGGTCGCGCACGTCCAGCTGCTCGCGCAGCCGCTCCAGCGACAGTGGCGTCACCGGCAGGCGCTCGTCACCCATCCGCTCGGCGGCCTGGCGTGTCTTGGTGCCCAGCTCGGCCACCAGCGATTCCAGCGTGCCCTTGCCCAGCGCCAGGCCGGCGTCCAGCGCGGTGGCCACCTTCACGTCGAACCAGATCTCGATGCTGCGCGACACGAACTGGTACGACACGGTGTAGATCACCAGCCCGGGCAGCAGCCCCACCAGCGCGAAGATGCCGGCCAGCTTGGTGAGCAGCTGGGTACCGAACTTGCCGCGCCGCTGGCGCAGTACCAGCCGCGCCAGGGCCACGGCGATGACCACGAACAACACGCCACCCACGGCCACGTTCAGCCAGAACAGCCAGATGAAGTTGCGTTCGTAGAAGCCTTCGCTCTGGCCGGTGAGCGACAGCACGAAGGACAGCACCAGCGCGGCACCGAACACGGCAATGCTGGCCACCAGCCAGACCCAGCGTGCGTTGCGGTTCATGCCAACCGTGGGGAAAGCGCCGTCACGCCGTCAATCGACACGCAGGCTGCGCTCGACGCCCAGCACCCACTCGGCCTGGCTGCCCAGGCCCAACTGCATGGGGCTGGGCAGTTGCGAGCTGTCCAGCCGGTAGCTGAACTCCAGGTAGTAGCGCGATTCGGCATCCAGCTGGGCCAGTTCGGCCACCTTCCAGCGGGAGCTGCGCGACACCACGGTCAGCGCCTCGCCCAGGGTCTGGAAACTCTGGTTGAAGCCGCCGAAGCCGACGCGCCAGGTGGACGTGAGCGGCTGGTAGGCCACGCGCCAGCTGCGCTGCACCCGGGCGACGCGCTCGTCGCGCCAGTACCAGCGATTGCGGTAGAGCGCGGCTTCGGCGACGAAGTACACCGGCACGCCGCGCTGCATGGCGTCTTCCACGCTCTTGGGCAGCGTCAGGCGGGCGTCGAAGTCGAGCGTCAGCTCGCCGTCCTGGCGCTGCAGCTGCAGCAGGGCCAGCTCGATGCCTTGCGCGCGCACCGTCGCGGTGCCCAGCAGGCCAAGCAGCAGCGCGAGCGCCAGGCCCTGCAGCAAGCTTCGGCGGACCAGTTCGGGGCGCATCGCGGGCTTTTTGCGGCGGTATGTCAGGTCTTGAGGATCAGGGCCAGGTAGAAGCCGTCGTGCAGCACCTCGCCTGCGGCGGCATCGGCTCGATTGTCGGGCACCGTCAGCAGATGTCCGGGCGAGGCCGGGTGCAGCGCCGCCCCGCTGGCGCCATGGCGTTGCAAAAACGCGTCGATCTGCGCCTGGCCCTCACATTTGAAGACCGAGCAGGTGGCGTAGAGCAGCCGCCCACCCGGCTTGAGCAGCGGCCACAGCGCCTCCAGCAGCCGCGCCTGCAGCGCGGCCAACGCAGGCAGGTCGGCGGCCCGGCGCAGCCAGCGGATGTCAGGGTGCCGGCGCACGATGCCCGAGGCGCTGCAGGGCGCGTCGAGCAGGATGGCGTCGAAGGGCCGGCCATCCCACCAAGCCGCCGGCTGGCTGGCGTCGCCGGCCTTCAGCTCGGCCTGCAGCCGCAGCCGGCGCAAGGTGTCGCCCACGCGGGCCAGGCGCTGGGCATCGCTGTCCAGCGCCAGCAAATCCAGGTCGGCCAGCTCCAGCAGGTGGGCGGTCTTGCCCCCCGGCGCGGCGCAGGCGTCCAGCACTCGCGCTCCTGGGGGCAGGCCGGCGTCGGCCAGCAGCAGCAATGTCGCACGCTGGGCGGAGGCATCCTGAACCGACACCTCGCCATCGGCAAAGCCGGGCAATGCCTCCACCGGGCAGGGCTGCTGCAGCACCACCGCCTGCCCGCCAAAGGCCGGGTTGTCCAGCAGCCCTGCCTGCAGCCCCTGCGCGGCCAGACGCTCGACATAGGCCGCACCGCTGACGCGGCGGCGGTTGACGCGCAGCGTCATCGGCGGGTGCCGGTTGGCGGCCGCCAACAGAGCGGGCCAGTGCTCCGGCCAGTCGTGTTGCAACTGCTCGATCCACCAGGCCGGATGGTTCCAGGCTGCCACTGGCGACTGCAGCGCCGCCGCGACACGGGCTTCGCGCTCGCGCAGAAAGCGGCGCAGCACTGCGTTGACGAAAGCTGCCGCCGCAGGCGTGCGCGGGCGCACCGCAGCGACGGCCTGATCGACCAGCGTGTGCGGCGCATAAGCCGGCCGCTCAGCGGGCCAAAGCAGGGCCAGCGCGACACACAGCAGTGCTTCGATGCGCGCTGCCGGAGCCTTGGGGGCCAGGTCGCGCAAGGCCTGGGTGGTGGCACCCAGGTGGCGCAGCGCGTGGAATGTGAGCGCCTGCACACCCGGGCGCAACTCGGGGGGCACGTCGGCCTGTGCGTCGTTCAGCGAGCGCCCGGAGCGCACCGCCTGCAGGGCCTCGGCGCTGCGTTCGAGCAGCCGCGACAGCGGGGGTTGGAGGGGGGCGTCGCTCACCCAGAGCAGTCTAGGGGCAATCCTGTCTGCACCGGGGTGATGCGCCAACGCGCACAATGAGCGCTTTAGGTCGCCCTCGAAGCCCATGTCCACCACCAAACTCAGCTCGGTCGCCACGGCTGGTCGCGTCCTGCGCAGCGAGGACGAACTGGCCCAGCTGCCGGCCTCCGAGCGCATCCGCTACCGCCTGGTGTCTGCCAACTGCCGGCACCATGCCAACGACAACATCGCTCACCACATCCGCGACGGCGAGATGGCCGAGTTGAAGGCCGAGGTGCAGGCCAAGATGCAGGAGGTGCTGCGCGCGCTGGTCATCGACACCGACAACGACCACAACACCCAGGACACCGCCAAGCGGGTGGCCAAGATGTTCGTCGAGGAGGTGTTCCGCGGCCGCTACGTGGAGATGCCGGCGGTGACCGAGTTCCCCAACGCCGAGCGGCTGAACGAGCTGATGATCGTCGGCCCGATCACCGTGCGCAGCGCCTGCAGCCACCACTTCTGCCCGATCTTCGGCAAGGTCTGGATCGGCATCCTGCCGAACGAGCACTCCAACCTGATCGGCCTGAGCAAGTACGCGCGCATCTGCGACTGGGTGATGAGCCGCCCGCAGATCCAGGAAGAGGCGGTGACCATGCTGGCCGACGAGCTGATGGACCGGGTGCGCCCCGACGGCCTGGCCATCGTGATGGAGGCCGACCACTTCTGCATGCATTGGCGCGGCGTCAAGGACACTGACTCGGCCATGGTCAACAGCGTGATGCGCGGCGCCTTCCTGAAGGATTCCAACCTGCGCCGCGAATTCCTGTCGCTACTGCCCCGCAAGAACGACTGAAAGCCCCAACATGCTCGTCAGACTTCTCTATGCCAGCCGCGCGGCCGCGCCCGCCGCCGCCGACGAACTGAGCGCGATCCTGCGTCAGTCCAAGGCCAACAACCCGCCTGCCGGCATCACTGGCGTGCTGTGCTGCTCGGACAACATGTACCTGCAGGTGCTGGAAGGCGGCCGTACTGCCGTGAACCGGCTGTACAGCCGCATCGTCGCCGACCCGCGGCACAAGGACGTGGAGCTGCTCAGCTACCAGCAGATCGGCGAGCGCCACTTTGCCGGCTGGTCGATGGGCCAGGTCAACGTGGCGCGGCTGAACCCGTCGCTGCTGCTCAAGTACTCGGCTACCGCGCAACTCGACCCGTACGCGATGTCGGGCAGCGTCGCCCTGGCGCTGCTGGAAGAACTGGTGGCCACCGCGTCGATCGTCGGCCAGGCCTGACGCCCGGCGGCGGCCACGGCAGCGATGCGGGCCCGGGCGCTCAAAACGACTGCACCCAGACCACCTTCACATCGAGGTTGTAGCCCTTGCCCTGCGGCTGGTACACCACGCCTGCCGGCACGCCATGACGGTAGAGCGGCTCGGTGCTGCTGCGGCCGAAGCCCCAGGCTTCGAAACCCGGCTCGATGATCAGGCGTGAGTCCGGCCCGGTGGCCCACGACGCGGGCACCGACACACGCCCCGCCGGCCGCGGACCCAGAATCAGCGTGCGCGTGTCGAACATCCCGCCGAAGTCGATCTTCACCTGTGGCTGCAGCGGCCATGCGGCCTGCAGATCGACATCCACGGTGGTGGCTTCGCTGCGCAGCACCGACAGCCGTGCCTCGGCCGACACATCGCCGGCCAAGAAGCGCTCGTCGAGCCCGCTGACCCTGCCGCGCCCGCGGATCTGCCGCAGCCATTGCCGGTAGCCCACACCCAGCCCCACGGCAAAGCGACCCTCCGGGTCAAGCAGGCGCAGTACGCGGGCGCGTATCTTCGTCAACGTGGTATCGGTTTTCGTGTCGAAGGTCGCGCCAGACTGCGTCTGGCCGTCGTACTGCACGCTGCCGGCGTAGTGCGACAGCTCGGCCGACCAGCGCCAGCGCCCGATCGTCTGCCCGGCGCCGCCGACCACGCCGGGCAGGACGCCCTGTTCGCGAACGAGCTGCTCGCCACTGTCCGCGAGCTCGCGGAAGTCGAAGCGCAGCACCGACGCACCCAGATGCAGATCCAGTGCGCCCGGCGTGCCGGCGGTGTCGGCAGCTTGCGCGAGCGGCCCCAGAAGGCTCGCGCCGACGAGCACGGCCAGCGCGCGCCGCTCGCGCATCGCGCGTCAGCCGAAAACACGCCGCCCGCAGCGCGGGCGGCATGCGGCGCCGCGGCATCGGGACAATCGCTCAGTCCGCCAGCGCTTCGAGCTCCGACCAGCTCCATTCGACCGGCGCCGAGAAGCTCCCGTCGCCCTCGGGGTCGACAGAGATCAGCACCAGTGTCAAAGACAACGCCTCGAGCAAGGCCTGGCTGTTGCCAGCACCGATGGAGCGCAAAGTGCCGCTGCCGGGGAAGTCGTCCGCCGTCTGCGCGACGAACGGCGTGACCGTCTCCGCGTCGACCGAGATGTTGTTGCTGCTGTCGGAGACACGGCCCGTGAACCTATAGGTGACGGTGGCCGCCGCGAAATCGGAGGCGGCTGATCCGGTGAAGCCGGTGATCGTGTGCCGGTCGCCGTTCAGCGTGCTCGCCAGCGTCTCGCCGGCGATTTCATAGAGCTCGGAGACGCCCGTGTTCTCGGTGACGGTCAGGTTGAAGCCCCCGTCGGCTTCGATCGTGTCGGTGCCGTCATTGAGGGCGAGGTTGTCGAAGGTCACCTTCGCACCGGTCGAAGCCTCGGAAACAAGCGTCAGATTGAATCCAAGAACGCCGTTCGAGGTGACGCCCTCTTCAACGCAGTTCACGAAGGTCAGGCGCAGCCCGTCGCCGACCGACTCGACCCCGTTGTCGTCGGCGTCGTTGAGGCGTTCGGTCACGCTGCCGCCACCCGCACATTGAAAGGTTTCCTCGTACACGGCAGCCACCACGCCGGTGCCTGCGGCCGGCGGGCGCCGCGTCGCGGCCTTGATTTGCCGCGCGGCGAAGCTGGCCAATCCAAGCCCGCCGGCACTGCCCGGGGCCGACTGCACCACCGCACCCAGGGGCAGCGTGCCGGACGACGACGCCACGTCGAACAGCGCGCTCGCGGCCTGGTAGACCACCGCCGATACCCCAGCCGCGTTATCCGCGGTGATGGCGGTCAGCGGAACATCGGAGCTGTCGCCGTCATCGCCGTCGCCGCCGCAACCGGCCAACGCCAAGGCGCTGCCCACGACGAGGGCCATCCATGGATTGATCTTGCGCATGCTTCCTCTCCTTCCAAATGGGATGGTCGAGACTGTGCGCGACGGCACCGACGAACGGGTTGCGCACACTCAACGCCCTGCGGGTTTCCCATGCACGACAGCGCG
>Ga0316613_10000483_pt1 | contig 32294 bp, 21 predicted proteins | sample OWC_soil_day10_C_2_FD_207647 | JGI IMG/M metagenome (GOLD analysis project Ga0316613, IMG submission 207647) | Wetland soil microbial communities from Old Woman Creek delta, Ohio, United States - OWC_soil_day10_CT_b | ecosystem: Environmental > Terrestrial > Soil > Wetlands | place: USA: Ohio...
GGTTAACATGCTCTTCGAAAAACGTATCATTCAAACAGAAGCATTGGCCTACCAGAGAGGTCGGTCACTGCAAAAATATTGGGTTATGTTTGACGAAATGCAAAATTCTACTCCTCGTCAGTCAAAGGCAGTACTCACGCGGCCTGGCCTCGGTACCAAAATAATCTTACTTGGCGATCCAGCGCAAATTGATAATCCCTTACTAGATAGTCAATCCAATGGACTCAGCTATGCCAGTGAAAAAATGATGGGATCTAAATTATGTTTTCAAGTAACGATGTTACCCGAAGAATGTGAAAGATCCCCCTTAGCGGCTGAAGCTGCAATGAGGCTATAGCCAACTATATACTTAATACCATATAAAGCTGGCGCATGCTTTGGAGATGAAAGATGTCGTCGAGGGGGTCGAAGCAGCTGAACAGGCGAAATTTGTATTAGATGCACAGGGTGATAGGATCCAAGGCTACTAATTTAGCCCTTCTCTGTCAAGAGATAAATTGCTAATGTATTTGGCCGGTTATCCATAATGCTAATAATGAATATATCCGTTTAATGATCTAGGAATTTGCTAGTCGGGATAGCTATAGTCTCTTAAAAAAACTCATAAAAACGTAAAAAGTATGTCCTATTTATGGTATTGTTTAACTGTTAAACCAAACAATCCAAAGGAACATACTTTTTACTTTTATGATTGGGCATATAAAACACTAAAAATTGCGCACTTGTTTCTATGTTTGTTTTAAGAAACTCTATTATTTTTTAAGTTTCTTAATTTCTTCAAATAAGCGATCATTCAGTACTTTTATAAAAGTCTCATAAATTCTAAGCAACTACTCCACATAGTGCGCTGGGAAGATTTCTGGTAACAGTACTTTATCACGCATCAAATCACATTCAAAGTTATCTAAATAAGCATACCCAAATAGTTTACCGTCTTTATTAACAATATATACATTAGCACCCATTACCGTACTAAGCAAAGTAGACATTTCAATATACTCCACTTTTTCGGATTTTTGCAGCAATTTATTAATTTTACGAGTACGTTCTAGCAAGGATATCATAACAATTTCTCCGATCTTCCATTAGGTTATAGCACTTAATTTATCAAATATAATGAATTAAATCTTGATTTATTACAATATGTGCAATTCGGTATTGGCATATTCTTCATCAAGTACAATCTTACTCTCTATAGATACCAGCAAACGTATAACATTATAAATTCAGGCTCGATTTGATTATATAATAACTTAAAAATCAAAAAAAATGTTAGGCTTTAATGAAATTTTAATTAAAATTTCAGATGCCACAAGGAGGGAAGACGGTGTGAAAAGTTATTGGGAATCCTCCTAACTCTAGCCTGTACTAATAAAATACATTCTAATTGATTCAAAAGCAAGAGGCCGTGCAACCGTTTTACGTTTACGTGAATTCGATATCGACACTTGTTTTTACTGCAGTGAAAGGTGCAATTTTGAAAAAATTAACAATAATATAACATTTAAAAGCCGGCCTTGATGATAAAATAGTAGTAAATATAGGGATTTATGACGAATATAAGGCTAATATGACGAATATAAGGCCACTATAAATTGAGGGAATATGTTCTAAAAATTATGCAGAATGAGCGACACAGGTGAGTGTGTTAGAACAGTCTCAATTAAATAGTTTAAAATTAACATAAGTAGGGTGGCAACATGTTTGATAAAGAAGAATATTTCTTGAACAGAGAATTAAGCTGGCTGAAATTTAATGATCGTGTGCTGAATGAAGCCAATGATCTTAGTAAACCATTGCTGGAACGACTAAAGTTTGTAGCGATTGCCAGTTCTAATTTAGATGAATTTTTCATGATTCGAGTTGCTGGGCTGAAACAACAAGTAGAGAGTGGCATTTCAAAAAAGGACGCTGCCGGTCTGGGGGCTGAAGAACAACTAAGATTAATTGATCAGAGCGTACGTAATTTGGTGCACAAGCAGTATCGGTTTTTGAAGAGAATTATTGATTGTATGCAACAGGAAAACATTTTTTTAAAGAATGTGGAAGGTTTATCTAGTACTGGACGAGAGTGGATGGATGATTACTTTTATAACACAATTTACCCCATCCTGACTCCACTCGCAATTAATGCTAGCCACCCTTTTCCTTTATTAGCTAATAAAACGCTGAATTTGGCAGTGCTGCTCAGTAGGAGTAAAGAAGAAAGTCAGATTGCAATCATTCCGGTACCAAGTGTATTGCCGCGAATTATTGAAGTGCCAGACCAAGGCAAGGGCAATACCTTTATTTTTTTAGAAGATATTATTACAAGCTATTGTGCGTATTTGTTTTGCGGTTATCTTGTTAAAGAGGTTATCCCTTTTCGCATTACGCGGAATGCGGATTTATTGATTGATGGGGAAGGCGCTGAAGATTTGCTAGTTGAAGTGGAAAAGTCTTTACGTCAGCGCAAACGAGGGGAACCGGTGCGTTTAGAAATCGCTAAAACCCAGAAGACTTTTTTGAAAGACTTTTTGCTAGAGGAATTTGAAATTGCAGGGCAGGATGTTTATAAGATTAGTGGGCGGATTGATGTTTCATGTTTTATGAGTATTACTGCTTTACCTGGTTATGATCATTTACGTCATGACCCTTTTACATCGCAAACTCCCCTTGACCTTCAAGACGCTGAAAATTTATTTGACGTGATTCGAGATAAAGATATTTTGCTGCATCATCCCTATGAATCATTTAGACCAGTTGTGAGTTTTATTCGTCAAGCAGCTATTGATCCTAATGTATTGGCGATTAAACAAACATTGTACAGAGTCAGTGGTAATTCGTCCATTGTAAAGGCTCTGGTCCAAGCTGCGGAAAATGGTAAACAAGTGACTGTCGTCATAGAAGTCAGGGCTCGGTTTGATGAGGAAAACAATATCTTATGGGCACGGCGGTTGGAAGAAGCAGGTTGTCATGTTATTTATGGTTTAGTTGGTTTAAAAGTCCATGGTAAGATGGCATTGATTATCAGGCAGGAAGCAAATTGCATTAGACGCTATATACATATGGGAACAGGCAATTATAATGATACCACTGCTCGTCTGTATACAGATATGAGCTTATTTACTGCCAATAGAGAAGTTGGTGCTGATGCTTCTGAATTTTTTAATATGCTCTTGGGTTATTCCCAACCGCCCTTGTGGAAGAAATTGGTGGTTGCTCCTGTCAGTTTAAGGACGCGTTTGAAGGAACTCATTGAGCGGGAAATTGAGTTTGCTGAAGCAGGAAAAGGCGGACATATTATTGCTAAAATGAATTCCTTATTGGATAAAGAGATAATTCTTAAATTATATGAGGCTTCTAGTAAAGGGGTTAAAATTCAGCTTATTGTTCGCGGTATTTGCTCTTTAATACCAGGTATTGAGGGTGTTAGTCACAATATTACAGTGCGGAGTATTGTCGGGCGCTTTCTAGAACATCATCGTATTGTGTATTTTGCTAATGGCGGCAGGGCTGACATTTACTTATCCAGTGCTGACTGGATGAATCGTAATTTAAGTGAACGGGTGGAATTATTATTTCCAGTAGATGGTCAAGAAAATAGTGCACGTATAAAAGCTATTTTAGAAATTATGCTTAAGGATAATCGGAGAGCTTATATAATGAACAGTGATGGTTATTACCGCCCTACGGGTAGGCGAGGTAGGGCTATCGATAGTCAGGAAGAGCTATTTCGGGAGGCTGAAATCAGAGCTGGACGCGCTTTTGCAATAGAGCAAGTCAGTATAAAGTAGATGAAAAAAATAAGGCAGACTTGGCTGGACCAAGTCTGCCTTGCTGATTATCGTATTGATCGTCTCGGCAAAGAAGGAGGATTAGCATGTGATAATGTTGTAGCATGGGCTTTTACTATCATATTAATTACATTAACGCTGATGTTATTTCTTTCTACGGTAGCTCCCGAATTTATGGATCGCATAATGAAAATGATCGGATTATAAAGTTGTTTAAATCGCGTAGGAACGGAAGTATATTTTTATGCAGAAAAAAATATATAAAAATACCAAGGTGCGGGACGTGCATACTAACAGCAATATACAAAGGGAGTTGAACTTTCTATGAGCCAACGAATTGGGATTATTGATTTAGGATCAAATTCGGCCCGTTTAATTATTGTAGAAATATATAAAAACAGAGCCTATAATCTCATCTACCACCAAAAAGAAACGATCCGCCTAAGTCAGGACGCAGATAAAAATCAGCAACTACAACCGGTCGCCATGGCTCGTGGGATGACCTTGTTACAAAATTTTGCACATATTTGCAAATTACATGATACCGATAAAATCATAGCCGTAGGCACAGCAGCCATACGCAATGCCCATAACGGCACAGAATTTGTAGAGAACGTTAAAGGGGAAACAGGAATTACCATTAAAATCATTAGCGGTGAAACAGAGGCCAAACTAGGCTATATCGGAGTAATTAATACTCTTAACGTTACAGATGCTGTGCTCTTTGACTTAGGCGGTGGCAGCACTGAACTAACACTAATAAAAGATCGAAAAGCTGAGAAATTTATCAGCTTGCCTTTTGGTGCCGTTACTTTGACAGAGCGCTTTAACTTGCAAAAGAAAGCGAGCGAGGCACAATTAGCCAGCCTAGATACCTTTATTGTGCAGGAACTTGATAAAATTCCCTGGTTAAAAAACCTGGGCGTCCCTTTGATCGGTATTGGGGGAACAGCCCGTGGCATTGCTAAAATGGAACAAAAACGCAAAAATTACCCGATACTCAAACTCCATAACTATCGCACCAGCTCGATAGCTTTTCATTCATTGTGGCAAGATGTTAAAGTAATGTCATGTGAGAAACGCCGTAAAATACCTGGTCTCAGCAACGACCGTGCTGATATCATTCTAGCTGGACTGGCAATTGTCAAAAACTTATTTGAAGAGATAGAGAGCACCCAGCTTATTATTAGTAGCTGCGGCGTACGAGAAGGATTATTTTTGCAGTATTACTTCTCCCAAGGCGGACAAACAGAAACCTTAACGGATCCTCTTACACAAAGCATACATAACACCTTATTATCTTACAATGGCAATACTACTCACGCCTATCATGTTGCCAAACTGGCCAATAATTTATTTAATGAATGGCAGCAAATACTAAATTTAAATCCCGCTGATAAAATACTATTACATGTTGCTGCCGTACTACATGATATCGGCATTAGTATTAATTATTATGACCATGCGCGCCACAGTGCGTATTTAGTGGAAAATGCCCGTCTCTTCGGACTTTCTCATCGAGAACAAATTATGGCATCTCTCATTGTTGGTTGGCATCATAGTTCTTCCGCTAAACACGCCTTCAATAAAATCTATAACGAATTCTTAGATGAAGGCAACTGGCAAACAGCCCGCAAACTAGCCCTATTATTGGCAGTAGCCGAAAGTCTTGATACCACTCAAATGAAACTTGTAGAAAAAGTAACCACCGTGTTTACAAATAAAAAAGCGGAGCTAAGATTAGAAGCCATGCAAGCTATTCCCCTGGAATTGCAATCTATAAATAAACACAGTAAATGGTTTAAAAAAGAAACAGGTTTTGAATTGATCATTAGCCAATAATTGTTTATTGATGTGCAATCGTAAATATACTGCTGTACAAGGTTGGGTATTGTTGATATACTATTTGCTAAAAGAGGAGTGATTTATATGAATAACGTATATACTTTAAAGGAAACCGCTGGCATGTTAAAGACCAGTGTTAAAACAACACAAAAGCTTATTGATAATGGTAAGCTAATTGCCTTTAAAATTGGTCAACAATGGCGTGTAGCTGAAAGTAGTATTGATGAATATGTAAATAATATGCTAATGATTAGCAAAAAAAAGATAAAGGATAAGATTGATAAATCTGAAACTGTTGTTGAAAATAATTTACATGCCTCTGATAGTGCTATGCCTATCAATATCTTAGAAAAGGTTATTGAGCAGCCAGAGAATGAACAAAATGCTGAAAATATTCCTAATAACAAAGTGACTGATAGTATAGATATTGGTGAACTTATAAAATTAGGGTTCACATATCAGCAGATAGCCGATAAACTCAATTCTAGTGGCTCTTTGACAATAACAAATAAAGCGTGGACTAAAAAGAGCGTAGCGCATCAGATTGAAAAAACTAAAAAAGAGATACTGAAGCATGAAATTATAGAATGAGTATGAAGTAACTAAAAATTATAAAAACTAGCAGTATATGTATTTTGCATAGACTGCTAATTTTTTATGGATTTTGAGTCAAAAATTATAATAGTATGTATTCGATGGTCCCCCAAGTACTCGTTAGGGTATAAGATACTTGCTGAAATGATTGAAGAAAAGAGCTTAGATCTAACCCACACCACTATAATGAGAGGGGTACATCTGTAATTGATGCAGGGATAGAAAGAATATGGGATGGACTATCTAAAGATGATCAAGCACTTGCGCCTTGCTGCCCTGCTCCTATGCCTGTATATAATAAAGAAACCTTGGCGTAAGCCAAGGCTTCTTTATTATACTATTTAGGTTAGTGTTTGGGTATTTCTAAGTCATAAGATTCGGAACTATGATGACTACTTGTAGTTTCTTGAATTTCTACCTAAGATGATTCCGGCAGGAGAACTTCTCGTTAACAAGCGTGAACCATAACGCAGGATATTCATGAAGTGCCTTCCTCAGGATGTAAAGCTTGATTTTTGATATTTCTAGCTCCATCGGTTACAGAATATAGAGCTCTTGCAGTTAGCACAGCGTAATCCTTTACGAAGCACAGGAAGACCTAGATATAATACTGTTCCATCCTAATTATATGCATGGTCTCAATCCCGCAAATTGTTTTTCAGCCGTTTCAAAACTATCAAATCCAAGCATAGACTTGACGTTTGGTTTAAAAAAGCGATGATCCTGCTCAATAATATTGTTTAAGTATTTTACTTTTAGAAGCGTTGTTTTGACTGAAAGACTTCCATTAAAAGTAAGCATGAAAATGAGCAGGGGAAGTTTCATTATTAGATGGAGTTGCACTCGTTAATTATAGTAAGATTAACCAAAAATTAATATTACTATAATTTATATTTATATTAAGTATGGTATTGTAATTTTAAGAGCATGAATTTTGTTAGGCTCATGATATATATAATAATAGGGGTGACTTTTCAATAAATTAATGTTCAGTTATTTTAGATAAAGGAGAATAAGAAGAATGTCTATTAAAGCAAAAACCGTTACATTGCTGCTGATCGCCCTTCTCGTGACAGGACTCATCATCGGAGGGTCAGGTATGTATGTTCTCTATGGAAGAATATTGCACAACACTCAAGTGGGTATGAATGGTCAGGCTTCTCAGCTTGCGGGTGGGGTCAGTGAATTATTTTTTTCCTTTTCAAGAAGTGGAAAATTTTACGGTGAAGATCCTGATCTTAAGTCAGGGGATGTTTCACGCATACAAGGGAAAATGAATACATATTTTGCTGCCACATGGGGAATCGATCGTCTGGTGTTTATCAATTCCGCGGGTGCGCGATTTGCCTCAGCCCCGTACGATGCTAAAAGCATAGGAGGTAGTGTGGCTGACCGGGATTTCTTTAAAGACACGATGAAGGACCAGAAGTCACACATCAGCGATGTGATAGTAAACAGGGTAACAGGAATGCCTTCAGTCATTGTTACACATCCGGTCAAGGTGGAAGACGGCAAAATGGCAGGAATTGTTGCGCAATCAATCTCTTTAGACACCCTACAAAATTTCTTGGCGCCAGTCAAAGTTGGCGAAGCCGGAGTGGTTGGTATAGTTGCTCAAGATGGATCGATACTAGCTCATACGAACAAAGATTTGATTAAAGAACAAAAAAAAGTTCCTGAGGATATGTTGCGATCTTTGATAGCGAATTCAGGAAAAATGATGTCTTATTCTGATTCTGCCGGTAGAGATTCTCTAGCCTTGGCTGTACCAATCAAGAATACCCCGTGGGTGGCTCTTGTTAGTATGCCTCAGAGTGAGATCAAAAGTGATTTTTATGCTAGTCTTACTACCATGGTCCTTGCACTTTTAGTGGCTCTTATTGCTGTCGGCCTTTTTGCATGGATATTCCTTCTCAAAGTGTTACGACCAATTGAGGAAATTTGCAAGCAAGTTGCGAAGATTGGCGACGGAGATCTGTCTATGGTCATTACTTCCTCATCTAAGGATGAGATTGGAATTTTGGCCAGTGTTCTGTCAACAGCAATTGGGAATTTTAAGAAAATGATTATTGAAGTCCAGGAGGCAAGCGAGACAGTATCAGCTTCTTCCGAAGAGCTTACAGCAAGCACAGAACAATTGGCCCAGGCTGCAGATCAAGTAGCAACTGCAATAATAGATGTGACCAACGGAACATCGCACCAAATGCAGGCTGTAGATGACACAATGAATATAGTTGAACAAATGTCAGCAGGCCTTCAGCAAATTGCTGCAAATACTGGTAGCGCTTCTGCTGCGGCCGAGAAAACATCAAATACGGCCTTAGAAGGTGGGAAGGCTGTCCAAAAAGTTACCAGTCAGATGGTTAATATTGAATTTTCGGTGACTAATTCAGCGCAAGTAGTGGCTAAGCTCGGTGAGCGCTCTAAGGAAATTGGGCAAATCGTCGATACTATCGCGGGAATAGCCGGTCAAACGAATCTACTAGCATTAAACGCTGCTATTGAAGCTGCTCGGGCTGGCGAACAAGGTCGTGGTTTTGCTGTGGTAGCTGAGGAGGTTAGAAAACTCGCGGAGCAGTCTCAAAATGCGGCTAAAGAGATTGCTGTCTTAATTGGAGATATTCAGGAAGATACGAATACTGCTGTACTGGCCATGAACGAGGGTACTAGTGAAGTAAAAAAAGGTACTGAAGTCGCTAGTGCTGCAGGGCAATCATTTAGCGAGATTGCATTACTTATTGCAGAAGTGTCGGATCAAATTCGTGATATTTCTGCGGCCATTGAACAGATGGCAAGTGGTAGTCAGCAAATTGTATCTTCGATAAAAGACATTGCGCAGATTAGTAAGGATGTTACTGGTCAAGCACAAACGGTATCTGCTGCTACTGAAGAACAAACCGCATCTATCCAAGAGATTGCCTCTTCCAGTACGGATCTATCCAGTATGGCGGGAAATCTGCAGGCAATAGTGTCTAAGTTTAGGATTTAGATCAATTCTAAAAATTAGCGATAAGAATGGAACGATGAATTATGTCAAGTGTAGGATTGCGTATATTTCCGCATATTATTCGACCACCCAAAGCTTTAATTGAAGGATTTGCAGAAATACCAGTCAGTAGATAATATGGACCGCATGGCTTGCATGGACGCTAAATTTCGTCCAATCAATGACGTGCCATTACTGGGACCGGCTTTTACCGCTAAGGCATGTCGTTAGTGCAAAGAGTCTACAAAGTCAAAGATCCGCGGATGTTCTTCATAATATCAAGTAGAGATTTCCATAACCTTGTTTATAAATTAAACTTCAGAAAGGCCGATTGAAATTCAATCTGCCCCTTTCAGGCTGTTGAGAAATAGCTTTTTCAACAGCCTGAAAGGGGCAGATTTTTTTTGATTTGGTTTACGCCAATGGCAACGTAATAGTAAAGGTAGTGCCTCTATTTATAGTGCTTTTTACATCAATGCGCCCACCATGCATTTCGACGATGAATTTCACAATTGCTAGCCCCAGGCCAGTTCCTCCAGCACTGCGAGCACGAGCCTTATCGACTCGATAAAAACGGTCAAAAATTAGTGGCAGGTCTGTAGCGGGAATACCAATACCAGAGTCTTCTACCATCAGTATTGCTTGGTTATTTTCTTGATGACACTTCAAAATGACCTGGCCGGCGGAGAGTGTATATTTGATGCTGTTATCCAGTAGGTTAATGAGTACTTGCTTGAGCCAATCGGGGTTAGCCATGATGGTGATTGGCTCAGTAGGAGCATCAATGGTAATGATAATGTTTTTTTCCATCGCATTTGCGGCAAGATATTGTTGTACTTTATGGAGTAATGGTGTCAGATCAGTCCGTTCTAATTTGACCTGCTGGCGGTATTCCTGAGAATTGAGCTTAGCTAATTGTAGTAGCTCATTGATCAAGCGCTGCATTCGTTCAGCTTCCGTATGAATGATATTGACAAATTTAATGCTGAGTTTGGGGTCGTCGATGGCCCCATCTAGCAGTGTTTCGGCGAAGCCTTTTATGGCTGTAAGAGGAGTAGCCAGTTCGTGAGAAGCGTTGGCAACAAAATCTGCCTGGCGCTCATGCAGATCTTGGAGGGTAGTGATATCATGAAACACGCTTAAGACGCCGGTTATATCATTTTCATTGGCAGTAATGGGGGCTAGAAACACCTGAAATACCCGCTTGCTGCCATGGATATTGGTTTTAAGATGCATACGCAGACTTTTACCGCTGTTAATGGTCTGGTGTATTGAACGGTCTAGCTGACTATTACCCAGAACCTGAATATTATGTTGATTCAACATAGAATCTTTAATGTCAAAGATGTTGCGAGCCATTTTATTAGCGGTTGTTACTCGTCCATAGCGATCAAGGAGGATGACGGCATTGTCCATATGCTGAAGTATGAGGGAGAACTTTTGGTTTTCAGCAATTGATTCATTGATTTTATCATCAAGATTGGATGCTAGGTTGTTAAGAGTATGGCTCAGCAGTTCTAGTTCATCGCCAGTACGTATGTGCAGGCGGCGATCTAAATTGCCATCTCCGATTTCCCGGGCGGCGGTGGTTATTTCTTCTAAGGGAGCAGTATATTTTTGGGCTAAGCGAATGCTGAGGGCAATTGCCAATAACGCGGTCAGAAAAATGGCGGCAAGGAGGGTGGATCTGATACGATTAAAGCCAGCATCAACTGCGGCAAGGGTGCTGGCGATTCGGACAACCCCTGCTATTTCACTTTCTTGCCATACAGGAATGGCCACATACAGCATGTTCTGGTTAATGGTGGTGCTGTAACGGATGGAATTACCTTGACCTCCAATTAGGGCGGTGGATATTTCAGGGCGTTCTAAATGATTTTCCATGAGTTCCGGATTTTCCCAAGAATCAGCAATCACAGTACCAGTGCTATCAATGACTGTGATTCTAAGATCATTCTTGGTAGCCAGCTCTTTGATACGCTTATCAATACTGGATTTTTCCTTAGGACCTTTCATATGATCTTCCAAAAACTGTTCAGTAACGCCCGCGTGTGTGAGCAGGCTGGATGTTAATATTTCTAAGTTGTGTTGGTAAAAAAACCATAATAGATAACTGCTTAATAGTGACATGGTGAGTAAAATTAATACAAGATAAGTAACAATGAGTCTAAATTTGATACCCCATTTAAACATGATGATCCTCCCCGTAAAAAATTATAGTAAGATCATACAATAAAATGGAAAGACTAGCCACAAAAATATTGCAGTTTAGCTGGGGGGAATAATTAACATAAAATTAATCTTTAATTAACATTGAAGAATAAATAATTAGTTAGTATTAGTTATGAACAATATAGAATCGGGAGAAAAACCGTTCGGAGGTGAGGAAATATGGGAGATGTGATTAGACTCAATATAGATGATATGATGAATAAAAAGATTATAGAGAGTAACAATACCTATAGTCAGGAGGAACAAGAAACCTATAATGAACTAGAAATAATTCTGAAGTCTAAAGATATTAAGGCTATTTTTCAGCCCATCGTATCTCTTGTAGATGGGGAGGTTTTTGGCTATGAGGCTTTGAGTCGGGGTCCAAAGGGATCATTGTTAGAGAGACCAGATGTTCTATTCCCAGCAGCTGAACAATTTAATAAGGTCTGGGAACTAGAGTTCCTCTGTCGAAGCAAGGCCTTCGCTAGAGCCAATGGTTTGCCAAAGGATAAGATGCTTTTTGTCAATGTTGATCCCAAAATCATTAACGATCCTCGGTTCCAAAAGGGCGTTACCTTGGACATGTTAGCTCATTATCAGATTGATGCTAGTAATATTATTTTTGAAATTACGGAAAAAAACTCAATTGAAGATTATAAAAGTTTTCGAAAAGTCCTTGATAATTATACTAGCCAGGGTTATAAAATTGCAATTGATGACACAGGATCAGGCTATTCAGGGCTCAAATTGTTAGCTGAAACCCGGCCCCAGTTTATTAAAATAGATATGGATTTAGTGCGGAATATTGATAAGGATGCTTTTAAAAAAGGGCTAATGAAAGCGTTTTATGAATTTTCTGTTGTGGCCAATATGAAAATGATTGCCGAAGGTATTGAAACATTTGATGAGTTAAATACCCTAATTAATATTGGTATACCTTATGGTCAGGGCTATCTGCTACAGAGACCTGCTGCCCAGTTTTTAGATATTAGTCCAGGGGTTAAAGATGCTATCATTAGTAAAAATCATAGAAAAAAACAGGAGGCATTTCAAACTGCCTTAACCATGCCCATTGGCGAAATTGGTCGTCGAGATCAAGGCTTTTCTGCCGTGGTAACAGGCGGTCAAGTCCTGGATCATTTTAACGATAATCCTAATGTGATGGGCATCACTATTCTACAGGGGGACACTCCAGTGGGGCTGCTAATGAAAAATAAATTTCTGACTCATTTAGCCACTAAATATGGAGTTGCCGTTTATATGAATAGACCTGCTGGACTCTTAATGGATCAGAATTTTTTGGTTGTAGATTATAACACACCTTTGGAGCAGGTATCAAAATTAGCCGTAGCCAGGGGGGAGGATAGTTTATATGATTATATTGTTATAACCAAGAGTAATAAATATTATGGCATCACTACAGTCAAACAATTGCTGGAAAAAACCACTGATTTGGAGATCAAATGGGCAAAACACAGCAATCCGCTCAGCGGTCTGCCAGGAAACATTCTAATTGAGGAAAAATTAAAGTTGGTGATTGATGCTGGGCAGCCTTATTCGGTATTGTATTTTGATTTAGATAATTTTAAAGCCTACAATGATGCTTATGGTTTTGACAATGGCGATAAAGTTTTGTGTATGACTGCTCAGATCATTCAAGATCAATTTAAAGATAGTAATATGCTGGATGTATTTATCGGTCATATTGGTGGTGACGATTTTATTGCTGTAGTAAGAGATATTGACGTCATATCTGTATGTCAAACTATTATTGATTATTTTGATGTGAGGATCAGAGGTTTTTATGCAGAAGAGGACATAAAGCGTGGTTATATTGTTGCCAAAAATCGACATGGGGTAGAAGAAAATTTTCCGGTAGTATCCCTTTCCATTGCAGTCCTGACAAGTATAGGGCAAATTTTCAAAAATCCAGCGGATTTGGCTGAAGCCGCCAGTGTTGTGAAAAAGAAATGCAAACTGATTTGGGAAAGCTGCTATTGTATCGAATAAAAAGTGGTTAGTATTAACAAAACGTTAACATGGCCTTAACATATAAAAAAACGTATTACTTTACAATATAACTATAGTAAAAAAATAGGGGGACTTGATATGAAATTTTTTCAGAAAAATAAAATGCTTATGGCGGTTATGACATTGGCATTAGGGGCTAGCTTGATTGCTGGCTGTGGTGGTAAAAAAGAAGAAGCTAAAGGGACTGACGTTCAAGGAACAGTGACTGCATCTGGTTCTACTGCTTTACTTCCTTTATTAAAACCAGCTCAGGAAGAATTCCAAAAGAAATATGCTAAGGCGACTGTGACGATTGCAGGGGGTGGATCCTTTACAGGACAAAACCAAGTAGCTACTGGAGCAGTTAATATTGGTAACTCTGATGTTGCTCTGCAAGACACCTTGAAAGATAAAGGCCTTGTGGAAACTAAGCTTGTAGGAATTCCTTTTGTGTTTATTGCTAATACTGATGTAAGTGTTGATAATCTGACTAAAGAGCAGTATGTTGATATCATGACTGGTAAAATCACTAACTGGAAAGACGTTGGCGGTAAAGATCAGAAAATCACTTTGGTTCATCGTGCAAAATCTTCAGGTTCCCGTGCTACGATTGCCGAGGTAGTTCTTAACAATGCAGCCTTCACTGATAATGCGGTTATTCAAGATTCCAATGGTGCGGTGCGATCGGCTATTGCCAGTACGCCTGGTGCGATTGGTTATGTGGACGCAGCTTATGTGGACCAAAGCATAAAAGGCCTAGCATATAATGGCGTTAAATACTCTGTTGAGAATGTTGTGAATGGAACTTATCCTGTATATACTTTCGGTCGCATGTTTACTAAGGGTGAACCAACTGGTGCTGTAAAAGCATTTATGGACTATGCAACTAGCCCAGAATTCCAAGATTCATTTGCTGAAAAGAATGGATTTGTACCGATTACAAAAATGAAGAAATAATTTTAGCCGAATTTAATAGGGTTAAAAATAAAAGGTCATGTTAACATCATGACCTTTTATTTTTAGACCACCTACCTATGATTGGCCTGGTCATTTAATATTTATTATGGATGGAGGGCGAACGTTCGACATATGTTTAAGCAAATCATGAAGCGGATAAAACAACTACCTTCGCATTTTGAATTATTCAAGACAAGGGTTATAGCGCTGAGAATGAAGAAAATTATTCAACTATCCTTTAAATTCAAATTACTAAAGGCAGAAACTTTTCGTCAGATCATTGCTAGATTTTCTTGGTCGTCTCTTGCTACTCAAGCTACCATATTAATAATTCTAACATGTATTATTCCACTCAGTATAATTAGTTGGTATTTTACTATACAGACAATGGAGAGTCTCACCCAGGCGGCAGTTGAAAAAAATAATAAAGTTGCTGATCGAATTGCCAGTGATATTCAGTCTAATATTTTATCAAAGAAAAACTTTTTGATGGTTGCAAGTGCTGATAGTGGCATACGTGAGATGCAAAAAGATACTATAGCAAGATATCTTGCCCAGATCAAACCTTACTATGGCAGTAATGATGCTCTGTTTGTTGCCTTGGCTGATGGTAATCAAATTTTTCGGACTGATAGTGCTGCTCTAGTGAATATTGCTGATCGAGATTACTTCAAACAAGCATTACAAGGTTATATTCAATTTTCCGATCCCATACATAGTAAAGTTACGAATCAAATGACCATTATTGCTTCAGCGCCTATTTTAGGAGCAGATAATAAAGTAAAAGGCGTTTTGGGAGCCAATATATCATTACAGAATGTGAATGGTGTTGTTGAGCAGATATTATCCCAGAACCCAGGATATTCAATTACAATCATCAATAAGAAGAGGGTACCTATATTCTATCCAGGGAATTCAGCAGCAGTTGCTGAGTCGAAACAATTAAGTGATGGGTATTATAATGAGGCTGCGGAAAAACAGACAGGCACCACCCTAGGCGAGATTCGTGGACAGGAGTACTTTATATCTTACCGTTCTATTGCAAATACCGATTGGATTGCTATATCTGCCTATCCCAAGCAAGTAGCCCTACAATCAGCTTATGATATGGTGGAGAATAGCACGATGGTCACGTTATTTATGATTATACTATTTATCGTTATTGGTTTATTTCTTACTAGGAAAGCATTGGCACCTTTGAAAGAATTAGCTGCAGGTGTAGAAATTGTCGCTCAGGGAGATTTAACCCATATCATGATGAAATACAAGCATGATGAATTAAGCTATTTGGCCAAGGCTTTCAATAGTATGACAGTTAGCTTGCAGGGGATTGTTCAGTCAGTAAAACAGTCATCGGCTCTTGTTTTAGAATCAACCAATAGTGTTGCCGCCACTTCCGAACAGTCACGGGTGGGTAGTATTCAGGTATCACAGTCTGTAGAAGGGATTGCTAGGCAGATCGCTGAGCAGGGAAAAGATACAAAAAGAACAGAAGAACTGTTGCAAAGACTTGTTGATATTACAGTTACTGTTTCAGATAGTACTCAGCAGGTAGCCGTTTCGAGTGATGAGTGTTCATCCGCAGCTGTACAGGGGCAAGGGGTCATTAATGATACAGTGACTAAGATGGAGAATATAAAAGGACTTGTTAATGGTACCGCCAAGACTGTTGACTTATTAGGGGAAAGCACGAGAGAAATTGGGGCAATTACTGGTATGATTGGCCAAATTGCTAGTCAGACTAATCTTTTAGCCTTAAATGCGGCCATTGAAGCCGCTCGGGCTGGGGATGCAGGGCGGGGCTTTGCTGTAGTGGCCGATGAAGTGAGGAAGCTAGCCGAGCAGTCGGCTCGCGCTGCTAAAGACATCTCAGTACTCATTACTAGGATTCAAACGCAAACCAGTGGTAGCGTTACCGCGATGCAGCAAAGTGTTGAACATGTAGAACAGGGATTGGAAATGGCGCAAACCAGTGGTGTTGCTTTTGAAAAAATTGTGGAAGCTGTACGTCATGTTCAGTTACAGGCTCATAGAATTACCTTAGAAACGGAAAGTCAAGTGGCCTTATGTAGAGAAGCTATGGAAGCCGTGTCGAGCATTAGCATGTTAGCATCTCGTAATACAAGCAGTGCACATGAAATTGCCGCAGTATGTGAGGAACAGGCAGCTGCATCTCAGGAAATTACTTTTTCTATTGAAAAACTCCATGGAATGTCTTATGAGCTAGAAAATCTAGTATCTCAGTTTAAGGTATAAAAAGAAAATGCGCGACAGCGGGCGCATTTTTTTTAACTTTGTATAGATACTTATAAATGAGTGGATACTCTATTTTGCTACGGAATCAGAAAGTATACACTTTCTCGATTCCAAGTAAGGGCAACTAAGGCTTGGCGTAAGCCAAGTTTTCTTTATATTAACTAAAAATTAATATAAGCATAATTTATTGTTGTAACAATTATGGTATTGTCAATATATAAGCGTGAGGACTATTCGGTTGATGATATATATAATGAGAGGTGTGATTATGAAATCAAAGAAGATTCTCATTGTCTCAGCATCAATAGGAAATGGGCATATGCAGGCCGCGACTGCGTTATATGAAGAATTAAGGGCTAATAATTCTTGCTCGGTAGAAGTAGTTGATTTTCTACAGGTTGGTCAATTCCGATATCCCAAATTAAATCGTTTACAAATAGAACTAATGAATGTAATGAAAACATCTTATTATGGAATGCTTAAGATTGCACCGAATGTATACAAGGAACTATATAAAATTACTGAAAATCAGCAAACTCGCAAAATACTTGATTTTATTAATGCCGCTAATCAAAAAAATATGGCGAGTCTTATTACACGTTATCGTCCTCATGCAGTGGTATGCACACATCCGTTTCCGTTAGGAGCAGCCTCATCATTACGTGATAAGAAAAGGCTGAGCTATGCATTGTCTGGAGTGATTACAGATTTTGCAGTACATCCTTGGTGGGTTGCAGGCGGGGTTGATCATTATTTTATTGCTAATGAAGTGATGGCAAAGGAGTTGCTGGAATATGGGATTTCTTCTGGTGGGGTTACGGTCAGTGGTATTCCTGTTGGCAGTCAATTTAAGCCATCTGAAAGAGTAGTCATGAATAAAGTTCCCAAGCTATTGGTCATGGGTGGGGGATTAGGTTTTGGACGGATGGAGAAAACTTTATGTAAACTGGAGGAACTACCGAGTGCTGTGGAAGTGACAGTTGTGACAGGAAAAAATGAAGAATTACAACAGCAATTAATGTTCCTGACAAAATCATTACGCAATAAAATTACGGTATTATCCTTTTCAACTCATATTGCGTCATTGATGAAAGAGGCTGATTTATTAATTACTAAGCCGGGTGGACTTACCTGTAGTGAAGCCTTAGCCGTCAACCTTCCGATGATTTTACTCAACCCATTACCTGGACAGGAAGAGGAAAATGCTAACTATCTTCACCAACAAGGCTCTGGACTTTGGATTAAGGACGAAGGCGATATTATATCAAAAATTGCAAAGATTGTATTTGATAAACCCGAGATGTTAAGAAGAATGCAGAAAAAATGTGCTGAAGTTAGTCCCCAAAATGCTGGTATTCGGATAGCAGAAAAACTAAATACTTTTGCTGAGAATAGTATAAAGAGAACTGTGCCTAATCCAGAATATTGGAAGAAAGCAGGTGCTAGATAATGCTAAAAGATGTAGTTGCTGCTAGCTTGAAAACCATTACCTTTAGTGATGATCCTGCACTGCAATTAATTGATCGTTCCTACTGTATTACTCATCAATATTGCAATGATCAAGCATTAGCTATTTTACGAGAAAATGGCTTTATTCACGAGGTTATGCTGATTGGTGCATATTATGAACAACTGCAAGATGGTGTAGTTTGGGCTGATTTAAATTGGAAAAATATCCATCATTTTTTACATCCTAAAACGCGGCGTGGTTTTTGGCATTTTTCAAATGCCGCTTTGGATTATTTACAGTGTATTAATACAGCAATAAAATATGTAAGACTGGGGTATATGAGAGAGGCTATATTTTATTTAGGTGCCGCCGCTCATCTAGTACAAGACATGTGCGTTCCCCATCATGCAAAGTGTCAATTATTTGATGGACATAAAAAATATGAAGTATGGGTTGAGAAAAACTTGCAAGATCTTTCTTTTTCGCAAAAAGGTGAGATTGGTTTTTCTAATCCAGTTGCAATCTTATTTGAGAATGCATCGACTGCCTTAGATTTATATAGTTATGTAAGTGCAGAAGCTAGCGTGGAGCAATATAAAAAAGCAACAGAGGTATTATTGCCATTAGCAAATCAAAGTACTGTTAATCTTTTTTGCTATTTTTTCGCTAGGGTAAAGAAGATTATTGGTGTATCATCGTTACAGCTATTATCGGATGCTTAAGTATTTTATTGGATATGGTATTATAGACAGTAGTTTTATAAGGTGAGTGGAAACGGGATTATGCCTAAATAGATAGGCATAATCCTGTTTTATATAAAAAAATACTACAGCTGTACACTAAGTTGTTATTTTTGGGGAACCAATAACCAACCAGCTAATAAGGCAGTAAATGGAGCTACAAGCACCACGCCAAAACTACCGACAATCGTGTGTAATATCTCTGCCGCAATGTAAGTTAGGTTTAAGATATTAACAACAGATGTTCCTTGTGCAATGAATACCATCATCAGGGCCGTAAAAGAACCTGAGTATGCCAACAGTAGGGTTGTCGTCATGGTGCCCACAACAGCCCTGCCAACAGTCAGACCAGATGCTATTACTTCTTTTCGACTAATACTTGGTTTTTTCTCTACGATTTCTGCTACTGATACAGAGATATCCATAGCCACATCCATCATTGCCCCTGAAGAAGCCAAAAATATACCTGCTAAAAATACTTTTGTCAAATCAAGAGTGCTAAAACCTACGTGAAGTAGAGTTTCAGAAAAAGGCACTACTGCACCATGGATTTTTAACAAACCACCAAAAATAATACCTAATAGGCAAGCCGCAATCATGCCGCTAACTGTTCCTAAAAAAGCCACTAACCCTTTGCGATTACATCCTGCAATCAGAAAGGTGACGCAACCAACAATAGAGCATACTATTAATTGGGAAATAATAATAGGATCCCATCCTTTTAGTAGCAATGGCCATAACACTTTCCAAAGAACTAGAATGGTAAATACAAAAGATAATAAGGCTTTGACTCCCGTCCACCTGGCATACCAAAATAAAACTAGTGCAAATAAGGCAAATAGCAAACCTTCTATATCCAGTCGATAATGATCAATAATATTAGCTTCTTGAATCTTATCATGATTCCCTTTAAAAACGAGCAAAGCGACATCTCCTGTTTGAAATATCTTATCCATTTCCAGCTTTCCAAGTAAAGTATTGGAAGTTTCCACCCTTTGCCCTTTGTAGACCCCGTCCATGATTTCTAAAGAAACACTCTGTATACCGGTTTTGACTACACCTCGTTGATGAACATTCTGGTTATCTACAGCCAATACCTTTCCTCTACTGCGCTCATAGTCGTCCCCTTGATTAGGAAAATCTGTAGGAATAAAATATAAAATAATACAAAGGATTGTGATGACTAAAACAAAAATTTTATCAGCTTTAAGGCGATGCAGCATATCATTCATTCCTTTCTAAAAACCTCTTTACCTAGAATAATAGAGGGAGAGTAAACTCTCCCTCTACCATATCATCTATTGATATCAGCAGATGATTATTGCTGAAACTCGACCCCCATTATACTCATCACTTTCTTAGCGACATCGGTATTATCATAATATCCTCCAAATAATTCTCCACCTACACCTTGAGCATATACAGGTAATGCAACACCAGTATGTGCATAGGTAGTCCAACCAATTCCAGCTTTCTGATTTAAAATATGAGTAACGGTAATAGAAAAAGGCTCATAACCGCCATATAATAAGTAAGAGTGTTCATCTTTGATTCTCTTTTTAGGATCCATCATGCTAGCTGATAGAGACTCTTGTAAACGGTTTTTTTCAAAATCACTGAACTCTGTAAGGCCAAAATTTTGCGCAAGAACTGGTAGCCAATCTTCTAAATTTGCGTCATTAGCACCAACAGTTTCTCGGTAGTTTTTAATTGACTTATCAAATTCTTCAAAAGATAGTTTCTGATTGCCAATCATACTGAAAGCTGTAGTATATTTTGTACCTGCAAACCCTACTGTCATACCGCCAGTTTCGTGATCTCCTGTAACAACAATCAAAGTTTCATTGGGATGTAAAGCATAGAATTTCAGCGCCTCCATAATGGCATTATCAAAAGACATAACATCACGTACTGTAGTGGCAGCATCATTGGCATGACAGGCCCAATCGATTTTACCGCCCTCTACCATCATAAAGAAACCATTAGGATTATCTAGTATCTCAATACCTTTTTTTGTGTAATCTGCCAAGGAAGTTTTATCTTGGCGATCGATATCATACTGCATTGCTGATTCTGCCGCAAGATCGTTTCTAAATGCAATGACCTTGCCATCTTTTTCGGTTAAATTCATAATAGCATCTGGCTCATTAACAATCTTGTAACCTTTCTCTTTTGCAATATCTAATATGTTGGTTTGATCTTTTTTCTTTCCTGTAGGCTGAAGTAAGCTCCCGCCTGCGAAATAGTCAAACCCGCTATTTACCATATCAATTCCGATTTCATAAAGATCATTACGACTTCCCTCATGAGCATAAAAGGCTGCAGGAGTGGCATGATCTAAGGATACACTCGAGACAATCCCTATTTTCAAGCCTTTTTCTTTTGCCATTTCTGCCATGGTTTTAAATTTAATTTTTTTACTGGGGTCCACACCCACCACATCATTATCTGTTTTGTGGCCAGTGGCTAAGGCAGTACCAGCTGCTGCTGAATCTGTGATAAATGAATTAGAGGAATGTGTTGTTTGCATTCCTAAATTAGGGAATGATGTGAAACTCAATTTTTCCTGGTTCATTGGGTTATCACTTGTAAGAGTGCCTTTGAAAATTTCCGTCGAAGTAATCTGGGGCATAGCCATACCATCACCTATGAAGAAAAATACGTATTTTGCTTTCTTACCATAGTAGCCATTGTCAACACCAGCATTAACCGTTGACTGCCTTGGCAATGCGGATATGACCAACGCCATAAACATCACGACAATAACTAAGGAACCACTTAACCATTTTGTCTTTTTATTCACACTTAGCCCTCCTATAGTTTGCTTTCCATGTTTATTATATTGGATAAATAGTATTCTACTATTATGATTACGTTAATATTTGATTAATTTTCCAATTATACATATACACTTCAATCCATTACCAATTATCCATAATATGAATAAGCTGCTGCATTCAAGGAGATTATTTTAGCTATTGAAAAATTTCATGGCATGTCTTATGAGTAAGAAAATCTAATATCTTAGTTTAAGGTATAAAAAGAAAATGCGCCATAGCTGGCGCATTTTCTTTGCAGAATCAGAATTTATTATTAAGACTCACGAGGGAAGAAGCGCGTATGAATGGCATTAACAGCTTCATTGACTTTATCTGCTTGAATGAGACAGGAAATACTGATTTCAGATGTACTAATGACTTCAATATTTACTCCTGCATCAGACATAGCGCCAAACATATTGGCTGCAATACCAGGATGGCCAAGCATTCCTGCACCTACTACAGATACCTTGGCGACATTATAATCTACCAATATACCAAAAACTTGCATTTCCGTGCCGAGTTTTTCTACTAGTTCTTTAGCCTGGGGTAAATCAGGCTGGGCAACAGTAAATACCATATCAATAATATTCTTATCCGTATTGCGAATACTTTGTACAATCATATCAACATCAATATTGGCTGTTGCTAGTGCAGAGAAAATTTTATAGGCAACACCTGGGTGATCAGGTAAACCTAAGATGGCAATTTTGGCTACATTTGTATCATGGGTAACGCCTCTAATAATAAATTCTTTTTCTTCCACTGTATATGCCTCCCTTATAAATGTACCCGAATCCTGGGTGAAAGTTGAACGCACATGAATAGGTACACCATAATGTTTACCCATTTCTACAGAACGTGGTTGCATTACACCTGCTCCTAGGCGCGCCATTTCCAGCATTTCAGTGTACGTAATTTCCTTCATACGCCTTGCATCTGTAACTACCCTAGGATCGGCTGAATATACACCATCAACATCTGTGAAAATTTCACAGGAGTCTGCTTGTAGTGCTCCAGCTAAAGCTACAGCTGAAGTATCAGAACCGCCTCGGCCTAATGTGAGAATATCCCCATCTCCATTAACACCCTGGAAACCAGCCACTACGACAATATTGCCTTTAGCTAGTTCGCCTAATACGCGCTCAGGTTCTACACTAAGAATTTTGCCTTTAGTATAGGCATTATTTGTTTTAATGCCTGCCTGTGAACCAGTTAATGATACTGCTGGATGTCCTAATTTATTAAGAGTCATTGCCAATAAGGCAATGGTTACCTGCTCGCCTGTTGATAATAGCATATCCATTTCACGAGTATATTGATAAGGCTGTCCGACTAAATCCTTGGCTAAGGTTATCAAATCATCTGTAGTATCTCCCATGGCAGATACCACAACGACAACTTTATCTTCAGGTCCTTTTTCACGTAGCACTCTTTGCGCTACTGCCATAATTTTTTCAGTTGTAGCTACTGAACTACCACCGAATTTTTTTACAGTTAAAGCCATTCCCATCCTCCTTTAGCTCAGTTGTTACTGGCAATGATATATATTATTCTCCCTAAAAAAACAAAACCCTCCTAAGAATGGACAAAAAAATATATTATCATAAAAAAGTTTATCTAATGTTATCAAGTTAAACTGTTATGCTGATAATACTTTAATTTCAACTTATTTTCCTATTTGGGTTATGGCTACTAAATTACCAAAAAATACTTGAATTTTAAATAGAGTTTATGTTATTATCGAAGTGTTTACTATGGATGGTATCGTGATGAACCATACCGTAAACAAGCAGGCTTTGATTATATAGTAATAGTATTCAATATTAAAAATTAATTATCCGCTTAGATCTGTGTAATGGACTGAGACGGGAGGTAGCAGGGAAAGCTATGCCTTTCGGACAAGTGCCGTAAGGCTTTTTATTTTGCTCTCCTCCATGGGGTCTGCTAAAAGGATGAAAGGAATGTTTGTGCAGAAACAGATAGTAAGCATCATTGGGGTTAGAAGAGTACATAATAAATGAGGAGGGTAATAACAGTGGAGAAAAAAAAAGTAACAATTCCCCAGCTCAAGGAGCTAAAACAGCAAGGAAAAAGATTTAAGATGGTGACTGCTTATGATTATCTCTTAGCTTCAGTCATTGATAAGTCGCCCATCGAATTAATTTTAGTGGGTGATTCCCTGGGAATGGTAGTGCTTGGTTATGACAGTACAGTGAGCGTAACAATGGATGATATGTTACATCATATTAAGCCGGTGGTGAAAGGCGCTCCTAATACATTAATTATTGGTGATATGCCATTTGGTTCTTATAATGTCAGTATCAATGAAGCCATTGTTAATGCTAACAGGATTATGAAGGAAGGCGGGGCGGATTGTGTAAAGCTGGAGGGTGGGGCAGTCATGGTGGAGACAGTACGCGCCATCGTCAATGCAGGTATTCCAGTCATGGGGCATATCGGACTTACACCCCAGACAGTATCCCAGCTCGGAGGTTTTAAAGTACAGGGTAAAGATGCTGATGCTGCCCTAAAACTGCTCCACGACGCTCAAAAACTAGAAGAGGCAGGGGCTTTTTCCATAGTTATGGAATGTGTGCCGGCACCTGTGACCAAATTAGTCACCGAAAACCTATCCATCCCGATTATTGGTATTGGTGCAGGACCTCATTGCGATGGTCAAGTGCTGGTTACCCAAGATATGCTGGGAATGTTTGACCGCTTTGTCCCGAAGTTTGTAAAACAATATGGGAATTTGAACGGCATAATTATGGAAGCTTTACAGAAGTATGCTACAGAAGTGGATAGTGGTGAGTTCCCTGGACCCGAGCATAGTTTTGCTATGAAGGAAGAAGTGCTTAAAAAACTGTATTAAATAGATATGATGTATTAAGAAAGTTATATCTATATTGTTAGTCTGCCAGAAATGGGTATAGGATATTGCGTGCTTTCTATATAACGCCACGGAGCCCTATACCCCATTCCTGACGATCGTTAGTTATAATAGTTTAACTTATATAGATGAGTTTTGGGGGAGGCAGTTTGTAAATGAATGGGTATACTTGGGTCATTGTGCTGTATGCACTGTTATTAGTTGGTGTGGGGTTTATTATTACAAAACGTGTCAAGGGATCGGTTGACTATTTTGTCGGTGGTCGGAAGTTTGGATCGGCTCTACTTTTTATTACGCTGGTTGCTCCTAATATCGGTGCCGGTTCAACAGTTGGTGTTGCAGGATTAGGATTTAAAGTAGGGATATCGGCTGCCTGGTGGATTGTGGCTTCATCAGTAGGTACTTTTATTTTGGCCTTTGTTGTTGGACCAGTTATTTGGCGATTGGCTAAAGAACATAATTTTTATACCTTAGGAGATTATCTGGATTATCGATATAATAAATATTTTCGTGGATTAATATCGTTGATGATGGCGATTGGTACTGTGGCGATTTTTGCGGGACAGCTTATGGGGATCGCATGGATCTTGTCTGCCGTAGCTGGCATCTCGAAAACAGTAGGCATTTTAATTGGTGCTGTAGTTGTTATTTTATATTTTGGAGCAGGTGGTATGTTGGCTGCGGCATATGTAAATATTATTGAAGCAACGGTAAAGCTCATCGGATTTCTGATTGCCGTCCCCTTTGTTCTTAATTTTATTGGTGGATGGAGTGGTCTTGAGGCTACGATTGTAGGTAATATGGCGGATTCTGTTAAGTCTGCTAGTTATTTTAGTTTTGATGGGGCAGGGGTAAGTACAATTATAGGTTTTTTCCTGATGCTTACGCCATCTTTCTTTATATCCCCAGGCCTTATTGGTAAAGTATATGGGGCAAAAAATAAAAGAACTGTCATTCTTGGCACATGCTTATGCGGGCTTGTCATGTTGGCCTTTGCTCTTATACCACCGTTTCTTGGTATGGCAGCAGCAGCGATTGTTCCTAATTTGACAGAACGTGAACTAGCACTACCTATCGTTATGAAAGAATGTATGCCCTTTTGGGCATCAGCTTTAGCCCTGGCAGCGATTTTTTCCGCTGAGGTTAGCGCAGCAGATGCAGTTCTATATATGATAACTTCTTCTTTTACTAAGGATTTGTACAAAGGATTTATTAAACCGGATATCTCTGATGAAATGCTGTTGAAGAGTAGTCGGGTCGTTGCGGTAGTCGCTGGTCTATTAGGAGTTGGCATGGCGATTGTATTACCTAATATTATTACTGCCTTGTCAATTTTTTATTCTTTAATGTCTGTTTCTTTGACGGCACCCTTACTTTTTGGACTGTTTTCTAAACGACCTAGTACAGCTGCTGCCTTCATTTCTGCAACAGTAGGGGTGGCAGTAGCGGTATTTTTGCATTTTTGGAATGATGGTAAAGGGCTAGGTATACTGAATGGTCAATCAACAGCGATTTTATTGACCATTGTTATTATGATTTTTATGATGTATGCCTTTCCAGCTTCAAAGAAGAATGCTAGCTTCTGATAGTGCTAGAAATATAAAACACGCTTTGATATTTTCAGACAAAGCGTGTTTTTGTTATTACGGAAGGGATCTATACTCGCGCAGATAGTAAAGAGTTAATGCTGTTCCTAACATTGTTCGTCCCTCAAAAGAATCCATAGAAATTTCCAGGATTTTTTCAATACTTTGTTTGCGGAAGAGGACTGTCTTATAATGAACAAACAGTTTTTCCGCTACAGAGCGTAAATTATTATTAATCACAATTAATTCCATAGTATGAAACAGATCCGTACCATTTTTATGATCATATTCAATAATTTTATCAATGGTATTATTGATAAAAAAATCTGCTTCATGGCTACTGATCGATTGAGCTAGTAGGGGGAATAAGCCGCTGTTTGAAAAATGGTAAATACCCAAATCAGGCGATACTTTCATGCCAACTACTACCGTATTACGGGCTTGTATATATCTGTTGGTAAAGTTGTTCATACCTAGTTCACGTTCAGCAATGCCAATAAAAATTGCTATTTCTGGGAAATGGGTGAGGAGCATTGCTTGTAAGTTTTCGGCCATTGCTAATTCGTCTGTCCTGCAATCCTCGGAAGATAAAGGAGTAAAGTTCAAAATACTAATTCCCTGTGATGTTGTTTCCCATGCTATAATATTCGATGCTGCAGAAAGTTTGTCAATGATGCTTATTATGAAACTATGGGATTCCTCAGATACTGCTTGGATAGATTGCTGCTTATAAGTACCAATGCGCAAGAAAAAGAAAGAGAACGACTGGGTAAGGTCGAGATGTAATTGTTTTGCTAGTGCCATTATTTCTTGCCCATTCATTATTTTTCCTGTAATTAAATCGTTAAAAAAGTTCCTACGTTGTTGGCGCATCAAGGCATGATTAGATAGGGGGAGCTTCTTGGCAAGCCGCTCCATTGTACTATCTAATCTTTTTTTTGATACAGGTTTCATAATATAATCTATGGCATTTACTTCAAAAGCATCCAGTGCAAAATCGGTGTAAGCGGTAACAAATACAATGTTTGTATCAGGATTGATTGCCATTAGTTTTTTGGCAACTTGAATGCCATTCATCGTTGGCATATCAATATCACAAAAAATCAGATCAGTACCTTTAGTGGAGATGTACTCTAATGCATTGGTGATATCTGTAAAAGATCCAGTAATTTCAATATCGCTATATGATTTGAGCAAGTGTGCTAAAACTTTCAAAGCTGGTTTTTCATCATCAATTAAAATGGTCTTATACACGGTCATCACTTTCTTTCATAAGGAATTTGAATACTTACTCTTGTCCCCATTTGAAGGTTACTGACAATCTCAATACCATAGCCATATATACGCTTCATTCGTTTGTTAATATTCTGTAGGCCTACACTCTCGTGAGAAAAATTTTCAGTCAAAAGAGTTGCTAGTTTAGTTGGAGGGATGCCGACGCCGTCATCCTCTACTGTGATAAGAATGCCTTCGTCTTGGGGATCAATTGAAATTTTTATGATTCCTCCTTCTGCTTTAGGAAGTAGACCATGTTTTACTGCGTTTTCTACGATAGGCTGTAAAATGAGTGTGGGAACCATAAAATCTAGCGGGACATTTAGATCATAGTGACAGCTTAGTTTTTCCTCAAAACGTGCTTTCTCAATGGCGATATAGGATTGAACAAATTCCAATTCTTTTTCTATGGAAACAAATTGATTCATGTTACTAAAATTAAAGCTGCCTCGTAAGTAATTGCTTAATTCGAGTAGTAAGTCGCCTGCTTTTTCTGGCTCTGTCCAGCAAAAAGAAACAATAGTATTTAAAGCATTATATAGGAAATGAGGTTTGATTTGCGCCTGCAAAAAAGCCATCTCTACATGAATTGCCTGACTGACAGATTTTTTTAATTGCAGAAGTGTTTTTACACGCGCTTTTAGTTCGCTAGTATCAAAAGGTTTTGTCAAAAAATCATTGGCACCTGCTTCAAAGCCTGTCAATATACCAGCAGGAGAATTTTGTGCAGTAAGCATTAGTACAGGCAGGTCGGACAAAGAATATTCTTTCCGGAGGATTTGGCATACTTCATAGCCTGACATTTTTGGCAACATAATATCAAGAATAACAAGGTCGATCTTTTTGTTGTGGGAGAGTACGTTTAATGCTTCCATGCCATTGGTAACGGCAATAATTGAGTGTTTTTCTGCTAATAATGTATTAATCAGCACTTGTAAATTAACATAATCATCATCAACAATTAAGATTGTGAATTCTCCTGTTTGTTCAAAAACGGCAGGAGTGTTAAAGAATTGCTGTTGTAGTTCACTAGACGGTACATTTTTTAGACCTACTTTATGTTGAATTGATGGCTGCTGTTCACTGCTGATTGGCATACTAACGGTGAATTTTGAGCCTTTTCCTAAGGTAGAATCAACAGTAATTTTCCCATTATGTATTTCGACAAGATATTTTGTAATGCTTAAACCAAGACCCGTTCCTCCATACTCTCTTATTAATGATGTATCCACTTGCTCAAAGGATTTGAAAATATCCTCTAATTTACCTTGCGGTATACCAATTCCTGTGTCTTCAACACTTATTTCTATCATATCCTTATTTATATGGGCGGAAAGGGTTATTTGTCCATTTTCCGTAAATTTAATAGCATTTCCTAATAAATTGTAAATAATCTGTACAAAACGGTCCTCATCAGCATAAATAGCAGGAAGGTGATTGGGGATATCGCTTTTAAAGATGATAGGTTTAGTTGCTGCTAAATACTTGGTTATATCAAATACAACCATAATCACTGGGTGTATAGCAATCGTTTTTTTGTTAAGCTTTATATCACCATTTCTTAATTTGGAATAGTCCAATATGTCATTAACAAGAGTAGCAAGCCTTTTACCACTTGCTACAACAATGGATAGATTTTCTTGTTGCTCGTGAGTAAGTGTTCCAGATGCACTTTGCAAAACCGATTCTGTGATATTGATCATTCCATGTAAAGGAGTTCGCAATTCGTGAGAGGTATTGGCCATAAATTCATCTTTGCGTTCATTTAAGGAGATAAGCTGATTGGATAATTTTTCGACTTCAGAAAATGCTGTAGAAAAGCGCTGGGCTACAGCGAATGCTTGGACAAATATAAGAAAGAAGATCGACAATGGGAACATTCCACCGTAACTGTTTTTGACGATGTTCCAATTATACAAAGAATCATAGATAACTATTACTAAAAAAAATGTAGTGCCAATGGCTAACAAAGTAGCACCTGGTTTTTTTCTTATGGCAGCAGTCAAAGTAACCGATATACAATATAATACGATGAGTCCCCAAAATATTTCATAATACAATATGAATCGTGTATAAACATTGATGGGGTATACGATAGCCATTATAGTCAATAATACAACAATGCCAATTGAGAAGTTCCTAATTCGCAAGGAGGATTCTTCAGGATATAGTTCGTGAAGAAATGCTAGTAGGGCGGTGCAGCCCCAATGTATTGTCATATATTCGAAAAAGACTAATTTATGAATGTCAAGAGAGGGAGTTATACTGAGAATCACATATTCACCGTGGAACGCAGTACGAATCATTCCAGCAACAAGCATTAAAGTAAAGTACAGGGCTAATTTATACTTTCTCTGAAAGGAAAAAAAGGGGATGTGATATAATGCCATCATTAATACAGCCCCTAATATAAACACTTCTCGTCTGGAGGCACTTTCTTTTATGGTCACTATTTGCTGGTCGGTTCCAAGAATTATCGAATACCATATACCGCCTCGAGCATAAGTGAAGTTGGATACTTGTACAATGATCTCAAATTCTTCGGAAGCATTTTGAAAAAAACGAATCATGGGCTTGTATTCTGGTGAGGAGGTTGCTTCGCTACTGCCGACTATACCATTTTCAGCAAGAATTACATCATTGATCATTAGTTTATAGGCAGTAGACATAGTCGAAATTTTTAATCCCTTTAAGGAAACCTTGTCATTTACTTTTATTTTTACCCGGTATGTACCATACCCATAGCCTGGCAGACTTTTGTCTTCGACGATATAATTATTCCATATATTTGGGACGGGAAAATATCCGCTGAGAGTATGATTTTTTCCATGAAAATCATCATAGGTTAGCAACTGATTCCAATAAAATTCCCACTCACCATCAAGATTTATCGCACCATCTTTTTTTAGATCCCATTCCGTAAGATCTAAAACCCCATCTTTTACTTGGGGTTCTTTTTTATGCGGCATGGTAGGTGCCGATGTAGTAAATGTTATTAGAGATACTAGGCCGAAAAGAAGGACGACAATTAGAATATATTTTTTATGTAAAGACAATTTCATGAATAGCATCCTCATTTCTATGGTAGATAATCTTCGATAACAATTATAAGCATAAATGCAGATTTACATACTGTTTCAATACTATACCAACTATGAAAAGTAGTGGCAACCCTTTTAATGGAATTTTATATCCACATTATCCAATTGGATAATGTGGAATGCAAATATTTAGACATATGGATAATAGCACAAAAAGGAGAAAAATGGTATAATAGTCCTATAGTGCTAGGACTATAGGACTGTTGTGTTATCAGTTTTTGTCACAGCAGTTTTGTTATCATATAGGGTACAACGAGTTGCTGGAAATTGAATCTGTATATAAAAGTTATTAGATGTTGGTTTTTAAGCATGGTAAGAGGAAAAATTAAATAGGAAAGGCTGGTAAATTTTGTGATTACTGTCATCAGGGGAGTTTTACGCCGACTTTTAAGCCGGATATTTCATTGTTGTGAGAAATGTGGAAAAACTGCAGCAGGCGAAGTTTATCTCAGGAAGGCAGGAACATTAATTTTCAAGTCTGTTTATCTTTGCAAATCTTGTCAGAAGTATTGTTGGACAATTAATATAGTGGGGGAATATTTGAAGGAGGATCGTAGAGTTAAGCGGGATAATAACAAAACTTTATTACTGAAAAGAAAGAAAGCTTAGTTTGCTTGTAAGGAGGACATGCTTTGGCAAGAAGAAAGAAAAAAACGGATACGCGGCAAAGAAAGATAAGTATGCAAACAGAGAATCAGGAGACACGTAGTATTCGAATACCTATGATTGCAGCAAAATACATAGCAGGCACATTGTGTTTACTAACGGTCTTGCTGATGGGAGTTTTTTGTTACTATCGACAGGCCTCACATATGGCTATTGCGGACCAAGCGGAGTTAGAAACTTTGCGGAAGAGTAATGATGTTCAAGTTAATGAAATTGCACAATTATCTAGAGTTACTATCGGTTTGCAGGCTGATATGGAGAGATTGAACTCTCTTGATGCCGAAATACGGCATATTCTTAATAATGAGGATTTGAAAAATACATCACGAGCGGGCTTGATTCGCCCTTCAGTTACTGGCACTAGTCAATACAAGCCACAAGAACAGCTTAATCTGGATGAGCTTAATCATGTAGTCGATGATTTACAGGTAGCAGTTAAAGTGCGTGAACAAAGTTTAGAGGAACTTAAGCAACAATTATTAGATAAACAAAGAAAAATAGCGGCTAAGCCTTCTATCTGGCCCGCGAGAGGGGAAGTTACTTCACGCTTTGGCTGGCGCAGTTTGGGCGGTGGTGAGTATCATCCAGGAATTGATATTGCTAATAATATTGGAACCCCTATTGTTGCTACTGGTGATGGTCAGGTTGTATATAGTGACTGGGATAGCGGTGGTTATGGCAAGCTAGTGAAGATTGATCATAATAATGGTATAGTTACACTCTATGGTCACACTTCTCAAATTGTTGTACATAATGGGGAAAACGTTAAAAAAGGACAAGTTATTGCTTATGTTGGCAATACTGGATATAGTACTGGCCCTCATGTTCATTATGAAGTTAGGGTGAATGGTACTGCTGTTAATCCTGCTAGTTTTTTAAATTGATATAAAAAACTAAAATAAAAGACTAAAATAAAAGACCGTATCAGCTATTAAACTGGACCCTATGTCAAGGACATCTTAAAAAAGCTAGGCTACTAAAAGCTGATTTTTGTATTGCACAGGAGTCAGCTTTTTTAATCCCCACTGATATCTGTAATTGTTATAATAGTCCATATATTCATCAATCATAGATTGCAACTCTTCAAAAGTATTACACTTTTTATAATCAATCTCATCTTTCATAT
>Ga0316613_10000485_pt1 | contig 32216 bp, 28 predicted proteins | sample OWC_soil_day10_C_2_FD_207647 | JGI IMG/M metagenome (GOLD analysis project Ga0316613, IMG submission 207647) | Wetland soil microbial communities from Old Woman Creek delta, Ohio, United States - OWC_soil_day10_CT_b | ecosystem: Environmental > Terrestrial > Soil > Wetlands | place: USA: Ohio...
ATCAGCCGGAATCAGCGATATTGGGAATTGGCCGGACAGTGAAGACCCCTGTTGTTGTTGGCGACCAGATCGTAATTCGGCCAATTATGGGATTATCCTTAGCATTTGACCATCGGGTGATTGACGGTGCTCCGGCGGCAGAATTCCTGGCCCTGGTAATGAAGCTGATAGAACAGCCTCATAAAATTTTCATTTAAATTAAAAAATCATCAATTCATGAAAAAAATTTTAGAAAAGGTAGGGAGATGTACATGTCAGGAGATAGTGTTGAATTATTAAGTGAATTAGGTACCGGAATGGGTAAGTTGCAAGGTGACACTCCAGAACTTCTTGCCGCCTTCGTACAGATGGATCAGGCAGCTTATGTTGAAGGCGACCTGGAGCGCAAGGTTAAAGAACTGATTGGTTTCGGTATTGCGCTTGCTGTACGTTGCGAATACTGCATGAATATTCACATAAAAAATGCTTTGGAGGAGGGCGCTACCCGAGAGGAAATTCTGGAAGCAGCGGCAGTTGGCGTAGCTTTTGGCGGATCACCATCTATGGCCTACTTGTCAACAACAGTGCTTAAAGCTCTTGAAGCGTTCGAAGAATAATGGACTTATTATCAGACATGGATAAAGAGAGACCGCCATGGCTGACCTTACCTGTGCCTGAGGGGCCAGCGCTTGATCAGATGAAAACATTGTTGGAACAAGGACATTTGCATACTGTATGTGAAAGCGCAGACTGTCCGAATATTGGTGAATGTTTTAAAAATCAAACGTGCACATTTATGATTCTGGGAAATAGCTGTACCCGTAATTGCCGGTTTTGTGCTGTAAGTCATGGTATTCCTGATAGTGTTGATGCCAATGAGCCCGGGATGGTAGCCAGTACGGCCAAGCATTTAGGCTTAAAGCATGTTGTTGTTACATCTGTTACCCGGGATGATCTCAGTGATGGGGGGGCGACGCATTTTGCCTCCACCATTCGGGCGATCAGAGAACAATTACCGCAGGCAGCAATCGAAGTTCTTATTCCCGACTTTAAGGGGAGTAAGGAAGCGCTACAGACGGTATTGAATGCTAAGCCTGATATTCTTAACCATAATATTGAAACCGTACCACGACTGTACTCTGCTGTAAGACCTCAGGCCATCTACGCCAGGTCCTTAGAATTAATTAAGCGGGTGCGTCAAAACGGCGGGGTAACATTGGCAAAATCTGGTCTGATGCTGGGTTTGGGTGAAAAAACAGAGGAAGTAATTGTCGTAATGCAAGATTTATTTGCGGCTGGCTGCCAAATGCTCACTCTGGGCCAGTATCTTAGTCCGTCAGCAGAGCATCTACCTGTCGTCGAATATATTCACCCTGATGCTTTTAAGTGGCTCCAGGAAGAAGCTTTTAAAATTGGTTTTTCCCAAGTTAGTTCCGGGCCCATGGTTCGCAGTTCGTATCATGCCGGGTCTTCTTTTGAAAAATTTGGTCACCTGTCTATTTAGTAATCAAATACTAAAATTAAGGGAGGGGTATAAATTGCTTAAAGCAGCATTTGTTTTTATTGCACCAGAGGCCAATAGTAAACAGCACAGGTCAATTATTACTACGCCAGCAGTGGAGTTAACAGTCGTAGGGGTAGGCGACTATAAGTCAGCCGTGAAAGCAGTCGAAGAACTGGTTGAGCAGGGAATTGGCGCCATTGAACTCTGCGCTGGTTTCGGGCATGAAGGAGTCGCTGCAGTGAAAAAAGCTGTTAACAATAAAGCTATCGTCGGTGTGGTCCGCTTTGATGTTCACCCCGGATTAGAAGGCAAAAGTGGCGACGAGCTGTTCTAAGATCTGTAAGCTGTTACTATTAGGGCGAACTTCGTATCGGGCTGCGTGGAAATTACAGCAGGAGCTTTCGTCTGTTCGCCGCAGCGGCCGTGGTGACGATACACTGATATTACTGGAGCATGAGCCTGTGTATACTATGGGACGTTCTGGCAGCAAGGATAATGTTAAAGCATCACAGGAAACCTTGTTAGCAGCCGGACTTGAAGTTATTGAAGTAGACCGGGGTGGTGATGTAACCTACCATGGCCCCGGTCAATTGGTAGGCTACCCGATACTTGACCTAAAGGGGTATGGACAGGATTTACACCTTTATTCCCGGATGTTGGAAGAAGTAATTATCAGGACACTGGCCGAGTATGGCATTCGAAGTTTCCGGGAAAATGGTTTGACCGGCGTCTGGACCGAGAAGGGGAAGATCGCCGCGATTGGGATTGGTGTCCGTAACTGGGTATCCATACACGGATTCTCTTTAAACATCAATCCTGATATGTGGTATTTCAGTTTAATCAACCCCTGCGGCATCACCAACCGACCAGTGGCAACTATGTGCGATTTCGGTATCGATACCACTCTTGATGAGGTCAGGGGTAAGTTAGAGCAACAATTTAGTGCTGTGTTTAATGTTCAGCTATTGCCGGTACAGGAGGAATGTGTAGATGAACTTATACCGGCTAGGACTCATGCCGTGGGCTGAGACCCAAGCAATCTATCATGTATTGGCGCAAACAAGGCAAGAAGGGCTAGTCATCTGCCGCCCTTCTGCACCCTGCGTCTGCCTCGGCTTACATGATGACCTAGAGCAAGAAGTAAATGTGAAATACTGTCAGGACCATAATATCCCGCTTATCCGGCGCGATATTGGCGGGGGGATGGTTTTACTGGCTAAAGAACAGATTTTTTTTCAACTGGTGTTACGTGCCGGCAATCCTTTGTTAGCAGGCCGGCGTGAGGAGTTTTTTGCCAAGTTTTTGGAACCTGCCATAAAAACTTTGGCGAGTTTCCATATCAGAGCTGACCTTAAACCTCCGGCTGACATTGTTGTCAACGGCAAGAAGATTTCGGGAAATGGCGCCGGCGACATTAATGGATTTGCTGTGTACACAGGTAATATCTTAGTAGCTTTTGACAGGACTACTATGTCCAATGTCTTAAACCTTCCCAGCCCGCGGTTTCGCGAACTGACCAGGTTATCTATGCAGCGGTATTTAACGACCATGGAGGAAGAGTTAGGTTATACACCTGACTTTACGGCTATTGAAGAACAGTTAATTGCTAATTTTTCCACATGGACAGAGGGTTTGCAGTCTGTCCCATATTCCGAAAAACTAAAGACGGCTGTAAAGGCCACGGCCAAGGACCTAACAAGTTCTGACTTTCTTAACCTGCCAGGCAAGCAAACCCAAGTCCGACAAGTGAAAATTAACGAAGGAACCTATATACGTCTCCATCATTTACCAGAGTGCTTTACACCGAATGTCTCTGGTAACAGAGAATGCATTAACCAAGCAGGGAAAGTCTGTCCAGGGTATGCAATTCTCATTATCCAGGGCGGGGAAATTATAGAATTTGAAAGTAACGGCTTTCTTTGTTGGGCGAACTCCCATATTAATTCCCTGAAAGATTATTTGTTAGGTACCAAGTGGTGTGATTCTGATATCAGATCAGCCATCTGTAAATGGCAGCAGAGCTTGGCAAGCAATATAACTACAATTAACGAAGAGCTGCTGCTGCGTTGGCTATTAGTCAGATAAGTAAATAGGAGTGATTAACCAATGGAGCAATATAATATTCCGCAAGGTTTATATTACACTCATGATCATGCATGGGTGAAGGTTGAAGGCAACACAATTCGCATCGGGGTTACTGATTTTTTGCAAAAATTAGCTGGCGAGATTACCTTTATTAGGATTCCACGGGTCGGGAAAGCACTCGCAGCAGGGGCTACACTCTGCTCGATTCAGTCAGGCAAGTGGGCCGGTAAAATTCAAGTGCCAATGTCAGGTAAAGTACTTGAGTCCAATGGCGAACTGCCGACAAATCCTAAACTCCTCAATAGTGACAGCTATGATGAGGGGTGGGTTTGTGTAATGGAGCCTGATGATTTAGCTGTCGGGCTGCAAAATCTAATCCACGGTGACGATGCCGATAAATTTTTTACTGAGGAACATGCGAAATATTCTAAGCCTGAATAAGTAAGTGCGCAAGCAAAGCCCAAGCTCGCTTAGGGAAGGAGTAAGATATGGACACCCAAATATCAGAAAATTTGAAGACAGCCTTTGGTGACCGTGCAACTACAGATTTGTTCGAGCGCGGCTTTTATCAACGTGATTTGGCACCTGTGCCGGATTTTTTGGTTAACCCCATTGCCGATACTCTGCCGGATATAGTGATTAGACCCAAAAATACCGCAGAAGTAGCTTATATTGCCAAGCTGGCAGCTGAGAAGCAAATCCCCATTACCGCACGGGCGGGGGGCTCTACTGTCTACTTTAATACGGTATGTACGCGTAAAGGGATATTGGTTGATCTAAACGGTTTGGACCAGATAGTGGCAGTTGAGCAAGAGAAGAGCATTGTGCGGGTCGGGGCAGGAATGACCTGGTGGCAGCTGGAACGTGCTCTCAACCGCATTGGCTTAGCTACGTGTTCATACCCGAGCAGTGCGCAGGCGGCAACGATTGGCGGCTGGTTAGTCATGATGGGATATGGGCTTGGCAGCTTAAAATATGGTCCAGTGGTGGACCAGGTAATTTCAGCGCAAACCGTTATGCCTGATGGTAGTGTGCAAGAGTTAAATGCAATGAGTAAGCCACCAGTTTCCTGGTTGGCTGCTTCCGAAGGCACCTTGGGAATAGTGACTGAAATAGAATTAAGGGTTCGCCCACAGCCAGAAACCGAGTGGCATGGCTTAGCCGAATTGGAAGATGCCAGACAAATGCAGCTATTTATCGAGAGTGCAGTACTATCTGCGGCAATTCCGTTTAATTTGCATTTTAGCGATCCCGGCTGTAACGCGTTACGCCACCGGCTGGGACTGGCCAGTCAGCGAGCTGCTACAGCCTATACGGTAGCCTTTGATGCGGACGGCTCAGAAAAAGAAACAGCCGCCGCGCAGAAAAATTATACCAAGTGTCTGCAAATTACAACTGCCGGCGATTTAGGCGAAGAAGCCGAGCATGAGTGGCAGCACCGCTTTTTTTCCCTAGTCTTGAAAAGAGAAGGACCCTCTTTGCTGGGGGCCGAGATTTGGCTGCCTATTAGCAGCTTAGCTGCCTATCTTCATGATATAGAACTATTTGAAAGCCGAAAAAATCTGGGCTTAAAAAGCTACGGACATGTTGTAACAGTTAAACATGCTATGGTTATGACGATGTTCAACGCTGATGAGCGTAATACCATTGGCTACTTACAAGGGTTAGCTTTAGTAAAAAAATTGCATGATATTGGGGCGAATCATGGTGGGTCTCCTTATGGTGTTGGTTTGTGGAATACACCCTATGTAGGCAGGTGCCACACGGCAGCAGAGCTGGTTGAGCTTAAACAGCGAAAAAAATTACTTGATCCCAACAATATTATGAATCCTGGCAAAGTGTATCAAGCTCCCTTGCTCTTGAATCCGGCATTATTTAGTTTGGGCATGGACTTATTGGCAGCCACCACACTGGTGTACAGGGGCAAAATAGGAGGGGAACGGGTATGAGTTCGGGCAGCTTTTATAAAAATTTGGTCGAAGAATCCCTAATTTGCGGGAGATGTGGTAATTGCCGCAATGACTGCCCGGTATATAAGGAGATTGGCTGGGAGTCAGCTGCTCCACGCGCAAAGATTTCGCTGGCTCGGGAGATATTTGCTCGCAACAGTGAAGCAACGATTAGCCCTGAATATGCGAAACGGATTTCACAATGCACAATGTGTGGAGCTTGCACGCGTGCTTGCGCTGCGAGGATTGATCTACAGTCATTATGGCGGGATTTACGAGCTAAACTGGTAACTGACGGTAAAGCGCCTGCAGCCTATACAGCGATGGTAGATAATTTGCATGACAAAAAAAATATCTCCAACTTTGCCAATGTTACTAGGCTGGACTGGGCGGAAGAGTTGGATGAAATACCAGAGAATTTGGATCAGGAACCAGGGGCGGATGTCATATATTTTGTCGGCTGTGTATCTTCCTTTTTCCCCCGCGCAGCCCAGGTTCCAGTTGCCATGGTACAGTTATTGCAAAAAGCAGGAGTAAACTATACCACGATGGGTTCTGAAGAGTGGTGTTGTGGTTTCCCGATGCTTGCGGCCGGACACGCTGCTGAGATTAAGGAATTTGCGCGGCACAATGTAGATACTGTACGAAAGATGGGGGCTAAGACCTTAGTGACTGGTTGTGCTTCCTGCTATCACATCTGGAGCCATGTATATCCGGAGGTGCTGGGTGAGAGTCTGGGATTTAGACTGGTTCATGCCACGGAAATGCTGGCAGAGCTAGTTACTGCAGGTAAGTTAGTACCAAATGAACTAAGCCAAACAGTGACTTACCATGACCCCTGTGACTTAGGGCGTAACAGCGGCATTATCAATCCGCCGCGGCAAATAATTAACAGTATTCCAGGAATCAAATTCATAGAAATGGCCACCTGTGGCGAAGAAGCAACTTGCTGCGGTGGTGGCGGAAATCTGCAAGGTGCAGATGCCGGTTTGGCAGATGCCATAGCTGGTAACCGGATAAAAGAAGCAGCCGCAACGGGGGCTTCCATCGTCGTATCTGCCTGTCAGCAGTGTGAACAAATGCTGGAAAAGGCGGCCAGGACTGAAAAATTACCCTTGCAGGTAATGGATGTTGCTGAATTATTATTAATGGCTATAGAAGACTAAGTTGCTAAGCCGGGAAAGGAGCAGGAGCTAATGAGCGTAAACAAATGGAAGTTTCCTGAAGATTTATTGTATGATACCCATTACCAGTGGATCAAACGGGTAGGCGATAAAGTGTTGTTTGGGTTAACACCCTATGGCCTTAATATTACTGGTGATATTTTATATTTAGTGTTACCAACAGCGGGGACTGCTGTTGAAGTCGGCGGCACTTGCGGGTCACTGGAAGCAGGAAAATGGGTTGGACGTGTTTACGCGCCAGTAAGCGGACTGGTGACCAAAGTCAACGACATGGTAACCGCGAGTCCGGCGTTAATCAGTCAGTCGCCATACAACTGTTGGTTTGCAGAAATTGAGCTTTCCCACTGCGCTGAACTTGAAGGCTTGATGTCAGCCTCTGCTATACAGGCGTGGCTAGCAGAGGAAATGGAAGCAAATGCCTAGTAAAGATAAAAACACCGTGTTTAGAGTGCTCGATTCTGCACCACGTACTGCTGCCGAGCATATGGCTTTGGATAAGGTTATAATGAACGCCCATAGTCAGGGATTGATTCCCAACACAATGCGGTTTTTGCAGTTTAAGCCTTGTGTCCTGGTTGGATTGCATCAAAACACGTTCCTGGAAGTAAATGTACCATATTGTCAGCAGCAAGGTATTGATATCAACCGCCGCATTACCGGTGGTGGCAGTTTATATTGGGGACCGATGGAATTAGGTTGGGAGATCTATGCCGCTAAAAATACTCCAGGGATTCCCCGTAAGATAGAAAGTATGTATAAGTTGTTATGTGAGGCAATGGCTCTGGGGCTAAAGACCCTCGGGCTGGCTGCGGCCTATAGGCCAGTAAACGATATTGAAATAGGCGGACGTAAAATTGCCGGTACTGGTGGTACCGAACTAGCAGATTCCTTCGTCTTTCAGTGCAGTATATTGGTTGATTTTGATATTGACGAAATGTTACGGGTTTTGCAGTTTCCCTTGGAAAAACTGAGTGATAAGGCGGTCACGTCAATGCGGGAACGGGTGACTTCAATTAGGGAACAAATTGGCTATGTGCCAGAGCATAGTAAAATAAAATCGGCAATTTTGACCGGCCTTAGAGAAGCATTGGGGTATGATTTTTGTCCGGGAGAACTTATAACCGAGGAGACCGATTTGCTGAATGAGTACTTGCCGTATTTTCAGAGCAATGACTGGATTTACGGCAAAGATAGTACCTTTATCAATACGATTGACTGCATTGCCAATTATAAAGCTCCAGGTGGTCTCATACGGATTCAAATGCGACTGGATGCAGGTATCAGAGTGATCAAATATCTAATTATTAGTGGTGATTTTTTTGCTTATCCGGCAAGAGCCATTAATGACCTGGAAACAACATTGAAAAATACTCCAATTGATGAACAGCATATTATTGCCACAATTAATAGCTTCTTTGCTAACAATCCGGTGGAAATTCCTGGTATTGCTGCTGAACACTTTATCAATGCTATTTTGCTGGCGATAGAGCAGGCAAAAGCAAAGACCACAGAGGTTAACTATGAAAAAAATAAGCGAACACTATGACGTTATAGTTATTGGAGCTGGCCCTGCCGGTAGCACTGCAGCCAGGCGACTGGCCCAGACTGGGTTACAGGTGCTCATAGCAGAGCAGCGGCAAAGTGTTGGTGACCATGTGCAATGTGCGGAATTTGTTCCGCAGATAATTACTAAATACGCTGGCCTGCGGTCCATCGATGTGGCGCAGTCGTTAAATGGGATTAAAACATATATTAATGGTGAAGCAGCCAGTGTGGTGCGAGCTCCTGGCTATGTACTGCATCGCAGCCGGTGGGATAAACAGTTGGCTGATGCAGCGGTAGCTGCCGGGGCAAACCTTATGACCGGAGTGCGTGCTGTATATCTCAACGGCTCAGTAGTAACACTCTTGTGCGGCGGTGAACAGCAGGAGGTTACGGGAAAGTTTATCCTTGGCTGTGATGGCCCCCGTTCGCTGATTAGTAAGCAGTTAGGTAATAAACAAGCGGAAACCTGCATCGCGCTGCAACAGGAACTGACTTTGGTTAAACCGCTGAATTATGCTGAGGTTTACTTTGATCCAGCTTGGTATGGCGGCTATGCCTGGGTGTTTTCTAAAGGGTCAACAGCCAATGTCGGTTTGGCTGTCCATACATCACATACAGGACGGTTAAAAGAATTGCTGACAGATTTTTGCCGTACACTTGTCACAAGACAGATAGTGCAGACTATAACTGGGGCAGCAACAACCGGAGGACTAATCCCGTCAGGCGGTTTGGTGCCATGTTTAGCTAACAGGCACATGCTGGTAGCTGGTGATGCGGCTGGTTGCACGCATCCGATTACCGGCGGCGGGATTATGAATGCCGTGGTTAGTGGTCAACTCGCGGCAACAGCAGTTATAGAAGCTACTGCACAGGGTATTGAGCAGTTAGCGAAAAGCTATACGGCGGCAATACAGGCTGAATATGGGCGACAATTTGCCATTGCTTGTGATCGACTTGCTAATCGCAATCAAGAGTGGACAGGCAATAATGCAGAATTCGCGGCACTAATCCGGCGTAGCTGGATTGCTTTTCCCGAATATTACTCGCAATAGCAACAGGTTGTAGTCTACATTGAGTTATAGAGGAGGCCGGTCATGGAACCTATCGAAAAACAGGAAAGTCCGAATTTTGTACAGACAAGTTTGGCTGGCGCGATGGCGTTAGGATTGGAACCGGGAAGTTTTTATCGTAATGCCTATCCGGGAAGTTTAAATTTACTTATGACCTATCAGGACGGCTGCCGGGCAAATTGCAGTTACTGTGGTTTAGCTAGGGAACGCAAGGCAGAGCCAGACGAAAATACCTTTATTAGAGTGAAATGGCCAGTGTATAAATTGTCTACTATTATTGATAGTTTAGTCAAGCCACAGCAGGAAATAGCGGCTAAAGTGCAACGGTTAGGCCGCATTTGTATATCAATGATTACCCATCCCCAGGCACCGAGCGACTGCGTGAGTATTGTCAGGAGGCTTAGCAGCGCAACAAACTTACCAATCAGTGTGCTCGTGTCGCCGACGGTAGTATCTGATGCCGGGATGTTTTTTCAGGAGTTAAAGACGGCAGGCGCAGATTGTGTAGGCGTAGCCATTGATGCTGCTACACCGGCACTATTTGCAGCTGTGCGCGGACCAGCCGTAGGCGGACCACATCGCTGGGAAACCTACTGGGCGGCAGTAAAACAAGCTGTCAGGGTATTTGGGCGAGATCATGTCAGTGTACATTTGATTGTCGGTTTGGGAGAAACTGAGCAGGCCATGGTCGAGACCATCAGTCAAGCTAGTGCCAAGGGTGCTCAGGTGCATCTATTTTCCTTTTGTCCCGAACCAGGTAGTTCGCTTAGTAACCACAAGCCGCCGTCTTACGGTCAGTACCGGCGTATCCAATTAGCGGCGTATCTATTTAACAATAAACAAATAACGTTTGGTGAATTCAAATTTGATTCCCAAGGTAAAATTGTGGACTTTGGGCAGCCGCTGGAGGAGTTGCTGGGGGACGACCTGGCCCAGGGAAAACCGTTTATGACATCTGGTTGTCCTAACCGGGAAGGTTGTGTAGCTTGTAACCGTCCGTACGGTAATGAGCGTCCTGGTCCTAATTTGCGTAATTATCCTTTTCTGCCAGAAAGACAGGATATGAATATGGTTAAAGGACAGATTTGGCATGACTAAAATCGCTTTTTATGCCCCCGGTTCACGGCACTATGATAATGGTCTTTTCGAAAATAGCGCCCATTCGTTTGTTAATGTTAGTATTACCGGAACCCAGTGTCAATGCAACTGTGAACACTGCCAGGGGCGATTGCTAAAAAACATGTTATCAGCGACCGAGCCGGAATTACTGATTAGCTTGGCTGCGGATTTGCGTAACCGCGGTTGTCGTGGCGTGCTAGTTAGCGGCGGTGCCGGCAGTGACGGCAGTGTACCGTTACTGCCATTTGTCGGCGCGTTAAAAGAAATGACTGCTATGGGCCTCTCAATAGTAGTCCATCCGGGGTTATTGGCGACTGAAACAGCGGAATTGTTAGCTCAAGCAAACATAACACGGGTAGCCCTCGATTTAATTGGGGATGGCAATACGATTCGCGATGTTTATCATTTGCAGCGTACACCAAAAGACTATCATAACAGCTTACGGATAGCGCGGCAGGCAGGCCTGAAAGTTTCGCCCCATATTGTCATTGGACTTCATTTTGGCCAAATTCGCGGTGAATATCAAGCCTTACAGATGGTGGCAGCAGAAGGGGCTGCAAGTTTGGTGCTGGTAATCCTAAATCCCCTGCAGGGTACGCCCATGAGCGAGGTTGTACCGCCGCCAACAGCGGCAGTAGCGGAGATATTTACTACTGCCAGGCGGCTGTTACCTAATACGCCAATAGCATTAGGCTGTGCACGCCCCCCAGGCCTGTATTCCCGCACAATAGAACGATTGGCAGTGGACGCCGGACTTAACGCGATTGCGTATCCCGCACGTGAAACTGTCGATTACGTGCAGTCGCTGGGCTATGATATCAACTATTTGGAAACGTGTTGCGGCATTGTCGCTGATTAGTTTAGCCTATATTGGTATGGAACTTGTAGTAGGAGGAGATTTTAGTGATGCAGGATCATAGGCTTAGGACGCAGATGCTGGAGATTGGTATCCATCCGGAAGAGATGAAGGATATTACTGTCGTAGGGAATTGGTATAACGACGGAGTTTCAGAGATAACCTTACCAGATCTTTTTCAGCAAGCAGTCATTCCCCTGTTGCTGCCGTACTGCGCGAAAAAAGTGGACTGCAAGTTTCGTTATACAGAGGGGTGTGGACGCTGCGGACAATGCGATATTGGTGAGGCATTTACACTTGCAGAGGAATATGGCATGGAGCCGATTACGATCCAGAACTATGAAATGCTGGAAGAAAAGTTGAAAATGTTAAAAAAGATCGGCAGTAAGGTTTTTTTCGGCACCTGTTGTGAACGTTTTTGGACCAAACATTGTCAGGATTTTGAACGAATTGGCTTGCCCGGAATACTTATTAATGTGGATAATTCTACATGCTATGAAGCTGGAACAGATAAAAAAGCTTACAAAGGTAAGTTTGAAAATCAGATCCGACTAAAACATGAATTTATACGGCGAGTAGTAATTGGCATTAAAAACTCTTCTTTACCCCTAGCATAAACTGCCAGTATTGAAGAAATATCTAGTTTGATCGAGCATCTCTACAATTTGGCAAATGAATTATAAGTGCAATATAAGTGTGGATAGCAAGCAGGGGCTGTGCTGAAATTACAATTTCAGCACAGCCCCTTATTCAGTCAAATCCAGATTATTTTTGCGATTTTAAAGGCCAGCTGGCAAAATACACTGTGTATATTAACAATACACAGTTAAATAAGTCCATAAACATCAACGGATTTCCACCAAAATCCTTGGTGACTGGTGCTTCTTTCAATACAAAGCCAAACCATCTGGTGTAGATATAAAAAACTAGTATACCTACTGCGAAGGCAATAATTGTTCTAATTATTAGCCTGGTTGACAAACTGCCAGTGGTCGGCCAGCTTTGGAAGCATAAGAGCATGGCAAGCTCTACTCCCGCTATGCATACGCCTAATTGTGCCGGCCACAGTGTAATCCCATCGCCCAAAGCCTTTTGGGCATCTGCCGGAATTAAGAAATTTTGTAATAGGTACATAAAGAAGTAAAAAACAACAGTACCGCCCAAAAAGTTACCAAACAATGAGGCCATCGCTTTAGCAGCCCGCGAACTGAACATTGTCCAGGGCCAGTTTTCCCATAGTAGAGCAGAAGTCAACCAAAATACTACAACCGCATAAAACCAGCCAACAACAGTAGGTAAAGGGAGGAGTGGCTGAATTTTGCTTGCATAAGCCGCCAGAGTTGGATACAGCAGCAGAAAGTAAAGTACTCCGGTAATAAAGGTACCGACAAAAATTTCAATTATGCCAACATAGGGTTGCTTTAATCCGATATCCTTCCACGGCCAGTGATCCATATTATTAGACTGTACGCCGTAACCGTAAAAGCCAAATAAAACAATCATCGCTATAGCAGTCCAGCCGGTACCGCCTGGTGCAGTGCTGAAGGTCGGAATTACGCTGCCGTAGCCACTTAGGGCATTTACAATAATAACATCTAAGATCAGCGTGACAAGAAGGGCCAATATTCCAGCCTGTGGCTGCGGTAATTTAGTGAACGGCCATGATTCGCCGCAAAATCCTAAAAATACAATACATAGTACCGCCCAAAACAAATAGGCTCCGAACATTCCGGGAAACAGTGTTTCGATATCAAGTCCCCACAAAAACCATATGGCTAAACTTAAAACCAGGATTATGATCGTATTGCTTATTCCATAAGTAAAAGTTCCTAGTTCAAATGAACACTTTTTTTCCTCCACCCGAGTGACCTCCTTTTGGATTTTACTATTCTCGTCATCGGCAACAGGGCTTCTACTTAGCAAACAATGATGTAGCAGTCATAAGTATCCCTCCTTTTTTTGAGATTAATGTCTGAATTATTAGACAAAAACCCTTACCTATGACTTTAGTGCAAGTACCATGCCAGTAATTTCCAAACCGTAAACCCGTTGAATTTTCTGTTAGGAGGCTGGTTAGTGCTCTGGTTTATACCAAAGGCAGGATGTTGTGGTGCTGTGGCCTTTTAAGCTGTTCCATGAATATTGGTTTTAGGATGAAATGTTGCAATGTGTAGTATTGATTATGGGTTTGCATGAAGACACTTTGCAAATTATCGAAACACTTTGCTACAAGCCAGGTTGTAGCGTTGCTTTTCCAATCTAAACAAAATGCTTCAATTTCGCAGACTTGTTTAAATCGTACAATAATTCAAAATATTGGCATGTTTTTTGCAATAAATAATGGTGTGGTGATAGCGTTTAATAATAAAGGGGGATCTTTTCGATGAAAGCAGCAGTATGGTATGCCAAAAAAGATGTTCGGGTTATGGATATTCCAGAACCGCCAAGCCCCAAAGAAGGTTGGGTCAAAGTTAAGGTAGAGTGGTGTGGGATTTGTGGCTCAGATCTACACGAATATTTGGCTGGCCCAATTTTCATTCCAGTAGATAAACCGCATGCCTTGACTGGAGACACAGCACCGATAGTTCTTGGTCATGAATTTTCCGGGCAAGTAGTAGAGATCGGTCCTGGCGTTACGAATGTTAAAGTCGGTGACAGGGTTGCTCCTGATGCTTGTCAAGTATGTTGGGAATGCCCGCGCTGCAAAGAGAATCGATACAGCCTATGCGAGAAACTTGCTTTTACCGGACTAATGACTGATGGCGCTTTTGCCGAGTATGTAAATGTTCCTGCGTATACAATGTATAAAATCCCCAATGAAATGTCTTATGAAACAGCCGCTCTGGTTGAACCGCTAGCGGTAGCCATTCACGCCGTGCGCCGCGCACCGGTCATGATCGGTGAAACTGTAGTTGTTGTTGGTGCAGGGACTATTGGCATGGGGGCTATTATGGCCGCAAAGGCCGCTGGTGCCAGCCAAATTTACTGTATCGAATTAGCCAAAGCCCGGAAAGAGCTTGCCCTACAGGTAGGTGCCAATGAAGTTCTGGATCCTACGCAAATTGACGTAGTGGCTAGAGTCAAGGAACTTACCCATGGTGGCGCCGATGTTGTGCTTGATTGTGTAGGCAGTGATAAGGCAACCCCTACTGCCATTGAATGCGCACGATCAGCTGGGAAGGTAGTTATTGTAGGTATTTATGAAAGAGAAACTGCTTTGAATTTTAATGCGTTGTCCTTCACGGAAAGAGATGTAAAAGGCTGCTTGGCGTACTATGGCGAGTTTGCTCCTGCTATCCAACTTATATCAGACGGCAGAATAAATGTTGAGCCGATGATTACCGGTAAGATAAGTATTGATGATATTATTGAAAAGGGTTTTGAGGAGCTGGTAAACCGAAAAGAACAGAATATTAAGATTATAGTTAGACCTTACTAAACACCCGGATTGAATAAATGCCTTACAGTTCAAAGCCCCGAACTGTAAGGCATTTGTCTGCTGGAATTATTATCTTCAGCAAAGTTCTATGTAAAATGGTAAAATTAAAGTAGAAAATTGTTTCAGGCCGCGGGGCGAAATGGCTATCGAGGGGGAGTGAACAGTAACAATGACTACAGTAAGATTGACTGAACTTATTGATTTGTCCTTTCTCCAGGAATTTCAAGATAACTTTGCCTTAAGTGTCGGTATGGGCAGCTTAACTGAGGATAATGACGGTAATGCGATAACCCGCCCAAGCCATTTTTGTGAGTTCTGTACAAATATCATGAGGTCGACTCAGGTTGGGCGAAGGCGCTGTCAGGAGATTGATATGATGGGGATAGCAGAAGCAATCCGTACGGGAAGGCCTGCTGTGTACCATTGTCACGCTGGTTTGATTGATTTTGTCGCTCCTATTATATTGGATGGAATCTCAATTGGCGCAATATTTGGGGGACAAATCCTGACGGCAGCTCCTAATGAAGAACAATGCCAAAAAATTGCCAATGAAATCGGCGTGGACCCGGATAAATATATAAATGAAATTAAAAAAATCCCGGTTATTCAGGAAGAAAAGATTCAGGCAGCAGCTAATGTTCTTTTTTCTGTAGCTAATACGATATCAAAGTATGCTTACCAGACTTTGAAAATACGGGAAAAGAACCGGGAAATAGTATTGGCTTATAACCGCATGGATAACATTTTCAATACTATGTCAGATGGGGTCATAATAATTGATGATAAAGGAATTATCAGGCAAGTAAATTTGGTAGTTGAAGAAATTTTCGGTAAGCCAGGTTCGGCTCTGCTCAATAAGTCTGTAAAAGAATTAGCTGGCAGCGAGGCATCCTTTGTTGAAGGTGTTTTTGAGCGGCAGGAAGCTTATAATGATATTGAAATTTTTATTGATGCAAGTTTAGGACAACTGCACTGCATATCCTCTGGTCGGCCAATCTTTGATGATCAGGGAATGTTAGCAGGGGGAGTTATTTTACTGCGCCCCATAAAAAAGGTGCATAATCTAATTAACCGCTTAAGCGGTGCTCAGGCTGCTTTCCGATTTAGTGACATTATCGGGCAAAGTTCGGCAATTTTGAAGACTATTCAAACGGCCTCCCAAGCTGCTAGTTGTATGTCTAACGTGCTTATCGAAGGGGAAAGTGGTACAGGAAAAGAGGTTTTTGCGCAAGCAATTCATAATCAGAGTGTGCGGCGAAAAGGTCCCTTTGTAGCTGTTAACTGTGGCGCTATTCCCAGAGAATTGATCGGGAGTGAATTATTCGGCTATGCGGAAGGTGCTTTTACCGGGGCAAAACGTGGCGGAAGACCAGGAAAATTCGAATTTGCATCAGGCGGGACCCTTTTTCTCGACGAGATAGGGGACATGCCCCTGGAGCTGCAAGTTACTTTACTCAGAGTACTACAAGAACGCAAACTAACTAGAATAGGTGATAATAAGCTTATTCCCATTGATTTAAGAATTATCTGTGCTACCAATAAGAACTTGGCGCACGAGGTAGAAAAGGGTAATTTTCGCCAAGACCTATATTACCGGTTAAATGTTATTTCTATCCCAATTCCGCCGTTACGGGAACGACGGGAGGATATACTGCTTATTTTTAATTCCATCCTTACGAAAATGGCAAATGAATTGGGACGGACTATTAAAGTTGATGCTGAAGTATACCTGTTGCTCGAACAATATGACTGGCCAGGCAATGTTCGTGAATTACAAAATATTGCAGAAAGGGCAATAAACGTAATTGAAGGTGATATAATTCGGCTGGAGCATTTACCAGAGCTTATTATCGATAATAAAGGCATAAGTATTCCGACTTCCACCACAGCAAAACCAGTTAATTTTCGTGAGCCAGTAAAAATGAAGCACAATCTAAGTGAGCAAGAACGGCAGCAGATAATTGACCTACTTTTTAAATCCAAAGGGAATGTTAGTTATGTTGCTAAGATAATGGGCGTTGCCCGCAGCACTATTTACCGGAAAATGCATCAGTATAATATTTTTCATTAGCAGGAGTTTGTGCCATATCTTCTGGAGTTTAATCAATTTCGATAAAGCATGGCATTAACGTAGCATTTCTAACAAAATATAGATAATAATAGGGGGAAAATAAAAAAATAATAGGAACCTCCGTAAAAAACCTATTGATATTATGTCAAAAGCATGGTAATATTAAAACTCGTCAGGGAGATATTAAATAACACGGCCCAGTAGTTTAGCGGTTAGAATGCCGCCCTGTCACGGCGGAGGTCGTCGGTTCAAATCCGATCTGGGTCGCCATCTAAGCGGAAGTAGCTCAGCGGTAGAGCATCGCCTTGCCAAGGCGAGGGTCGCGAGTTCGAATCTCGTTTTCCGCTCCATCTAGGGGTATAGCTCAATTGGTAGAGTAGTGGTCTCCAAAACCATTGGTTGAGGGTTCAAGTCCTTCTGCCCCTGCCACATAAATGTAGAGAATTTCTCGTGTAGAGAGGTTCTCTATTTTTCATTTTCCAGATGGAAAGTATAACTTTCTCTGGATTGAACGACTAAGGCTTCGGCTGGCGTCTTGAGGGACTTGGCACAAGTCAAGTTGTTTTCTATTAGGGTAATAGGAATAATGACTGTAGCGAAATTGATACAAGAGCCAAAGAAAAAATATATTGAGCAAATAAAGTATGCAATTTTTGTTAAATATAGTTAAAATTTGAGATAACTAGTCATTGTTTGCAGGATTTTGAAGATTTATATAGTAATTAGTAATTATTACTATTTGGGGAGAGTTATTAATTTTACATAGATATTTAGGCAAACCTGCCGAAAGGCAGGGACGCAAAGCTGTGGGTCTAACGATGGTTCCATCTACGATTGCCAAGCCGCATCAGTAACTTTACTATGCGGTTTTGGCATTTTTTTGTTAGTCTCAATAGCAAGACGAATTTCTAGGTAGCGGCATAACTTTGGTAAGAGAAGTTAACACATTGAGAAAGGAAGGATACTATTGGTCATACATTCGATTCATATAAAGGAGCGAAAAAAAATTTGCCTGCTCACTACTGTTCTAGTAATTAGTTTGTCCGCACCCGGTTTTGCCGCTCCCGCTATTGACCTGCCGGATGCCGGCCAGGCGTTGCGAAATACGCAAATAAGCGAACGCACCTTGTCACCGGCAGAAAAGCCGCAGCTCACTGTGGAAGAACAGGTGCCACGTCTGCCGTCTGAGGTAGACAACGGCCGTAAAATTCGGGTGGATAGCATCCGCATCACAGGTCAGGAGATATTTGTCTCCGCCGAACTGGCAGGACTCTACCAGGACAAGCTGCATCAGGATTTGACGCTGGCTGAGCTTAACCAGGTTACAGCGAAGATCACTCAGTACTTTAAAGATCACGGCTACCTGGTGGCTCAGGCTTATTTGCCGGCGCAAGAGATTGATAAAGGCAGTGTTGAGATTGCCGTGCTGGTAGGGCAGTATGGCGAGATTATTCTAAAGAACAAGAGTTCTGTCAGCGACGCAGTGGTAAAACAACAAATCGCCGGCTTGCGAAGCGGTGCCTATATTACCAACCAGGACCTGGAACGGGCGGTGCTGCTGGCCGGTGATCTGGCGGGAGTAGCGGCTAAAGTGACTTTGACGCCGGGGAAAAGTATCGGCACAGCCGACTGCATTGTGGAAGTCGCCAATAAAAGCGGAGAGATACGTGGCAGCATCAACGTCAACAACTGGGGCAACCGCTTCATCGGCCGCATCCAAAGCACTGTAAGCTATCAGGTGCTCAATCCGACCCGGTCAGGGGACAAACTGAGCCTGAACCTAATGAGCGCCGACAACGATATTTCCTTAATCGACGCCAGCTATCGACTGCCGGTGGCTGAGGGCTTAACCTTTAATGCCGGCTATTCCAAAGTACGCTATTGGCTGGGCGAAGACTACAGGTATTTAGACGCCCACGGTACCGCCTACCGCAAACACGCTGATCTGACCTGGGCGATGCTGCGGTCCCGTAACGCCAACCTGAATGTGCAGTTCGGCTATGACCATAAGACACTGCGTGACCTAATTGACTATAGCGGTGTGGAAACCAATAAAACCTCCCATTCAATCAGCCTGGGGTTAAGTGGTGACAGCCGAGATAGCTTATGGGGCGGCGGCTTGAACGCCTATGCAGTAGCGTGGTATGACGGCCGGCTCTCGGCCGAGTCCAATACAACCCTGCCACCAACCGGCCACTGGCAAAAAACCACCTACAATTTTTTTCGTCAGCAAAACCTGAATGACCGGCTATTTTTGCAAACTTCACTAAGCGGCCAGTGGGCTTCAACTAACCTGGATTCCTCCGAACGGTTTTCCTTAGGCGGCGCCACTGGCGTTCGAGCCTATCCGGCCGATGAAGCCTCCGGCGACGAAGCTTGGCTGTTCAACGGGGAACTGCACTGGAACATACCGGTAGCAAAGTCGGGCCATATGCTGCAGCTCATTAGTTTTTACGATACTGGCGTGTCACATATCGAAAAAAATTCCACCAACGCCGACAACCGCCGATCTTTGTCAGGCGCCGGATTGGGCGTACTGTGGGGAATGCCCGGCAGCTACGCCGTCAAAGTTAACTATGCCTGGAAAATAGGCAGCGCAGCTGCCCAGTCGGATACCGATAAAAACGGCCGCCTGTGGCTACAGGCCGTAAAAACATTTTAGGAGGTTGATCCCATGCAACGAAAGTGGAAACGGCGCTGGCAGCGCCTGATAAAAACCATCTTGCCGCCACTGGCAGCCAGTATGCTGTGCTTTAGCGTCTACAACCCCATTGCCTGGGCCAATCCCACCGGTGGCACGGTAACCGCCGGCAGCGGCAGCATAACCGAGAACGGTGCCAACACCACGATCATTCAGACAAGTGACAAACTAGCTCTTAACTGGCAGAGCTTCAGCATTGCTAAAGGCGAGACCGTCAACTTCCTGCAGCCCGGCGCGAGCGCCGTAGCGTTAAATCGGGTAGTGGGCAACAGCGCCTCCGCTATCTACGGGGCGCTCAATGCCAGCGGCAAAGTCTTTCTGATAAACCCCAATGGGATATTATTTGCCCCCGGTGCCCAGGTCAATGTAGGCAGCCTGGTGGCCTCGACCCTAAAACTCAGTGACGCCGACTTTCTCAAAGGGAAGTATAACTTTAGTACAAACGGCAGTGGCACGGTCATCAATCAGGGCACCATCAAAACCACGGACGGCGGCTATGTGGCGTTCCTTGGTAACCAAGTCGGCAACGAAGGCGTTATCGTGGCCAATAAAGGATCGGTTGCACTGGCGGCAGGCAATGCGGCGACCCTTGACTTTACCGGCGACGGCCTGATAAATCTCTCAGTCAGCCAGGAAGCCATAGATGCACAGGCAGCCAACAGCGGGTTAGTACAAGCCGACGGCGGCCTAGTGGTCATGACGGCTAAAGCGGCTGGGAACCTGACCGGCACGGTCATCAACAACAGTGGTATAATCCGGGCGCAGAGCATTGAAGAACGCAACGGTAAAATCGTGCTGGACGGTGGCAGTAGTGGGGTTGTCAGTGTCAGCGGCACTTTGGACGCATCAGGTAAAACTACCGGCCTGACCGGTGGCACTGTCAAGGTACTGGGAAATGAGGTGTCTCTCACTTCAACAGCCAAGCTTGATGTGTCGGGCGACCAGGGCGGCGGCACCGCCTTGATTGGGGGTGCCTATCAGGGCGACAGCAGTGAAAAATCGGCTTCGGCTACAACCGTCGAGACTGGCGCGACTATAACTGCCGATGCTATAACCAACGGTGACGGTGGACAGGTTGTTGTGTGGGCGAATGATACCACTAAGTTTGCTGGCGCAATTACCGCCCGGGGCGGCAGCGTAAGCGGTAACGGCGGCAGTGTTGAAACCTCGGGCAAAAAGACGTTGCAGGTGGGCGATGCCGCCAGTGTCAATACCTTGGCCACTAATGGAACGACCGGAAACTGGCTGCTTGATCCTTATAATTTGATTATTTCTTCTGGTGGCGACAGCACCTCGTCCGGATTTACAGCGTCAGGAGATAACAGCGTAGTGAATGTCACCACACTGACAGACGCGCTGGCAACCACCAGTGTTACCATCTTAACAGGTAGTGGTGGTAGCCAGGCCGGAGATATTACCGTTGCGGCAGCTGTGAACTGGTCAGGCAATACTACCTTGACACTGAATGCCGCCAATAACATCAATATCAACAATGCCATCACAATCAACGGTACAGGCGGACTTTCTTTGGTATCCGGCAATGATATTGCCATAACCAATTCAGCTATTACCTACAACGGCAGCGGTGCTTCTGCCGTGGAGCTGAAGGCTGGACGTACTATTACTCTGACAGACGCGATCATCCAGTCCACTGCAGGAGCGTTAGATGTGACATTGAGCGCAGGTTTAACTACACCTGGGGAGATTAAATTATTGAAGAGTAGTACTGGTTCCAAGATTATATCACAAGGTGGCGATATCCTGCTGGGTGGGGCGGTGACTGGTGGCGTCCTTAGCGCAATGAATGGAACCTCTAGTGGTATAAGGATTATTAATTCACAGCTAGAGAGCGGCACCGGTAACATAGAGTTAAAAAGTGAAGACGGCTTTCAGGGCATTGTTTTGACTGACTCCAAGCTTACTACAACAACCGGGAATATTTTGCTTGAAGGCAGCAGCAGTTCCGGCAGCCCCTCCAAAGGGATTAGTATGCAGGGTACTATTAGCCGAGATGATATGGCGATTACTACGCAAGGTGGTAATATCACGATTCTCGGGAGCAGCGGCGGGGGGACCGATTGGGGAAATTATGGATTGTGGATTATAAAAACACTGATTCAAACAAGTGGCAACGGCGCTGTTACATTAGAAGGGACTGCTGGGGCAGGAACGAATGTTGCAAACGGACAAAATATGGGAATCAAAATGATCAACGATTCTTTGATTCAGACGGTGAATGGCGCTATTTCCCTAACAGGTACTGGTGCTGCCAGCACAGCAGAGGGCTTCAACTATGGCATTTGGTTATATGACAGCGCTCTAAAATCCACTGGCACAGGGAATATCCAGCTACAGGGTACCGGCGGCAGCGGGGGCAATTACAACTTTGGAGTCGCAATTGATAAAAGTACTGCTGGAACAGGCAGTTCTGTGACTACCAATAGTGGCTCGATTACCATTACCGGAACCGGCGGCGCGGACGGCATAGACCGCCGCGGCTTTTATTCCGTGAACGACACGACCATTACTTCGACTAGCGGTAATATTTCCTTAACGGGTACTGGTACTAATTCGCTGGGTTATGCGTTGACTAACCGGAGCGTAGTGACAACCGGAGGAATGGGCACCATTTCTTTGATAGGTAGGGCTGTCAGTGGTTTAGGTGGTTCAGTTAGTTCCACTGGTTCACTCACAACCGATAAACAGGCGATTACGATTATTGCCGACGGTAATATTACCCTAAATGGCAATATTAATGCTGGCACAACACTTAATAATACGGGCGGTGTCATTACCCTGCAGTCCAATGGCGGAACAGTTACAGACACGACAGGGATTACGATAGCTGCCGATGGCCTGGTGCTAAAAGGCGTTGGGGCCAGCCATGTACTGGATGATGCCAATTATATTATCGGTCGGCTGGCGGCCGACACCGGCAGCATTACCTTTGTTCAGACCGGTGGCATTTCCATTGATACGGTGGGGACGGTCAACGGTATTACCGCCACGGGTCCGGTTACTATCACAACACCATCGCCGGTTTCCGGCAGTGCCACGTTGTATATCAACAAACCGATCACTATTACGTCCAGTACGCCAACTACACTTACGCTACGTTCAGGTAATGATTTGATTTTAAATCAAGGCAGTTCTATCACGGCTGGTAACAAGGCAGTTAATGTTGTCATGGCCTCCAACTTGTCCGGTAACGGCGGATATGTCGATCTTTTGCAGAATTCGGCGGTTACCACCAATGGCGGTTCATTAACGATTGGCGGCGGGAGTAATGGAACTGATTATGCTGTTGCTGCGGATCCCTATAATTATGAGGGGGTATGGATTGCCACTTCCACGATTAATACCGGTGCGGGTGACATTACCATTCATGGCAAAGGCTATAACGGTGTCCGGATCAACGGTGGTTCGCTAAATACGACCAGCGGAAATATTCTACTGGATGGGATTGGCGATGCAAGCGGTGGAACGGGTGTGTTCATCAAAGCATATGCGTCTTCTCCTTATGACGGAACGACGCAAGCGACAATTCCGGCAGTAATACAAACAGATATCGGCAATATTACCATCAAAGGTACATCCAACAATACTAATACTGCAGCGTTCGGCGATCAATTGTATTTTACCGGAGTCAACATCTGGTCAGACAGCCGGGATTTAACTGAGGCAACGTCATACAAGGGCGCTTATATTACTAGCCAAAACGGCACCATTACGATCACCGGCTATCGTTCCGCTACCGATACTTCGTCCAGTGGCAATGCCGGCATCAACATCTCCAGCCTGACCCGTATTGAAACAACAGGCACCGGTAATATCATTTTATCCAATGACAGCAGTGGTGCTAGTACACATGCCAATGATACAGGCATTATTCTGGCCGGTGACATTCTGGCATCCGGTAGCGGGGATGTGTCATTGCGCGGACTTAACGGACTTGCGCTGACAGGTGGTCATATTACTGCCAGCAGCGGGAATATCTCCTTGTATGCTACAGGAAACGCCACCCAGGTGGATGCGACAACCAGTTTGAGCAGTGGTGCGATCAGTGGCAATTTGTTGTTGACTGGCAGCGCAAGTTATACTTTGACCAGTGGTCAAAACGCTGTGCAGACATTAGCCGGTTCGACCGGTAATCTTGATCTGGTAACAGGAACTTCGCTCACTGTTGGCAATAGTGGTATTACGGCAAGTGGTGGAGATATTATCATTCAGGCCGTCGGTACTGGTAGCAACATTACTTTAAGCGGCATTGTAAATAGCAGTGGCAATATTACATTAGCCGCAGGTCGCAACTTTATCAACCAAACGATGCCACTAGACATCGGTCTTCAGCCGGGGGGCGGATATTATTATTACGTCTACTCCACCAGCCCTGACAATACTACTAAAGGTATGACTACTGGCTACAACGAGCACTATGATCAAACCTATACATCGGGTGTAACGCCACCTTATGCTACAAACGGCAACTGGTTTTTGTACACAGTCTCTCAAACACCAACGGGTGGCGGTAGCGGTGGACCAGGTGGTGGCGGGACACCAACGACACCGACAATGACAAACGAACAAGTGGAAACGGCGATTACCCATTCCACTCAAACAACCGCGACACCTCCGGCAACAGCTCCAACCACTGCCAACGGCACCGGCAGTACCACTACTCAGGCGGAAGTTGTCCAAACAGGAGTCAATGTAAGTGGTATTGCGACAATGACATCCACGACATCGCCAGCCATAGTATCGGTTCCATCCGTCTTGCAAGTAACACCGGCGAACGGACAGTCAACCAGCTATAGCGTGGTTGTGACAGGACCGTCGTTAACAGTTTCGTTGACAGGGACAAATACGGCCGGGGAGACCGGACCTGCGACAACCGGCAGTGTGGCCGTGGTTAGAGCAGGAGAAGGAACGCAAACAACGGCCTACTATTCGGCAACCGGCAGTAGCGGAAGCCTGACACTGACACCGACAGGGGCCAATGGACAGATAGTGCCGCCTGAACCGGTCGATAACGCTAGCGCTACAAGTTTCAGCTTAAGTACATCCAATGGGGCGCAGGCTGAATTCCAGATCTTGTATGCGGATGGCGCTGTCAGTATCTGGCCTACCAATGAAGCGGCTGCGGCCCTAATGCAGGCTGGCGGTGACAACAGTAAACTTGTGGTAACCGCCGGTATCCTGGTCGCACAGCAAAATCTAGGAGTTACCGTACAAGCGGTATATCTGCACTAAACGAATAGTGAGGGTTGAAGGAAGATGCGGCTTTCATTATCTATAAATGCAGTAAACAGGATGTAGAAAGGAAAATAGTATTATGAATGAAGAAATCTTTGCCGATGGCATTAGTGCCGTTCATGTTACCGGTAATCTAGTGAGGATTGATTTGATGACCCTGCAGCCGCACTTGCAAAGTGACAACGGCCAGCCGGTGATTGAAATCAACAAACGGCTGATTCTACCAATTGAAGGATTTGTCCAGGCGCTGGCTATCCAACAAGACATTGTTCAGAAGCTGATTAACGCCGGCGTTGTTAAGCAAACTGACTCTAAAGTTGAGGCAGCGAAGAGAGAAGAAATTTGATAATCAAGGAACAGTAGGACGGAAATTACTGATCATGGATAGAGTTTACAATTATAAAACTAAAATATTTAGCGAGCTTTTGAAATTCAATTTAGCAAATGTCAAGACCTTACAAGCATAGACTATGTCATCGGATATTGATACAAAATCCTCCTGTCATAGGATAACTACGACAGGAGGATTTATATGGGAAAATACGTTGGGCAAGCACTTATTAAAAAAGTTTTGCGTATGCGTGCTGAGGGGTTAACGTACTGAGAGAACGGAAACTGGAGGGCTACAACACAATCTTTAATAGTAATCCCCATAAATTAGAAGAATTTTTTTAAAAAAGAATCTTTCTTTCTTAAGAGGAACTTACAATATTATGGCGAATATGTAAAATATGGAATAGTCCTTTGAAAATTAAGATCAGGAGGGGAATGTATGAATAGAAGGTTAGTGTCAATTTGTAAAAGGATTGAAAAACTGCGCTCTAAAATGCATAATCATGCCCTTGTTTTTGGGGTATCCCATCCGAAAGTGCTTAAAGCAAGTCAAATGCTAGATATGCAAATTAGTTTATATATGAGATTGTGCAAGAGTATATAAAGAGCAGAAAGGCTCTTTTGCTTTAGTATAGAAGCCCTGCTACACAAAAACACTGAGAAGTTAATCTCAGTGTTTTTGTGTATTAATTGTCAGCCAATTCCCGGTCTTTCACCTTCAATACTTCTTCCCGTAATGTCAACCAAATCGACTGGAATAACTCGTTATATCGCATGGTAGTTCTAATAGCGGCAATATCGCGGGGGCGGGGCAGGTCTACAGTTACAATTGACTTCACGGTGCCAGGATGAGCCGTCATAATTAAGATGCGGTCACTGAGGCAGAGAGCCTCATCAATGCTATGGGTTATGAAAACAGTGGTTTTCTTGCTTACCTCCCAAATCCGTAGCAGTTCTTGTTGTAAAAGGATTCTGTTTTGCTCATCAAGGGCACCGAAGGGTTCATCCATCAGCAAAATTTCGGGGTCATTGGCAAAGGCTCGGGCGACACTTACCCGTTGTTTCATACCGCCGGAAAGTTGATGCGGATAGGTTTTGGTAAATTTAGTCAGGCCGATCATGCGAATATATTTCTCGGCAATTTGATACCGTTCTTTTTTAGAAACACCTCGCAGTTTTAGGCCATAGGCGACATTATCGATAACAGTCAGCCAGGGAAAGATAGATTGTTCCTGAAATACCATAGAATTTACTGGTCGATTATCTGTTGTAACTTTGATACTAGTAGTACCACTTGAGGCTACATCCAGGCCAGCGAGAATGCGCAGCAGGGTAGTTTTGCCACAACCGCTGGGACCGACAATAGAAAAAAACTCGCCATCACCAATAGAAATATTGATGTCAGTCAGAGCGGTAACCTGACCACGGGCAGTAACAAAGGCCTTGCCAAGATGACGTAAAATAATGCTGGCGCTGTCGTAAGGCATGACTGCACCTCCTTTAGTGTTCCCTTAGCTGGGTTGTTTCCATGGAAGCACCAGGCGTTCCAGAAAGTCAAGCGCAAGGGCAAAGATATAACCAAGAACGGAAAGCGTAATCAGCGCCACAAACATCTGCTCAATATCAAACATGTCATAGGAGCGCCAGATCATCCAGCCTACACCAGCCTTGGCTGCCGACATCTCGGCGGCGACAATCAGAATGAGTGCCATGCCCATTCCCAACTTTAGTCCGGCAAAAATCATCGGCAGGGCTCCCGGTAAGGCTACTGTGAGATAGAAGTCTTTACGGCTGGCACCAAAGTTTTGGGCCACTTCCAGATAGATTTTGTCAATGTTTAAAACCCCGGCCATCGTATTAATCACCACAAGATAAAATACGCCGATGGCAATGGTAAATATTTTGGAGGTTTCCCCGAGGCCAAAGATGAGGAGAATGAGCGGCATAAGGGCTAGCTTGGGAATAGGATAAGTAGCTGCGATCATGGGTTCGATAGCAGAGCGGACAAAAGGAGAAAGGCCCATACTCATGCCAAGTAGGATAGCCGGAATAGAACCGGCGACAAAGCCCGCGATAACTCGTAAAACACTTACCCAGGTGTTGTAGACAAGGTCTCCGGATAGAAGCAATGGGAAAAACGACTGTAAAATGAGCGAAGGGCTAGAGAGCAAGCGAGTGTCAACAAAACCTATATAGGCGGCTGCTTCCCAAAGCAGTAGCAGCGTCAACGGCGATAGGATAGAAATAGCTGTTTTCATTATTTACCAACTCCTGATGGTTGACATAGGGTTATTGATAGTTCCCCAAGGTTTTTACAGCAAAGTCTACATAGCGGTTATCGACAGCTTCTTCTAGTGTGATTTCCGATTTGAGTAAGTTATTTTCCTTGTACCAGGCTAAATCAGCAGCTATGCCGTTCATCCGTAGGTAACCATCAGGATTTAAGCCTGTGGGAAACATTTTTTCATATAAAGCAGGGTCTTTGATTACCGACTGCTTACACAGTATCTCGATGACTTCGGCTTTGTTCTTATTTTTGAAGAAGGCGTCATTGTAGTCGCGCATGGCTTTTACATAGGCAGTCATAAAGCGGTTGGCGACATCAGGCCGGGTAGTCATGCTTGTGCCGTAGACTAATAGGGCAATTTGCGCATCAGGGTCATATTCAGACGGGTCTTTCCAAGGGTCAACAATCCCTTTGACTATGCCTTGCGTTACAAAAGGTTCGATGACCATAGCAGCATCAATGCTTTTGTTACCAAGCGATACAAGCATATCGGGAAAGGCCCGGATGACTTGCATATCAATATCCTTAGTTGTCAAACCACCCTTAGCTAATACTCTGGCCAGACATATTTCATCAAGTGAGGCTGTACCAACAACTGCAATTTTTTTGCCGCGCAAATCAGCAAAGTCTTTAACACTAGTGGCTAGGTCTTTTCGTATAACCAGGCGGTAATAGCCTTGTCCGGGTACATTAATTCCTTTATCGGCAACAATTTTAACAGGTATGTCACGGGACATAGCGTTTAATAGCCCGGAGGCCGTGACTGTGGCGCCTACATCCAACTGGCCTGCGGCTAGTTGATTAATCATTTCCTGGCCGGTATTAAATTGGATTGGTTCAATTTTAATGCCGACATCCTGGTAATAGCCTTTGGCCATACCAATAAGAATTCCAGCATCAGAAATAACTTGTTTCATACCAACCTTGATAACTGTTTCCTGTGGCAGTGCTGTGAGCCCAGGAGCCCAGGCCGGACCCTTAGTCGGAGTTACTTGTGTGGCCGGTGCCTGACTGCAGGCAGTAAGGAGTAACGAGATTACAAGTAGGATTGCCACTAATCCTCCCCAACGTCTTACCATGATTTTCCCTCCCTATTACTGACGGTTTGCTCTTACCAAGAAGTTACTTCATAGTATTCTGAACTTAGTTTTTGGTTACTTTGTTAGCAGGTTTTTTGTGTATGCTCACGAATATAGGTATAGAGGAATCGGAGGGCCAAAGTATGGAAAAAATTATTGAGCAAGTGGCAGAATGGGAGTTTTTAAAAAAATTCCCCCAAGAGATTTTTGGGTTTACTTTAATTAACGAATTAATGACTTGCGGTTCGCAATATCGTATTTTTACTTACAATAATCAACAAGCCCGGCGGAGCTTTACTGGTTTGTATGATGAAGCGACAAAAGACTTTCTGGTTCGTATTGTCATTGGCTTAACGGAATTTTGCGACATAACTTTTTTTACACCGGACTTGGCAGCCTTTGAAAAAGTTTTGACAGAACGTATGGAAAAAACACTAAGGCAATTAGCGATTTTTGATCCTAGTTCTGTATGTACGCAAATTACTAGCAAGAAGGTTCTAGAATGGCCGTATAGTGCCAAACTGCCAGCACAAATAGCCGGGTTTACGCTTTTTATCAGTCCGGAAAAACCGATTAAAGCATTGAATGGTTCTTATGTTATAATGGACTATAGTGACTTTGCGGCTGAAAGTAATTTGACGATAAACTATAATATTTTTCGGGATGAATTTTTTGGCGAAATTCGGCTGAAACGGGTGCCGATCATGATAACTGCTTTTGATTCAAGGACATTGCCTGATCTTGAGACAAAGTTAAATGATAATTTGATTCCGACACTTGAAAACGTAAGGTTGAAATTATAGTAATTGGTGGAGTAGCAGTGGGGAGTGATTTCAATGTCAAGAGTTCTAGTATGTGATGATTCTGCGTTCATGCGGATGATGGTAAAAAACCTCTTAATAGGTATGGGACATGAGATTGTTGCTGAAGCCGGTGATGGTAAACAAGCAGTGCAGCTCTATCGTCAGTTTAAACCAGATTTGGTAACCATGGATATTACAATGCCAGTTATGGACGGAATCCAGGCGGTGAAGCATATTCACGAAGAGGACCCGTTAGCGCGCATTGTAATGGTAACTGCCATTGGGCAGAAAAGTATTATTTCAGATGCGCTCAAAGCCGGGGCATCTGGCTTTGTCATTAAGCCCTTTGATCCGGAGCAAGTACAAGAAACCGTTAAGAAGGTACTTACTGAGCTTACTGAGTGAATGTGTTTGAGAAAAACACTTGACGCTTTTGCTATAGTAGGATATAATAAATTCCGTCGCACTGCTTTCGAGGTCAAGAGAATTTTTGTAGTATTGACTTTATTCGAAGGCTCATATATACTAAGTATTGCGATTGCACGCGGCCCTGTGGTGTAGCGGTCTAACATGCCGCCCTGTCACGGCGGAGATCGACGGTTCAAATCCGTTCAGGGTCGCCATTTACCTTAGCCCCTGCGGGTGGCTAGAAATGTCCATATGCTAGGCGCGACGAGAACCGTAGCGGAGGCGTACACGGAGTACGTTGAGCAACGGATCGCAGGAGCAACAACGAAGATGGGCGTTTATAGACAGCTGCATATGCCTCGGTAGCTCAGTCGGTAGAGCAGAGGACTGAAAATCCTCGTGTCGACAGTTCGATTCTGTCCTGAGGCACCATTAAAGCGGAAGTAGCTCAGCGGTAGAGCATCGCCTTGCCAAGGCGAGGGTCGCGAGTTCGAATCTCGTTTTCCGCTCCATTTTAGTGGCGACATAGCCAAGTGGTAAGGCAGAGGTCTGCAAAACCTCTATTCCCCAGTTCAAATCTGGGTGTCGCCTCCAAATAAATAAAGAAGCCGCATGAGTGGCTTTCTATATATCATACTATGCCGGGGTGGCGGAACTGGCAGACGCACGGGACTTAAAATCCCGCGGGTAGAAATACCCGTACCGGTTCGATTCCGGTCCTCGGCACCAATATCTATAAGACTTCGCAGTCATTGCGGAGTCTTTTTCATTTTCAAAGTCTCGTGGGTCTTGATAGCACAATGCTCTAACTCCGATTTTTGGGGCTGGTTATTTAATCGGTCGTTAAGGTTTATCGGAAAAAACCTGCAGCGAGCATATCCGGCGGCTGAAAGCAGCTGGATATGGTGTTACCGAACGCAAAACTGCCGGACTTATCATCAAAATACGTAAATCAATAAAATGGCTCCTGCTGGCCACCAGCAAAAACCTGGTGGTCAGCCAGCAGCCAGAGCGGCAAAAGCGGGAACAGCCATGGACTGTGCATTGGCATTTAACCAAGCTTCTAACAAGATTCCATATCTTGGCGAAGTACTGTTTCCATCTCGCAAAAAACTGGGATTAAACCTCGCCTGGATAAAGGGCAGCAATGGATTGCCGGTTGCGCTGGCGCCGGCCGAATTTGATACTAAGGCACCTATCCGGGATAGAGTTGGCGTGTCTCGGGTAGAAACGGAAATGCCGTTCTTCCGTGAAGCCATGCGCATTGGGGAAAAAGACCGCCAGCAGATTCTGATGGCATTGGAAGCGAGAAATAAAGATATTCTGAAACCGATTATCCAAAAAATCTTTGATGATGCCACCAACCTGGTTAACGGTGTTAATGTGGACGCCGAACGTATGCGGATGCAGCTTTTATCCGCGGGAACGATCGGCATAGATGCAAAAGGGGTTGCCTACGATTATGACTACTTGATGGATGATTCACAAAAAAGTACACTGACCGGCACGGACATGTGGTCTGATACCGAAAACTCCAATCCAGTGGAACAAATTCTTGCCGAAATGGATGCCGCTGAAGACGCTACAGGGAATCGCCCCACCCGGGCGATTTGCACCCGGAAAACCTGGGGATATTTGCTGCAGAATGAAAAGATCAAAAAAGATATGAACCCGATTGGCGGCCTGAATATCATTATGACGGACAATGTGCTCAAACAGTACTTTTTGGACAAGCTAGGAGTGACTGTTGTCGTGTATACAAAAAAATTCCTGTTGTCGCTTGATGGTGCGACTCAGCAGTTTTTCCCGGATAATGTGTTTACTTTAATCCCGGATGGTAATTTGGGTAATACCTATTTTGGTACTACACCTGAGGAGGCTGACCTCCTGACGAATGCCTCCCAGGCTAAAGTATCCATCGTTAATACTGGTACTGCAGTGACGACCTACGCCGAGCTACACCCAGTCAATGTGCAGACTATCGTGTCCGCGATCTGCCTGCCGAGCTTTGAAACGATCGACAGCATTCGGATCATGACGGTAGCGTCATAATAGTAAAATGAACATTGAGTTTGAGCTGGATTATCTAAGTTTATTGGCAGCGGCCGAGCGATCACCGGCACTGTCTCAGGAGGCGACGGTGCTTGCCTTGGGGAAATCAGCAAGAGAAGTGCAGGTGCTTGCCCGGGCAAAACATCGGTTTCGGAGTAGCCCAAAGGCTAATTTGGAAAAATCCATCGAATATGAAGTAGATGCAGCAAAAATGGAAGCCACAGTTTCTCCTAATGAGTCTGTGGCTCCATACGCTCTCTTTGTACATGACGGCACAAAGCCGCATCAAATATTGCCGAGAGCTAAAAAGGCGCTCCGGTGGACCAGCGGCGGTAAATTCGTATTTGCAAGCGTTTTGCTGACAACGATTGCGTTCCAAACATTTAGGATGAATGTAAACTTTCTTGTAAATACCGCCTGCCGCATGCATGCTATTTCGTTTTTCCACACAGATATAAGAGACAGACACATTTTTATTTAAGCAACTACAATACAACGA
>Ga0316613_10000488_pt1 | contig 32097 bp, 52 predicted proteins | sample OWC_soil_day10_C_2_FD_207647 | JGI IMG/M metagenome (GOLD analysis project Ga0316613, IMG submission 207647) | Wetland soil microbial communities from Old Woman Creek delta, Ohio, United States - OWC_soil_day10_CT_b | ecosystem: Environmental > Terrestrial > Soil > Wetlands | place: USA: Ohio...
GTGAAGGTCGCAATATTTTGTTCCAAATTGGATTTGTGTTTCGATAGTGCCCCGGTCTGCCTGATCATCTGTTGATACCCGGGCAAGCAATACTGTCGGCATGAGAACACCTCCTAAGAATAGGATAGTGCAAACATTTGTTCTGGTCAAGGGATAAATTGGTAAGAAGGCAGGATTATATTCTTTTATGTTAAATAATACATATTATAGGATTGGACAAGATAATCCTCTTTGTTATATATGGTGCTATTCCATTTAGATAATAAAGATAATTTGTCTTTAACAAAATTTAAAATTGATGCCTTCGGAAGGGGGAGGAGTATAATGATAAAATCCATATCTTTTAAAAACTACAAAGCATTTAAAGAGTTATCTAATTTAAATTTTAAACCTATTACTATTTTATGTGGTACTAATAGCTGTGGTAAAAGCTCGATTATGCAAAGTTTGCTTTTGTTGAAACAAACAATGGAAAGCCAAAGTCCTAATCAATTTCTTTTACTTAATGGAAGATTTGTCCATTTGGGATCTTTTGATAATATTATTTATAGAAAAGATCCAAATAATCAGCTTGAATTTTCTTTTTCTTTTTCTATAAGCAGAGAAGAAACTAAAGGAAGAGATTTTCCATTCAATTTATTTTTTCAAGATTTTTTCCCAATTCATGATAAAAAGCAGAAACAAGAAATTAGAGTACAAATTAAGCTTACATTAAAAACTTTTAATGAGAAGAAATCTAGATATATAAAGCCTATTATAATAGATGAATGGAGTCTAACAGCAGAAGCTAGTAATTGCTTAAAGCCTGCTATCCATTATAATCTCAAATTACGATCGGAAGACGAGTATATATATCATTGGGAAAATTTGGAATTTAACAACTCTTTTTTAAAAACTGGAAACCTCATAGTAAAGGTAAAATTTGCAAATCTCTTTCCAATAAGTGTAGAAGAATTAAAAGAGAATAATGGTGCTCATAAAAAGGAAAAGGTTGAATCATCCTTTGTGTTACGTTTATTTTCAGAACTAGTACAGGTATTCTTGGGTTCGTTAACATATATTGGCCCCTTAAGAGAAGAACCTTCTCGAAGATATATATACGAAGATGAAATAGTTGAGATTGGTATTAAGGGGGAAAATGCAGCATACATATATTTGTCAGAGAAAGATACAATTATCGGAAATCATTACTTTTATAATCAAAGTGATGATACTTTTAAAATTAAGGGAAGGGTTAAGCTTTCAGTTGCGGTCAAAGAGTGGTTGAATTTAATGAATATTAGAGAATTTACTCCTGAAGCTCAGAATGGAATTATTTATTTAAACCTAGATTCAGGAGCATTAAAAACTAGAGTTAATATAGCTGATGTCGGTTTTGGTGTTAGTCAAATATTTCCGATAGTATTAGAAGGACTTAGGATGCCTAAAGGAAATACCTTACTGTTAGAACAACCTGAAATTCATCTTCATCCAAAATTGCAAATGCAAATGGCAGATTATTTTATCGCGCTTGCTTTGTCAAATAAGAGAGTTATAGTAGAAACGCATAGCGATCATGTTATAAATCGACTCGTTCGTAGAATAGTAGAGGATAAACAAAATAAACTAAATGATTTAATTGGTATATATTTCATTAAGCCAACAGATAATGGAGCTATTTACGAGGAGATTAAGATAGACGAAACAAAAGGCATTGCAAATTGGCCTGAAGAATTCTTTGATCAGGTGGCTATTGAGCAAGAAAAGATATTAAGAGCAGGTATTCAAAAGCGGATGAATCTAAAGACTAAAGAAGGTTTTAATTCATGAATGCCGTTTTTGATCCATCTATACTATTTATTTCTGACCAGGATTGGTTTGATGGTAGTAAGAAAGATTTTTTCCTGAAATATTTATTAGACAATTTAACGATAATTAACAAATTTAAAATTAGTAAGATTTATTGGACAGAAGACTTAAATGTTCTTTTATGGTCGTCCCCCAATGTTCCTCCTTGGAGGATTGATACAGATACACGAAATTCATTAGTGCCAATCATCTATCGTCTTTTTCCCGATTGTACAATAGATGTACAAAATAGTGTAACAGAAGCCTGCTTGATTCAGCCCGAGTTGCGATGTAAATGCTGTAAATGTGAAGTAGATACGAGTTTTATGCAAATGATGCACTCCTTAATAACTAGAGATGAAGATGTATATTTTTGTGTAGGCCAAAATAATATTATGAAGGATGGAACAAACTACATTTTTTACTGCAATTGTCATGCAACAACACTTACTCCATTAATTATTTCAAACCATCTGCACTGGCTAAGACATATTGATTTAATAAACGAGTATTGGCCCAAAAAAAATTGCACTGAAGAGATAGAGAAATTTAAACAGGGATTATCTATCTGGGCTCTTCGTACAGACAGTCATGATCAATTTTTGTACGATTATAGTTTTTCTCCTAAATTTATTGACGATATAGTTGACACTAATACCTATCAAGAAGCTATATTTTCAACTATAGCTAAAAGACTCATGTTGAATCAATCTGATGCTTCAGATTACGCGGGTATTAATGATGAACCTGTTAGAAACATGCGTTATAGCGTTAACGGTGTGCGAAAATCAGTGAGGCGATTTAGAGTTTCTGGTGAAAATAGAGTGCATTATTGCTATCCCGATGCAGGCAAGATATTATTCTTAAGATATTTTAGAGAAGGACAACATGATACAGGCTTACGTTAGACCAGTCGTATTAACCTGACTGGTCTTTTCCATTTAGTGACTATTATGATTGATTTATGGGAATAATTTCTAATGTCAATTTATATTATGTAAGAGGTAAATTGACATTAGGAGGGACTATGTATTGCCTAAATGTTAGACTAATGGAGCAACTGAACAAGTATAATATGAAGATTGACACATACGAAATTATTAGAGAAAGGCCAGATCAAAAAATCGAGACAAAGGTAATTAATGAGTATAAAATACGAAAGGATTACCACAGGGACATAATCTTTAAGTCAATGGAAGGCTTTACCGTGGTTATTATTTCCAGAAATTTCTGCACTCTATCAAATTCTAGACAAGTAGAAATGCATTTCTATGATGCGATTACTGGGAATGAAGGATTTTGTTTGCGCAATCCGTATGAGTTAGTTTAGTGTTGATTTGATTAAAAAAAAGAGATAGTATAAATATAATAAAATCCGCATTATTCCATAATCATCGGAATAATGGCGGATTTTTTGCTTTTCTTTATGACGCCTATAGTCGTTTTTTCGGTCAACCCAGATAGGGGCCAGTTTTAATTCTGGGGTCATTGCCCGATTAGGCTTGCCGGCGATTTTCAAGGCATTCGGATTAATGGTTCCGCATTTGATTATATTCTTATTCTTGGGCATGATAGCACCTCCCATGCTGATATCATATAATCGTCTCAATCGAGATTGGCAATTATGAAATGGCTTATCAATTGCATGTAGTATCTATATAAAGTATAATGGTTGTTGGTTAATGTTTCCATATCAGCGTATAAAACAAAACAATATTTTCAGGAACTGATGCTATGATGAGCGTAATAGAAGATATGCTGACACAGTAGAAAACGTAAGGCTTCCAGTAATGTTAGATATAATTTGTATTTATAAATCTGCATAAGTACCTGCGCGATAATATTTATCCATCTTAGGAATAAATCAGCCATCAAATTACTACTAGAATTAGGAGGTATACTTTTGCAAACTGAAAGTGTAGCTCGTGAGCGACTTCAACGTGTTTTTCGTTTTTTACAAGCACTTGACCAACACCGTAACCCGGTAAGACGGCAAGTTTCGGATCATTCATGGGTACTAAAACTATATGAACTTCCTATGCATCATACTGTTAGTTTTACATACCCACGTAACACTATTTCAGATTCTGATGTCGTTTTTCGAATTCGTCGTCCTAATCTGAGTCCCTGTCCAGAACCACCTTACAGCCTAGTGCAGTGGCTAGAGCCTCAGTGGCAGGAGCCATTTAAAAAAAGTTTTGTAAAGAAGTCCATCGTACGTTATCAAAAGGATGGAACTAGAGTCGAAGAAGCATTATCTGATAACCTCGTTCGCAAAGAAGCCTATGAAAAGTGGATTGCTGAGCGAAATGATTGGGCAGATAAAGAGGTTCCCGCTCGTCAGGCCGCCAAGATTTTTGAATTAGTATATGAACTTCATGGGCAGATTCAAAAAGAGGGAGAGCGTATCGAAATTGTCTTAGGTGATGGGATACTTAACTGGCGTCGTAAGGACGGTGGAATCCACTATCCTTTGATATTACAACGATTACAACTTGTCTTCCATCCTGAAATCCCTCAATTCGAGTTTGTGGAAACCGAACAGGACCCGGAACTCTATACTGCACTTTTTCAAGCCATGGAGGGTATTGATGGCTCTTTTTTTGCGGAATATCAAAGTCAATTGTCTTTGGCAAACTTCCATCCACTAGAAGGTGAAAATACTTCGGTATTCTTGACCAAATTAGTAAATCGATTGTCAGCGCGCGGGAAATTTGTAGGCGTCGAGCCGCTTTACGGTGAAGAAGACGAACCACGTGTCGGACGCGCGCCGATTATCTTTGTTCGCAGGCGAACAGCAGGCTTCGCCAACACCTTACAGAAAATAATAGAAACCATACCTCGAGTTGAGCCGGATATGGAGAGCGCTTTAATGAATGTGTTAGGCATTGGAGCGCGAGAGATAACGCATTCCCGGGATACTAATATGCCAGTCATCGCGGATGATGTATTATTAGGAAAACATGCCAATACAGAGCAGATTCAGATTGCAAAAACCATTGATAAGTACCCTGGAGTATTAGTTCAGGGTCCGCCTGGAACAGGTAAAACACATACGATTGCGAACCTCATTGGCCACTTCTTGGCGTTAGGTAAAACTGTCTTAGTAACTAGCCACACAACCAAAGCACTTCGTGTCTTGCGAGATAAGATGGTACTAGAATTACAGCCATTGTGTGTGAGTGTACTGGATAATGACTCAGAAGGTAGGAATCAATTACAAAGGTCAGTTCAAGGGATTATCGAGAAACTTTCTACGTTAAATGAAGATTCGGTTACCAGGAAAATTGAAGAATTGGAACAGCATAGGGAAAAGCTGGTTACAGATATTGAGACTACTCGTCATACATTACTACGAGCTCGGGCTGACGAATACGTTGAGATTGTTATTGGAGATCACTCTTTTTCGCCATCAGAAGCAGCTCGATTCGTATCAGATGGGGTTGGTAAGCATGACTGGATACCAGGCCCCGTTCTTGAATTACAGCCAATATCACTGACTACTCAAGAAGTAGTAGAACTTTATATGACCAATAGTACTATCAGTTCCGAAGATGAAATAGAGTTGGCTGAATCTATTCCTAAGCGCGACGGATTGCCGCTACCATCTGAATTTGAAGTATTAGCTAACAGTTTTTCGGAGACTTGTTTAGCAGAAAAGGTGTCATTTCCTTCCCATTGGGTTTTAAATCATGAATATGTAGCATCAGAAAAGTTGGCTAGGCATTTAAGACAATTAGAGGTAGTGTTAGAGCCGCTTGTTTCTGGTGAATCGTGGAAGATAGCCACCTTATACGCAGGGTTGCATAAACGTGATGCTGCTTGGAAAAAGCTAGTTGAACACATCCAAAATGTAGTTGATTTTGCTGTTGACTCAGAGATTGATTTTGCAAGATATCAACCTGAGATAGAGACTCCTGAGGACGTTCAACCAATACTGAAAATCATAGACGATATTATCACATATTTAGACAAAAATAATAGTTTTGGTTATGCTACCCTTTGGCTGAAGCCAGCTTGGAAAAAGTTAATCACTTCAACTAAAGTGGCTGGATACTCTCCTAGTAGGCGTGAACATTTTCAAGCACTAAAGAAAAAATTACTTTTAAAATCAATGCGGACGGATTTAGTTTGTTTATGGGATTCTTTAATGAGAGATAATGGGGCTCCTGATCTTCGGGAATCTATTGAAAGGCCAGAAGACTATGCTTATCAGTTTTGCAGCCACATTTCACACTGTTTGAGGTGGCATGGGGATATATGGATGCCATTTGTAGATGAGTTAAGGATAGTAGGGGTTCAATGGGATTCTCTCTTTGCTGACCAAACACCTTGTGCAGCCGCTTTCGGCGACATTGTAAGATTAAGCCAAGCAGCATGTGGACCATTACTAGATATACTAACAAATCTTAAAACTGATGCTATTATTCGAGAAATAAAACATCAGCAAACGGCATGGGGATCATATGTACGGGAATACGAAGTACCAGGAAAGTCTAATTCTATTGTGAACGCCTTGTTATTAGCTATTGAACGATTTGATATTGATAAATATAGTAAAATATTACAGCGTATTTATGAGTTGGAAGAGCTTAATGTAGTAGCGGAACGTAGAAGAAAATTAATCCATGTATTATCTATGACGGCGCCCCAATGGGCGGATGCTGTTGAGAAACGACTAGATAATCATGGATTAGCGCAACTTCCTGGAGATGTAATAAATGCTTGGAATTGGCTGCAATTAAAGCAGGAATTGAACAGACGGCACAGTATATCGATAGAAGCTCTACAAAAGAAGACAGAGACTCTAAATGAAGAGCTACAAACGACAACTAATGCGCTAATTAATCTTAAAGCTTGGTATTATCAACGTAAACGTACAGGTTTAAAGCAACAACAGGCGTTAATTGGTTATGCCGATACTATGAGAAAGATTGGGGCCGGAACCGGAAAAAGAGTACCACAACTTCGTGCTCAGGCCATGGAACTTATTAAAGAGTGTCGGCAGGCTGTGCCGGTATGGATAATGTCTATAGCCAGAGTTGTTGAAACATTTGACCCCGCTGTTACGAAATTTGATGTGGTAATTATAGATGAGGCTAGCCAATGTGATGTAATGGGACTCATTATGATGTATCTGGCTAAAAAGGTTATTATTGTAGGTGACCATGAACAGGTCAGTCCGCTTGCGATCGGACAGCAACTCGATATTGTTACTAACCTCATTAACCAGCACCTAGTAGGTGTTCCACTTGCAAAATTATACGATGGTCAAACTTCAATATATGATTTGGCTCGTGCTTCCTTTGGCGGACTCATTTGTCTTACAGAGCATTTTAGATGTGTTCCGGATATAATTCAGTTTAGCAATTATCTTTCATATGAAGGCAAAATTAAGCCTCTCAGGGATAGTAATTCTACAAGTATTCACCCTGCAACGATATCGCATTACGTACCCAATGCAAGAAGTTACAAGAAGGTTAATCTTGTCGAGGCTGAAGAGATTGTAAAAATTATCACAGCCGCTTCGAAGCTCAAAGAATATGAGGGCAAAACATTTGGTGTTATTACCCTACTAGGAGAGGAACAGGCGATAGAAATAGAACGTCGTCTTCGCCAAGCTTTGTCTGTAAAGGAATTTGATGAACGCAAACTTATCTGTGGGACAGCGGCTCATTTCCAGGGTGATGAGCGAGATATTATGTTCTTATCAGTCGTTGAAGGTCCGCCAGATAAGCCTCCACTAAGAATCTTATCTAATGGTCACATGGACATGTATAAAAAGCGTTATAATGTTGCAGCTAGCCGGGCACGTGATCAATTATGGGTCATTCATTCACTTCAACCAGCTATTGATTTACAACCAAACGATCTAAGACGTAAGCTTATCCAATTTGCTGAAAACCCAGCTACATTTTCTCAGGATTTGAAACAAGGTATGGAAAAAACGGATTCTGGTTTTGAGCGGGATGTTATTAGGCGGTTACGGCAGAGGGGGTATCGAGTTACTCCCCAATGGAAAGTCGGTCACTATCGAATTGATATAGTTGTAGAGGGGGGGAATAACCAAAAACTTGCGATAGAGTGTGATGGGGATAGATATCATCCGATTGAAAAGCTCCAAGAAGACATGATGCGTCAAGCGGTATTAGAGCGTTTGGGATGGCGCTTTGTACGCATTCGCGGTAGCCGTTATTATCAAGATCCAGAGGAGGCACTTATTCCAGTTTGGGAGAGGTTAGCTGAACTTGAGATTGAGCCACTCGTTAATGATATTACTCCAAATACTTTGGCAGATGAAAAAATCCTATATTATAAGGTTCTTGAGGCAGCGGGGATAACTAGTGAAATCGATATTGGATTAGAAGATGATGATGAATCAGAATCAGTTATAACTATTGCTTCTGGTGGAGAAGAGTTGCCAGTAATCAAATCGTTATTAGAGACATCGTCCCTTTCGGCATACGAAGATATAAACCTTGAGCTTGAGTGCATAGAGAACGAATCCGCTGATCCTACCCTAGCTGCCGTAATCGAAACCGTAGATAGTAAGGATGAAAGTACAAATGTGCCTCCAGAACGATGCCCTTGTCAAAAAGAGAACCACTGGATATATAGCACTACCAGCGAAATGTGGTTAGAGTTAAGCCATTGGGGTAAGAAAACTGAGAAGCTAACCTCTTGGGATCGAAAGTTTGCTTATGATATCGGGTTAAGACTTTCAAAAAAATGGGAGTTAACAGAGAAACAAATATTAGCTGCGGAGCGACTTTATAATAAGGTTGTAGCGCAAGGATTCAAAACTAATGTCAAAAAGTAATAAGGGAGGCACTTAGTGCCTCCTTGCGACGTTTGTTACCGTTATTGTCCATGTCCTTCTGCTTACTAATATGTATGTTTATTATTTTCCTGGCACCCAAACCAATCGACTGCGCACCCTGGTCGCCAAGTTTATCGCCGTTAAATCTACAGTATCATCAACACTTCCAGCTTTGATAAGTAGCTGATAAATTCGTGTATCAGGAGTGACAGCATATAGCCCTGGTGCCATAACGTGACCAACAACTAGAACTTTAAATTCAGTGGGGCCGAGCAAATCCGTGTACAGGGTGAGGCTAATACCTATTGTTAACAAGAAAAAGATCAATGCGACTAGGAAACAGTAACAGTGTCTAGGCATTTCGTTATCCTACCAGAATCTGATAAGCAATGAAAGCTAATAATAGGACTCCACTCGCAGCAATTACAGCTTGTTTTTGTGAGAGCGGTTCTTTTTGTTCATTTTCCCGAAAAAGTTCCATTGCCATTTTGTTATAGTCAGGTTCATCATCCACGGTAAGCCTAATAATCGGTTTGCCGCATCTAGGGCATATTTGAGCGTCGTCCGGGCATTCATGGCCACAATAAGCGCACGTGATCATAGAAAAATTCCCTCCTCGAATAAAAAGAGACATATGTAAATGTATATTTATTATAATTCAATATCAACCATACTACCAGGCGCTTCATGAATTTTGCCGACAAGGGCACGCCACTCATCGGACTTGAGAAAAGCTTGTCCAGGATCTACAACATAAGCCGGCACTCGGAAATTCACTGTATTGCCAAAACTTGCAACAGCAAGAATACCACCGTATGCTGCTAAAGAGATGCGGTCAAAGTCAATGATAGGGAGGGCTTGGTCGAGAAAAAGCTTTTTATAGACTGTTATTTTCATTTTTGACCTCTAGAACCTGGTTGTTAACAATAATATAACTTTCATTGCGAAGTGCGCGTAATGCGCATTCAAGGTCCATGTCTTTTACTAAAAGATAATCAGTGTTATATGTAGAAATAGCAAAAATGCTAACACCTGCGTTGGCAAGAACTGTAGAAACTACTGACAAAATGCCAATCAAACTAAAATCCAGTATTCCTACTATTTTAAGCGCTCGCCATCCTCTTTCACATATTACTTCTTCAGGGATGGCCATTTCTGGGCAGACGATTGAAAGTTCATCAGAAGTCTTTGTGATCGCAAAAAACGACCCCTGATAAGCCCATTGCGGGATGTTTTGAGTAGAGTTTAGTTTAGAAACGCCAAGCGTATCCGGTAAAACCTCGAATTTTAATTTTTCTTCTGACATATTGCATCTCCTATAGCATCTTTATTTTGATTTTTGCACTATTCATCAATTTATGTTACGGCCTACAAACCTTGCAAGGCACATACCCCTCGTCAATAGCTTCGTTTCGACTCTCAAAATAAACTTTATTATCTTCATTCATTTGGCCGACGTACCGGCAATCGGAATAATGGAACTTGTGTGTATGCGCATTTCCAATATAACTACTGGACAACGGGCAGACATCACCAGTGCAGTCAAGTGTATCTGCACCAACAGCGGCTGTCAGGGCGAGGAGTAAAACAAGGGTAAGGATAAGAGCGGTTATTCGTTTGGTCATGATGATTCCTCCTAACAAGATTTAAACAAAAAGAACCAATATTAAATTTGTCGTCCCAAGAACGTGTGTTTGCAAAAGAGAAAGTATGAGCAAGAATTTTGAAGCATGAATCTGCATAGTAGAAAAATATAACATTTAAGCGTATTGTCAATATGCAATGCAAATACTATACTTAAGCTAGGGAAGGAGGAGAGCATTATGAGCAAATTTCATACTATAACAATAATTGTCGTTGGAATAATTGCTGTAGCTATGGGAGCTCTAATGGCATCATTCCCCGATTCATTTATTAAGGTAGTTGGTTATGCATCAGGATGGATATTGCTGTGCGTAAAAGTCTTATATGAAAAATGGGATAAGTTTTTTATGACTATACAAAAATTTAAATATAAATTTTTCGGATTAGATACTCTTTGGAGCTTGACCGTAAAGTATGAATTAGAAACTAATGAAGATGTTATTTTGTTAGTACGGAAAACATTATTATCTTGTGAGTTGAAAGATTTAAAGATAAGTCAACCATTCGATCATATTTTGGTGGTAAGGTCAGAAGGTATGACATGGGAATTTATTGATGACGATGGAGACTTAGAGGTTCATTTATTTGATATAAATGTTACTTATAGTAAGGCCGATAAATTAATTACTAAGATTATTTCTCCCTGCTTTCAACTCATTGAGAATAAGCTAAATATACATAAAAAACACTATTTCTTATCCGTTACGTTCGAAAACAATCCGTTTATTGGATTATATATGAGTAAGATTGCGGGGAAAGATTTGGTTAATTTCGACATTACTTTTAAATTAGAGGACAATCGAGTGGAAGTTCATAAAGACAAAATTATTATTCAAACGGATAGCATTACTGATTTAACCGAAATATCAAAAGACGTTTTAGCAATATCCCCTCAATAAGAGGGGATTTATTATTTTATATACTTACAATACACATTTAAAATTAATTCTAACTCAGAAGGGACATCAGGATTTTGGGTGATTTGGTTTTTAATTCGACTATATATTACGATAGCGCCATTTTTTGTTATGCTTATTGATATGGTACGACCTCTAAATTCGTAAGGTAGTGATAATGCACTAATCACGCCTGCTTCGGCGGCAGCTTTAAATTCTTCGCTCTGATCAACATGGTTACCGAAATATCCTGCTGCTTTTAAATATTGTTTTTTCTTTTGTAGTTCGGCAAACCATGCGCCGCTGATTATGGGTAATAATGGCTGTATTTTTTTAAAATCAACGTCAATATGTTCACATAAAAATCCAGACGATTTGTCATTTTTCATTTGATTTAAAAATGTTTCAACAGTTTGTTTTCCAGTTCCTATTATCATCAAATTGAGGCCAGATATGTAATACATACAAAATTGATGTGGTTCCAAGTACCATGTAAATGAAGTTTCCAAAATACGCCCATGCTTATTTTGTTTGACATCTTGAAAGGCAGTATATTTAACCACCTCATGTTCATTCCCATTGATAACAATCCTACAAAATGACTGATCTGCAACTTCATATCTGCTTTCAGGTAATATTTCTACACCTGCGAGAATACCTTGATTTGGAACAAAATATTTATCTTGATTTGTAAATTTAATAAGATGACAAATAGTATAGCTTACAGCCATATCAGCACACCTTTCACGAAATAAATGTTCGGCAAAAATCTACAAATAAAACACGGCTTGTCCGATTAGTGCTGTGCAAATTCGTAGCATTAATAGGAAATTACTATTTCACTCAATATCTGGTGTACAACCCGAGGATCAGGGCGTTTTTCCTGGATGAACTTAGCCAGTAAACTGGAGTCTATATCATTGGAATAAGAAAGTAAGTGGGCCGCAAACTCGTTTGCCTCAGCTTCTTTCCGTGATTTAATGAAATAAGTGCCGGACAAAGTGTAGTAGTAGCCATAGGCAGGGTGCAGTCGGGCATGTCCTAATTCATGGCATAGGACTACCTTCTGGTTCGCCTCAGACAGTGCTGCGTTTAAGGCTATGTATTTTTGTCCCAAAGCTCTTACCTTAAACCCCCTAACGCTGTCGGGTAGTGCTAGCTCCATGACGGTAATACCTAAGTCATTGGCAAGGTAATAAGGATTTGCAGTGCCATATTTTTTTACAAGATTAGAAACACGCAATTTTATATTCATACAATAACCTCTAAAAAGAACAAATGTTCTACAAGAAACGACAAATAAAAACACGCCAGAGTAATATCGTATTACTTAGCGCGTTTAAGTAGTGAAATTTCTGCTTCGTTTTCGAAAAGTCGTTTGGCAACAATATCTGTTTTAGCTTCAATTCTTGAAATAGCTTCTGTTTCGTGATAGGTTTTTTCAACTAAATCAAGTAAAGCTTGATCAGCATCTTTGAGGTTTTTAATTTCAGACAGTATGTCTTTTTGTCCTTGATCTAAACTCCTTTGGCCTTGTTCAAGGTTTGACAGTTTTTCAAGTACCAGTCTTTGAAAGTCTTCATTGGTCATTGTTTTGCTCCTTCCTGACCTTATTTTGCCTGCTTTCTAAGCTGAACGATATTTCTATCATGTTAGGCAACTTTACTCACAACAAAGGAAAGGTCAGTTTGAATCGAGTCAAGGCGTTCGTCAAGGTGCTCGCGAAGTTGGGTATTTTCATCTCCTCGCAGATGAAAGCCGTTTGCTAAAGCGGTAAGTTTTGTGCCATAGTCTTGTTCCATACGGAGTTGACTAGCCTTGACTTCCTCCAGTTCGGCACCAACATTACCAACAGCGCGGATTAATTGTTCCATTAACTTTTCCAAGCGGTCAAATCGTTCCTTGCTCATTAGCTTCTTTTTCCCTTCTGGCTTTGGCTGCGGCCCGAGCCTTTTTATTTTTCTCCCTGGCATCCCAGAAGATAATTTCGAGAGATTTACGGATTTTGGCTTTATCATCTTCGGTGAGCGGTACACCGTCAAACATGATTTCTTGGTTGTCTAGAAATTTTTCCAGGTCTTTGGGCTTGTTTTGTTCTGTTGCTAGGATAACTTCATTACGGCCAACTAAATCGTCGATTGTAATACCAAAATAATCTGCAAATCGTTGTGCTGTTTCAATTGGAGGGTTACTATCACCCTTCTCATAACCTGATATTGTCTGCTTGGATAAATTAAATATTTTACCAAAATCAGATTGAGTTAGACCTCTATCTTTTCTTAATTGGCGAAGTCGTTCAGGAAAAGCACTCATCATAACACCTCAAATTTATTATAATCCATTATTACTGGACAAACAACAAATAATACAAAAGTCCTATTAAAATTGACTAAAATACGTTGACAGTCCGGATATGCTGGATTATAATGAAATTAGTCAAATATAACCGGACTTTGGAAGAGGTGGTATAAATGAAATACAGGTATAGAGAAGTCCGAAAAGGAAAAAAGTTAACTCTTGAAATGGCAGCTAAAGGTATTGGTAGGACAAAGCAATGGTTATCTGAAGTGGAGCGAGGTAACATTAATCTTGCTTATAATGAGGCGGTTAAATTAGCGCAAGTATATGGGGAAACACCGGATATTTTTTTGCCTTTAAAGTCCGACAATATCGGACAAATAAATGAGACCGAACAACAACCAACCGCGCTACCGAAAACTGGCTGAAGGGAGGTGGAGTGAGTAGATTTCTATTATTCTTTAACTAACATACGCGTATACCCAACATGGTTAGTATTCCCGGTTACGTCAATCCAGTTTCCTAGAATAGGTATATTGAATTCGTATTTCTTAGGGATCCATTTATTGTCCTGATATGAAAAAAGAATGCGGTATTTTATAAAAAGGTTATCATCATTATTATTAAAAGTATTGCAGGCTTCAGCAGCCTCTTTTGTTGTTTGATTGTCAGTAGTCAAGACTCGCATTTTATAGATGAGATAGCCGGTATATGGGGTGATGATGGAATTAGTTTTTTGAATGTCATATGAATAGTCATAGGGTATATCGCATTTGCTTTTTAACCACTTAGTATCTGTTGAAACAGAAAAAACAATTATCCTTGGATCGTCTTGATAGCTGTGTAAATGCTTTTGTATTGTCTCTTTAAAAGAAGTAATTGCCATTTCTTCATCTGGCACGGCGAATGCGGAAGTTTGAAGTAAAAATAGTAGGCATAGAAGCAATGGGAGTATCTTTTTCATTATTCATCATCCTTTCTGGCTTGTCAGACAAGTAAAGCAAATAGTCAACGCTGACACTGAAGTATTCGGTTCTCAATGAATGCTTTTTAGTTGGATGGATAAATTATCGGTTTATTTTTAAACCGTTCTCGCCATTTTTCTATAGTGCGGGGGAGAGCCTTAGTTCTATTGGTATTAGTAAAATAGTAGACGTTGTTTCCTTCAATAACCGCAGCCCAGAACTTATTATCATCTCTATACATAATAATTGATTCTACTTCAGTAAAAAGACCTCTGATCGCCATTGAGTAAGCATGAGCTCCAAAATTGTCAAGATCTTCTGTGGGGAAAGTAAATTGAGCTGTTTTTTGAAATGCTAAATAATGCTCTTGGACTAATGATTTAAAAGTATCTTTTTGTACAGAATTTAAAAAGGTGAAGTCTATGTCAGAAACATCTTTTAATTTTTCATTTTGTCCGACATATTCACCAGAGAAACCAACACCCATACCACCATAATAATACATTTCATAACTTTGTTTAATTTTAATTTTTTGACCATCAAGTTCAAAAGTTAGTGTTCCTTTTCTTCCATCATTGAAAATAGCGGAATTTCCTTTAATAAGTGCTACTCCTGATACACCCCCGGTATGGGAACCGCTAGCTGATTTCATGCTGAAATAGAAACTATCTCCTGTATTATACGAAATATCTATTGTCGAAGGAGAAAAAACGCCGTTTTGTCTCAAATATCTGCCTTGCCAACTATGGTTTATATTTACTGATGATAGTGGTGGAGCATCAGGCTTATAAAGTGTAACTTGCAACGGAAGTTCATCTATTGAGCCTTTTTTACCGTCGATCCAGACACCTTCGATTCGATCAGGCGAGACGAATACTCCACAGAACCTAGCTCTAAAATGGCCATATTCATCATATTCAGTAAGATTAATTGAGTCGTCGGATGAGATTGTGCCGTCAATCATTATATCTTTCTGAAAAGCATCATAATAATAAGTTCCAATGACTTTTCTATTTGAATCGGTAGAAACATTCATATGAATCTCACTGTTGCCAACGGTTCCAATAAAAGTTGTTTGATTAACTTCAGCAAAGACATTACCTGAGCAAGTTAAAGAAAAGATCAATAAAAACATAGTTACTATTCTAATCGTATGCAATAGATCATCTTCTTTCCGGCTTGTCGGACAAGCCTAGTAAATAGTCAACGCTGACATTGAAATAGTCGGCAATAGCGACAGTCATTTCGAGATTGGGAAGGCGAATGCCAGATTCCCAGTGTCCTATAGTTTGTTTAATGACACCTAATTCTTTTCCAAGTTGTTCCAAGGTAAGCTTTTTTGATGATCGCAATTCTTTCAATCTATGATTGAAAATTTCTTTATTAAACATAAAAACAACCCCTTGGCAGTCTACATCATGTAGACTAAAATAAAGACAATAAATCTACATGATGTAGACAAAGAAAGTTGAGGTGGTGATCATGACCAATTTAAAAAAAGCGCGTATTTCTAGGGGGTTAACAGTACGACAACTTGCCGGATTATTAGGAATAACTTTTCAGTATGTTAGTCTCTTAGAAAATGGCAAGCGTAAACCATCTTTTGATGTTTCGTTGGTGTTAAAAGAATTTTTTTGCATCCCGGCAGAGGAGCTACTGGCGGTGACGGAAGAGAAGAAAGCGGGGTGAGAAAGATCTAGACAAACTAAAAAGCTAGAGCCGCAATTTTTTGATAAGTCTTGGGATCAGATACTGCCATAAATTTTTTCCCATCTTTGAGGTAACAAACAAAACAAACTTCTTTTTTATTTCCTCCGGCTAGCACTCCAGCGGCACCGCCTACAAGAAGTCCTAGTCCTCCAGTTAGAATACCGCCTACAATACCACCGGCTAGACCCCAGCCTGTTGCTCCTAAAATCTTCTTTTTATTTTCTTCAGTAACAATTTCTACACTTTCAATATTGTTATTTAGCTTTACATGTGTTCCACCGAACAAACCATAATTTAAAGTGGCTTGTCCAAAAGTTTTGTCAAATGAAGCATTTTTAGGAAAATTTCCAGCAATTATTTTAAATGACATTATTCATCATCCTTTCGACTGTATACGCTATTGAGAATGTCATTTGTTGATTGTTTCAATTCCCTCAGAATGCCATCCATCATTTTGATAAAGTAATTGAACCGCATACCAAGTACGAATAGTAGCCCCAAAACTATTTTTAGCATCAACGTAACAAGCGACTCTCCAACGATTTATGTTTCCATCAACTTTTTCAATTGCTGCTTCAGTAATGTTTCCAAATTTAGCAGAAGACGGATCTTTTAGGCTGCGGCGAATGATTTCTTTTGCCATAACAAATGCCGTAATATTATTAGGCCCCGAGGATACTGATGAGGTTTTCTGCTGTTTAGGTGTTTCTTCGTTTTTTGTGGTTTGAACTGCTTTATCTTGCTTAGTCGTATTTTTTTCTAAATCTGTGATAATAGCATGGGTAAAAAATGCTACTACAACTACAAAAGCTGTGCCAAATAGAAGTATTGTTTTTAGTTTTCTTCTCCAAGTTAGCAGCTTATTTTGAGGAAGCGGCATAGTACATTTCGGGCAAAATTTCCACTCATCATTGCATTTAGATTTGCAGTTGGGACAGAGCAATCAGCATCATCTCCTCTCCGGCTTGTCGGATAAGCCTACTAGGTAGTCGAGGGATACCTCGAAATATTGGGCGAGGGCAACAGATACATCTAAAGTAGCATCTCGGTATCCTGTTTCTATATTGCTAAGCATCTGCTTTGATATCCCTATTGAGCTTGCAACTTCATCTTGCTTGATGTTTCTTCCAGTTCTTAATTGTCGTATTCGCTGTCCAACAATCTTTTTATCAAACATAATAATACCTCTTGACTGTACGCAAATTGCGTACTATAATAAAATTAATTAAGTACGCAATTTGCGTACAGAAAGGAAGGTGGTGACTTTGAGACACATCTTTAGAATGATTAGAAATCAACGTGGGTTGACACTATTACAGGTTGGCGAAGGAGTAGGCGCATCAAAACAGATGATATGTGATATTGAACACGGAAGGCGTTCACCTTCGCGGGATTTGGAAAAGCGCCTAGTCAAATTCTTCGGCATCCCGGCAGAAGAACTGCTGGCGATCAGCGAAGAGAAGAAAGTGGGGTGAAAAAGAGTGTGCACAGATTATATCTTAAGTCAAATTCATCTAATGGAGTTACGTAAGAAACGTATCCAGGAACGTTTAAAAAATATCACTGATCTTGAGCAACGCCAAGCTGTTTTAGATGCTCTAACAAGACTTGATTGTTGCGTTCAATCATTAAAGCAACGGTGTGAAGCATAGCCTCCTCATTTGCAATAACTAAAGACGCTTTTAGTGTTTTGCTGTCATGTAGGTTTTCCTCAAAGGCTTCGGTAGTAAGTTCAGCACTTTTAGCTGCAAATTCAGCTAATGCAACAGCAAGCATTTCTTCGACCGTTAATCCTATTTTTATTGGTGTTTTCTTATTACTCACTTTTAAATCATCCTTTTGACTTTAATCCATTTAGTGGATTTTCGCTAAAAAGATGCAATTTCCTGTATTGCGAGGTGGAATTAGGTGACATTTGGAAAAAGAATTTGTTTTCTGCGGCTTAGGATTGGTAAATCCCAAAAGCGAATTGAGGCTGAAACCGGTATTCCTCAAAGGACTCTAAGCGACTGGGAAAATGACAAATCGGAACCGAAAGTATCTGATTTACCAAAGCTAGCGTCAGCTCTTGGAATTTCTACATCAGAACTGATTGGCGACCAGCCAACGCTACCGAAAACCGGATGAAGGGAGGTGAGATAATGTCCAGTTACGCAAAAAACTTAGAAAGACTGCAGCAAGCAAACCGAATGATAGCGCTGTATGCCAGTTTTATTCCCCGATCGAGAGACAAATATGAGAGTGCCTACTTTTACCGACTGCAGTGTAAGTGGCTCCAAAAAGCGGATGCCTTGACAGCCAGGCTCAACGGTATGAAATGTAAAAGACACGGAAGGAGGGGAGCATGAAGCCTACATTTATACATCGTCACCAAATGGATAATATCCGCTGGCGGGGTGATCTTGATACCGAACCCTTGGAATGGAGTCCTACACAACGTTGGTTGTTAGTAGTGCTGTTTATTATAGCCTTGATGGTGTGAAAGGATGTGAAGAAAAATGTCAGCAATTAAAATTACAGCAGCATTGGTTGTTTCAATGATGCAAAACGCACTTAAGCCAGGCGAAGTCTTGATGGTATTAAGTGTGGCCAAGGCGATGGTAGAAAAAAAGCCCGCCGGGGTAGGCAGGCAAGTGGGGTGAGAGATACAAGGAGACTCCCGATTTACAAGTTTATTATCTCATTGGAAGGAGGTAAAGTCGATGCTCGCAGATGCCCGAAATGGGCTACATTGGAGCCAAGAAAGGGCCTCAGCAGAGGCTGATATACCCAAAAAAGCACTAGCCAAATATGAGGTATATCCAGAGGAGGCAACACCGGACAGAATACTTAAGCTTTCACAGACATATCAAAACCCGGAAATCTTAGAATGGTACTGCACCGATGTTTGCCCGGTAGGAAAAACAAATCATTGCAAGATGGTGAGCAATGGATTAACCGGCGCGGCCATGAGTGTAGTGGCTGAAACAATGGATTTGCAAACGCTGCAGCACTTATTAATGAAGATTACGTGTGATGGCCGTGTCGATGCCAATGAACTAGGTGACATGGAAAGAATCATGATCGAAATTGAGCATGTTGAAAGAGCAATTCACGCTTTGAAAATCCAGTTTTCAAAAGAAGTTTCTCGCCTAGAAAATGAAAAGTCGCTTGTGCACCAACACAGACGAGTCAGTTAACCAGAATAAAGAGCTCGGCACGCTGACCGGGCAGAGGGAGAGGAAATATGCCAAGAAAACCGTTTGATGCAAAGGTAACTAGGGTATTTGAACCAGATATGGAAGCGCAATTGAAGGGGCTAAAAATCGCTGTTGATTATGCCCGGCGCTTAAAGGCAGGTGTTATCAGTGTTAGCGACACAAAAAAATCCAGTTGAGACAACAAAAACAGTAAGATTTGTTGCGGGAAACCGTAAATACACAGTTACTGGTAGTAAAGCCGAGATTAGCCAGCAAGTCAAAGAGATTGTTTTAAACATAAAAAAAGCCGCTTCCATAGAGAAAGCGGATAACAAAAACCTTCAATCTGATTATATCACAAACTCAAATCTATTTGCAAAGTATAAAGAACGGTTGCAGCAGGCAACTATTGGAGAGCAGGAGGCCAGGCATTTTAGGTGGCACACGTTTTCATTGGAAGCTTGCCAGGAAGCGTTGAGCAATTATATTAGCCTTGCGAAGCAGGCTGAGCACCGGTACCGGGCACGCGGATGGGCACTTACGATTGCACGTGAGCTAATCGGCAGGGGCAGGTTGAATGCGACAAGTGGCAGCGACAGGGGGAGTGTGGCATGAGTAACATTAAGATGATAACCAACTGCCCGTGCTGCCGAGCACCTGGGAAATCCGTGAATGATAGCAAGAAGATTCGTGTTTATGAGTGCCCTAAGTGCGGTAACAAGTGGAGTACCTTGATAATTGATGAAAAGAGGCGTGGCAAATGACTAAGACTGAGCTTGATCTTACTGAAAGCAAAGACTTTGAGCAGTCCATTACCCATAGTGGCAACAGCATAACCGTAATGATTGAGACTGAGAATAGCAAATTGGAATTGGTGTTGAGTATGGCTGATTTTGCAGATTTGATTGCCGATGGGGCTTTGATTTTAAATAAAAATTTGGAGGCGGCTTAAATGTCAGAAGTAGCAGTGTTGCATAATCAGGGTGCCAACGATAGCGCCCTGGTGGATATGAATAGCATGGGCGCCGGTGAAATGGCAGCGCGTCTAGCCGATATGGAAACTAAGCTTGATTTGGTTCAAAAGTTTTTCAAACGAGTGATGAAAAAAGACGAGGATTACGGCATTATCCCAGGGACGGACAAGCCCAGTCTTTTAAAGCCAGGAGCAGAAAAGTTAAATGAGCTTTATGGTTATGCTCCACTAATAAAAGAGAAACATGAAACCCGGGATTTTAAAACTGGATACTACCTCGCTGAAGTGGTAGTGCAGATCGTTCACCGCAGTACGGGACTCATTATCTCAGAAGGGGTTGGAGAAGCCAGTTCCTACGAAAGCAAGTACCGTTATCGCTGGGTGTTTGAAAGTGATTTACCTAAAGGTATTGATAAAGATTCGTTAACTAGCAAGACATTCGAGAGTAAAAAGACCGGCAAAGAATACGCTCGGTACCGGCTCGAAAATCCAGATCTAATTGACCAATGGAATACGGTTCTGAAGATGGCCAAAAAACGTTCCTTGGTTGATGCTACATTATCCGCTACTAGGACATCTGGTATATTCAGCCAGTCAGAAGATGAAATGGAAGCTTGGCTCGAAGGCGAGAGTGGAGAAGTGGTCAAGGATAAACTGGAGAAGCAGCGCAGCAATCCGCAGGCTAGCGATGAGCGTGCAAGCTTCCAGCCGCCGCCCTCTAACGGTGCCCACATTTCTGATAAACAGTATGGAAAGATTGTTGGCGATGCAAAACGAAAAGGCGTCGACGAAGAAAGCATAAAAAGCATTATTCTTTATGTCAAAAAGAAACCGATAAATGAATTATCTACGGCTGAAGCTAGCGCGGTAATTAAGTTTATTGCTGATACTGACGAAGATGGGCTGCAAGATTTGATCCTGCAGGCGGCAATACCGGGTGTCACATCATGAAACTAGCTCACATTGCAGATATACATTGGGGTTTAGGTTATCAAGGCCCCACACTGTCATCAAGGTTTGACGATATCTGCCGGGTGATGGACTGGACGGCTGAACGTATCATTACCGAAGGTTGCGAACTGGTGATTGTAGCCGGCGACATGTTTAGAAAAGCTGATATTTCCCTGGATAAGGCTAGCCGTGAGATTCGTGCGGCAGCCGCCTGGCTACGGAAATTGACAAGCCAAGGGATCCATGTGGTTATCATCTCCGGAACACCCAGCCATGATCCGGCCAGTGCCTATGAGTTGCTGAAAGATTATCAGATGCCTCAAGTAATCATTGTTGCGGAGCCGACGCAGTTCGACATTGATATCTTTAACGAAGGTTTTTCCCTGGTGCTTGTGCCAGGGATGGATCGCTCCAATTTTGTAAGCCGGGACGAATATAAGGGACTGCCAGCACATGAAGTTCATCGCCTCATGACCGAACACATCACAGATATGTGCCAGAGCCTACTGCAAGATTCCAATTACTCTCCAGCTATCCTGGTTAGCCACATGACTTACGACCTGGCCGACACTGGATTTGAGGACGTGCTGCAGCAGAACGAGGCTATCTTGACCACAGATGCCATTAAGGGTTTTGACCTGGTCGCCCTTGGCCATATTCACCGGCCACAGCAAAATGGCCGTGTATTCTACCCAGGATCTCCGGAACGGCTGTCTTTCAACGACGAGAAAGTGGACGCTGGTTTCTGGATCCATGAGCTCAACGAAGGAAAATTCGAATCGCAGTTCATACACACTCCTGCTCGGAGATTTATCACTTTGCAGATGAGTGATAACGGAATATCCGATTTCGTGAACGGAAATCTTGATTTTGAGGACGTTTTTGGTAATATCAGTAACGCTATCGTCCGAATTCGGTACGCTTGCAGCGAAGAACTTAATAAAGCACTGAACCGTAAAACCTTGGAGAAAGCTTTGTACGACGCCGGTGCTTTTTTTGTATCAGAAATCAAGGGCGATATCGTCCGCAGTGATCGGGCACGGGATGAAGAGGTCACAGAAGCACTCGGTCCGGTTGAGGCGGTTCAGCGGTGGGCAGAGAACCAGGGTATTAAAGCGGCTGAGATTACAGAACTAATTGCGATGACTAATGAATTGTTGGGGGTGTCTGTTGATGTTGGGTTATAGCTACAACGCTGCTGAGTTAGTAGAAATTGTTAAGCAAAAACATGGTATCACTATTTCAACTAGGACACTGCTACGCTATGAAAAATCCGGGTTAATTCCGCCTGCAATGCGTGGCGGTCATGGTAGAGGGAAAGGACGTTTTACTTATTATCCTGAGGGTACCGAGATATCAGTAGTAATGGGATATATAAAGCTCAACAAGAGTAATGTTATAGCGAATGTTCTAGAAAGAGACTTTCCTGATGTACATAAAAGGATCTTAAAAATTGTATCCCGGGAGGTAGCTGCAAATGCAAATATATAAATGCAAAAGTAATGGTAAATCAGTTGATATAGAAGAAGTTCAAGCATCGGCCATGATGTTGTTGCCACCAAGACCGGATGTGTGCCAGGAGTGCGCGCGGGGACATCTGCCTGAGATGCCTCATGATAAACAGTCTCTGTATTACCAAACGAAATTCAATATAGAACATGGCCGCGGTGCTACATGGGCGGATGCTATGGCGCATTGTTCCAATGACGTGAAAGCAGCATGGACTAAAGAGCTACAAAAGCTGGGTGTGGAGGTAGAAAAATGATTAAGCAAACGCTGGGAGAATGGCAATCTGAAATGAAAAGAATTTTTAATTCAAGCGACGAAGTAGCATTTGTTTGCCCAGCTTGTGGCCGAATTTCTACGATAAAAGATCATGTTGATGCTGGAGGAGTGGCCGATGATGCCCCTCGGGGCTGCATTGGTAGAACCAACAAGAAAGGCAGCAGTAATGGCAAGGATCAAGGATTTGGTTGTAACTGGGCTGCATATGGGCTTTTAGGAACGTTGGGAAAGGGCAGAACGATAGTATTCCCTGATGGACATGAATCTGAAGTGTTTGATTTTGCCCCTGCGGAGGTGTTGAGTAATGCCTAGAAAACCTAAAATCAAGCTTGTTGAATGGCCTATTGGAACCAAGGTACGCATGGTAAATTGCTATGAGGCTGAGGAGCATGGTGACAAGATTTGGATTACCAGAAGTGATCCATGGGAAATGTGCGGCAGTCAAGTCGTTCTTTTAAAAGGAAAGTCCGGTGGTTTTGATACTAGTTGTTTGGAGGTGGTTAATGAATGAAGCCTCTACGGATTGAAATCCATAACCTCGGAGCTATACCTTATGCCGATATCGACTTATCTAATATCACAATTTCGGCTATCTGTGGTGTCAATGGTGCCGGAAAAAGCACAGCTTTTACGACAGCTCCCCGTTTTGCTCTCTACGGCGTCACAAAGCCCGGTACAACTATTGATAATATGATTCGCACGGGTGCCACTGAAGCGGCCGTAAACTTCTATTTTGAGCATCAAGGCGGTACCTACCGAGTAATTCGTACTCGGTCTAAAAAGGGAAAGGGGAAGACCACCTTGGAGCTGCAAAAGGCCAAAAACACAATACTCTTAGATGGTTCCATGGATTGGGAATCTTTGTCCGGTGCCAGTATCTCCGAAACCCAGAAAAAGATCATTGACCTGCTAGGCCTGGATGATGAAACATTCGTGGCCTCGAGCATGATTCTCCAGGGTGATGCCGGCAACTTTACTAAGCGGCCGGCAGGGCAACGTAAGGCTATATTGAGCCAGGTGCTGCAGTTAGATCAATATGACAGCCTTCAGGATAAGGCTAAAGCTAAGGCTGGTGAGGTTAATCTGGCGCTGGAAAAGGCAAAGGCTAAAGTTACAGATATCGACACTCGCTTGGCTGAAAAGCCTATCTTAGAGAATGATAAACTGGCTGCTGAAATTAAACTAGCAAAAACCGAAACGGAAATAAAATCCCTCGAGGGAAATGTTCAGACGTTACAAGTCGAATACAGCTCCCTGGTTGCTAAAATTCAGCAGGCCAGTGAATATGATCGACAGGCTAAGGAAAAGCGGACTGATATTGACACCAAGACCACGGAGCGTGATCGGCAGCAAGGTCGCCTAGAGAATGCCCAAAAGCTCCTGGACCGGGAAGTTGATATTCTGGCAAAAGTAGTCGATTATGACGTCACTAAAGATACCGTGACAGCTCTTAGAGTAAAGCGGGATCAGCAGGTTTCATTGAAAACGGAGGCTGAGCGGCTCAAGCAAGAGCAGTCTACTGTTGATGATGGATTGACAAAGGTTTTAGCCGACATCAGCCGGATTGAAAGCCAAATTGCTGACCGGCCGCGGCTGGAGGTTTCCAAACCGGAATATGACGTCGCGGTTATCCGACTGGCTGAGTGTCAGAAAGAGCATGAAGAAGATCAGCGACTTCAAAGTATTGTTAAAGATTGCAGAGATAAGCTATTTCGAGCCGAGGACTGTTATACCAGCCAAGAAAAGATTCATAAGCAACAAATTGAGGCGCTGGAAGCCAAGACTGCAATGTTGGCGGATGCCAATTGCGTTGACCTGGACCGGGCACAATGCAAGTTCCTTGCTGATGCCATCAAGGCCAAAGATGAACTAGTGGGAGCACAGGAGCAGTACAATACCTGGAAAGCCAGTGCTGATGAAGAAATTGCTACACTTCAGGCAGCCTTGAAAGATGCTGAAACCAAACGGACGGAATACAGGGCAACTGCTAATATCAATCCTCTTGAACCCCACGAATTGCAGGAAAAGATTGATCGTTTAAAACCCGATGTTGAACTGCTGGCGAAACTGGCCGCCATGGAGCCGTTACTTCAAAACCTCAGGACGCAACGTATCGACCTAGAAACCAGGCAAGCCGACATCAATGTCCGGCTGACGGATATGCGAAATCAGTACCGTGAGTTGTCTGATGGCCTGAAAGAATTACCGGTAATGGAAGCAAGACTCGCGGAATTAGAGCCCTGGGTAAAATCAAAAGAGCAGCTGCCAGCTGCCAAGGAAGTTGCTAACACGGCTCAGGAGATCATTAACCGGTTAAAGATTGAGATTGATGATCTGACGATTCAGGCTATTAACCTGGAAGCCGAGTATAAAACTCTTATGGGTGACTCGGAATCATTGAAACAGGCTGCTGAGAACCGGCTGCAAGAAGCCCAGGACAAACTCAAACAGTGCAGGAATGAGCACCTATCCCTAACCAGTCAGCTAGGCGGCATTAGGGCAAAATTGGTGCTCTTGGGAGATGACGAAAAGACCCGTCAGATTCTAGTGAACGAAATGGAGCCGCTGGCAAAAGAGTTAGTCCGGTGGCAGACGTTGGTTAAGGCCTTCGGGAAGGACGGCATCCCGGCGCTTATTATCGAGAATGCGGTACCAGAATTGGAACGGATCGCAAACGATATTCTAAGCCAAATGTCCGGTGGCAAGAACTATCTCCGGTTTGAGACACAGCGGGAACTTAAGAGCGGTAAAGGATTAGCTGAGACTTTGGATATCATCGTTGGTGATTGGGCTGGCGAGCGGATCTATGAGACTTTTAGCGGTGGTGAGCAGCTGCGGATTGACTTCGCCATACGGTTTGCGCTTGCTGAGTTGTTGGCCAGACGTGCCGGTGCCCGAGTGGACTGGGTCTGTGTTGACGAAGGGTTTGGGTCGCAGAGCGATGAGTTTCTACCTATGGTAATTGACGCTATCAAAAATATTTCTAATCGATTCGGTATGGTCTTAGTAATTAGCCATGTCAAAGCTGTACAAGAGGCATTCGAGCAGAAGATATATTTCCGGCCGGCGGATGAGTCAGTAGAGGTACAAGTGGCCTGAAATGAAGTGCAAGCGGTGCAACAGAACGCTCAAAAACCCGCTGTCAATTGAACGCGAATATGGCCCGGTGTGCTGGGCAGAGAGCCAAACTCAAAGCCCAGTATCGACCCGGCCAGTATCCTTACAACTGGAACTGGAGTTTGAGCCGCCAAGACGGTTATTTACTCCGGAAATGAGTATAATCGAGCAGCATAAGATCGTAAAACGACTGCTTGAATGAAATAAAAAGGAAGTGGCTGTATGAAGTCAACTGGTATTGTGCGCAAGGTAGATGAACTTGGCCGGGTGGTCATCCCGATCGAGCTGAGGAGAACGCTAGATATTGAAGAAAAGGATGCTATGGAAATCTATGTGGATGGTGACCGGATAGTCCTACGCAAATATGAGCCGTCCTGCGTATTTTGTGGAGAAGCCAATGATGTGCTCAATTTTAAAGGAAAAAACGTCTGCAAGCACTGCCTAGGTGATATGAGCGCTACGGCTAAAAGCCAATCGGTAACCTAGCATGCGTTGCTATCCGGGTAAAACTACGAGAACATCCTGCCTGATTTGCCGTGTTGAGGGCATACGGACGGGATATGTTAGCCCGATGGTACATATGCGCTGCCCGGAGTGCGGTAAGGAGTGGCGGACCATATCGGCTATCTGCGAACGGTGCAAGCAGCCGAGCGGTTCGCCTTACCTGGGCGATTGCCCAAAATGCGGAGGTGAGCGTCATGGTGAAAACTACGACCGAATCAGTCCAGTGCCAACGGTGCGGCCGGAAGCTCCGAACTACGAAAGCGATGGAACTGGGCTATGGAAGAGTGTGTCATAGTAAATATAAAGCCGAAAAAGTAAGAGAAGAGATGGAGCGGAATCAGATGCGGCTTGAGTTGGATGGTGCAAATGAATTTGCTTAGTTTGTTCAGTGGGATTGGCGGAATCGATTTGGCAGCTCAAAGGGCTGGAATTGAGACAGTTGCATTCGTGGAAATTAACAAGTTCTGCCAGAAGGTTTTAAGAAAGCATTGGCCGGAGGTGCCTATATTTGATGATGTTACAAAGCTGTCAGCAAGTTCTCTTCGAACTGCCGGAATCTCAACAGAATCAATTGGAATCATTACAGGCGGCTTCCCTTGTCAACCTCACAGCGTTTCTGGACTCCGTTTGGCATCTAATGACAGCCGTGATTTATGGGACGAAAACAGGCGGCTCATTGGCGAGATTAACCCAAGATGGTACGTGGGAGAGAATGTGCCAGGGTTACTTTCAAGTGAGTCTGGATGGTTCTTTGGTAGAGTTCTCAGGGACCTGGCCGGGCTGGGGTACAATGCAGGATGGCTCAGTTTCGGTGCCGACACGACCGGCTCAGTCCAGGGGGGGCAGAGAGTTTTTATTGTGGCCGCGTCCCACCGCGTCAGATGGTCAAGACCGTTACCGGGATTTGAACAAATTAAAAAGATATATGAAGCGCGGACATCAATTAAAATGGCCGCAAATCGTACTAGTGGACACGCTTACCAAGGAAGAATCTGGCCTCCCGCACCCGGAGTTCGGCGAGTGGCTGATGGGATTCCCGATAGGGTGGAGCGACTTAGAGCAATAGGTAATGCGGTCGATCCAAGGCAGATATATCCAATATTTGCGGCGATCAGAGAGATAGAGGCGGGGGCTTAGGCTCCCGCTAGGTGGTGGGGTGAGGGAATGGCAAAAACAATTTTAAGATGGCCGGGAGCAAAATGGCGATTGGCCGATTGGATAGTAAGCCAGCTACCGCCACATAAGGTTTACTGCGAACCATTTTTCGGTAGTGGAGCGGTATTTTTCACCAAACAGCCGAGCGGTACCGAAACAATTAATGATATTGATGATAATATTGTAAATTTGTTTCGCGTTGTGCGTGATTCTGCCGATGCATTGGCACGAGTGATTGAAATGACACCATATAGCCGAACTGAATATCGTGCCTGCTATGAATCTACTGGCGACGATGTAGAGAAAGCGAGACGGTTTTTAGTAAGAACGTGGCAAGCATACGGAGGCAAAACCTACTGCAGTACGGCTTGGGCGCATGATAGGACAAACCTAGTCTTTCGTCCCCGGTACTGGTGCAAACTGCCTGAACGGATATTATCAATAGTTGAGCGTTTGAAGATGGCTCAAATCGAAAATATGAATGCTTTAGAGCTGATTGAGTTGTACAGCAGAAAAAATACGCTCTTATATATTGACCCACCGTATCTGAAAGTTACCAGGTCGCAACTGCATTACAAGTGTGAGTTTGCAAAGGACAGTGAGCATAAAGAGTTGCTACGGCTTTGCAAAAAACATAAAGGATATGTGATTATCAGCAGTTACGATAATGAACTCTATAACAGCGAGTTAGATGGATGGGAAAAGCGGAGTAGGATGGTGGCTACTAATAACGGTGGCAGCGCCAAAGAAGTTATTTACCTAAGCCCAAGTTGTACCATGCAAGGTAGTTTATTTAATAGTGTAATGGGTTGAGCGGGGTGAGACGGTGGCAAGACCAAACAAAGAAGGACTCGACTATTTTTCCTTAGATACTGATATTCTAAACGATGACAAAATCAAAATCATCAAGGCCAAACACGGCCTAACTGGTTTTGCCATCGTGATACTGCTACTTACTAAAATTTATAAAGATGGCTATTATTATCACTGGTCTGAAGATGAACAATATCTATTTGCTGATGACGCGAGGGTTGACGTTAATACCGTTATAACCATAGTTAATGATTGCATTAACAAGGGTTTTTTCAATCAACAACTATATCAAAAATACGGAATACTTACTTCGCGTGGTATTCAGAAGCGGTTTTTACAAGGATGTACTAGACGTAAAAAACTAATTCTGATTCGTGAGTATTTCATAGCAGATGATCATTTAGAGGTAGTTTTCGAATCTAAGAAAGTTGTTGTAACATTTAAATCCATTAATGTTAGCAATAACCCGGTTAATGCAGACTTAACGTCAACAGAAATACCACAAATAGAAATAGAAAGAGAAAAAGAAATAGAAATAGAAAGAGAAAGTAACGCGCGCGAAGGTGAGCTTGTGGATAACTTTTCCCCTGATGACTTCTTGGAAGGGATTGCGCTATCGGAAGGTAGTGTGCGTGATGTGCCGGATGTAGGCGCTTATGGAGAAGTTGCAGCAGCCTTGGAAAGAGAGCCGGATTTTGTTAGCTTTTGGAATGCATATCCCAAACATGGTAGTGAATCAATAGCGACTGAAGCATGGAATACGTTACTAGCTCAAGGCGTTAAGGCCAAGCATCTCATTCTAGCCGCTAGTAAATATGCTGCTAAGACGAGATTGGATAAGCAGGAAGACAAGTTCATAAAGCATGCTCATAATTTTCTATTGCAGGGAGTTTACAGAGATTATTTGCCCTTACAGGTTACTCGCTGCCCCAAATGCAAGGAGTACCAGCGATGCAAAGGGCAGGAATGGTTTTGGCAGGATGAACCTGACGGGCGTGGTGGAACAAAGCAGGTTACCGTTATTTGTCCATATAAGGCAGGTGTTCAGAATGCGTCTATCGGAGCGTGAATTTGCCCAGATGGCTGCCGGCAAGAAATTGGCCAAGCCTAAGGCGCCGAAGGAAACTGATATACAAAATGCTATTCGCGAGTATTTGCGCTGGCATGGTTGGTACGTTATCCGGCATCATCAGAGTCTGGGCAGCCTAAAGGGGCTTAGTGACCTGACCGCAATAAAAGGCGGCTGGACCGTGTACATAGAGGTGAAGAAGCCGACCGGCACGCTTTCTGAGTATCAGGAGGGTTTCAGGGATAATGTTGTGACGCACGGTGGTACCTATGTTGTGGCCAGGAGTGTGGAGGATGTGAAGTTTCTGTGCGGGGTGCCAGTGGTGGAGCTGCAATCACGTTGGATGGGTAAGGTCGTGGGAGAGTAGATTCTGATTTTTGGAGGGGTAGATATGGAATATGCGAGAGTGCCGATTAAATACATGTTAAAACCGATTGCGGAGTTTATTGATGACCAGGAGAAGTATTTTGCTACCCAGCATGGCAAGGATACAACTCACAAGGCTAGTGATACAGAAATAGCCAGAATCGAGGCTGAGATTGCGGCGAAAGAAAAACGTACAGGCTTAGCTTATAGCATTAGTGCTGAAATCGGAAGAAAGCCTAAAGCTGAAAAGAAGCCGGAAATACCATTTGAGGACATACCTAGAAAGCCGCAACGGTTGGGGCCTCAGTACAATCCGGTGAAGTTCAGTGAAAAGGTGGGATAGTGTTCCATAATTGCAGTTGGTTAACATAATATATAAAACCTAAGATTACTCAAAGTTAAGGTTTCTACACGGACGCGAAACCGACACAAATAATGAGGGGGAGAGAATTATGGAATTAACAATCAAGGTGACTCGTACAAAATCAGGTTTGCCAGCAGTATCCGAGACCGGCGGCGCAATCGGCAAAACAAAGGGATTTGCTCAGATTATCTGCCGTGATGATGGCAGTAAGAAGATCGCTACTTACATACCAAAGCCGGAAGAGATTGAGACCATTGGCCATGCGGTGTTTGTGCTTCAAAACCGCGACTATGTAATTCAGGTCGAGCGTAGCCGAACATCATCTTACAAGATTACTGTCGCCCAGTTCACTGGCAGCATTGGCGCTGCTGATCGCGAAGGCGAGAGCGAAGAATATGCTGTATTTGAAGTTCGTAATGTCAGGAGCGGCAAAAAGTGGGACATCCAGCCACCTGAGTGCTTCTCGCCAGCCATCGATGCGGCGGTGGCAAAGAGTAGCATGGAGAATATCGCGGAGGCTGTTTGGTTCGAGCGGAAGCAGCAGCCGGTACCGCTGCCAGTCAAATCTTCCGCGCCAGCTTTTGCTCAGGAATATGTCCCAGGGTTCGTGGCGATTGATTCGGTAAGGCAGACCGCCGATGATGAAATTTCGGTTTGCTTAACCAATGGGGTGCAGCTCTGCGTTTACATCAAGGCTTGTAGTCCAAGAGATTATAAGGCGGCAGGAGAGTAGGGAGGTGCCGACATTGGTGTGCGTCAAGTTTGAGGGGAAGGTGGCGGGGTAAGATGTTTGAGCATAAAAGCGTTGACGTGAAAGATACATGTACTATAAGCATGGGACGGCTTGAAGATTGGACTATAACCAGTTTACGGTATACTTGCAAAAAGAATAAAGTCCCTGGATATACGAAGATGAGTAAAGATCAGTTAGTTGAAACGGTAAAGGGTATCCTTGCAAAGTTGCGGGTTAACTATCCCTAACCAAGACAAATAAGGGGGAGTAGATGGACAAAATAAAAGGCTGGCACCCCGCCAGCCATAAAACACTATTGGTTTTGCTTATCATCATCGTTGTCTGGTGTATGCTTCATAGCTGGGTGTGATACCAGAGAACGTTGATCACTAAACAACATTTTGATACTCCATAGACCCGCTAACCCAACTAATGAATATACAACTCGACTAAGCCATGACTGTTGTCCACCGAAAATTGCGGCAACCAAATCAAATTGGAATAAACCAACTAAAAGCCAGTTGAGCGCACCGATAATAACTAAAAGTAGTGCAATTTTATCCGTAGTTATCAACTCCTTTCTTACTCTAGTATGCAATTCATGTACTACGTTTATACAATTTGAATCAAACGGCCAGCGTGCCGGGAAGGGTGAGAAGTAAATGGACACATGCCAAGACTGCAACATACGCCGAGTCGATCCAGTGCCAGCCAAGGGTATGCAGCGGCTTTGGGAGTGGCAGCCATAGAAAAATAGGCGGCATCAGCCACCTACCAATTTACGGCTTTAAGGGTATGGTCTCTAACTATTTTTTACGCTTATTTTTATTTGATTTTTGCTGTGCCTTACCTCTTTGGGCCTGTGCATCTCGGATTTGCTTATTAGCTTTTATACCAGGTAAGGAATCGATTGGCGAGCGGAAAAAAT